>Ga0105048_10015819_pt1 | contig 11687 bp, 9 predicted proteins | sample MAT05_FD_78382 | JGI IMG/M metagenome (GOLD analysis project Ga0105048, IMG submission 78382) | Freshwater microbial communities from Lake Fryxell liftoff mats and glacier meltwater in Antarctica - MAT-05 | ecosystem: Environmental > Aquatic > Freshwater > Ice > Liftoff microbial mat | place...
CTTGCGGATGAAGCTGAAGCACGTCGTCATCACCGCCGTCGCCCGCGACGACCTCAAGGACGGTGGCGCGCGCCACTTCGCCCGCACGATCGAGGCCGTCCGTGCCGCGCATCCGGAGATCGTTATCGAGGTGCTTACGCCTGACTTTCACGCGAAGGAGGAGTGTCTCCAGATCATCGCGGCTGCGCGCCCGCACATCTTTAATCACAACGTCGAGACCGTGGAGCGGCTCACTCCGCTGGTGCGCTCCCGCGCCAAGTACCGCCTCTCCCTGCAGGTGCTTCGCCGCATGCAGGAAATCGCGCCTGCGAGCGTGACGAAAAGCGGCATCATGCTCGGGCTCGGCGAGACCGAGCCGGAGATTTTTCAGACCATGGACGATCTGCGGGAAGCCGGCGTGCGCGTCCTGACCATGGGCCAGTATCTGCGCCCGTCGCCGCAGCACCTCCCGGTGGTCGAGTATGTCCACCCGGATGCCTTTAAGCTCTACAAGGAGATCGCGGAAAAGAAGGGCTTCGACCATGTCGCGTCCGGCCCGCTCGTGCGCAGTTCCTATCACGCCGCGGATTTTCATCCCGTGCCGTTGCCGGCCAAGTAGCGATTCGGGCCGCGGGTGAACCCCGTTTAGTGATTGCAAATGCAGGCGTATTCCGGCTTCGAGCACTCCTTGCAGAGGTGCGTTTCCAGCTTGATCCGGAAGTTCCGCGGCTTGGCCTCCGCCGTCGTCCTGGCCTGCACCACGATCTGGTAACCCTCGCCCGCTGGCAGTGCCGCTTGCGAGACGAGTAGGTCGCCTTTTGGTGCAAACTCCAGCTTCACCTTTCCGCCCGGTGCTTCCGCCGTGGCGATCACGACCTGCCCGGAGATCGGCAGTCGCTTCCCCGCCGGATCGTAGAAGGCGATGCTCACCCTGCGATTCGCCTCGACGAAGAACTCCGCCTCGCTGCCCTCGAGCACGAGGATGCGGCCGTTGCGCGGGCCGGCTTTGACTTTGGGCTCGGCAAGAAGCGGCGCCAGAGTGACAGAGAAGAGCGTGAGGAGGGTGAGCAGGGTTTTCATGGGGCGGTGTTTTCGGGTTTTGGACTTGGAGTGGAGGGAGTGACGGAGCCTTCGAGCCAATCGTAGAGCACGGGGACGACGAGCAGAGTGAGGAAGGTCGCCGTGATGATGCCGCCGATGACCACAGTGGCCAGCGGGCGTTGCACCTCGGCGCCGGCGCCCGTGGCCAGAGCCATCGGCACAAAGCCCAGCGAGGCGACCAGCGCGGTCATTAGTTTCGGGCGCAGCCGTGTCAACGTGCCCTCGAGCACTGCGGCGCGCAGATCCCGGCCTTGGGCGCGGAGTTGATTGATGAAGCTGATCAGCATGATGCCATTGAGCACGGCGATCCCGCTCAGCGCGATGAAGCCGACCGCTGCCGGAATCGTAAACGGCAGCCCACGCAGCCCGAGCGCGAACACCCCTCCGCTGGCCGCCAGCGGTACGCAGACGAAGATGAGCGCCGCCTGTCTCAGTGATCCGAAGCTGAGATAGATGAGCCCGAAGATCAGGCCCAGTGTCAGCGGGACCACGATGGCGAGGCGCCGTTTGGCTTCCATGAGATTCTGAAACTGGCCACCGAACTCAAAATAGTAGCCGTCGGGAAACTTCACCTTTTCCCGGATCACCCGCGTTGCTTCCCCGACAAAGCTCGCCGTATCCCGACCGCGCACATTGACCAGAATGCTCACCCGCCGCTGCGTATCCTCGCGTGCGATCTGCACCGGCTGTTCCACCAGTTTGACCTTGGCGACGAGACCGAGCGCGAGCAGCCCGCCCTCGTCGGTCCGCAGGGGGAGACGCTCCAGGGCGGCGAGATCCGCGCGGCGTTCTTCGGCGAGCCGCACCACGATCGGAGTGCGCCGGTTTCCCTCCACCATCCGGCCCACCTCCGTGCCCGCGAGTGCGGTTTCCACGAGCCGGTTCAAGTCATCCGCATGCACATTGAAGCGACGCATCGCCTCGCGATCCGCCTGGATTTCGACCATGGGATTCCGGCCCACGCTGTCGAACTCCGTCTCGCCGCCGCCGCGCACCTGCTCCAGCACTTCGCGCACCTCGCTGGCGAGCCGCTCCAACTCCTCGTAGGAGTTCCCGAAGATCTTGCACACGAGATCCGCGCGCGCGCCGGCCATGATTTCGTTGAAGCGCAGTTGAATCGGCTGCGTCACGAGCACGTTCTGGCCGGGCACTTCGTCGAGCAGCGCCTGGCGCATTCGTGCGCCCAGCTCCTCCTTGGTCGGGCGGCGCCCGTGGATGGCGCGCCATCCCGCTCGCGGCTTCAGCATCACGTAGGTGTCGCTCACGTTCGGGTTCATCGGGTCCGTCGCGACTTCGGCGGTGCCGATGCGGGAGAAGATGTGCGCGACCTCGGGAAAGTCCCGCCGGAGGATCGTTTCGCTCTGCTGCTGGAGCGCGAGCGAGGCGCCGAGTCCGGCGCTATTGCTGCGGATGAGCTGGAGCGCGAAGTCGCCCTCATCGAGCTGCGGGATGAACTCGGAGCCGAGCCGGTGAAAGACAAATCCGGAGGCTCCGAAGAGTGCGATCATTGCCCCGACCACGAGCCAGCGCCGGCGCAGCCCAGCCGCGAGCAGCGGCGTGTAGAGGCGCTTCGCGGCGGTGACCAGCCAGGCGTCGCGTTCCTCGATACGGCCGCGAAGGAGATACGAGCAGAGCACCGGCATGAGCGTGATCGCGAGGACCAGCGACGCGCCGAGCGCGAGCATCACCACCACCGCCATGGGCTGGAACATTTTCCCCTCCACGCCCTGGAGCGCGAGGATCGGGAAGTAAACCGCGGTGATGATGAGCACGCCGAAAAACATGGGGTTCGCCACTTCCCGCGCGGCGCGCAGGACTTCGTGCCGTCGCTCCTCGCCCGTCAGTTCGCGACCCAGCGCGTGCTGGCGCAGGCCGAGCTGGCGCACGATGTTTTCCACCATCACCACCGCGCCATCGATGATCAGGCCGAAGTCGATCGCACCCAGGCTCATCAGATTGCCGGTCAGGCGCCACTGCATCATGCCGGTGATCGCGCCGAGCATCGCGAGTGGGATGACGAGGGCGACGATGAAGGCGGCGCGCCAGTTTCCGAGCAGCGCGAAGAGCACCACCACGACGAGGAGCGCGCCTTCGGCGAGATTTTTTTCCACCGTGGCGATGGTGCGGTTGACCAGTGCGCTCCGATCGTAGAGCGGCTCGAGCACGATGCCCGCGGGCAGCTTCGCCTGGATGGCGGCGAGCCGCTCGCGCACCGCGCGCGCCACGAGCCGCGAGTTTTCCCCCGCGAGCATGATGGCGGCGCCGACGAGCGCCTCGCGTCCGTCGTGGGTGGCGGTGCCGGTGCGGAAATTGGAGCCGAGGCTCACCGTGGCCACTTCGCCGAGCAGGATCGGCTTCACGGCGCCCGTAAATTTCAGCGGTAACCGGGTGAGTTCCTCCAAAGAGTTGGCCCGACTCACCGCGCGCACGATGAGCTGCTCGCCGCCGATCTCCACGTAGCCGCCGCCCGCGTTGCGCGTATTCTCGGCGACGATAGGGGCGAGCGCGTCGAGGGACAGTCCGGCGCCGGCGAGCCGGGCGGGGTCGGGCTCGATCACGATCTGGCGTTCGTAGCCGCCGCTGGTATTGACCTCGGCCACGCCCGCGGTGCCGCGGAGGAGCGGGCGCACCTGGGTGTCGTGAATCTGCCGCAGGGCGGTGAGTTGGGCCTCGCGAGTCGCAGGGCGTTGCGGGGCGTCGGTGGCGTAGTCCAGCGAGTAGTAAAAGATCTCGCCGAGGCCGGTGGCGATCGGGGCGAGGCGTGGGGCGAGCCCGGGCGGCAGGTCGTCGAGGACGGCCTGCAGTCGCTCGGTGACGAGCTGGCGGGTGCGATAGAGGTCCACGCCATCGCGGAAGGTCATGGTGATCTGGGAGAGCCCGAACTTCGAGAGCGAGCGCAGCTCGAGCATCGCGGGCAGGCCGGCCATCTCCGCCTCGATGGGGATGGTGACGAGTTGCTCGAGTTCCTCCGGCGCGAGCGCGGGGACGGCCGTATTGATCTGCACCTGCGGGCTGGTGATATCGGGCACGGCATCGATCGGCAGACGCAGCGCGGACCAGATGCCGACCGCCGCGAAGGCGACGGTGAGCGCGAGGACGGCGGCGCGTTGCCGCATGACGAGACCGAGGAGCGGGGAGAGCATCGGCGGCTAGTGACCGTGCGCGCAGCCGTGGCCGCCGCGCAGGGTTTGCAGCTCGGCCAGCCAGAGCGGCAACACCGGCGTGACGACGATCTCGTCGCCGGTGTAGAGGCCGTCGAGGATTTCGACGTGGTCTTCATTGCCGGCCCCGATCTTCACCGGCGTGCGGACGTAGAAGTCGTCATTCAGCGCGTAAACGAAGGTGCCTTCCGCCGTAGTCAGCAGTGCGGAGCGGGGGATGGAGGTCGTGGCTTCGCCCGCCTCCACCTGGAAGCGCGCGGAGATGCGAGTACCGATCGGGAGCGGCGTCTGGCTCTCGACTATCACCGCGAAATCTCCGCCGATGGCGAAGCGCTCGCGGTCAATCCGGCGAATGGTTCCGGACGTCGCGGTCTCTCCGTCGGCGGTGAGTGTGACTTCCAGCCCGGGCCGGACGAGGGAGGCCTGTGCGGAGGTGATCCAGCCGCCGGCGAAGGGAGTCGTCGGCGAGTGGCGGGCAGGTTGGATCCCGTCGTTTTCGGGCGCGGCGAGCAGGGTGATACTGAAGCTGGGGGCGATATGCGTTTCCTCCACTTCGGCACTGCGGAGGCCGAGTGCCTTTTTCATTTTGTCGGTGAGCGCGAGCCCACGCCCGTTTTTGAAGCTGGCACCGCTTTCCGGCGGATGCTCGTGGACGTGTTCCGCAGCGGGTGGCGAGCAGGCAGCGAGCAAGGCGGCGAGGAGGAAGGCGGATGTTTTCATGGGAGCAAGGGACTGCCCGTGAGGAGTTCGAGTTCGGCGCGGGCGGTGAGCGCGTCGGCCTGGGTGGCGTAGATGGCGTGGAGCGCTTCGAGGTAGCTGGATTGCACGCTGAGGTAGGTGGCGAGCGGCACGGCGCCGAGGCGGTAGTGCCGGTCGGCGAGCGTCGCAGCTTCGCGAAGCTGCTCGGCGACCTGCGGATTCCAGCGAGTCATTTCGGAGCGGTGGAGTTCGTAGATACCGGCCTGCTCGCGGATCTTCAGCTCGACCTCGCGCTGGGCGAGCTGGAGGGCGGTCTGCGCCTGCTGTTCCCGGGCGTGAGCAGAGTCGATGGCGCCGCCGTTGCGATTCCAGAGGGGCAGAGGGAGCGAGATCCCAATGCCGGCAGTGGTTTCCCGGCTCGCGGTGGTTTCCTGCGAAAAGCGGGGGCCGATGGCGATGGTCGGCCACGCTTCGTTTTCGCTGAGGCGGACCTTGAATCCCTGCTGCGCGAATTCGAGACCGCGTTGTTTGAGGGCAAAATTGTGGCGGGCGGCGCGACCGATGAGCTCGGCGGCGGGTGGCAGTTCCGGGAAGGTGAGATCGATGGTCGCGATCTTGAGAGGCATCGCGAGCGGTTGCCCACGGAGCTGATTGAGTGCGAACTGCGCACGCTGCGCATCACATGCGGCTTCGCTCGTTTCGCGGCGCAGTTTGATCACGGCCGCCTCGATCGCGCGGGTCTCGACGAGGGGGGTAACGCCGGCAGGTTCGCGCTGCACGAGCGTGGCCACGAGCTCCTCGCCGCGTTCTGCGACTTCGCGGGCCGCGGCGGCCTTGCGCTGCGCGGCGAAGAGCGCAAAGCCGCGGCGGCGGACCTCCGCCGCCAGCGCGGCGCGAAATTGCACGACCCCCTGCTCGGCGAGCTGCACCTGCCGGTCGGCGATCGCCTTGCGCAGCGCGAGGCGGCCCGGCCACTCGAAGCTCTGGAGCGCGGCGACGGACCATGCGGCGCCCTCGCCGCTGCTGCTGCCCAGGTCGCGCCTGCGGCCGATTTCGGCGGAGATCGCCGGGTTTTGCCAGGTCGCGGCGGTGCGCCGTTCGCCTTTCGCGGCGGCAATTTCGGCTTCGTAAAAAGCGAGTTCCGGATGGCTGGCGAGCGCTTGCTCGACGAGCGCATCGAGGCGGATCGACGGTGCTCCGGCAGACTGGGCAAAGAGCAAGGGGGTGTGGAGAAAGAGGAGGGTGAGAAGTAGGAAAAGTTTCATGGCAGTGGAATGGCGGGCAAAGACTTCGAGGCGCGAGGGCGCGTCGAAATGGGAACAGCCGAACCGAACGGTTCGGTGAACTAGCCGAGGGAAGGCCCGCGCACCGGCAGGGCCTTGATTCCAAAATCCCGCCAGGGAGGCGAGGGGACTTGCTCCGGGACCGCGCAGGTCAAGCGCGGCGATTCACCCGCAGCCAGAGTCTGCAGGTGTAGCAGGGCGCCGAGGAGAGCGTCTTCCTGCCAGGTCACAGCGGACAGCGAGACGGGAATGAGCGTGGTGAGCTGGGCGCCGGATTCGAGCGTGGAGCAGGGCGGGCAATCGGCGCCGTGGCCGGATCCGGGAAGTTCGCCGGCGTGAGGCGCGGCGTCGCTTTCGCAGCACGCCTCCATGGCGCCGGGGAAAGCCGCGGCGATCGGGCAGAGATTCGTAGAGCACACGAAAAGCGTGGCGGTGAGGATGGCGAGGATGGAGCGCAGCGGACTCAAGTCATCACGGCTTTAACTCACCCGCGGGTTTTCGCAACTGCCGGCTGCTGGTTCTCCGGAAAGGGCGCCGTCGGGAAACTAGCGAATGGTGGTCGCTCTGGCGGCGGAGGCCGCAGGGTCGCCGCCGGCTTGGGCAAAGAGGGTGCGCTCCTCGGGAAGCATCGGAGCGGTGGCGGCGCACTGGAGATATTCGTGCGCCTCAGCGAGGCGGCCAGCCCCGGTGAGGAAGACGGAGTAGTAAAGCGCGATGTTCGGCTCGCGGAGCTTTTCGCGCGGGAAGGTCTTCATGACCGTGACGGCCTCGGCGGCTTGGCCTTGCTGGAAGAGCGAGAACCCGTAGGTGGTGGCGACGACGGCGTCGCTTGGCGCCTGCTGAAAGAGCATCGAGGCGAGCTTGTGGGGAGAGTCCGCGTCGTGGCCGGTGAGCAGGGCGAGGGCGATGTAGTTGTTCCGTGCAGGAGTGCTGCGGGGATCGAGCGAGGCGATGACGCGGGCGGCCAGATAGAGTTGGTTCGTGTTCTGCGCGGCGAGGGCGGACTTCCAAAGGTGATCGGCGGCCCAGCGTGGGGCCTTGCCGGTTTCCGCCAGCCTCCAGAGGAGATCATTGGCTTTCTGCGTCCAGCCCCAGCCGAGTACGGTGCGGGCGAGGGTCTCCAGGGGCCAGGGCTGGCTGCCCGCGGAGGCGAGTGCATTGGCCCAGGCGGCGGTGCTGCCGAGTTCGTCGCCGAGCCGCTCCGTGGCCCGAGTGAGGTAGGCATAACGAAGAAAATCGAGTTCCTTCCATGATTCTTTTTCGACGGATTCCTTGAGGCGCGTCCAGTTCGAGGCGCGGGCCTCGGCGTCGGCGAGTGCCGAGCGGATCTGCGGGAGATCGAGCGCCTCCTGCGGCAGCCGGTCACGCCATTCGGGGATGGCCAGAGCGAGGCTGTTTTCATTCATCCACGTGAGGACGAGGAAAACATTCCGCGGGTCGGGGACGCACTCTGCTTGGAGCTTCGTGAGGTATTCATCGGCCTGCGTGCGGCGACTGCGGTTGAGCACCGAGAGGCGGCGCAGCTTGTCGGCAAAGGTGGCGCCGGGGCTTTCGGCCAGCTCGGTGGCGAGGGTGATGGCTGGGGAGGTCTCGGCGCGGTTGACGGAGTCGGCGAGCAGAATGCGGAGGGCGGCGAGGCGGGTGTCTGGCTGTTCGCGGAGTTTCGCCAGACGGTCCAGCGCGGCGGTGCGCCCGGATTCATCGGTGCCCCTGAGTTGCGACCCACTGTATTCGAGGGCGTAGTCGGTGTTGGTCGGGACGAGGCGGCAGGCTTGTTCCCAGTGTGTCGCGGCGCTGGTCTGTTCGCCCTGCCGGCTGGCGACGCGCCCCGAGAACTCGTGGAATTTCGCGGTCTCGCGGCCTTCCTTCGGCATGTCGGCGAGGGTGCGTGCGGTGCCGGCGTAGTTTCCGGCTTTCCACATGGCCGCGGCGATCGCGAGGCTGTTCGTTGCGTTGCCGCCGCCGATGCTCTCGAGGTGCTGCCGTGCCGCGAGGGAATCGGGTGAACCGAGTGCTTCGAGTGATTCCGCGAAGATCCGGGTGGCTTCGATGCTGTGCGGATTGCGGGCCAGGACGGTGCGAGACCCGAGGATGGCCTCCTTGTAATCGCCGGCAGTAAAAAAATTGGCCGCGCGCTGGATCCGGCGCCCTTCCATCCAACTCCGATAGAAGGATTGAGCGTGGGGCAGGATGAGGAAGGCGACCGAGGCGACCAGAGCCGCTCCGATCCAGGGCCACGGGGAGTGATACCAGCGTTTCTTATGAAAGGTTCCGACAGTCCAGGGCATGGCGTTTTTGAGTAGGTGGAGGCTAGGGCGAAAGTGGGGTGGTGACCCGGGGCACGAGTAGTCCGGCGAGGAGCTGGCTCGCGGCGGCGTCCGCTTCGGCGGCGTTCGCGCAGCCGGTGAGGATTAGCTCGGCGGACTGCTGCCCCACGTTGCGCTCGCGCCGGACCACGGACTCCCAGGCGGCCGCATACTTCTGGGGAGAGAGCGGCCCATGGGCTGCGGCGCGCACGGAGCTGAAGGGCCAGATGCCGTGATAGACAAAGAGCAGCCCGTTTCCATCGCGGAAGGTGTAGCTGGCGAAAGGGAAGGCGCGTCCGGCGGCGGTGAAGGTTTTCACGCCGCGATTTCCTTCGAGTTGGCGACCGCCGGCGGGGAGGCAAATTTCAGGACTGTGCATCGAGGCGGCAACGCGGGTGAAGGAGGGGCCGAAGTCCCAGTGAAAAAAGTAGAGCAGCCATCGACTGCCGCGCGGGCCCGGCCCCTGATAGGCGGCGGATTCGCTACTTCGAAACGAAGCGAGTGCCGTCGCCCCGATCTTCGCGCGTTCGCTGCCGGCGATCGGGTAGGCTCGCAGGGGGCCGACCGGTGCCGGACTGGGATCGTAAAACCAAGCGTAAGTCGCAATGGCGCCGAGGATGACCCAGATCGAGACGCCGAGCCCAAACCAGCGCGGAAGGTGGGGGGCCGGGGCCACTGCCGCCGGGACGGAAATACCGGAACTGCTTCGATCGAGAATGAGCGCGGTGACGAGGATGCAGGCGATGCAGAAGGCGAGGGTGGTGAAGCCGGCGGGATCGTGCCAGCGATCGACGGCGCCGACTCCGGTTTGGGCGGCATTCCAGGCGAGAAACGTGGCGCGGAACACATTCGTGGCCAGGGCGACCGCGAGGCTCACGACGACGAGGGCGATCCGCCGTGCTGCGCTGAAGCGGAAAAGTTCGCCGAGGACGACTGAAGCCATGAGCGAACCGTGCAGCGAACGGATGCCGCTGCAGGCTTCATCGACCCCCACCGTGCCGGTCGCGACTTCGATCAGATTGCCGTGCTGGAGCGCTCCGACTCCGAGGAGGTCGAGGATTTCCACGGCGAAGCCGGCGACCATCTTCATGAGGCCCTGAGTGAGGGGGCTTTCGAAGTAATCCGGCCAAGGTACTGCCGTGAAGATAAGGATGACGGGAAAGGCGAAATGCTTTACCCAAGGCCACCCACCGCGGGCGCCCATGACGGCCAGGGTGATCCCCGCGATGACGACGGTGAAGACCCAGTTGAGGACGGACCAGTCGGGGCTGGGTTGAGCCGCCACCCAGAGGGGCAGGACCAGCAGCGCACCGAGGAGGGCGGCGGCGAGGCTGCCGAAAATGGGCCGGCCCGGGTTGGGGCGCGTCCTCCAGCGATGAAATGCGGCATAGCCAGCGAGAAAGGGAACGAAGTAACCGAAATGGTATTCCGGATTCAGATCCCAATGCACCGCGAGTCCCGCGAGCGGGGCGAGCCAGAGGAGGAGCAATGCCGTCACCACTGGCCAGGTCATGGTATCGCCGCTACGCCGGTCGCGGGGCGGATCGGAGAACTGGGTGGTGGAGGTCGCGGTTTCCAGGTTCACCGGCGGGAGATCGCCCCAGGAATGTCGCGGCGGAGCGACGAGAATTGCGGGCGGTGGAGTGAAATCATGGGAGGGCCGTCTCGGAGAAAATCCGCAAATGGGCCGAACCGGCACTCAACAAGCCGTAAGGCCACCCAACAAGGGACAAAATGCAAAATTTGGGCAACGGAAAATTGCCAGATCGATGGCGACCGGGCTCAGGAACTTGCGCCCGTGGCCAGCCTCAAGGAGCCGGGCTGGGCGCTGGCGCGGCGACTCCCGCTGCGGAGAACTCGGCTTGAAGGCGCCCGATCAAGTCGTGCACGAGCGGCTTGCGCTTTTCGGTGCTTTCCTTGCGCAGTTGCTCCTCGATTTTTCGCCGCTCCTCCGCGTAGCGCCGTGCGAACTCCTCCCGCCTTGCTCCTTCGAGCGGGAGCCCCGATTCGTGGATGGCGGCTTCCACCTCCTTCTGCATAATTTTTTTTCGAAGTTGTTCTCGATCAAGCAGGGCTGTTTTTTCGTCGGGCGCGAGGTTCGCCCAGCGGACAAAGTTTTCCTCGAAGCGCTTTCGCTGCGCGGGCTTGAGAGCGTTCAGCGCCTGGCGGACGTTTTCAAACTCGGGCGATGGCGTGACTTCGTAGTTGCGCTTGAGGGCCTTCTTCCAGGCGTTCTCCGCTTTTTTGGAAGCTGGAGTAGCAACGGGAGTCGCCGGCGTTTCGCCGAACGAAAGGGAAGTAACCCCCCAGAACGCGAGGCCGATCAGTAAGCGGCAGCTTCGAGCCATACGGAATTCTGCTCGGAGTCGAGCAACTCGTCCAGATGACTGATCACCTGATAATCGGGACTCGCGGAAACCTTGCTGGCGAGAATCATCAGGGGATCCGGCCGCGAGGCACGTTCGAGAGAGACCGCGGAGATCAGGGTCACCATGGCGACACTGAATGCAGCGACCTGCCACCGTGATCTGAGCCAACTCCAAACGGAGCCACCCGATTCACTTTCCTCGCGAACTGCCCGGACAACATTCCTCGCGAAGAACGGTGAAACGCGGGGTTCGCGTGCCTTGCCTAGCAAGCGCCAGAGATCGTCATGTTCGTCAGAATTCATCACTTTTCGTCTAAACGCGCGGTCGGAGCGGAAGTTGCGGACCTTTTCGAGGTCAAGCGGTCTCGTGAGCTTCGAGGAAGCCTTCGAGCTGCCGAATGCGAGTCGGATGCCGCATCTTGCGCAGGGCTTTCGCCTCGATCTGCCGGATGCGCTCGCGGGTGACCTTGAATTGGCGGCCCACTTCTTCCAGCGTGCGGCTGTAGCCGTCCACGAGGCCAAAGCGCTGCTCCAAAACCTGCCGCTCGCGCTCGGTGAGCGTCTCGAGCACGTCCTTGATCTTCTCCTTCAGGAGCACGATCGCGGTCATGTCGGACGGATTCTCCGCGCCCTTGTCCTCGATGAAGTCGCCGAAGCTCGTGTCATCGCTCTCACCGACGGGCGATTGCAGCGAAATCGGCTGCTGCGCCATCTTAAGCACAGCGCGCACGCGCTCCACGGGGAGCTGGATTTCGTCGGCCACTTCCTCCGGGGTGGGTTCGCGACCGTA
>Ga0105048_10015821_pt1 | contig 11686 bp, 8 predicted proteins | sample MAT05_FD_78382 | JGI IMG/M metagenome (GOLD analysis project Ga0105048, IMG submission 78382) | Freshwater microbial communities from Lake Fryxell liftoff mats and glacier meltwater in Antarctica - MAT-05 | ecosystem: Environmental > Aquatic > Freshwater > Ice > Liftoff microbial mat | place...
CACGTCCCTTTTCGGGTCAATAACCATGGCGACACCCGCCTTTTGACAGCCAATGAAGTAACTGGCCTGCGCCAAGGATTTGTCGTAAACGTGTTGGAAAAACATATTGTCAGTAATTTTATTTTTGAATTGTAGTCCTGAATTCCTTGGACAAAGGTGAGAAGTTTGAGAAGCTCCGTCCGTGACTTGAGTCACGATATGTATTTATTTTTCAAAATTTTTCAGATGCCATACATACCCTGCTACCACCAAACTGGCTCCGGCGCTGATGCTAAAAACAACTTCTGCACCCGCTGAATACCAAATTAACCCAGCCATACTACTCGCCAACAACGCGCCAATACTCTGAAAAGCTGTAAAAGTACCAATCGCCGTGGCGGTGTCTTTTTTTGCACAAATATTGGTCATCCAAGCCTTGGCAACACCCTCAGTAGCCGAAGCATAGAGGCCATACAAGAAAAACAGGCCAGCAAAAACAGGCCATGTAGACGCAAAAGCTATTCCAGCATACACCACAGCAAATAACAATAGCCCAAACACAAACACCCGTTTCATACCCAAACGGTCGGCCAGGATACCCATCGGATAAGCCGCGGCAGCATATATGAAGTTATAAAAAATGTACATCCCAATCACAGCGCCATCGCTTAAGCCAGCAGCTTTTATATGCAGGAGTAGAAATACATCAGAACTATTGAACAAGGTAAAAACAAGTAATGCGCCCGCCAATTGCCGGTACTGCGCCGGGCTTCGACTCCAATATTGGAGAAAATCCCAAAAACCCGGTTTGACTATGTTTTCTGTTTGTGTGCTTTTTTTCTCCCGAATTAGTACGGTGAATACAATGGCGAATAAGCCCGGCAGAAAGGCCAGAAAAAATAGCGTTTTATAATCACCAGGGTATAATTGCAGGAAAATGAGTGCCAACATCGGCCCGATTACCGCGCCGACCGTATCCAAAGCCCGATGAAAACCAAATACTCGACCTTTAGTTTCGGGCGTAGCTTCATCAGAGAGCAGCGCATCTCGGGCACCAGTACGGATGCCTTTGCCCAAGCGGTCGGTAGTTCGTGCAAAAAAGATCCAGAGCGGATAACTAAAGGCCGCCATCATAGGCTTGGAAATGGCACTGAGCGCGTATCCAAGCTGTACAAATGGTTTACGCCGTCCCGTCCGATCGCTCAGGTTGCCAAAATAGCCTTTGCTCAGTCCAGCGGTGGCTTCGGCAAAGCCTTCAAGCACCCCAATTAGAATGATAGAAAAACCAATACTTTTCAGGTAAACTGGCATGACTGGGTACAACATCTCGCTGGCCATGTCTGTGAACAGGCTTACAAGGGAGAGTATCCATACATTTCTGGTTATGATTTTTGTGTCTTGCAACATAGCTGCCTTGGTTTGACGTAGCTGTTTTACAAGCCTATTTTTTTGACAGGATTTACAGAATAAACAGGATATATTCTCCGCTTAAATCCTATTTATCCTGTAAATCCTGTCAAAAAAATATCCTAGAAAACCCCACCTGGTCTATTAAATCAGGCAACAAGGTAGTAGGGATGGATGTCTTTTCAATGCCCCAAAGCCGCTGCGGGATTGAGAAACAGCTCTTTGATCAGGATATAAATCCCCATCACAAGCACAAACCAGCCAAATGCTTTTTTAAGTTTGTCGCCGTCTACATTTCGGCTGAGTCTATTTCCAATAAATATTCCGGCAATAGCCAATGCTGTGACCGTTCCAAGCAGGGTCCAGTCCATTTCGTAGTGAGACAAGTCGCCTGTAAAACCAATGAGTGACTTGGCTGCAATAATGAGCAAAGAAGTACCTACCGCTTGTTTCATGGGTAGTTTGCTAAACAACACCAAAGCTGGGATAATCAGAAATCCTCCTCCGGCTCCCACTAAGCCGGTAAGCAAACCCACAACTGCTCCTTCCATCAAAATCATAGGATAATTGAATTCTTGAGGCCTATCGGGTGCTTCTTCCTTGGCCTCATTTTTTTTGCCCCATATCATGGAATAAGAGGCAAAAACCATCAAAATGGCGAAAATCCCCATCATAAACATAGCCTTGGACACTACAAGACTTCCAATATTGAACACAGGGTTGGGAATTATAGGGACTAAATACGCCCGCGTGGCATACACCGCAAAAATGGCCGGGATGCCGAAAATGACCGCAGTTTTAAGGTTCACCATGCCATCCCGATATTTTGGGAAGGAACCTACAAGGCTAGTAGCACCTACAATAAACAATGAATATGCCGTAGCTGGCACGGGATCTACCCCAAATAGGTATACCAACACGGGTACCGTTAAAATACTGCCGCCGCCGCCAATCAGCCCAAGAGAAATACCAATGAGTGCCGATGCGAAATAGCCTATAATCTCCATGAAATTAGGGAATGAATGAAATTTTTGCCTGGTCAAGGAGCGGTTGAATAACTACTTGACCCTGCAAAGATCGGGGCGGCGCTATGTGCTATCCTGTGATATTTGTCACGCAGGACGGTAATTAATGCCGAAAACCCCAATCGTTCAAAGTTTCAAAATCTCGATTCCGCTTTTCAGCAAACGCACCTTGCCATCTTCGGCCAGTTTTTTCATCAACCGGGAAATAACCTCTCGCGAGGAATTGAGTTCCTGCGCGATCTGGGTATTGGTAATTTCCAGTACATTGGTATGGAGCGCTGCACGGTGACGACGCAAGTAAAATTCAAGCCGCTCGTCCATGTTTTGAAATGCGATGTGATCAATGGTTTCCAGTAGCTCCTCGTATCTCCGACGGTAGGTTCCTACCACAAAGTGATACCAGGTACGGTATTGGCGCATCCAGTTTTCAGTTTGTTCAAGCGGCACGACCAATACCACGGAGTCTGTCACTGCCTTGGCGGTCACTGAACTGACTTTAAAACTGCGGTCGCAAATCAAAGAAAGTGCACAACCGTCTCCTGGATGAAGATGGTACATAAAAAACTCGTTGCCCTCGTCGTTTTCGCGATAGAGTTTGATCAAGCCATCGAGCACGATCATCGTATTTCGGATATTCTGGCCGCTCTGAAGCAAAATTTGACCAGCCTTTACAGCTAAAATGCGGCCTTTTTCCTGTAATTCACGTTGCAGTCCCTCTTCAAGATCAGGGAATAAGTGGCGGTATTCCTCCATATTCAGTTATTTGCCCCCAAGGTAGGTCGGTAACTAAGAACAATGAAACATCTTTTTTGAGTAAGGAGAATGACCCATTTATTTCTTTGCTCTACTCCGCAGTCACCCGTCCAATCATACAACTAACGTATGATTTTGCCTTTTTCCCCAAGTTGTTATCGCCCACGAGTGGATAGCCCATTTGGCTCAGTTTGGCTACGATGCCGTCAGGGGAGATTGTTTTTTCATCAAAATCCACCGTCACGGTACCATGCTCGTTTTCCGGCATGGCAGCCATTACACCGGGCATTTGCTCCAGTCCTTTTTGGATGGTATTCATGCAACCGCCGCACTTAATATTTTCTACTTCAAAGATTTGTGTCATGATTGAAAGGGTTGAGAATGTTAAGGATGTTGAGATAGTTGAGCATGTTGAGTGCAAAATCTCAACATCCTCAAATCCAATTAAGCTTCCGCACTTTTTTCCACCACTTTCTTCAATTCCACAGAAGAAGCCATGCCTGATTTGCGCCAAACGGGTTCACCATTTTTGAACAAAATAAGCGTTGGAATGGATCGTACGGCGTAGCGTTCGGCAATCGCCTGATTCTTGTCCACATCAATTTTAAAGATGGAAAGCTCCTCGCCCATTTGGGCTTTCAGGTCTTCAAGCACCGGTTTCATCGCCCGGCATGGAGCGCACCAATCGGCGTAAAAGTCAACTAGCACAGGTTTGTCGGTATTGGTCAGATCTGCAAATGTCATGATGGTAATAATTTAAAAGAGTTGTTATTTGAAGGAACAAAATTACGGTCTATGAGCCTGAAGGAATTATACTTTTAGTTGTATTAATTGCATTTTTTACTGATTTAGTTACATTGCGTGTTAACCTTCGAAGGTTTTTAAAAAGAGGATAGCCGCTACAGGGCATCTAAATCAACTCTTTTCGGATTGCCATCCAAGACTCCCTTTAAAATAGCATAAAAAAATAGCCTTGACAGTATCGCCAAGGCTATTTTTTACACCATTTTATGGTTTATTAATCCTTAGCTCAATTTTTCCCGGAAGCCAAACCATCAATTCGGAGCATATCCAGCATGATGCGCAAGGTCTCATAGAGCTGAACGTCTTTTTGACGCTCCGTGATCCAGCTTTCGTTGCGGGCTACACGCGAGGTATCGCTTTGGATCAATTGCAAATCAGCTGCAACATTTCCAACTTTAAAACCTTCGATGGGCTTGAAAATATTATCAAACTGCTCTGCCTCCTCGTCTTGTTTCTTATTCCACTGACGAAATTTGTCGGCTTGAAGTGGGAAGGTGCTATCGTCTTTGCGTTTCTTCAAACGGACAGCATTGTCGCTTACTTTTTGGAACGTTGCATTGGCCTTTACCCGAGCTTGGCTATTAGTTTTCAATTGATTGGCATCCGCAATCCGATACGCACCTTGTTTGAAAGGCACTGCTTCAATGATGGTAGAAGCTAACGGATAATCGTTTTCACTTTCGCCGTTTTCAAGCAAATTGTAAAAATCGGGCAACACAATATCCGGCGTTACACCGTCCAATTGAGTCGTTTTCCCGGTTACTCGGTAGAACTTTTGGATGGTCATTTTCATCTCCCCCAAAGGCTTCACCCCTTCATCTGAAGCTGCATTGTCTAGGTCAAAGAAACGTTGTACAGTGCCTTTGCCATAGGTGCTGGTTGAGCCGACGATAACTGCGCGGCTGTAGTCCTGCATGGCAGCGGCAAGGATTTCAGATGCCGATGCACTAAAGCCATTGACCATTACAATTAGCGGGCCACCCCATTGCACCCGGGTATCGTTGTCGCGGAGGATTTCAGTAGCGCGGCCTCGGCTTTTTACTTGCACGATAGCACCCTCTTCGATGAAAAGTCCACTCATGGTCACAACATCGCGGAGGGAGCCACCACCGTTGTTGCGAAGATCAAGAATGATACCTTTCACGGATTCTTTCTTCAATTTCTCTACTTCAGCGGCTACATCTTGTGCGCAGCTCGTGCGGCCACTTTCAAAATCAGCGTAAAATTTAGGCAGGTAAATATAGCCAATACGGTCTTGTTCTGCGCTACTTTCGTTGAGAATCAAGGATTTGGCAAAACCTTCTTCCATAATCACAACATCTCGAGTGATGGTAATTACCTTCTCTGTGCCATCAGGTTTTTGAACGGTGAGGGTGACTTTAGTATCTTTTGATCCGCGCACTTTAGCCACAACATCATCAAGATCCCATCCCATGATGTCCAGCGATTCAGCATCAGTTTCCCCTTGAGCTACTTTAATAATCACGTCTTTAGCTTGCAAGGCGCCCTGTTTCCAGGCTGGACCGCCGGGCACGATTTCAGAGACCGAAGTTTTCTCTCCATCACTTTGCAAGCGGGCACCGATGCCTTCGAGCTTGCCCGACATTTGAATATCAAAATTCTCCTTTTCACGGGGAGAATAGTAGCCGGTGTGTGGGTCAAAATAATTGGTGATCGCGTTGAGGTAAGTCTCCAATCGGCGATTGTGGTCGAGTTTTAGCAATCGTTTGAACCATTTGTCATATACGTCCAGCACCTTAGCCCGTTGCTCTTTTTCGAGGGTTGCGAAGTCTTTTTTATCCCCTTTAAATTCGGGTTTTTCTTGTTTGTCTTGTTCTTCGACAATACGGCTAAGCACTTCGTATTTCATCCAACGCTCCCAGCGGATGCGGAGCTCGGCATCATCTTTTGCCCATTTAAGTTTTTTGCCATCGGCCTGGAGCTCATCATTTTTTGAAAAATCAAAGGGTACGGCAAGAATTTCACGATACCAACCTTGCGTTTTAGTGAGCGAGGCTACCAGTTGTTTGGTAGAAAGGTCAAAGCACTCGAAAGTACCTGCCTTGGCCTGGTCGTCTAGTTGGAGTTCATAAGGCTTCAATTGATCCACATCAGATTGGGTCAAAAAGCGTTTGCCCCCATCCACTTCTTTAAGGTACAGCGCGTACACATTTTTGGAAAAAGTATCGTCCAAATCCTTAGGCTCAAAGTGGCCGCGAGCCAAGACTTGCGAAATGGTTCGGATCAAAGCAGCATCACGGCCTGGCGAACTGCTTGGCCCTCCGTTGCCGAAGGGATTGTATTCATGTAAAACGAATGCGATGCTCAAAATACCGACAATGGAAAAAAGGGCGAGCGATGATTTGATTTTCATGTCGTTAAAGAATTTGTCAAGATCAAAATTGCCTAAACGGCGCGGGAAAATTTGCATTGCCGAGATGTGTTTTTTGAATGGATAAATGTTGTAGTGCGTCTGAAGGATAGTTGATCTGGCTATTAATTGCGCTAAATCCGCTCCTGAACCACCAGATAAAGTGAAACGCAATTATTGCGCCTTTGTGTGAAGTGACGGCTTCTTTTTCTACAAAATAACAAAACAGAGGTATCTATGGAAGAAACGAATCCCAAAAAGTCACTCCGCCAATAATTTTTCCAGCCAATGCTCCTTAATTCCAAACCCCAACTTGAGTGCACCGACCTGAGCTAACGCATCCTTGCGACGTTGGTTCAATCGCCGTCCATCCATAGTAGCCGTAATCATCACGTTTTTAGCGGTGTGTTCGGTAGAAATAAACTCAAATACTTTGGTATGGTATCCTTGCGCTTCGAGCAACAGGGCGCGGATGCCATCGGTCACAATCTCGGCCTGACGCTCTTCCAGAATGCCATGTTGGAGCAAGGGTGCCAGTTCATTTTTAGCCTGCATTTCGCGACGAATTTGTTTGTGACAACAGGGTGCAACGACAATAATCCGCGCTTTTTGTCGAATTCCAGCTGCCAGCGCAAGGTCGGTAGCGGTATCGCAGGCATGTAGGGCAATGAGCATATCCAATCGTTCCGGCTGGTATTTGGCAATGTCTTGCGCTACGAATTGCAGGTGCTGAAAGCCAACTTGTTGGGCCGTTTTGTTGCAAAAATCAACGAGCGCAGGGCGGAGTTCGATGCCTGTAATGTGGGGTGCGATATGGAGGTGATTTTCTAAAAAATCGTAGAGTGCAAAGGTCAGATAACCCTTGCCCGAGCCCATATCAGCGATGTGTGCACCAGGTGGCAGAGGCTGATCGCGCAGTAAACTTTCAATGGTTTCGAGGTATTTGTTGATTTGTCGCCATTTATCCTGGTGCGCTGCGAGCACTTCGCCTTTTGCATTCGTAATGCCAAGCAGATGAAGCCAAGGCGATTTGGGGTCGAGCAGGCGGCTTTTGGGGCGGTTATGGGCCGTGGCGATCTCCGCTGACATCTTTTGGGATGGTTTTTTGGCTACAAATTGAGCATCGCCTTTTTGGTCAAATTGAAGGGAGAAATCGCGCGTTGGAGTCAGCATATCTGCATTTAAAAATGCGAACCCAAGCAATTTTTCCAATTGCACAACGGTCTCGTTTAAATCGAAATTCTTGACCTCGTCTCGGGTTTGGTATCGAAAATTAAAGGCCACGTGCAACCCTTTTTTCAACTCCACTGGGCGCAAATACACGTTTTTTAAGCCCTCCGGCGCGTCAGCAGTGGGCTTGCCCAGGGTACATTTGAGCAATTGACCTGAGATGAACGCGGTGCGAAACTCGGTAAGGAATTGTGTGGTGGGTAATATCATATAGGGTGCAAACAGTTTTTGGTCACCAGAGTTGATAAAAACTTAGGACTATTCAAAGATCGAAGGTACACCAAGGAGCCGCAAAACTTGCCGATGTTTGTGCCTGAAAAGAGCTTGTCTCGTAATTGAGATAACACCTACCAGTACATACCATGAAAGAAAATTCGTCATCCCAAACGCCTCCTGATTGTTTTCAGCAGTCAGAAGTAGAAGCCTTTCAAGCCTTTGAAGGTCAAAAGCTTGAAACCGTAAACTATTACCTCTGGCGTGCCAGTCCTAAATCGTCTTTTCTCTACGCCATCGAGCTTTATTTTGAAAACGGCGAAACGCTCTTACTGTCGAGTGGCGAAAGCAGCGAAGCCATTGGCATCATCAGCGCCGAAGCTTTAGTCGAAACCGCCCGAAAACTACAAGTACTTCATGGTGAAGCACTTATCCAACGTATTGTAGCCAATGTACAGCCTCTTTGGCGGGATGTGGTTGGCGCAAACTTGCAAGAAATCCGCCTCGCACGCCATGAATCGGGGCTTTATCATAACGATGCGCTGCTTCTGGATTTTGGCGAAAAGCAAATTATGCTGGAATTGAATGAAAAAGATGGGCTGATATTGAGGGAGTTTGAATAATTTCGTCAAAGTCACCACATCTAAACGTGTATCTTTGTCCAAATTATGGGCTGTTCCAAATTCGAATAGTGCAACCACACCATCACTCAGATCTTTAAAAGAAGTATTTTAGTTGATGAGGTGTTAACCATTGAAATTGCAAGCGGCGTAACCGTTTCTCTGCCCTGTGAACATTACCGCAATATCCATTCGTCGTCCTTCTCTAGTCATCGTGGTTTTCGCCGTGTTGGCTTTCATGGGCATTTCCAGTTACCTAAAACTGCCGATCGAGCTGGTGCCAAAGTTCAGCGCACCAGTAGTCACTATTATTACTATTTATCCAGGAGCCTCGCCTTCTGAGGTAGAAAATGCGGTTAGCAAGCCTATTGAGGATGCGATTTCCTCCCTGGAGGGCATTGATCAGGTGCAAGTTGGCTCGCAGGAGAACTCATCGTTTGTCGCGGTGGAGTTCGAGCAATCCGTAGATTTGGACAAGGCGGTGCAAGAGATGCAGCGCAAAATCAACCAACTTCAGGCCTCTTTGCCAAAAGAGGTGCGCACCCCGGTCATCAATAAATTCGCGTTGGATGAATTGCCGATTTTAAAAATTGGAGTAGCCGGAAATCTCACAGGCGCAGCGTTTTACGATGTAATAAAAAACCGGGTCGTACCAGAAATTTCGCAGGTAAAAGGTGTGGCACAAGTGAGCATCCTGGGCGGTGAAGAGCGCGAAATCAAAATCAACATTTCTTCCGCGAGACTCGAACAATATGGCCTGTCGCTGCTTCAGGTGTCTCAGGCGGTGCAGACCGCAAACCTCGATTTTCCCACCGGCAAAGTGACCGGAGATCAGGGCCAATTGCGCATCCGACTTGCTGGAAAGTTTCTGAGTATCGACGACATCCGCAATCTCGTTATAGGCAAAAGTCGTTTTGGTTCGTCCATCTTTTTAAAAGACATTGCCGAAATTCAAGACGGCACCCGCGACCCTGAGATCATTTGTCGCACCGACGGACAACCAGCAGTAGGCATCAGCATCCGCAAGCAAGGCGACGCCAATGCCGTGGAAATGTCGAAACTCGTGCTGGAAAAAATTGCCCTGCTGCAAGGCGCATACGCCTCCGACGGAATGCGTTTCGAGGTAGTCGCCAACAGCAGCACCTTTACCAAAAAAGCCACCAACGCCGTTGTTGAAGATTTGCTCATTGCAGTGATCCTGGTTGGCCTGGTCATGCTGCTTTTTCTGCACAGCCTGCGCAATGCGGCGATCGTGCTGATTTCTATACCTACTTCCATCGTCAGCACCTTCGTGATGATGAACTTGCTGGGCTACTCGCTCAATTTAATGTCTTTGTTGGGCCTTTCACTCGCCATCGGCATTCTGGTAGACGATGCTATTGTGGTCATCGAGAATATTTATCGGCACTTTGAAATGGGCAAAAACAAGGTGCAAGCCAGCTATGACGGGCGAATGGAAATTGGCTTCACTGCCTTGAGTATCACCCTGGTAGACGTTGTGGTATTCTTGCCCATTGTGTTTACTGCCGGACTGGTGCCCAATCTATTGCGTCAGTTTTGCATGACGGTATTGACCGCCACCTTGATGTCTTTGCTTGTGTCCTTTACCCTGGTGCCTTGGCTGACCTCCAGGTTTGGGAAACTGCATCGTTTTGAAGGAAAAAACTTCTCCGGGCGGGTTATTTTAGGGTTTGAAAGATTTTTGAACTGGGTTTCTGATGGTTTCCTTCGATTATTAACGTTGGCCCTGAAAAACCGCCGCACCAAGATCGTCACCGTCCTCACGGCGGTCGCCATGTTTTTTAGTTCTTTCCTGCTCGTAACTTCCGGGCTTATCGGGAATGCTTTCATGGAAGCTGGAGAACGAGGGGAGTTTTTGCTCGAAATTGTATTGCCGCAAGATGCTTCCCTGACGCAAACCGATGCCATAACCAAACGCGTGGAAGATTGGCTGCGTACTCAGCCTGAAGTAGTACGCACGTTCACTACGGTAGGCGCAAATAACAAATCTTTTGGCCTTAGTGCGCCGAATATTGCCGAAATTCAAGTTTTTTTAACCCCTTACGGTGGAATTAGAAAAGAACTCACGCCAGTTTTTGCCCGAAAAACGAAAGTCAAACTAGAGGAAATTGTGGCGGGTGCGCGTATAAAAACCAACCCAATTGATATTCTTGGCCTGTCGTTTTCGCCGATCGAGGTACAGCTCAACGGTCCTAGCCTGGATAGCCTCTTGGTGCTCGCAGAAAAAGTCAAAAAAGAAATGGCGGCTGTGCCTGGCTGCGTAGAAATCAGCTCCACGGTGGAGGGCGGCAACCCAGAAGTGAAAGTGGAAGTGAACCGGCAACGTATGTCCGATTGTGGTCTCGCCATGGCGCAAGTTGGACTCACCTTGCAAACCGCCTTCAGCGGCAATACCGATGCAAAATACCGAGATGGAGATTTTGAATATCCCATCCGCATCGCACTGGATGCCTTTGACCGGCGGAGTGTAGAAGACATCAAAAACCTTTCTTTTGTAAACCCGCTGGGTAGCACCATCTACCTCAAGCAATTCGCTGATGTGCGCCAGGGCACGGCACCTACTCGCCTCGAACGCCGCGACCGAAGCACTTCACTGATGCTCACCGCCCAGGTAATCGGTCGGCCAAACGGCACCGTAACCCGTGAAATCATCAAACGGCTGAATCCGCTCCCCTTACCTCCCGGCACCCAGATCAAATATGGCGGAGATTTCAAACGTCAGCAGCAAGGCATTGGCACACTGGGTTTTGCGCTTTGGGCCTCGCTGGTCTTTGTTTATCTCATCATGGTTGCGCTGTACGACAACTGGATTTACCCGCTGGTGGTACTCGTATCCATACCACTTTCCGTGATTGGGGCATTTCTCGCCCTGGCCCTGGCCAGTGAAAACCTCACCGTATTCACAGGTCTTGGCATGCTCATGCTCATTGGTTTAGTGGGTAAAAATGCCATTCTGGTGGTAGACTTTGCCAATCAGTTGCGAGACCAGGGCGTGGAACTAAAAGAAGCGCTTTTGCAAGCCACCAAACTGCGTTTCCGCCCGGTTTTGATGACCAATATTGCTATGGTCATTGGCCTGTTGCCCATTGCTTTTGCGCAAGGCTCTGGCGCCGACTGGAAAAATGGCCTCGCCTGGGCCATCATCGGCGGCTTGAATTCTTCGATGTTCCTTTCGTTGATTGTGGTGCCGGTGGTGTACTGGATGTTTGACCGGGCAATGGAGAAATTGGGGATTGGGCGGAAGGAGAAGGTGGATTTTGTGG
>Ga0105048_10015825_pt1 | contig 11685 bp, 11 predicted proteins | sample MAT05_FD_78382 | JGI IMG/M metagenome (GOLD analysis project Ga0105048, IMG submission 78382) | Freshwater microbial communities from Lake Fryxell liftoff mats and glacier meltwater in Antarctica - MAT-05 | ecosystem: Environmental > Aquatic > Freshwater > Ice > Liftoff microbial mat | place...
GGTGGCGGAGTGGGTGATGGGGCTGGGGGTGGCGCGGGAGGGGTGGTGCTTGAAGTTCGGGCGGTTGGTGGTACATCGTGCTGTACGGATTGGAGGCTGTGATGGCGCAGGTGAGTTATACCGAGTTTCGGCAGAAACTGGCCGGGCTGATGGATGAGGTGGTGGCGAGCCGGGTGCCTTTGCTGGTGACGCGGCAGGGGCATGCGAGTGTGGTGGTGATGTCGGAGGAGGAGTTTTCCGGCTGGCAGGAGACGGTTCATCTGTTGCGCAGTCCGCGGAATGCGGCGCGGTTGATGGAGTCGGTGGCGCAGGCGGATGGGGGTTTGGCGGGCGCGCGTGACCTGATCGAGGGGTGAATTTTCATTTTACTGCCATCGGGTGGCAGGACTATCGCTTCTGGGTTGAGAGTGACCGGGCGGTTTTGGCGAAGGTGAATGCGCTGATTGCCGATTTGAGGCGGTCGCCGTTTGTGGGGATCGGCAAGCCGGAGCCGTTGAAGGCGGGGCTGGCGGGGTGGTGGTCGCGGCGGATTACGGGGGAGCATCGGCTGGTGTATCGCGTGGCCGGGGTGGCGGGGCGGGACCAGCGGGTGGAGGTTGTCGCCTGCCGGTATCATTATTGAGTGAGGCGCCCCCCTCCATCTCCCCCCGTAAAGCACGGGTGGAGGGAAGAAAGGTAAGGGGTCTGGGGCGACGGCGTCGCGCGAAGGCGCGCTCCGGTCCCCAGCGGGGTCGAGGGGCGGAGCCCTCGCCTTGGCTAGACCAGTTCGGAGGCGGCGACGCCGAATTCGGCGAGGAAGGGGCCGGCGTGGTCGATGCGGCCGGTCATTTGTTTGGGGTCGCGGGTGACGATTTGGTAGACGGCTTCGGCGATGTTTTCGACCGGGGAGACGCGGTGCTTGGTGGCTTCGGTAATCAGGTTGTGCACGGCGACGCCGGGGGTGGCGACGAGGCCGGGGGAGATGGCGTTGACGGTGATGTTGTCGGCGTAGACTTCGGCGGCCAGGCCGGTGGAGAAGCGTTCCAGGGCGGCTTTGCACATGCCGTAGACGGTGCCGCCGGGGCGGATGCCTTCGTAGGGTTTTACCGGGTGGATGGCGGCACCCGAGGAGAGGGTGACGATGGCGCCGGATTTCTGGGCGCGCATGTGGGGCAGGACGAGTTGGGAGAGATGCAGCGCGGCCCAGACCTGGACTTCGATCATCAGGTCGAAGCGCTTGGTGGGGAAGGTTTCGATGGGCAGGAAGAAGGTGACGGCGGCGTTGTTGACCAGGATGTCGACCGGGCCGTAGGCGGCGACGGCTTCCTCGATGAGGCGTTCGCGGTCGGCGGCTTGGGCGAGGTCGGCCTTGACGGCGGTGGCCTGGCCGCCGGCGCGGCGGATGCGTTCGATGGTGTCGCCCAGGGTGCCGGGGAGGCGGCTTTCGGCCTGGTCGGTGGTGCGGGCGGTGCAGACGACGCGGGCGCCGGCCATGGCGAGGCGGACGGCGACGGCTTCGCCGATGCCGCGGCTGGCGCCGGTGACGAGGGCGGTCTTGCCCTTGAGGGGGCCGTTGGGGTTGACCGAGGCTGCCATGCGCGGAATTCCTGTTCGTGCGTTTGCTGCTGTGAGTCCTAATCGCCCGGCTCGGGGCTGGCAATTGGTGGGGTGGCCGTCTTTTCGAGGGCCGAGTTCAGTTCGGCACCGAGCAGGACGACGTAGGCCGCGACCCAGAACCAGAGCATGACTGCGACAACCGCGGCGAGCGGGCCGTAGACGGTGCCGAAGCTGGCGAAGCTGGTGGCATAGATGGTGAACAGATAGCTCGTCAGCAGCCAAAGCGCGGTTGCCAGCACCACACCGGGCAGCACCCGGCGGCGATAGCCGCGGTCGCGCGACGGGCCGACGGCGTAGAGGAAGGCGAGCGATGCGAAGACGAACAGCACCAGCACCAGCACGCCGACCCAGTGCACCAGTTCGGCGGTGTCGGTGGGCAGATGGAGGAAGTCGATCATCTGCGGCAGGGCGACCAGGACGGCCACGGTGACGATGGCTCCCAGGATCGATGCCGCGGTCATCGCCAGGCCGACCACCTGGAAGCCGAGGATGCTGCGCCGTTCCTCCTCGTCGTAGGCCAGGTTGAGGGCGGCGATCATCGACTTGGTGCCGGTGGCGGCGCTCCAGAGTGCGACGGCGGCGCTGACGCCCAGGCTCCAGCCCAGGGTGGCGCGGGGGCGGCTGATCAGGTCGGTCACCTGGCGGCCGATCAGGGTGTAGGCGTCGGGCGGCAGCAGGCCTTCCAGGAGTTCCATCTGGGTGGAGACGCTCACGGGGTCGAACACCAGGCCGTAGATCGAGACCAGCATCGACAGGGCGGGGAACAGGGCGAGGGTGGCGTAGAAGGCGCAGCCGGCGGCGACCAGGCCGGTGCGGTGGCTCTGGATGCGCCAGAACGTGCGCACGGTGGCGGCCCACCAGCCGTGGCCGCGTGGCGCCTGTGCTTCTTCCGCGTTAAAAACGTTGTCGGTCAGGGCGTTTTTCCGATGCCGAATGTCATCCCCCACGCAGCACATGGCGCCATGCGGCGCCAGGGGGGATGGGGTGAAAAAATCACTTGCGCCGGGGGGTGGGGGGTCCTATTTGCCCCTTACGCAGCAACGCACGTGCCTCTGGCCCGGCTTGTTCAGCTGTCCCGGTGACGGGTACGTGGTGAACTCCCAAGGGTTACGTAACGACGTCAAGCGTTCTGGCACTTCGGGTCCCGACGCAGGGGTTTCTGCGCACGGGCCAATCCGTCTGGTCGCTGGTTCGTTCGACCGTTTCGCAATCTACGTCCGTCGCCTGGAAAGGCGGGCGTCAATTTGGGGGTACCGCGCGATGAACATCAAAATCGCACGATTCCTGGCCGACCATCAGCCGGCGACGCCGTGTCTGGTGCTGGATGTTGATCGTGTGGAAAGCAATTTCCGCAGGATACGCGCTGCGTTGCCGTTGGCGCAGATATACTACGCGGTGAAGGCCAATCCGGCGCCGCAGATCCTGCACCGGCTGGTGACGCTGGACAGCCGCTTCGATGCCGCGGGGATCGAGGAAGTGGAGGCGTGCCTGGCCGCCGGGGCTGCGCCGCGGGCGATCAGCTTCGGCAACACGATCAAGAAGATCTCGGCGATTCAGCGTGCCCATTCGGCGGGGGTGGACATGTTCGCCTTCGATTCCGACGAGGAGTTGGAGAAACTGGCGGTGCATGCGCCGGGCAGCCGGGTGTATTGCCGCATCCTGGTGGAGAACGAGGGCGCCGACTGGCCGCTGTCGCGCAAGTTCGGCACCACCGTGGTGCATGCTCGTGCGCTGATGGTGCGGGCCGGCGAGCTGGGGCTGGATCCGTTCGGGCTGTCGTTCCACGTCGGCAGCCAGCAGACGACCACTGGCAGCTATGAGGCGGCGATCGCCAAGGTGGCGATGCTGTTCACCGATCTGCGTGATGCCGGGGTGAACCTTCGCATGGTCAACTTGGGCGGCGGATTTCCGGTGCGCTATCGCGACGAGGTGCCGGAGATCGAGGCGTTCGGAAACGCGATCATGAGCGCGATGGTGGAGCATTTCGGCAATGCGCTGCCGGATATGCTGATCGAGCCGGGCCGGTCGGTGGTGGGCGATGCCGGTGTGGTGTCGGCGGAGGTGGTGCTGGTGTCGCGCAAGGGCGACGACCCGGTGCGCTGGGTGTACCTGGACATCGGCCGGTTTGGCGGGCTGGCGGAGACCGAGGGCGAGTCGATCAAGTACCGCTTTGTCACGCCGCATGATGGCGGGGAGATGGGGCCGGTGGCGATTGCCGGGCCGACCTGTGACGGGGCGGATATCATGTATGAAAAGAGTAACTACCGGCTGCCGCTGGCGCTTGCGTCGGGCGATCGGGTGGCGTTGTTGTCGACCGGTGCCTATGTGACCACGTATGCCAGCCAGCGGTTCAATGGGTTTGCACCGTTGGCCGAGCACTACATCTGATACGACGCGCAAACTGGCAATCAGCGCCGGCCGGGTGGTTCGACCCGGCCGGTTTTGATTCTACCCTGTCAGCATCTTGCCGGCGACGGTGCCCCCGATCCGGCGGATGGTAATGATACCAATCGGCGTAGAGAACAACCCTTCGACAGGAAAGGCCAGGGCTTTGCCCTGGACCCACCAGGGTCCAAGCCCTTGGACCTTAAATATATGATAATAAATGGGTTTCCAAAGGCCCTCGGCCTTTGGTGGGTCCAGGGCAAGGCCCTGGCCTTGCCTTGCTGAATCGATCGATCACTGGGATGGATGGTGTCAGTCCTTCAGCCCGCTGGTCTGGACGCCCTGCACGAAGTTGCGGCGCAGCAGGGAGAATATGAGCACGCTGGGGACCAGCACGATGGCCGAGGCGGCGGAGACGCTGCCGAGGTCGACGGTGAAGCCGGTCTGGAACAGCGCCAGCCCCACCTCCACCGTGTAGGACGTTTTGGTGGTGGCGACGATCATCGGCCAGGAGAAGGCGGTCCAGGCGTTGAAGAAGGCCAGCACGCCGAGTGCGCCGAGCGGGCCGCGCAGCAGGGGCAGCACGATGCGCAGGAAGATCCAGGGCTCGCTTGCGCCGTCGACGCGGGCGGCGTCGAGCAGGTCGTCGGGGATGGCGGCCAGCACGTTCTGGCGGATCAGGAAGATGCCGAAGCTCATCACGAGGTAGCCGATGAGCAATCCGGCGGTGGTGTTGAGCAGCCCCAGTTTCTGCACGTTGAAATACAGCGGGATCATGTAAACTTCGAACGGCACGATCGCGGTGGCCAGGATCACGCCGAACACGGCGTCGAGGCTGCGGGTGCGGAACTTGGCAAGCACATAGCCCGAAACGGCCGATGTCGCGACCACCGCCGCACTGGACAGGATGGCGAAGAAGACGCTGTTGAACACCCAGCGCAGCAACGGCGTGGTCGCCAGCACGGCGATGACGTTGTCCATTGTGAATTCGCGCGGGAACACGCTGGGCGGCCAGCGCAGGATGTCGGGCGGGGTCTTGAACGCGTTGGAGACCAGCAGTAGCAGCGGCAGCAGCATCAGCGCGCTGACCAGCAGCAACACCAGATCGGTTCCGGCCCCGAGCAGCCGGGTTCGGGTGTGCGGATTCATGCCTTGGTGCCCTTTTCGCGCAACAGGCCGAACTGCACCGCGGTGAGCGCCAGCACCACCACCAGCAGGATCACCGCCTCGGCGGCGGCATAACCGATGCGGTAGTTGCGAAAGCCGTTCTCCAGCATGTCGAGCACCAGCACGCGCACCAGGCGGCCTGGTGCGCCCTGTGCGTCGGACGCCAAGACGAAGGACTGGCCGTAGACGTTGAAGCCGGCGACCAGGGTTACCACCGACACATAGAGCGTGATCGGGCGCAGCATCGGCACGGTGATATGCCAGAACGCCTGCAGCGGCCCTGCCCCGTCGAGCCTTGCGGCCTCGTACAGCGATGTCGGCAGGTTCTTGATGCCGACGAGGAAGATCAGCACGGCATAGCCCAGCACCTGCCATGCCACGAGCACGATGACGCAGATCACCGCCAGGGTCGGTTCGAACAGCCAGGCCTTGGGGGCGATGCCGAAGACCGAGAGCACCGCATTGAGCGGCCCAAGCCGGGCGTCGAAAATCCATTTCCAGGCCATCGCCGCCGGGACGAGGGAGACGATGTGCGGCAGGAAGATCGATGTTTCATACACGCCCGACAGCCAGCCCTTGGCGCGGCTGTGGATGAGGGCGGCCAATACCATCGCCGACGGGATGGTGATCGCCAGAACCCCAAACGCGATGCAGGTGGTGTTGATCAGGGCGTCATGGAACTGCGGATCGGTTGCCAGTTCGATGAAGTTCTCAAGCCCGATGAACGGCTTTACCCGGGCGATCAGGTTCCATTCATGCAGGCTGAGCCACAGGATATCGCCGATCGGGTAGAGCCGCACCCAGCCATAGATCGCCAGGGTGGGCAGCAGCGCCAGCCAGGCGAGGCTGGGTCGCCGCCGCTTGCGCCGCGCGCGGGCCGGTTGCGGGGTGGCCACCCACCCCGCTCCGGTCAGCGCGTGCCCAGCAGGCCGGCGCGGCGCAGGATGGTGTCGGACTCGGCGGCCGCTTCCTTGAGGAAGGCATCGATCGCGGCGTCGTTGCCGGCAAGCGAGGCGTCGGCATAGGCGCGCACCAGGCGGGTTGCCAGCCTGGTGTAGATTTCCTCGGCCACGGCGATCGCCGGGGTGTCGAAATAGGCGTAGTTCGCGGGCGGTGCCACGAAGGCGGCAAGCGCGGGGGTATCGGCGATGATTGGCTTGAGGTCTACATCTTTACGGTTCGGCAGCCAGCCGACGTTCTTCAGCATCCAGGCCAGCTGCTCGGGCTCGTTGGCGGCCATGGCGTATTCGAAGGCGAGCTTGGCCTTCTCGCCATCGGCCCCGGTGTAGAGCAGCACCGGCACCACGATGCTGCCGCGCGGCAAGGGGGCGGCGGCGTATTTCAGCTTCGGCGCCTTGAGCGCGGTGTCGCCGATGACCGAGGATTCGCGGATGAACATCGCGGTCTGTTCGCGCTGGAACGCATCGGTGTCGGCCGGCATTTCGGGCGTGACGACCTTGGCGATGTGGATGTTGTCGACATACTGGCGCACGGTTTTGCGGCCGGCTTCCGAGGCGTAGCTGGTCACCCATTTGCCATCAGGCCGCGGCTCGAGAATGGAGCCGCCGTGCTGGAACAGGTTGATCGAGAACTTGTCGGCCACGCCCGACCCGCCGCCCGACAGGCGCAGGCTCCAGCCGCTGACCGTGGCCACGCCCTGGGCGTTGCGCTGGACCAGTTTTTTGGCGAAGTCGTCGAACTCGGCCATCGTCTTCGGTGGGCCGGCGAGGCCGGCCTTGGCGAACATCTCGGTATTGTAATAGAGCGCGGTCTGCCCGCGGAACAGCGGCACGCCATAGGTCTTGCCCTGCCAGGCTGCGACCTTTTGCATGAACGGGTCGAAATGGGTGTTGTTGTTGACGAATGCGGCGGCCTCCGGCGTGGTCGGCTTCAGCAGCCCGGCCTCGACGTAGCGTTGGGCCATGGCGTTCACCATCTCGATCACGTCGCCGGCAGCGCCCGCGGGCAGGGCCAGGGCCACGCGCTTTTCGTGCTCGCGCAGCGGAATGATCGACACTTCGACCTTCAGGGCTGGGCGCTTGGCCTTCATCGCCTCGCCGACGCGCTTGTAGAACGGCTCCAGCTCGGGATAGCCGCTCCAGACGGTGATGGTCTGCGCCTGGGCCGCGTTGCTCAGCAGAAGAACCAGGCCGGCGCCAGCGATGCGGCCGGCCAGGCGGGCGAAGTGGGACATCGGAAATCCTTCATGGCTGCATCATGCGGCGGCCCGGACGGTGTCATGCGATCGTCGACAGCGTCAAGGTTGCGGCGGGCGCAGGCGTTGGTGCTGGCGGCGCGGCGCGGTAGATTGCCGGCATCACCGAGCGCGAGGATCGAGCGATGAATGATGCCACCATGCCGCCGCCGACACAGGGCAAGGGGTTGGCGACCTCCGCCGGGGCACTTGCGGGGCTGCGCGTGATCGACCTCACCCGGGTGCTGGGGGGGCCGTATTGCACCATGATCCTGTCGGACCATGGGGCGGATGTGATCAAGATCGAGCCGCCGCAGGGCGACGAGGTGCGGGATTGGGGGCCTCCGTTCTTGGGGGAGGACGCCAGCTACTTCATCGGGGTGAACCGCAACAAGCGCTCGATCGCGCTGGATGTTTCCAAGCCGGCGGGGCGCGCGATCCTGCTGCGGATGCTGGAGACGGCCGACATCCTGGTGGAGAACTTCAAGCCGGGTGGCATGGAGAAGTGGGGGCTGGGGTATGAGCGCGACCTGGCGCCGAAGTTTCCGCGGCTGATCCATTGCCGGGTTTCGGGGTTTGGCGGGCATGGGCCGCTGGGCGGGCTGCCGGGGTACGACGCGATCCTGCAGGCGATGACCGGGTTGATGAGCATCAATGGCGATCCGACGACCGGGCCGATGCGGATGGGCACGCCGATCGTGGACCTGGCGACCGGGTTATATTCGGTGATCGCGATCACGATGGCGTTGCACGAGCGCAATGCTTCCGGGTTGGGGCAGTACCTGGACATGACGCTGCATGATTGCGGCATGGCGTTGTTGCATCCGCAGGCGGCGAACTTCTTCCTTAATGGCAAGCGGCCAATGCCGATGGGCAATCCGCATCCGAACCTGGCACCGTACGAGAAGTATCAGACACGGACAGGCGAGATTTTCATTGCGTCGGGCAATGACGGCCAATTTCGAAAAATGTGCGAGGCGCTGGGGCGGCCGGAGATGGCGAGCGATCCGCGCTTCATCAAGAACGCTGATCGGCTGGGCAACCGGCAGGCGATGATCGATCTGTTCCAGGTGGCGCTGGCCGACCAGGACGGGCACGCGCTGTGCATGAAGCTGCTCAATATGGGGCTGCCGGCCGGGCCGGTGCTGGCGGTCGACGAGTCGATGGCGGCGGAGCATACCGCGGCGCGGCAGATGGTGACGGAACTGGACGACTACCGGGGGCTGGGAACGCCGATCAAGATGTCGCGCACGCCGGGGGGGACGCGGGCGAAGCCGCCGGCTTTTGGTCAGCATGGGGAGGAGGTTCTGGGGCAGTTTGGGTATTCGGCGGAGGAGATTGCGCAGTTGAAGGCCGATGGGGTTCTGCATACTGAGCGGAAACGGTAAGGAAGGAAGGTCTTCTTTCTTTGAAAAGAAAGAAGCAAAGAAACTTCAACCGATTCGACGCGGAGGATGTCCTGCGCGGAGCTTAACGGGGAAAGTTTTTTGGTTCTTTTTTTCAAAAAAGAACTGCTTCTTTCCCCTGCCCTACCCCAACGTCACACAAGACGCGGCCAGCCAAATCCGATCCGCGCCATGCAGATGCGGGCCGACGATGGTTTCGACCTGGGCGTGGTAGGCGTCGATCCAGGCCAGTTCGGCGCGGGTGAGCAGGGCCGTGTCGATCAGGCGGCGGTCGAACGGGGCCCAGGTGAGGGTTTCGAAGCGCAGGAAGGGTTTTGCGGCGCCGGGGAAATCGGCGTCGATTGCGAGCAGCAGGTTCTCCAGGCGGATGCCGTAGGCGCCGGGGAGGTAGAAGCCGGGTTCGTTGGACAGGATCATGCCGGGCTCGATGGCGATCGGGCGGGCGGCGCGGGAGATGCTGACCGGGCCTTCGTGAACCGAGAGGTAGCTGCCGACGCCGTGGCCGGTGCCGTGGTCGTAGTCGAGCCCGATCTGCCAAAGTGCGGCGCGGGCGAAGGCGTCGATGTGGGGGCCGGCGACGCCTTTGGGGAAGGCGAGTGTTGCGAGTGCGATATGGCCTTTGAGCACGCGGGTGACGCGGGCGCGGAGTTCGTGGGGTGGAGTGTCGGGGCCGGTCCAGACGGTGCGGGTGATGTCGGTGGTGCCGTCGCTGTATTGCGCGCCTGAATCGATCAGATAGAGCTCGTTGGGCAGGATGGCGCGGTTGGTTTCGGGGCTGACGCGGTAATGGATGATGGCGCCGTTGGGGCCGGAGCCGGAGATGGCGGGGAAGCTTTCGCCGCGGAACAGGTCGACTTCGCTGCGGTAGGCCAGGAGTTGATCGGCGGCGGAGATTTCGGTCTGGTGACCGGCGGCGGCTTCCATCCAGTGCAGGAAGCGGCAGACGGCGACGGCGTCGCGGGCGTGGGCGTTGCGCGTGCCCTGTCGTTCAACCTCGTTCTTGCGCGCCTTGGGCAGGATGCAGGGGTCCATGCCGGGGACGATTTCGGCGCCGGCGGCGCGCAGGCGTTGGGCGAACCAGGCGGGCGAGCCGGCAGGGTCGACGCGGACCCGCTTGCCCTTCAGGCGAGCCAGCGCACCGGGCAGGGCGGCGCGGTCCTGAACCGAGACGGCGTTGCCGATCCAGGCACGGGTTTCGGGCGGGACTTTCTCCGGGGCCATGAACAATTCGCAGCCGCCATCGGCGTGGACCAGCAGGAAGCCGAGGGCGAAGGGGGTGAAGGGTACGTCGTCGCCGCGGATGTTGAGCAGCCAGGCGATCGAGGCGGGGTCGGTGACCACGGCCGCGTCGTGTTTTTCGGCGGTCAGGTTGGCGGCGACCTGGTCTCGCTTGCGGGCGGAATCAAGGCCAGCGAAACGCAGGGGATGCGGCAGCGCGGGGGCCATGGGGGCGGCGGGCTGGTCGGCCCAGACGGCGTCGATCGGGTTTTCGTCGGTGGCGACCAGGGCGATGCCCTTGTCGGTGAAGCGCTGGAGGGAGTCCTCGCTGAACAGCAGCGGGTCGTAGGCGATGAGTGCACCCGGGTGCGCGTGCTGGGCCAGCCAGTCGGCCGGCGGCTGGTCGGTGATGTGGCAGCGTTCCCACAAGGCCGGGTCGGTCTGTTCGGCGAGTTGCAGCACATAGCGCCCGTCGGTGAAGGTCGCGGCGCGATCGGCCAGCACCACGGCAAGCCCGGCGCTGCCGGAGAAGCCGGTCAGCCAGCGCAGTCGGTCGGCGCGCGCCGGCACGTATTCGCCCAGGTGCTCATCAGCGCGGGGCACCAGGAAACCATGCAGCCCCTGGCGCGCAAGTTCGGCCCGCAGGGCGGCGAGACGGTCGGCGGGGCTGGTCTGGGGCATCGGATCGGACCTCACGGCAGGGTTACCAAAACTTCATAGCTCAGCGACGTTCCATGCGCATTACGCATGTCTGGGCGGGCAACCACGATAGTTCTCCGATCGCGGCGGCAGACTTATGTTGCATTGCACAATGATCGCGCGGCGGAAAGCGAGAATGCCGGATGCCCGCCACGATCACCACTCCCCAAGGACTATCGCCATGACCGCCTATGTCAGCAAGGAAGCGCTGGGCCTGATGCTTCCCGGCACGATGAACCACTACTACGAATATGAGCCGCAATACCTGGAGGCCCCGCGCCCCGGCATGCTGGCTCTGGCCTTCTCGGCCTTCGCCGGCTGGCTCGTGCGGCGTAACGCTAGCGATGAACTCGCCGGAATGTCGGACGCACAACTCGCCGATATCGGCATCTGCCGGTCGGACGTGCCGATGTTGTTCGACAAGGGTTTTGTCGGACGCCTCGAACAGGACCGCGCGGCTTCGATGCTCCAGGCCGGGCGGATCGCCTAACGAGCATCTTATCGATAGGGAAGCCCAGGGCTTTGCCCTGGACCCACCAGGGGCCAAGCCCCTGGACCTTATCTGTATAAGTAATGTATATTCTCCAAAGGCCACCGGCCTTTTGACAATGATCCTACACTCTGTCCACGTGAGAACCCGAAAAATGCGACTCGCCAGGAATGGCGGGTTCGCGCGTGTTGTGACCGATTCGGATTTCCGGGTTCTCACGTGGACGGAGTATATATAAATAACGTGAGGTCCAGGGGCTCGGCCCGTCGCGCGAAGGCGCGCTCGGGACCTGGTGGGTCCAGGGCGAAGCCTTGGCCTTAGCTTACCTTACCTTCCTTCACCTGCACGCCGCAGAATCAGGGTAGCCCAGCCGCGGCCGGGGGCGTCGCTGGCGCCGCCGGGTTCCAACAGCATGTGTTCGAGCACCAAGCCTTGGGCGCGGTGAGCGGCGAGCACCCAGCGTGCCTGGCTGGCAAGCAGGCCGGCGAGGATTGCGGTGCCGCGCGGTGCCAGGTGGTCGGCGAGATCAC
>Ga0105048_10015826_pt1 | contig 11685 bp, 11 predicted proteins | sample MAT05_FD_78382 | JGI IMG/M metagenome (GOLD analysis project Ga0105048, IMG submission 78382) | Freshwater microbial communities from Lake Fryxell liftoff mats and glacier meltwater in Antarctica - MAT-05 | ecosystem: Environmental > Aquatic > Freshwater > Ice > Liftoff microbial mat | place...
AAAAGCCAATACATCTTTTGGCTCGTAGTTAAGGTTACGTCCATGCTTATATCTAAGATTGGCGGTAGTTTGTTTATCACCAATTACTTTAGCGGGCGTTTTTACCCTCACACTACCATGATCTGTACCTACTACTACAGTAATTTTTTTATCGGCTATTTTTTTAAGCGCCTGGTGCAGCGGAGAATGCTCAAACCAACTGTGAGTAATACTCCGGTAGCTGGTTTCATCACCTGCAAGCTCCTTAAGCACTTCCATTTCTGTACGGGCATGGCTCAGCATATCTACAAAATTATATACTATAACGTTGATGTCGTTATCTAACATATTGTGGATATTATCTACCAGCTTTTGCCCATCATGGTTATTGGTAATTTTGGTGTAGGAATGCTTTAAATTGGTTTTACCCAGCCGCTTTAACTGGGCTTTAAAAAAATCTTCTTCAAACATATTTTTACCACCGTCCTCATCATCATTTTTCCATTGTATAGGAAATTGTTTTTCAATATCAATGGGTAACATACCTGCAAACACTGCATTGCGGGAGTATTGTGTAGCTGTAGGTAAAATAGAATAAAAAGTATCTTCTTCCAATATGCGGAAGCTCTCCGCAAAAATGGGCTGTATTATTTTCCATTGATCAAGCCTTAGGTTATCTATTAGTACAAAAAACAAGGGCGTTCCTTTTTCAAGATGTGGTAATACTTTATGCTTCATCAGTGAGTGACTCATGATTGGTCCTTCTCCACTTTTGGGCCCCACCCATTTGCTGTAATTACGAGAAATGAACTTAAAAAATTCTGTGTTGGCTTCCTGCTTTTGCGATTGAAATACCTCCTGCATTTCCGGACTATCACTCTTCTTCATTTCAAGCTCCCAATACACCAGTTTTTTATAAATTTCCATCCATCCATTGTAATCAGGATTATCGTTTAACGCCATAAATAAGCTGCGAAATTCCTGCTGGTAAGCAGAAGTTGTTTTTTCAGCAACAAGCCTTTTATTATCAATTATTTTTTTAAGGCTTAGCAATACCTGGTTGGGGTTTACAGGCTTTATCAGGTAATCGCTTATTTGAGACCCTATGGCTTCATCCATCAAATTTTCTGCTTCGTTTTTAGTAATGAGTACCACCGGCAGGTTACTGTTATACTCCTTCATTTGCTGCAATGTTTGAAGCCCGGTCATTCCCGGCATACTTTCATCCATCAGTACCACATCTACAATATTTAGTTTAATGTACTCTACCGCATCGTAACCATTGGTTTTGGTAGCCACTTCATATCCTTTATTTTCCAAAAAAAGTACCTGAGAGTTCAGGGTATCTATTTCATCATCTACCCAAAGTATTTTAGCTACGTTCATAGTGGTGTTTTTTTTTAGAAATGTTTAAGGTTAAATTTTATATTGCGCTTGTTAAATTCTGCTCACAAGCTATCAAACAAAAGCCAAAATCAAATTTTATTAAACTATTAAACCTGATTTGATACAAATTTAATTTTTAACTGCTGCATTATGCAGTAATACTTTACTTTGTAATTGTTTTAACAAATGTTAGGTGAAGATGAATTATTTTTGATAAATGAACCGAAAAGATCATATAATAGCAGTTGCCGCCATACCTGCTGGCAAAACTATTACTATCACCACAAGGTTACCAATAGAAATTATTTTGCAAAGGCCCGCTGATGGACATATAGAAAAAATATCACCTAAAAAATACCACACACCCACTTACCAATCATTAAAAGCAGTTTTTATAAATGGCTGCTACTGCTTACAACATGGTTTCCTTTACAATAAAAACCTTGTAGCCTGATGCAATTTTTAGCAAATGAAAATCGTACTTATTACAGTATCAGCACATTAAGTAAGCATTATTTACCAGTAAGAAAGGGTGCAATATTTTATAAGAGTAAGCCTACTATTTTTCTTTTACAAGAAGGCATTTTAAATAGGCAGATGCTTCACTCTTTTAATAAAGATTTTGCAGCATCGTTTATTATATCGTTTATTATATCGTTTATTAAAAGCTGCAAAAGCATTGTTTTTTTTCGTTTAGATCAATATTTGCTGTCTTCCCCTGCCACAATTTTACTACAGGTAATGATAAAAGCTGAAATGATGTTTACCAACAATTGCACTGTTATTTACGAGCACAAAACCCGGCAACAACCAATCAATTAACTATGGCAGTCAGAAAAATAATCAACGATCCTGTTTACGGCTTTATCACCATCAATGATGAGTTGATTTTTAAAATTATTGCCCATCCTTATTATCAGCGGTTGCGGCGCATACATCAAATGGCCATGGCAAACCTGGTTTATCCGGGTGCAGTGCACACAAGGCTGCATCACTCCTTAGGTGCTTATCACCTAATGGGCAACGCCCTATACGAGTTAAAAAATAAGGGCGTAGCTATTACGGCAGAGGAAGAGCAGGCTGCAAAAATTGCAATTCTGCTTCACGATATTGGCCATGGGCCTTTTAGCCATGCGCTTGAAAATGTACTGATAGAAGGCATGCATCACGAGGCTATTTCGTTGCTTATAATGAAGGAACTTAACCAGCAATACAACGGGCAATTACAAATGGCTATAGATATTTTTACCAACAACTATCCAAAAAAATTCTTGTACCAGCTCATTAGCGGTCAATTAGATGTAGATCGTATGGATTACCTTACCCGGGATAGTTTTTTTTCTGGTGTAATAGAGGGTATGATTGGTTACGACCGTATTATTAAAATGCTGGTAGTACACAATGGCGTGTTGATGGTAGAAGAAAAGGGTATTTACTCTATTGAAAAATTTTTAGTTTCCCGCCGGCTAATGTACTGGCAGGTGTACCTGCACAAAACAGTTATGTGTGCTGAGCAAATGCTTAAACGCATCATCAAAAGGGCAAAATTTATAAAAGCATCTACCCAAACTATTCTCTGTAAATTTATTAATGAGCCCATTGAAACCGTTACGCTGCAAGAGTTTTGTGATTTAGACGATAATGATGTACTAACTGCCATCAAGGAATGGAGCAAACATCCGGATGTTGTGTTATCTTTTTTATGCCAGGGCATTATTAACAGAGATTTGCTAAAAGTAAAATACACTGCCACCACAGTGCCCTGCGAAGTTTTGAATGATAAAGTACAAAAGGCAGCCAGTAAATTACAAATTACAACAGCAGATGCACAATGGCTGGTATTTACCGGGGAAGTAAGCACCAATACCTATAATGTTGCCGAAGAAAATATTTTAATGCTTTTTAAAGATGGCACTGTAAAAGATATATCAGCAGTAGATAACCCGCTCATCAATGAAAACCTAATGGGCAGCACCAAAAAATATTACATTTGTTACCTGAGATAAGTTTATGGCGGCAAGCAATTGCAGCAACCATTAAAAAAGTTAGCAAAAATAAGTAGCAAGTAGCGGCTGGCAATTACGATATATTTAAAAAAATAATGATTGTAAAACAAGGTAAAAATTATGCAAATCAGTGCTGTACAAATAGCCGCCATCATTAGCGGTACCATTGAAGGAAATGAAAATGCAATGGTATCATCTTTTGGTAAAATTGAAGAAGCTACCACAGGGCAACTTTCCTTTTTAGCCAATCCAAAATACCAGGAGTACATTTACACTACCAAAGCCTCTATCATTATCATTAATCAAGATGTAGAGCTTAAGCAACCTGTAACAGCCACCCTCATTAAAGTAAAAGATGCTTATTCTGCCTTTGCTACTTTATTAGCTGCCTATCAGCAGATAAAAAATCAACAATTAATTGGTATTCAACAGCCTGTGTACCTCCACGCTACCGCAAAAATTGGCGATCAGGTATTTATTGGTGCTTTTGCCCACATTGGCGAAAATGCAGTAATTGGAGATGGCACTAAAATTTACTCCTTTGCCTATATAGGTAATAACGTTACCATTGGCAAAAATACCGTGGTGCAATCTGGCGTAACCATTTGCCACGATTGCCAGGTAGGCAATAACGTAACCATACACCCCGGCACCGTAATTGGCAGCGATGGTTTTGGCTTTGCGCCTTTGGCAGACGGTAGTTTTAAAAAAATACCACAAATTGGCAATGTAATTATTGAAGATGATGTAGAAATTGGCAGCAATACCACCATTGATAGAGCCACCATGGGCAGCACTATCATAAAGGCAGGTGCCAAGCTCGATAACCTGCTACAGATAGCTCACAATGTAGAAGTAGGCAATAATTCTGTTATTGCCGCACAAGCCGGCATTAGCGGTAGCGCTAAAATTGGCAACAATGTTATGATAGGCGGGCAGGCAGGCATTGTAGGCCATATACACATTGCAGATGGCAGTAAAATAAATGCCCAAAGCGGTGTAAGTAAATCATTAAAAACGCCTAATAGTACAGTAACCGGATCGCCAGCCTACGACTATACAGCTACTCTCCGCAGCCAGGCAGTTGCCAGAAAATTACCCGAGTTAGAAAAAAGAATTATTGAGTTAGAAAATATTGTAAAACAATTACTTGCAAATACCGGCACATCCGGCAATAGTTAGTAAAACTAAATGTACGTTTCACTTTCAACAGATTGGTGCAGTTTTAAAAATTGATACAGGCGGGGGCTTTTAACTATATAACCCATGGCAGCCATTGTTTAGGCTATATGCTGTAAGCCTTCGTTTCGCTACGTTTTACTTCGCAGCATTCAGGGTCTTTTATTGTGGGAACGTCACTCCGAAAGATTGATTCTTTCAAGCCATTCAGCCCCGTCCGAATGGCTCAGCCGGGCGTGCCTTCGTGCGCTACTATCCTTGAAAACCTGAGCAGTAAAATATAAATTAAACAATTGTACTTATTATTTGGGTTTTAAATGCAATACAGGTAAGTGTATGAGGCTACTTTTCTCAATCATTGCCATTAAACTGCTGCAAACAAACACAATTAAAAATTATAGCGTTGGCAAAAATGGAAAAGGACAGCTTTCAATACTTAAACTTGAACAATTTCTGCTAATTTTACAATATGAAATTTGTTGATGTAACTAATGACATAGCATTTAGAAAAATATTTGGAAATGAGAGCAAGAAAAAATCCTTGATTTCATTTTTAAATGCAGCTATTGACTTACCCAAAAATGAGGAAATAGTTGATGTTGAAATTATTAATCCCTATCAATTAGGAAAATTAAGCGATGGAAAATCTACCATTGTAGATGTAAAAGCAAAAGACGAGAAAGGAAATATTTTTATCGTAGAGATGCAAATTGCAGAATTCGACTTTTTTCATAAGAGAATACTTTATTATACATCCCAAGGTTATGTTTCTCAAATTGACAAAGGCGTTCAATACAACAAATTAAGACCAGTTTATTTTATAGGAATTCTTGAATTTAACATTGGACAAAATCCCAATTATTTCAGCAGACACAAGGTTTTAGATGTTGAAACTAAAGAACAAATTATGCAAGATGTAGAGTTTAATTTTATTGAATTACCCAAGTTTGATAAAACAATTGACCAGTTAAAAACTGGTATTGACCAATGGACTTATTTTATCAAAAATGCTGAAAACTTAACGGTAATGCCTGAAAGTGTAAAGGATGAAGGCTTGAAAGAAGCTTACACAGAAGCCAATCAACAAAATTGGACAAAGAGTGAGTTAGACGATTATCTAAGAGCCTCAATAAAAGAAAGAGATGAAATTGGCAGAATTGAGTTTGCTGAAAAGAAAGGAGAAAAGAAAGGAGAAATTAGAGGCAAAATAGAAGGTAAAATAGAAGGTAAAATAGAAGGTAAAATAGAAGGTAAAATAGAAGGTAAAATAGAAGTTGCCAAATCACTTAAATTTAACGGATTTGACATTGATTTAATTGCAAAAACTACAGGATTGACAAAAGAAGAAATTGAAAGACTTTAAAAATGCAATTCTGCCAATAAAGGAGCCGCTGCAATCAGGGCTTAACATTGCTGTGCAACCGGCAGCAGTTTACTTGTACGCTTCTATCGTTTTTGCAGTGAGCAGTAAAATATAAATTAAACAGTTGTACTTATTGTTTGGGTTTTAAATGCAATACAGGTAAGTGTATGAGGCTACTTTTCTCAATCATTGCCATTAAACTGCTGCAAACAAACACAATTAAAAATTATAGCGTTGGCAATAGTATAAATAGTGCTAAAAATGAATACCCGCTATCTGTACATTATTGATATCCCAGTATTTAGTATCAGCGTTCTGCTCAAAAGCTACCTCCCATTTACCCGACAATTGTATGCTTTCTTTCTCTACCAAAGCAGTAAAAGCATAATCACCTTTTACAGTACAAACATTTTCAATAGCATCGAAAGAGGCCACCATTACTTCCAAATCATCCATTTGGTCGTAGGCTTGTTTAAAAAGGTTTACCTTTTCCCTGAACCCTTCTTCCGAAAGCTGCAGGTGATTATTAAGTGTAAGATTTTCAGTTTTAAAATAGGTCATCCATTCCATTAAATCTTTGCTTAGTATTGGTTTAATACAATCATCCACAGCTACATTGGTGTTTTCGTATTCAATATCCGGATAAAATTCATCGTAGGTAAAATGACAGGTAAAGCCGGGCATACCAAAATCATCCATTTCATGATCAAACAACTCTTCTACAGTAAAACGGTAAAGCTCTTTTGCTGTTACTTTTGGGCTACAAGCGCTTAAACAAATATTATTCAATTGAAGGTAATTATCCAGTTTTTCCCAGGCTGCATCCATTTCACTTTCTGGTATTTCACTTACGGATAAAAACTGGATTGGGCGGCCAATTTTATCAAAAAGCTTTATTACTTTTTGTTCACGAGAATAATTATTTTCAAAGGCCATCACATTTTTAAGAAACATATTTTCTATCGCCGGATCAAAGCCATTTCCATCGCCTTGCATGCCGCCAAAATGAGCACCATTCTCCAGCATCATTTTCATTTTTAAAAAATCATTTTCAGCTTTTATTTTTTCATCTTCGGGGAGATTTTCAAAATCTGGTTCCATAAAGTTATTTTCTTGAAAATTATTAAATTTATTGTACAAACCAATAGTTCCCACAATAATTTATTGCTAAATCATTGATAATTTTAAAAGTACAAAATTTTACAGTTACACGCTACAAATTAAATAAAAACAAAAGAAGGTTGCCGGTATTTCTAAAGATAAAGTTGCTGAAAACGCATTTAACAAGGCTTTTTTAGTTGAATTTGTAATGAACGGTTACATTGGAATAAATACAGGATTTCAGTTTTATTGGCAACAAAAATTCTGCACTATTTTGATGTAAAAAAAGTTCTAAATCGCTCTACTGTGTAGCAGTTGCAAGCTATAATAGAATTTACGCCGCAAAAGCTGGACTCAAATAGATAGGTGTGTTGATAAACTTTATATTTACAAAATACTGAAACACCAGCAATGCTTTAGTATCAATAACTATCGCTACAATCCTTACCTATTTACCCCTACCCTAGTATGGTAAAGATAAAAAATCTTTTCCCCTTGTAATATACTGTGGATAAAACCCTATAGAAAATATTGGATCAATGTGAAGCCAGGTATTGCTATCGGCCCATTGCTTTACCCTTATTATAAAATTAGTTTCCCAGGTTTGGCTAATAATAATGTTGCTTTCTCCCTGCTTGCCCGTTAAAAAATCTCTAAGCCGTTGATCAAAATAGGGAATAGATTGAATAAAGGCCCATAACTCATCATTAGTGGGTGTAGAAAATTGCAGGTAGTGTAAATGATTGTTTTGAGATGCCCTGCGAAGCTGTATTCCCGGGCTAATTGCTCTTACAATAATGTCTGCTAAATAAAATTTGGTAACCAATTGCATGTTATTTGTTTGTAGGTAAAATAATATTTGCTGTTTTTAACTTGATAAAAATACTGCTGCTGTGCCTGCAATGTTGCCTGGCTTAGCTGTTAGCCTTGTAACCTGTTTAATGCAACAGTACCAGCACTTTATATTGCCGCTTCGTTTTCATTTTGTGCATATCTAAATTTGGAAATGCAAATTATTTTAGCATAAATTTACTAAATATTTTAGTTATTAATCAAATAATTTTTATGGAAGTGGAAAATTTTTTTGGCAGCAGCTACGGCGGCAGCAAAAATTTCAGTCAGCTAAATGTAGTTACCGCCAATGCCAGCGGCTTTGGAGCTGCCGCAGATGATTATATGGAACGGGGCATTGATTTAAACGAACAACTTATTCGCAACAAACCGGCTACTTTTTTTATGAAAGTAAGCGGCAACAGTATGATCAATGCTGGTATTTTTGATGGTGATATTGTAATTGTTGATCGCTCTATTAAACCACAAAATGGTAAAATTGTAATTGCAGTTATTGATGGGGAAATGCTAATACGGCGGTACGAAAAAACAATTAATAAGTTACGGTTAATTCCAGAAACAGCTAAACTATCAGCAATTGAAGTGAGTGAATTTAGCGACTTTAAAATATGGGGTGTGGTAATATATATAATTAGAGGTGTATGACAGGCATAATAGATTGTAATAGTTTTTACTGTAGTTGCGAAAGATTATTTCTGCCCCATTTGGATAAAAAACCAGTAGTAGTACTCAGCAATAATGATGGCTGTATTGTATCTCGTACTGATGAAGCAAAAGCATTTGGAGTACAAATGGCGGGACCTTATTTTTTAGCAAAACCCTTGATTGAGAAACATGAGGTAGCCACATTTTCAAGTAACTATAATTTGTACGGCGACCTTAGCTGGCGGGTAATGGAAACCTTGCGGATACTGCTTGGCAAAGAAAACGTAGAAGTATATTCAGTAGATGAAGCATTTTTAAATTTAGATGAGTTTCCAAATAAAGATTTATACACAGTGGCACTTAATATTAGAGAAACCGTAGAGCAATGGACAGGCATAAAAGTATCGGTGGGTGTAGCACCTACCAAGGTTTTATCTAAAGTGGCCAATCATCTTGCAAAAAAAAATAAAATTGCCACGCAATGCGTGGTGGTACTGGATAGCGAAGAAAAAATTGCAAAAGCCTTACAGAATACTCCTATTGGCGAAGTGTGGGGTATTGGCAGGCAGTATGCACAAAAGCTAATAGAAATGAATGCCGTATTTACGGCCTACGATCTTACAAAAAAAAACGAGCAATGGGCACAGAAAAATTTAGGTGGCGTAGTGGGTATGCGTTTGCTAAAAGAATTAAAAGGACAGCCTGCCAATGAAATGGAAAAGCAGTTGACCGTAAAAAAGATGATTGCTACTACCCGAATGTTTGGCAGCCCCGTAAAAAACATTAGCGATATAAAAGAAGCTATTGCTACTTATACATCAAGGGCAGCAGAAAAGTTGAGGAGGCAACAAAGTGCAGCCAGTATTATCAGTGTATTTGTGGTACCTAAAGAACAGCAAAAAGATAGTACCCATTTTAGGCATGGGCCGGCGGTAAGCAGCTATATTACGTTACCCTTTGCAACATCTGCCACTAACGAATTAATAAAGCCGGCGGTAAATCTGGTAGAAAAATTATTTGAGCCAGGAAGAATATATAAAAAAGCTGGTGTAACGCTAAGTGGCATTGTGCCGGATGCTACCATACAGGGTAATTTATTTGTACCCGAAACCCAAAACAGCAAACGATTGCTGATGAACATGGTGGATAATATCAACTTTAGCCAACGGGACGATGTATTGAAGTTTGCAGCATCTGGCACCAAACGAGACTGGAAAATGCGGATGGAATTAAGAAGCCCAAGATATACTACAAGATGGGATGAACTGTTTAAGGTAAAATAATTTTATATATTCATTTTGCCCCTGATTGCTATACTTACAAAAGCTAATTGTACAATCATTTGCTAAACTAACTACATGAAATCATTTATTCTTTCACTAATCATTATACTAATCTCTTTTATTGGCTTTTCTCAATAAAAAACCATTACTATACATACGCTGCGGTAAAATGCTGGATACCAGATATGGAAAAGTATTATCTAACCAGATAATATTCATAAGAGGTAATAAAATTGAGCTGGTTTTTATTCCAAGCCCAGTCCGAATGGTGTCAGCCGGGCGGGCCTGTCCGAATGGCTATGGTCGGGCGGGCCTTTCCGAATGGCTATGGTCGGGCGGGCCTGTACGAATGGCTATGGCCGGGCGGACTTGATTTTTTTTGTTAACTTTTTTATCAATCTGTCCCGAAAAAATCGGGAGAAAAAAAATAAACAGATGCTAGCTCAAAAATGTAAAAGCTTTGCGAACAAAACACTTAATCGTATGAAATCAATACTGAATTATTCGGCCAAAAAGAAATTAAAATAAAATAGCAAATAGATTTGCATCCCTAAAACTTACAAGCAACTCCTTGCCCTTATAACTTGAAAGGAATATGCTACTAAAAACGCTGCTGAATTTTAACCCCTAAAAACTACCTAAAAGGCATAAAAAAAGCCTTAAAAAGGCTATTTTTAAGGCTAAATTGGGTTGCGGAGAGTAAGAGATTCGAACTCTTGATACAGTTTCCCATATACACACTTTCCAGGCGTGCTCCTTCAACCACTCGGACAACTCTCCATTTTTTTTGGACGGCAAAAATACAGTTTCAGTTTTTATAAGCCGAATATTTTTTGTGCATTGGCTGTGGTAATTGCTGCTACCTCTTCAACAGAAACATTTTTTACCGTAGCTAACTTTGCAACTATGTATTTAAGATAGCTGCTTTCATTGCGTTTGCCTCTAAATGGCACCGGTGATAAATAAGGTGAATCGGTTTCTAATACCAGGTGCTGCAAGTCTATTTTTTCCAGTACTTCTGCAAGGCCAGCCTTTTTGTAAGTAAGTACACCACCAATACCAAGGTAAAAACCTGCTGCAATAATTTCCTGTGCTGTTTCGTAACTGCCTCCAAAACAGTGAAATATGCCATAAACTCCTTTACCAATATACTCTTTTACCGTGTTGATAGTATCCTGCATGGCATTGCGGGTATGAATTACAATGGGCAATTTGTATTGTATAGATAATTCAATCTGCGTTCTAAATGCCTCCTGCTGTTCCGTGGCAAAGGTCTTATCCCAATAATAATCGAGTCCTATTTCCCCTATTGCTGCAAATTTTCTTTTGGTGAGCCAACCGCTTACTATTGATAGTTCATCCCTAAAATTCTCCTTTACATAGCAAGGGTGTAGCCCCATCATAGCCAAACATTTTTCAGGAAAACGGTCTTCCAGAGCCAACATTGCATCTATAGAATTACTATCTATGGCAGGTAAATAAAATTTCTGTACTCCTTCGGATGCTGATTGTTCAATTACTGCATCTATATCTGCCATAAATTCTTCAGAATAAAGATGGCAGTGGGTATCAATTAATATCATAAGTGGTAAAAGTAGCCAATTTATGTACCAGGAATTGATTTGTAATATTGTTAGAAGCAGGATACCTATTTAAAAAACAACAGATTTTCTGGTGTTTTATTGCCTATGTAAAAAAATTGTTAATAAAAAATTGGTTTCTTAAAAAAAGCCTTTATCTTGTGCAAAGTTTTCATAGGGTACGGATTAAAAACGGGCCAGAGTTTCTACTCCGGCCCAATTTTTTGCCCCTAACCCCAAACAACTTACTATCTCATTCATTCTTAGTACTTACCGCAATCTTGTCAAAACTGTATCCCCATTCAGAAAAA
>Ga0105048_10015827_pt1 | contig 11685 bp, 9 predicted proteins | sample MAT05_FD_78382 | JGI IMG/M metagenome (GOLD analysis project Ga0105048, IMG submission 78382) | Freshwater microbial communities from Lake Fryxell liftoff mats and glacier meltwater in Antarctica - MAT-05 | ecosystem: Environmental > Aquatic > Freshwater > Ice > Liftoff microbial mat | place...
CACGATTTTCGTCGAGGAGCCCACGTATTTTCTCGCGCTGCTGATCTTTCGCGATCACGGCCTGAATGTGGTGGGTATTCCGATTGACGAGCAGGGAATGCGGATGGACGCGTTGCAACAGGCGCTCGCGCAGCATCGCCCGGTGCTGTTGTACACGATTCCGACGTTTCAGAATCCGTCGGCGGTGACCATGAGCGCCGAACGGCGCGCGCAGTTGGTGGCGTTAAGCGAGCAACACGAGTTCCTGATCGTGGCGGACGAAGTGTACCACCTGCTCGATTTTGGTGGACCACTACCCTCGCCGTTTGCCGCGCACGTTGACAGTGGCCGCGTGTTCTCGCTGGGTTCGTTCTCCAAAATTTGCGCGCCCGGTTTACGGCTGGGCTGGGTGCAGGGTGGCGCGCAATTGATCAGCACATTGGTTGCGGCCGGCTTGATTGAAAGTGGTGGCGGTCTCAATCCATTTACGTCGGCGGTGATGCGCAGTTTTATTGAGCTGGGTTTGCAGGACGCGTGTCTTGATCATTTTCGCACGCTGTATCACGCGCGATGCGCCGCACTCGGCCTAGCGCTGCGTGAGCACATTCCAGCGGCGCAGTTCACAGAACCACTGGGCGGCTTTTTCGTGTGGTTGCAGTTGCCGAATGAGCTGCGTGTAATCGATATCCTCGACGAATCGCGACGTAAGGGTGTCGGTTTTCAGGCGGGGACGCGATTCGGCAAAGGCGATTCGATGGCGCGGTATGTGCGACTGAGCTTCGCGCACTACGAGACGGCAGAATTGGTGGAGGGGGCGAGGCGACTGGGTGCGGTGGTGCGATAGGGCCTGGAAGTCGCGGTCTGGCGTGCGGAACTGAAATCTGCGAACTGCAGATTGCAAGTGCAAACTGCAACTGCGAACTGCAACTGCCGGGACGCTGAGAAGCGCCGAGGATGCTGAAAACCGCTGAGAACTGCAAACAGCAACAGCGACTGCTTGAATACCCGCGTGCAGTTTCAAAAAATATGCAACGGGTCGAAGTGCGACCATCCTAACACCCCCCGCAGACGCGATGTATCCGGTTAATCCGCTGACTCCGTCAAAATCCGTTCTATCTGCAGTTGCAGTTGCAGTTGCAGTTGCAGTTGCAGTTGCAGTTGCCGTTGTTTGATCCGGTCTTTTCCATCGAAGCAATACCATCAGCGTCAGGCAGTACGCTGTTCGCAGTTGTCCGTAGTTCTCCGCTATTTCTGCTTTAACGCCGCCGCGATCGCCTGCTCGACAATCGGCGTCATGATTTTGTATCCCGCCAGATTCGGATGTACGCCGTCCGCTGCGAGCTCCTTCGGAAGCCCCTGGTGCGCATCCGCCATCGCCCCGTGAAAGTCCGCGTATTGCGCCTTGTGCGCTTTCGCGTACGCGCGAATCCACGCATTCAGCGCGATGATTTTCGGCGCCGGCTCGAGTCCGGGCTTCCACGGGTAGTCGAACACCGGCAGCACCGAACACAACACAACGCGAATCCCATTGGCCTGCGCGAGTTCGCTCATGGACGCCAGATTGTCTTCAATCATCTCAAGCGTGGACGGGCCGGTGTTGCCGGCGATATCGTTGGTGCCGGCCAGAATCACGACGACCGCCGGTTTGAGCGCGACGACATCCTGCCGAAACCGCACGAGCATTTGCGGTGTCGTTTGTCCGCTGATACCGCGTCCAACATAGGGTTTGCCGGGAAACAACTCGGCGAAGAGTGGTGCCCACGCCTCCGTAATGGAATTGCCCATGAACACCACGCGTTTGTCTCCAGAAGCTGCCGGCGCGAGTTCTACATTCGCCTTCGCGAACTTCTGAAGATTGGGCCAATCGGGATTTGCCTGAGCGGCGGCGAACGGCGGCACGCAGGCCAGCATCAGGGCCGCAGCAATGATGGAGAAGCGTCTGCTCATGGATGTCACAGTGCGAAAGTTATTAATGACGGAGAAGCGTCTGCTCATGGATGTCACAGTGCGAGAGCTATTAATGATGGAGAAGCGTCTGCTCATGGATGTCACAGTGCGAGAGTTATTGTCGAGCGTATCCGCCTGACATTACAGTCCGCGCCCGCACGTCGAAACCCTCGGCCACCAGCTCCTCGCTCAAAGATCCAACGGTGTTCGCGCGCTCCCTACGAACGCATGGTGATTGCCGGATCGATGCGCGATGCACGCAGCGCGGGTATCCAGCACGCACCAATTCCCATAACCGCCATCGTGGCAATCACACCAACAAGCGTGATGGGATCGTCCGGGGTGACGCCAAACAGCAGTCCCTGAATCAGCCGCGCTCCCAGATACGCGCCAACAACTCCGATAGCCAAACCAACCGACAACAACACTCCACCCTCGCGCAAAATCATCCGCTGCACGCGGCCACCATCTGCACCGAGGCTCATGCGAATTCCAATTTCGTTGGTGCGTGCACCGACCGAGAACGCCAGCACTCCGGCAATCCCCACCACCGACATGACCAACGCGACAATCCCGAACGACGAAATCAGCGCCGCGTTCAAACGTTGCGGTGAAATGGACGTGTCCTTATACTGTGAAATCGTCATCACGTTTTCGATGGGCGCCGTTGGAGCAATGCGCCGAACAATGCGCGTTGACGCGGCGGCGAGCCTGGCAACGTTGCTGTCCGCACGGATCACCACTCCGCCGCCCATTGCCAACTCCTGCGCGAACGGCATGAACATCGCCGACTGTGGCTTGGTATCGAGTCCGCCGTCCTGCGTGTTCTGCACCACACCGACTACGGTACGCCAGTCGCCACTCAACGGTGTAAAGGGCAGCACCGCTCCGGTCCAGGCAATGCGTTTGCCAATGGGATCTTCGTTGTGAAACAACTGCTCGGCCAGCGCCTGGTTGATGATGACCACTCTCGCTCCTCCCGGCACATCGGTTGTCGCAAACTCGCGACCACGCTTCAACGGAATTCCCGCCGCGCGAAAGTACTGCTCATCGGCCGTGCGCATTTCCGCTTTGGGCACCGCTACGCCAGGCGCCGGCATTTGCCCTTCGGCTTTCACTTCCAGACGCACTGACGAACTGCGAAGCGGCATCACCCCGCCAAGGCCAACCTTCTTTACGCCAGGCAAACGCGCGATTTCAGTGCGCATCTGTGAGTAAAGTTGCTTGTTCGCTACATCAGCCGCAGGATCCATGCGCGATTGATTGAACAACTGGACGGACATGGTGAGCACTTCTTCTGTCTCAAGACCCGTGTCCACCTCGTACAATTGAATCATGGTGCGCGTGAGCAATCCGGCGCCGGACAACAGCACAACCGATACCGCAATTTGCGCCACCACCAACACACGCTGCAAACGCTGCGTGCGCGCACTGCCACTTGCTCTTCGCGCTCCCGCGGAAATTAGTGTTGCCAGCGAACCCTCTCGCGGCAACGATGCGACATAGGAAAGCAACATCGCCACGGCGACTGAAAGGACGAGGGTAAATCCCAACGCGGTCAGATCGATACGAATTTCACTGGCGCGTGGTGAGTACCGCTCAGCGAACGAGATCAACATCTTGACACCACCAAATGCGATCAACAATCCGAATGCTGCGCCAATGGACGCCAACGCCAGGTTCTCGACCAACAACAGTCGCCGCAATCGCGACACGCCCGCACCAAGTGCGGCGCGCACCACCAACTCCTGTTCGCGGCGCACGCCACGCATGAGGGTCAAACTCACCACATTGGCGATTGAAATGATCAGCACAAACGCGGCCGCGCCCATCAACAACCACAGCGTCAACTCGGCGCGTTCACCTAACGCTTTCCTGAACGGAATCACGGCGACCCGATAGTGCGAGGCCGCGTTGTACACGTCGGCGTATTCGTTCTGCATACGGGAGTAAGCAGCCGCCACTTCGACACTCGCCTGCGAAACGGTGGCGTTCGGCTTCAGCCGGGCCACGATCTCGGTCATGCGATGCGATCGGCCCTCCACCATCATTGCACTCACATGATGTGGACTGATCACCATGTTGCACAGCGCATCAACACGATCGGGAAAGAAGGGCGCCTGTTGCAACACGCCAATCACCGTGACCGATTGCCCATCGATGCGTACCTGTTTTCCTACAATTGACGAATCGCCGGCGTACTGCTTCAACCAGAATTCGTGTGCGAGTACCATCACCGGCGGCACACCCGGTCCATCGTCGCTGGCGTTCGTGAGCCTGCCGATGGCCGGCGACAATCCCATCACGTCGAAGAAATTGCCGGTGACCAAACCAACATCAATGCGCATCGTGTTCTCTTCGGCCTGCAGCGTGAGTGTGAACGGCGAATATTCAGCCATTCCCGCCAGCGAACTTACGCCGTTTCGGAAGTCGCGCACTTCCGGCACCGAGAACGAGACGTTTGCTCCGCCCGGTCCATCGGTCGATTGTCGCAGGTACAAGAGTCGATCACCGTCGCGATGCGGCAACGGTTTCAGCAACACACCGCGCACCACGCTGAAGATTGCTGTGTTTGCGCCAATGCCGAGCGCGAGTGTGAGGACCGCGGCAATGGTGAATGCCGGTGTGCGTCGCAATGCGCGCAGTGCGTAGTTCACATCGGACGCGATGCTCTCCAACCACGGCCAACCGCGAACATCTCGCACTGCTTCGGTGGCCTGCGTCAGCCCGCCAGATGCGAGCATCGCTTTCCGCCGAGCGTCCGCTGGGCTCAGGCCGCGCCGCACATACTCGGCGGCCTCGAGCGCGATGTGTGTCTCCAGTTCCTCGCGCAGTTCGGCGTCGCGCAGGTCTTTCGTGAAGAGACCTTTCGCGCGCGCGATCACCGTTCGAATGAGGCTCATGTGGTCTCCGTTCGAGGAGAGAGGAAGGCGGCCATGAGGTCGGCGGTTTTCTGCCAATCGAGCGCTTCGCGGGCCAGTCGTGCCCGTCCGGACTCGGTGAGGGAGTAGAACTTCGCGCGACGGTTGTTTTCGGAAGGGCGCCAGTCGGCCTCGATAAACCCGGCTTGTTCGAGCTTGACCAGAGCTGGATAGAGCGTGCCGTGGTTGAGGACCAGACGGTGCTGGCTGGTTTCCTCAATGCGGCGGGCGACACCGTAGCCGTGAATGGGGCCCAGCCCTTCGATGGTCTTGAGGATCATTAACGCCAGGGTGCCCTGCTGGACTTCGAGTTTGTCGGACATGGTTCTCCTGTGGGGTACCCACAGGTCTACATGTGGGATGGCCACAGGACGGATGAGCCGATGGAAAGGTTTCAGGGTCCGTTTTATGCGGGCTCAACCTTTAGCAATGCCCCGGCACGATGAACTTCTTGATTTCATTACCAATGCCTTTGCATTGACATCCCGGTGCGGTTCGAGTATCCGCTCGCCCGCACCTTCACTCTGGCAGCCAGCATCTTGTTCTGAGGCCGCCGCGGCCGGACAGTTCCACCCAGATCTTGCAGCTGCTCGCCGGCGGACGTAAACTTTCAGACCTTCATTCCCGCAGGCCCCGGAGCGCCGGCATGCTCAACGCCCACATTGGTCTCGTGCTGATTGCCCCGCTGTTGCTGACATTGGGCAACGCGTCCTCGCCGGATAGGATCTCGACGAATGCCGCGTCCGAAGCGGAGTCGGCGCGACGCAAGTGCCGGAACTCGGTGCGAGCCAAACCACTGAATTTCGTAGATGGGCATCTCGTGTCGGCCGATTCCGTGAAAGCACTGGTGGCCGACGGAAAGGCAGCGGAATTCGTCGAAGTCACCTGCATGAATTCTTCGGACTCCACAAAGCTGGCCATCACGAGCCAACTCCCTGGCATTCCGGTCATTTCCATCTGGACGCAGCGTGGCCCTGTTTTGCAAATGCGGAACGCACTGGATGCAATACGCGATGCACAACAAGCGCAGTTTGCGAAGACAGGAAGTTTTCACCAGGACATCGCCGTCCTTCCCGCGTTACCGGCTGACGTGAAGTCGACATTCCAATCCACAGCCACTGGCTGGAATGCAACCGTTTGGGTTGATCGCTCAATTTCGCTGCGCTGCCACATGGTTGGCGGCGACGACAAGACCGGGGGCGTTGAAGGATTCGCCAAGACTCCTGTGCCGGCCGGAAAGTTCGTCTGCGGCGGCGAGTATTAGTTCAGTTCGCGTCGACCGGATTGCGCGAAGGCGTGAGGTTGCCAACTAGCTGTCTGCAATTGCTTGAGACAACCTGAGCTCCATGTACACATCGGCCCGCGCATATTCAGATGGCGTGGGCCGAGTTATCGCCAATACCCTGCCCTTGATACTTGGGCGTCACGGCCATTTTGCCCAGTACGTACGTGTGGGTGTCGGTGCGAATGGCGGCCACGGTACCAATGGCGCGGTCGTTATCGAGTGCGAAGAAAGTTGCTCCGCCCTTCTCGACGATCGCCGTTTGCGGATCATTCAGCAATTTCCAGTCTGATTCTTCCATCGTGAAGAATTGCTCAATCCATGCGCGACTGAGTGCGGCAAACGCAGGCGCGAGACTGGCGCGAAACGGGATGATGGTGATGGAGTTCGGCATGCGCGAAAATTGGCTACGCGAATGGTGGATCGCCACCGGGAACTGCGTGCGGTTCCGCGAAGCCCGCGTGAGGACTTGAGGAGTTGTATTTCTCGCGGAGGCGCGGAGCGGTGCAAGTGCACATGCGCCTCTGTGCGAGGGGAGGCGCGGAGGACCGCACTGCGTGATGCGAGCATCTCAAGCGAATCTGCATCCGATTTTTTATGAACAACGCGTACGCCGCCAAGTCTTGCATTCATCACGGATACTCCAGAACAGCGCGCGCAGTTATCAAAAAAATGTTGAGCTGATCGCATGCGGCGCAGGTTTCAAATCCTCTCCGCAGCCCTCCGCGCCTCGACTCAGGTAAAGGCGCTTGATACACTGGCGCCACTCCGCGCCTCCGCGAGAAAAAGTACTTCACCCCACCTCCGATCGAGCTCCGCCAAACACACGCGCAGTTCCGACCTCAATTCGCACGGTCAACCACGTTTCAATACCAAACGCGTGCGCAGTTGTGACACGACTACCGCGCTGTCCTTTGCACGGCCTCCTGAAATTGGCGTTCGATGTTGAGCCCAACATCAACCTTGCCTCACGTTCAATCAGGAGCCTGCATGTCCCGCCCCGCTGTTTCCCGTCGTTTTGATCGTCGAAATCGCCGCGCACTAACCGTTCTGACCGTTGCTGCCATAACGCTGAGCGTTTCCAGCAGCACCACCGCACCGCTTGACGCTCAAACGCCCACCCTCAACGGCCAACGCCCCATCGTTATCGGCCATCGCGGTGCGTCCGGCTATCGCCCCGAACACACGCTCGCTTCGTATCAGGTCGCAATCGATCTCGGCGCTGATTTCATCGAGCCAGACCTCGTTCTGACGAAGGATGGCATTCCCATCGCACGACACGAACCGCTCTTTGGTGCGACGGCCGTGAATGGTGTGGCGGTGTCTGTACCGAATGAATTCACGACCACGAACATCTTCGATCATCCCGAGTTCGCGAGCCGCCTGCGCACGCGCACGCTCGACGGAACCAGCATTACGGGCTATTGGGCCGATGACTTCACACTCGCCGAAGTCAAAACGCTCCGGGCACGCGAACGCATCCCGGGCACACGTCCACTGAATGCGGCGTACAACGACCTGTACGAGATTCCAACGCTGCAGGAAGTCATCGACCTGGCAAAAACACAGAGCCTCATCACCGGTCGCACGATTGGCATTTACCCGGAAACGAAACATCCAACATTTTTCGCCACGAACGCTGCCAATCGCACCATCGCTGGCCGTTTCGAGGATATAGTGGTTTCCATCCTGCACGCGAACTACAGCAACAGTGCGCTTGCTCCGGTCTTTCTGCAGTCATTTGAAGTCTTCAACCTTCAGTACCTCCATACGCAAACAAACATCCGGCTGGTGCAACTGCTGAATGGTGCGAGCGGCAAGCCGTATGATTTCATCGTTGCCGGTGATACACGCACCTACGGCGATCTGGCTACCGTCACGGGCCTCAATGGTATCAATGACTACGCCGCTGGCATCGGTCCAACGCGTGACTTGATCATCCCGCGTCCCGGCAACGTCATCGGTACGCCCACCAGCCTGGTGGCCAACGCGCATACAGCGGGCTTACTGGTACATCCGTTTACGTTTCGCGCCGAGAACAATTTTCTGTCGAACGGCTATCGCATTGGTTCAGATCTCACTGCGTACGGCAATTACCAGGATGAAACCATTCTCTACCTGAAGCTTGGCATCGACGGATTTTTCACCGATCAGGCAGACTTCGGCGTGCGCGCGGTGAATGCGGTGGCCGTCGTTCCCGAACCGTCCACATTCGTGCTGCTTGCGATTGGTGCGTGTGGCGTACTAGTGATGCGCCGTCGTCGCTGCTAACTGATTGCGGTGCGATGGCCAATCCAGCACGACCATGAATGCAAAAACCGGATGCACGCTTTCGCAGGCATCCGGTTTTGCACAACAACTCGCGAACCTATCGCGATTTCATCGTGTGTAACGTCCGGCTTACTTCGTTGCTGCTGCGAGGCGCCGAATTTCGGCCGACAACGTTTTTACACGCGGGCTGTCTGACGAACCGGCAACGTCTTTGTCGACGGCGCTGGCAAGTTTCGACAGCGCCGACTTGCGTGCAGCACCTGACAGCTTCTCGGACGCATCGAGTGACGCGTTGATTTCAGTGATGCGAGCAGCCGCGAGGCCATTCTTGCGCTGCAATTGATCGACGTACGAACGCACCACCGGGTACGCCGCCGGCCACACGATCACCGGTTGGCTCTGCGGGTTGTATTGCTCGTACCGAACGAGTTTCGCCGCGGCGATTTCGTTGGCCGAGAGGTCGGCCGTGGGCGTCAATTCGACGACATCGAGACCACGCGCGATTTCCGACGAATAGATGTACCCGTTCCAGTAGTACGAACCCCATGATCCGCCGGTCGTCGAACGCGCGGCGCCACGACCACCGGCTGCGGTTGACGGCGGGCCTTGATCGATTGGCGGTGGGTTGTCGATCGGGCCGCGATCATAGTATCCGATTTCCACCGGCTTGTTGGCATCGGTGAAGTCGATGATGTTGATGCCGCCCTGATACCATCCCTGCGTCATGATGTCGCGTCCCGGAACCGGAATCACGCCACCGTTGTGCGACACGCAGTTTTCCTGCGCGGTTTGCGCGAAGTTCGGCTTGAAGTATCCACCCTGCTTGAACTTGCGATCCGCCGTGATTTCGAGGGTGGTATTGCCGCCCTGTTGCATCATGCTGGTCGCCTGACACATCGGGCCCGTGCCGCCGCCCCATTCGTCAGTGAACACGACCTTCTTGCCATCGTTGCTGAACACGGCCGTGTGCCACAGCGAGAAGGTGCTGTCGGATATAGCGTCGAGACGCACGGGCTTTTCGGGGTTCTTTACGTCGACCAGAATGCCGTACGAACCACACGCGCCTGCCAGCAGATCGCGCGCTGGATAGATGGTCACGTCGTGACAGTTGCGAGGCCCGCTTGGCGGTGGCGCGGCAGGCGCTCCCGCCGGAGCGGCACCAGCCGGTGCACCGGCGGCATCACCACGACCACCGCGACCACCAGCTCCGCCAGCACGACCCGGACGCGGCGCGGGGCCCAATCCGGTGAAGATGCGGGCGCCGGTCACCACATACGCACTGTCCGGCTTGCGGAGGTCGACCTTGATCACGTCCAGACGATACATCGCGTTCGTGGTGTCGGCGGGATCCGTGCCGTTCTTACAGCCGGGCAAATCGTTTTCGGCGCGCGCGCCGCCACTGCCCGAAACGTAAATGTACAAAATATTCTTGTCCTTCTTGCTCGGCAGCAACGAATGCGTGTGTGAACCTTTGCAGGTTTCGACATTCTTCACGAGCTTCGGTGCGCTGGGGTTCGACACATCAAAAATGCGCACACCAGCCGTGTGTTGACTTGGATCGGTAACGGGAGCCTTGCCGCAATCCTTGCGATTGCCTCCGCCCTCGGCCGACACAAAGAGCAGGTTTCCGTAAATGGACGGATCACCTTGACTCGTCTGACACTTCACTGTCGACATCAGCACCGGCTTGGCCGAATTGCTGATATCCCAAATCGAAAAGCCGGCGAAATTGCCCTGGTAGACATACTTCCCGCCAAACGCGATGTCGGAGTTGGCGAAGTCGAGACCGTTGACGGAATCGAAGACTGCGGCTTTTGGCGTGAGCGACATCAGCTTCATGCCGTGTGCGACTTCGCCCGCTTCGCCACCCTTGCCCGGTTTGAGCCCGTTGCGTGGATCGGTGCCCGTCGGATAGGTCTGCGCCTGCAGAGCCGAGGCAGCGGAGAGCGCACCAGCCACGGCCAGCGCGCCAAGAACACGAGTAGTTCCCATCAGATGATACTCCCTCCTCAAAGGTCGGCCAGCAATTGATACATCGCTGCGATTTCCGCTGTCTGTACCAGCTCAACGTCGTTCGCAAAGACGTTGATGTTCGTTTCCTGTCCGGACAGTGGTGCCGCAAACAGGTCTTTCACCATTTGAATCGCGCCTTCATGGTGTTTGATCATGTATTCGAGAAACTTCCGATCAAACTCGACGCCCTTGAGCGTTTCCAGTTCCTTGAGTTCAGCCGGCGTCAGCATGCCCTGCATCATCATCGTCTTGTAGGACATCGTGTCAGGCGCCGTCTGCCCGTTGTCGACCAACCAGCCTTGCATCTGCACGATTTCCGCGCGCTGTGACTGATCAATTTTCGTGGCGAGAAACTTCACCCGACTATTGGCGCCGTTCTCGTTGGCCAGCCTGGACATGTAAATGGCTTGCGCGTGATGCGCGATCATACCCTGCATGAAATGCACGTCGGCCGCGGTGAACCTGGCACCCGGCGGAATGGTAACCGGCGCATCCATGCCGGACATCCCGGCCATGCCTGGCATCGCCGAATGATCGACCGGAGCCTCGGGCTTCGGCTTGGAGCACGCAAACACCAGGGGAAGCAACACCACGGGCAGTAGCAGTGCGACGGATTTTCGAGCGGTTGTGGATCGGTTCACGCTTGGCTTTTCCTTGCGGGACTCAATGGTGGGGTAAGTCGTGTAGGATACCGCCGGTCAGGACCGAAGGCTAGCGCGGGACATGACCGGGGTCTTTTCGTGTAACGCAGCTGTCGCGCACACCGCTGACGAAGCGGCAGTGCGAACGGCGGCGTCCGCGGCCGGAAAGGGTCAATTCTTGCCGACGTTCCGAAAATCGCCTGGCCCGTTACATTCGCAGTTCCTCACTCAATCAGGATCCCCTCCGATGCGCCCCATTGCGGTCAGTGCCCTCCTGTTGCTGGCCAGCTGCGGTAGCGAGTCAAAAGACCCGGTTACGCCACCGCCTGCCGTAGCGGTCACAGTTTCCGGGCCCTCCACCGCAATTGCGGCCGGTTCGACTTTCCAATTCAGTGCCTCGGTAACCGGCACCACCAACTCGGCCGTCACGTGGAGTGTTGATCGCATCGGCAACACGAACATCGGCACGATAACCGTAGGGGGCCTTTACACCGCGCCGTTCGCGAGCGGCCCGTTCACGGTGCGAGCGACGTCCGTCGCTGACGTTTCCAGAAGCGGCACCGCAGTGGTGTTCGTAGCGGTACGGGCTGTTGCGGTCGTCATCACCCAGGACGGTGTCTCGGTTGGCTCC
>Ga0105048_10015828_pt1 | contig 11685 bp, 7 predicted proteins | sample MAT05_FD_78382 | JGI IMG/M metagenome (GOLD analysis project Ga0105048, IMG submission 78382) | Freshwater microbial communities from Lake Fryxell liftoff mats and glacier meltwater in Antarctica - MAT-05 | ecosystem: Environmental > Aquatic > Freshwater > Ice > Liftoff microbial mat | place...
CGGGTCGGCAGGGTTGCCTCACCCCAGCCCAGGCAGCCGCCGACGGTCACGAACTCACTGTCCTCCTCGTCAGGCACAATCAGCGCGAGGTAGTCGGCCACACCCCGACCGTGTACCGCCGTCACAGCGGCAGCGAGGTCGCCGTCGCCGGGCGTCTCCAGCGCGCGCCGGTTGTCCAGGCGCAGCGTGAACGCCACGTCCGGCCGCCCGAGTGCGAGATTCGCCAGGAGGGTCACGATCTGGCCGTTCTCGCCGCTCTTGCTCCTCAGGAACTTGCGCCGCGCCGGCAAGTCCCCAAAGATGTCGCGCACGGCCATGGTGGTACCCACCGTGCGGGTCGCCGGCTCCACGCTGGTTGGCTGGCCGCCGCGCATCGTCAGCAGCCAGGCGTGATCGTCGCCGGCCGTGCGGGTCAGGCAGTCCACGTCGGCCACCGCTGCGATGCTTGGCAGCGCCTCGCCCCGAAAACCGAGCGTGGTGATGCGGTCCAGGTCGGCGTCGGTTGTCAACTTGCTCGTGGCGTGGCGCTCGAAGGCGATGGGCAACTCGGCCACGTTGATGCCGTGGCCGTCGTCGGCAATGCGGATCAGGCCAAGACCACCCTGCTCGATCTCGACGCTGATGTGGCGCGCGCCGGCATCAAGCGCATTTTCGACCAGTTCCTTGACGACTGAGGCTGGCCGCTCCACCACTTCGCCCGCTGCGATGCGCGCGGCCACCGCCGGTGAAAGCTGCCGGATCACGCTGGTGCCTTGGCGGCTGGCTCGCCGGGCTTCGACGCCACGTTGGAGTCCGGCGGCCCGCTCGTCGCGAGGCTGACCAGTTCGACCAGTTCCGCCAATGCGTCCAGCGGTGACATCCGCAGCGGCTCCAGCGTCGTCAGCCGGCGGAGTACCTCTACCGTGCCGGCCGGTAATCTCGGCTGCTGCGGGGCCGCAGCGGCCCCGCCACCCGCCGTGCCCGCCTGAGCCTGGGCGTCGCGGGCGCGCTCCAGGTCGGCCAGGATGGCGGCCGCGCGGCGGGCCACCGGCTCCGGCACGCCGGCCAGCCGCGCGACATGGACGCCATAGCTGCGGTCGGCCGCGCCAGTCACGACGCGGTGCAGGAACACCACGCGGTCGCCGCGCTCCAACACTTCCACTTGCAGGCTGGTCACGCCGTCCAACTCGTTCGCAAGGTCGGCAAGCTCGTGGTAGTGCGTGGCAAACAGCGTCTTGCAGCGGAGGCGGGGGTTGTCGTGCAGATGCTCCACGACGGCGCGGGCGACCGCAATGCCGTCGAAGGTGCTGGTGCCACGCCCGATCTCGTCCAGGACCAACAGGCTGCGCGGCGTCGCGTTTCGCAGGATATTCGCCGTCTCGATCATCTCGACCATGAAAGTGCTACGCTGACCCGCCAGGTCATCCTGCGCCCCGACCCGCGCAAACACACGGTCCACGATGCTCAGGCGGGCCGACGTGGCTGGCACGAACGACCCGATCTGGGCCAGCAGCGCGATCAGTGCTACCTGCCGCAGGTAGGTCGATTTGCCGGCCATGTTCGGGCCGGTCAGAATGGCGATGGTCGCGTCGGGCATGCCGAGCCGCGTGTCGTTCGGCATGAACGCTTCGCGCCCGATGGCCTGTTCTACGACCGGGTGCCGCCCGCCGATGATCTCCACCGAGCCGTCATCCATCATGACGGGGCACACGTACTCGTGACGCACTGCCAGTTCCGCGAACCCGACCAGCGTGTCCAGCCGCGCAAGCGCCGACGCCGAGTCGAGCAGTGGCCGCGCGACCGCCGCCGCCGCATCCAGGATCTCGGCGTAGACGGCCCGCTCCAGCCTGACAATCTCTTCCTGAGCGTTGCGGGCGCGTAGCTCGTACTCCTGCAACTTCGGCGTCACGAACCGTTCAGCGCCAGCCATCGTCTGTTTGCGGACGTACTCCAGTCTTTCGAGATGCTCCCCGACCGTCGCTGCGCCGGTCAGTTCGCGCTGGTAGTAGTCGGTGGCCTGGGCGACGACCGTGCGGCTCAACTCCAGGAAATAGCCGAAGACGCGGTTGTAGCCGACCTTCAAGCCACGCACGCCCGTCCGCTCGCGCTCGGAACGTTCCAGGTCGGCGATCCAGGCGCGGGTGTCGCCGGCCAGCAGGCGGACCTCGTCCAACTCGGCCGAGCAGCCCTTGCGGATGACGCCTTCGCCGAACGCGGCCGGCGGCGGCTCTTCAATGGTGCGCTCGATGCGCTCTGCCAGCTCGCCAAACTCCCCGAGGTCGCCGCGCAACGCCACCAGCAGCGGCGGCGCGTCGTCCGGCAGCGTTTGGGCGAATGTCGGCAGGTGTCGGACGGCCCCGGCGATGGCGATGGCCTCGCGCGGGCTGAGCGTCCGTTGCGCCGCCCGACTCGCCAGCCGCTCCAGGTCTGGCAGCGCCCCCAGTGCCTCCGCGAACTCCGCGCGCAGAAGACGATGCTTCACGAGCCAGCCAACCGCCGCGTGTCTCGCCTCAATGGCCTCGCGGTCCAGTAGCGGCTGGGTCAGCCAGCGCCGGAGCATCCGTGCGCCCATCGGCGTGGCCGTCAGATCGATGGCCCCGAGCAGCGTGCCTTCGCGTCCGCCGCTGCGGATGCTTTCCGTCAACTCCAGGCTGCGGCGGGTCGCTCCGTCCAGCACCATCGATCCTTCGACGGCGTACAACTCCAGCCGGTCGAGCAGGCCGATAGCCGACGGCAGCGTCTCCTCGACGTACTCCAGGATGGCGGCCGTCGCGCGGGCGGCCAGCGGGCGCTCGTCCAGGCCCAGGCTGGCGAGGGCCGCCGTCTGGAACTGCCGGCGGAGACGGTCGCCGGCCCGGTGCGGCGCAAACGACGAGGCCGGACGCGGCGTCGTTCGAGAACCCGACGGCAGCAGCGCCGTCAGACTCGCGTTCTCGTCGTCGCCCAGGTCGTGGGCCGGCACCAGGCACTCGGCCGGCCCGAGGCGCACCAACTCGGCGGCCAGCAGCGCGCTCCAGGCCGCGCCGCGTATCTCGGTCGCCGCGAGGTGGCCGGTACTCACATCCACCGTTGCCAGCCCGGCCGCGCCCCGCTCCACCACCACGGCGGCTAGGAAGTTGTTGGCGCGGGCGGGCAGCAGGCCATCCTCGACGAGCGTGCCCGGCGAGATCACGCGGACCACCTCGCGCTTGACGAGGCCGCGCACCGGCACCTCGCCAATCTGGTCGCAGATGGCGACGCGATGGCCGAGGCCGATCAGTTTCGCGATGTACCCTTCGGCGGCTACTGCTGGCACGCCCGCCATCGGCACGCGCTCGCCCCGGCCGATATCGCGCCCCGTCAAGGCGATGTCAACGGCGCGGGCTACAACTTTCGCGTCATCGTCGAACGTCTCGTAGAAGTCGCCCAGACGGAAGAAGAGGATTGCGTCCGGGTGGCGCGCCTTCACCTCAAGATACTGGCGGCGAACCGGCGTCGTGGGCAGATACTCGGCGCCAAGCAGCGCCAGTTGGTCGAAGTCGCTCTGGCTCACGGTCGGCAGGGGCCAGCCTGAAGGCACTCGCAAGACACGTTCGGCACCCCCAGGCAGCGCGCCGCGAGTATACCATGCAGATTGCGGTGCGGCGGCCGGCGAGCGGGCAACGTCGGGCGTTCCGGCGTACGATATGCCCGAGACGTAGGAGACCAGACGACGATGATTGCAGGACGGGCGCGCAGCCACACACAGGACGGCAACGTCGTCATCTGCGGCAGACTGGCAGCAATCATCCTCGTTGCGGTGATGCTGTTGAACGGCTGCGCCCGCGCCTCACCCGAGGCACCGGCCGACCTGTCGAATCGGCCGATTCGTGCGGTTGCGACGACCGGCATGGTGGCCGACATTGTGACGAGCGTTGGTGGGCCGCGCGTCCAGGTGACGACGCTGATGGGGCCGGGTGTTGACCCGCACCTTTTCGTGCCAAGTGAAGGCGACGTGACCCGCCTGAGCAGCGCCGACATGCTCTTCCACAATGGCCTGCACCTTGAAGCGCGCATGGGCGACATGATGAAGAAGATGCCTGGCAAGGTCACGTCGGTGGCTGTGGCCGAGGCGATTGACCAGTCCAGGCTGCTGTCTCCAGAAGCGTTCCAGGGGGCGCACGACCCGCATGTTTGGTTCGACGTGTCGCTCTGGATGACCACCGTTGACCGCGTACGTGACGCCCTGGTGGAGCGCGACCCACCGCATGCCGACGCCTACCGAGCCAACGCCGACGTCTACCGGGCGCAGTTGACCGAGCTTGATGCCTATGTGCGACGGCAGGCTGGGTCAATACCCGCATCGCGGCGCGTCCTCGTGACGGCTCACGATGCCTTCGGCTACTTCGGGCGGGCCTATGGCTTTGAGGTCAAAGGGTTGCAGGGCATCAGTACCGCGACCGAGGCTGGCGCAGCCGACGTGCAAGAGTTGGCGGCCATGATCGCAGAACGGCAGATACCGGCTATCTTCGTCGAATCGTCAGTGCCGGCGCGCGCCATCGAAGCCGTGCAGGAAGCCGTCAAGGCGCGCGGTTGGCAGGTTGCCATCGGCGGCGAGCTGTTCTCGGATGCGCTGGGCGCGCAGGGTACGGCCGAAGGCACCTACATCGGCATGGTTCGCCATAACATCGACACCATCACGAAGGCGCTCAATGCGCGGGCCGCATCGTGACCCAGCCTGCCACGGACCCCGGCCCCTCACCAAGCCGCATCGCCAGTGCCGCAGCCAGCGCCGACCGCGACGATGCGGCAGTCGTTCCCGCCGTCTCCGTGACCGGATTGACGGTCGCCTACCGTGAGCAGCCCGTGCTCTGGGACGTTGACCTCGACATCCCGCAGGGAGCCGTGATGGGTGTGGTCGGCCCGAACGGGGCCGGCAAGACGACGCTGATTCGCGCCGTCCTCGGGCTGGTCAAGCCGCTGGCCGGGCGCGTTGAGATCCTGGGACAGCCGTATCAGCGGGTGCGCGGCAGCGTGGCGTACGTGCCACAGCGCGGATCCGTTGACTGGGACTTCCCGAGTAGCGTGCTGGATGTCACGATGATGGGCCGCTACGGGTTGCTCGGGTGGCTGCGGCGGCCCGGCCGCCACGAGCGCGCCCGCGCCCTCGAAGCGCTCGATCAGGTCGGCATGACCGCTCTGGCCGACCGCCAGATCGGGCAACTCTCCGGCGGCCAGCAGCAGCGCGTGTTCCTGGCCCGTGCGCTGGTGCAAGACGCGCAGGTCTACTTCATGGACGAGCCGTTCGCCGCCGTCGATGCGCCGACCGAGCGGGCCATTGTTGACGTGCTCCATCGCTTGCGCGAGGACGGCCGGACGGTCGTCGTCGTGCACCACGACTTACAGACCGTACAAGAGTATTTTGACCACGTGACGCTGTTGAACGTGCGGCTTGTCGCGGCCGGGCGCGTCGAAAACGTCTTCACCGCGCGCGCGCTGCGGGCAGCGTACGGCGGCCATCTGGCGGTGCCCGGTGAAGAGCGCCCGCGCCCGCCGGGGATGTGACACGATGCCGGTTCGCGTTCGGGGGTCACTGCCGTGAACCTGCTGGTTGATCCGACGTTTCGGGTGGTGGCGCTCGGGACGGCGGCTATCGGGATCGTGGCCGGCATCCTCGGCACGTTCGCGATGCTGCGTCGTCAGAGCCTGCTCGGCGATGCTGTGTCGCACGCCGCGCTGCCGGGCATCGTCGGAGCGTTCATGCTGACATCGAGCAAGGCGACCATCGTCCTGATCATGGGGGCAGCCGTGGCCGGCTGGCTGGGGGCGCTGCTGGTGCGCGGCGTCGTGCGCTCTACCCGCGTCAAGGACGACGCAGCGCTTGGCGTCGTGCTGGCGTCATTCTTTGGGGTCGGGCTGGTGCTGCTGACGTTCGTCCAGCGTTGGCCGGAGGCGACGCAGGCCGGTTTGAACCGGTTCCTCTTCGGGCAGGCCGCGACGCTGCTGGAGCGCGATGTCTGGCTGATCGCCGGCATCGGCTCGGCTATCCTCCTGGTGGTCGCCGTGTGCTGGAAAGAGTTCGCGCTGTTGACCTTTGACCCGGATCTTGCCCGCACGCTCGGGCTGCCGGTCACCCGGCTGGACCTCCTTCTGACCAGCCTGATCGTCCTGGCGATCGTGGTCGGACTTCAGGCGGTTGGCGTGGTGCTGATGAGTTCCGCACTGGTCGCGCCGGCAGCGGCCGCCCGCCAGTGGACCAGTTCGCTCGGGCGGATGGCGCTGCTGGCCGGCCTGTTCGGCGGCATCAGCGGCGTGGCCGGGGCTGCCGTCAGCGCCGGCGTCTCCCGCGTCCCGACCGGCCCAGCCATTGTCGTCTGTGCCAGCTCGCTAGTGATCGTCTCGCTGCTCTTTGCACCGCACCGGGGCATCGTCTGGCGCATTGCTCGCCGACGCGCCGGGATGCGTCGGCATGCGCTGCCAGTCTGAGACGCGATGAGCAGCGCACAGCTTGACGTGCAATTGGTCGCGGCCGTCACGGCGGTCGCCTGCGCGATTCCTGGCGTGTTCCTGGTGCTCCGTCGCCTGTCGCTGGTCAGCGACGCCATCAGCCACGCCGTGTTGCTTGGCATCGTCGTGGCGTTCCTGATCTCGGGAGAACTGGCGTCGCCACTGCTCCCCATCGGCGCAATTATCACTGGCCTGTTGACCGTGACCCTGGTGGATGTCCTCCGGAATTCGGGACTGGTGCGCGAGGACACCGCCATCGGTCTGACGTTCCCGTTCCTGTTCAGCATCGCCGTGATCCTGATTGCGCGGAATGCCGGCAACGTCCACCTCGACACTGATGCCGTGCTGCTTGGAGAACTGGCCTTCGCGCCGTTCAACCGATTGGAGATTGGCGGCTACGATCTCGGGCCGCAGGCGCTGGTGGTGATGGGCGGCATGCTGCTGCTGAACGTTGCCCTGGTGGTCGTGCTGTACAAGGAGTTGAAGCTGTCAGCGTTCGACCCGGAGCTTGCGGCTGCGCTCGGGCTGGCTCCGGGGGCCGTCCATCTGCTGCTGATGTCCTCCGTGTCGATGACCACGCTGACGGCGTTCGATGCCGTCGGCTCGATCCTGGTGGTCGGGCTGATGATCGGGCCACCGGCGACGGCGTTCCTGCTAGTCGAGAGCCTCGGCGCGATGCTGTTCTTGAGCGGAGCGCTCGGTGTGGTGGCGGCGCTGGCGGGTTACTGGGTCGCCAACCTGCTCGATGCGTCAATTGGCGGTGCCATCGCTGCGTCGTGCGGCGCGCTGTTCCTGGCAGCCCTCGTCGGGTCGCCGACGCGCGGCGTGGTGGCCGTCGGGCTGCGTCGCGGGCGACAGCGCCGGCAGCTTGGCGCGGCGCTGGTGGTGGCGCGGCTCCAGCGCGAGCAGCAGCCGGTGGCGCTCGATTCGCTGGCTGTCGCGCTCGGCTGGGACGGTCGGACGCTGGCGCAGGCTGTGGCTGCCGCCCACGCCGAGGCACTGATTGCGGTCGATGGCGAGCAGTTGCGGCTGCTGCCGGCCGGCCAGGCACATCGCTCAGACGAGTAGCGTGGAGTCGCCCGAACGGTGCTCTTGTCGCTCGGCTGCGCCACTGGCTATAGTCTGCGAGTCGCTTGCCGCGTTCGTCTAGCGGCCCAGGACGCCGCCCTCTCAAGGCGGAGATCACGGGTTCGAATCCCGTACGCGGTACCCTGAAGGTCCGGGCTATTGGCTCGGGCCTTTTGCATTAACTGGCTCACCTGCCACCTTGAGCACGTCTGGTTGCCCCACCGTAGAGTTTATTCTACGGACCGTGTGGCCCCGCTCGATGCCGAATCGCACCCTTCATCGACGGCCATCTTGGCGATGGTGCCCGGTCGGCAGTATCCTTCGGACACGCTGCGGGAGGCCATGATGTTGCCGTTCGGACCCCTAGAGTTTGCCCTGATCCTCGTCATCCTGATGATCTTCTTCGGCGCGGGAAAACTCGGTGATTTCGGCGGGGCGATCAGGCGAGGCATCGACCTGTTCAAGCAGAACGCCGGCATTGACGACGGCGACAAGGACAAGAAAGTCGCGAAGAAACCGCTGAAGCCGTCCTGACCCCGTGCCGATCCTGAGGTTGCCATACGATGTCGCCAGAGATGATGGCGACGAGCCGGATCACGACGCGCTGACGGTCGCGATTCTCGCCGGCGGCAGAGGTTCGCGCCTCGGCGGTGTGGATAAGGCCACGCTGGTACTCGGTAGCAGGACAATCCTTGACCTCATCCTTGATGCTGTCGGCCCACTGGCGCAGGAGGTCATTGTCGTCGCCAACGACGACCGCCTGACTGGCGACCCCCGTCTGACTGTGATCCGCGACCCCGACCCACATGCCGGCGTCTTGCCCGCGCTGCTCGCTGCCCTCGACGCCGCCACCACGCCACTGTTGCTGCTGGTGGCCTGCGACATGCCGTTTGTGTCGGCTCAAGTGGTGAGCATGTTGGCGCGGCTCGCTGCGGATCACGATGCAGTCGTGCCGGACGTTGATGGGCACCTCCAGCCGATGCTGGCGATCTACCGCGTCGAGCCGTGCCGTGCGGCGATCCAGGCCGCCATCGCACGCGGCGACCGTCGCATGATCTCGTTCCTTGACGATCTGCCGACTCGCCGCGTCGCGGAAGTTGAACTGCGCGCCGCTGATCCCGAACTGCGCTCGTTTTTCAACGTCAACACGCCCGCCGACCTCGACGCGGCTCGGGCACTGACCGCCCGGCCGTAGTCACCCGACCTGCGCCATCGTTGCCGGGCCGCGTCGGCCCCTGATACGATTTCATCCAGCGCCAGTCCTGGGCGTGTATTGCCTTGCGTCCTGTGCAGCGCGTGTTCCGCTCAGCGCGGACACTCGGCCCGGAGGATGGTCGCCTCGTGTATCAGCCAGTTCCTAGCTCTGTTGATATCCCCGCACTTGAGCGCGACATTCTCGCCTTCTGGGAGCAGTCGCGGGCGTTCGAGAAGCTTATCGAGAAGAACGCCAACGGCCCGCACTGGTCGTTCATCGACGGCCCGATCACGGCAAATAATCCGATGGGCGTGCATCACGCGTGGGGCCGAACCTATAAGGACTTGTATCAGCGGTTCTACGCGATGCAGGGCTTCCAGCAGCGCTTTCAGAACGGCTTCGACTGCCAGGGCTTGTGGGTCGAGGTTGAGGTCGAGAAGCAGCTTGGCTTCAATTCCAAGCGCGAGATCGAGGAGTACGGCCTCGACAAGTTCTCGGACGAGTGCAAGAAGCGCGTCCTCCGCTACGCCGACGTGATCTCCCAGCAGTCGATCCGGCTCGGCCAGTGGATGCGGTGGGACGACTCGTACTACACCCACACCGACAACAATATCGAGCACATCTGGCATTTCTTGAAGACCTGCCACGAGAAGGGCTGGCTCTACAAGGGCCACCGGTCGATGCCGTGGTGCATCCGGTGCGGGACTGGCCTGTCCCAGCACGAGTTGGTCGGCACGGACTCCTACCGCGACTTGACGCACACGTCGGTTTACCTCGCGCTGCCTATTGTGGACCGCCCCGGCGAACACTTCCTGGTCTGGACGACGACCCCCTGGACGCTGCCCGCGAACGTCGCGCTGGCCGTCCACCCGGCCCTGGAGTACGCCAAGGTTAAGCAGGGCGACAACACCTATTACTTGTCGCCCAAGACGACCGGCTTTCTGAAAGGCCCGTTCGAGGAAGTGGCCCGCCTACGCGGCTCTGATCTGGTTGGCCTGACCTTCCGCAGCCCGTTCGAGGAGGTGCCGGCCCAGGCGGGCGTGGCGCACCCCGTCGTGGCCTGGGAAGATGTTGGCGAGGAAGAGGGCACCGGCATCGTCCACATCGCGCCGGGCTGTGGCGCGGAGGACTTCGAATTGTCGAAGACGACCGGCCTCGCCGTCGTCACGCCGATCAACGAGGCTGGGGACTATGTCGAGGGTTTTGGCGACCTGTCCGGCCGTTCGGTCCGCGAAACGAACCCGGCCATCTTCGCCAGCCTGACCGAGAAGGGGCTGCTCTACACGACCCAGGAGTACCAGCATCGCTATCCGTGCTGCTGGCGCTGTGGCGAAGAACTGGTTTTCCGGCTCGGGGACGAGTGGTACATCCGTGCCGACGAGATCCGCCCGCTGATGAAGGCGGCGTCGGAGACGGTCAACTGGGTGCCGGCCTCGTCGGGCAAGCGGATGGACGATTGGCTCAACAACATGGGCGACTGGAACATCAGCCGCAAGCGCTACTGGGGCTTGCCGCTGCCCTTCTATCCGTGCGACTGCGGCGAGTTAAACGTCATCGGCTCGAAGGCGGAGCTTGCCGAGCGTGCGACTGGCCCCATCGACGGCCTCAGGGAACTACACCGGCCCTGGATCGACGAGGTCCAGGTGACGTGCGCTGCCTGCCAGAAGCCGCTGACCCGCGTGCTTGAGGTGGGCGACGCCTGGCTCGATGCAGGCATCGTCCCATTCTCGACGCTCAACTACCTGAGCGACCCGGACTACTGGGCGACCTGGTACCCCGCCCAGTTCATCACCGAGATGCGCGAGCAGATTCGGCTCTGGTTCTACAGCATGCTTTTCATGAGCGTGACGCTGAAGAATCAAGCGCCGTATCAGAGCGTGCTCGCCTTCGAGAAGCTGATGGACGAGAGCGGCAAGCCGATGCACAAGAGCCTCGGCAACGCCATCTGGTTCGACGACGCCGCCGAGCGCATGGGGTCCGACCCGATGCGCTGGCTGTACTGCGGCCAGAACGTCCAGGCGAACCTCAATTTTGGTTTCGGGCCTGCCGAAGAGGTCAAGCGCCGTCTGCTGGTGCTCTGGAACGTCTACAGCTTCTTCGTGACCTACGCCCGCATCGACGGCTTCGACCCGCAGGACGGCGTGCCGCCGCTCGCCGAGCGGTCACTGCTGGATCAGTGGATCATCTCGCGCCTGAACACTGTTATCGTGGGTGTGCGCGACGGCCTGGGGCGGCTCGACGCGGCCACCCCGACGCGGCTGGTCGAGAAGTTCGTGGAAGATCTGTCCACGTGGTACGTGCGGCTCTCGCGCCGGCGCTTCTGGAAGGCCGCCGATGATACGGACAAGCGGGCGGCACAGGCGACGCTCTACGAGGTGCTGACGACACTGACGCGGCTACTCGCGCCGTTCCTCCCGTTCCTGTCCGAGGCGCTGTACCAGAATCTAGTGCGGGCGGTGGACCCGTCGGCACCGGAGAGCGTGCACCATACGGCCTACCCTGAGGTCAACGCCAGTGCCATCGACGCCGACCTTGAGGCGCAGATGGAGATTGCGCGTCGGCTGGTCGGCCTCGGTCGCGCCGCTCGGGTGCAGGCCAGCATCAAGGTGCGGCAGCCGCTGGCGTTGGCTCGTGTGGGCGCGCCGGATGATGCGCCCACGCTCCGCCCGGAACTGCGGGCAGAGATCGAGCGCGAGTTGAACGTGAACCGGCTGGAGGTCGGCGGCGACGTGAGCGACGCGGTGGCCTTCGTGGTCCAGGCCAAGCCACCCTTGATCGGGCCGCGCCTGGGCAAGAAAGTGCAAGGCGTGTTGAAGGCGCTTCGGGCCGGCGAGCAGACGGTGTTGCCGGACGGCTCGGTGGAAGTCGCCGGCGAGGTGCTGACGCCAGCCGAGGTGACGATCACCACGAAGGCGCGGCCTGGCTTTGCGGCGGCCGCTGCCGACGGCTACACGCTGGTCCTCGACGTACAATTGACG
>Ga0105048_10015829_pt1 | contig 11684 bp, 6 predicted proteins | sample MAT05_FD_78382 | JGI IMG/M metagenome (GOLD analysis project Ga0105048, IMG submission 78382) | Freshwater microbial communities from Lake Fryxell liftoff mats and glacier meltwater in Antarctica - MAT-05 | ecosystem: Environmental > Aquatic > Freshwater > Ice > Liftoff microbial mat | place...
ATGGAAGAAGGCCGCATCATCGAGGACGAGGAGATCAAACGCACCCTCGCCGAAGCCGAGCCCTATGAAGAGTGGCTGGCCGAGACCCAGTTCAAGCTGGAAGAGCTTTCGATGGACGGCGTGGCCGGTGAAGCCGCGACCAACGATCCCGAGACCCTGCTGGATCGCCAGCAGGCGTTTGGCTACACCCAGGAAGATCTGCAGTTCTTTCTGGAGCCGATGGGCCGCGACGGCGATGACCCGCTGGGCTCCATGGGCTCCGATACGCCGATCGCCGTGCTCTCGCAGCGGCCCAAGCTGATCTACGAATACTTCAAGCAGAACTTCGCCCAGGTCACCAATCCGCCCATCGATCCGATCCGCGAGGAGCTGGTCATGAGCCTGGTGTCGATGATTGGACCTCGGCCCAACCTGCTGGGTCGCAATGCCGGAACGCACAAGCGTCTCGAGGTCGCCCAGCCGATCCTGACCGATGAGGATCTGGCAAAAATTCGTGCGGTGCATGAGCTGCTGGACGGTGCCTTCCGCACAACAACGCTGGACGCGACCTGGGCGGCGGACGAGGGCGCTGCCGGCCTGGACGCCGCTATCGAGCGGCTGTGCCACGAGGCCACTGACGCGGTGCTGGCCGACGCCAACATCCTGATCCTCTCGGACCGTGCGGTCTCGTCCGATCGCATCCCGATCCCGGCGGCTTTGGCCACGGCAGCCGTGCACCACCATCTTATCCGGCAGGGTCTGCGCATGCAGACCGGCCTGGTTGTGGAGACCGGCGAGGCCCGCGAGGTACACCACTTCTGCGTTCTGGCGGGTTATGGTGCCGAGGCGGTCAACCCCTATCTGGCGTTCCAGACCCTGGAGCAGCTGCGGGTCCGTAACGGGTTTACGCTGTCAGCCTATGACGTTCGCAAGAACTATATCAAGGCGGTGGGTAAGGGGATCATGAAGGTGATGTCCAAGATGGGCATCTCCACCTACCAGTCCTATTGCGGGGCCCAGATCTTTGACGCTGTGGGCCTGTCGTCCGACTTGATTGCGCGGTTCTTCACAGGAACCGCCTCAACCATCGAAGGTATCGGCCTGCTGCAGGTCGCCGAGGAAAGCGTTCGCCGTCATCGCGACGCCTATGGCGACAATCCGATCTATCAGACAATGCTGGACGTGGGCGGCCAGTACGCCTGGCGGCTGCGCGGGGAGACCCACGCCTGGACGCCGGACACCATCTCGGGTCTGCAGCACGCCGTGCGGGGCAATCTGCCCGACGCCTATCAGCGGTTCGCCAAGGAAATCAACGAGCAGGGCGAGCGGCTGCTGACCATCCGTGGTTTGATGCGGTTCAAGACCGGCGAGACGGTTCCGCTGGACGAGGTCGAGCCTGCGTCGGAGATCGTCAAGCGTTTCTCCACCGGTGCCATGTCGTTCGGCTCTATCAGCCGCGAGGCCCATACCACGCTGGCCATCGCCATGAACCGGATTGGCGGTCGCTCGAACACCGGTGAGGGCGGCGAAGAGCCTGATCGGTTTGTGCCCCTGCCTAACGGCGATTCGATGCGCTCGGCCATCAAGCAGGTGGCCTCAGGTCGCTTCGGCGTTACGACCGAATATCTGGTCAACGCCGACGATATCCAGATCAAGATGGCCCAGGGTGCCAAGCCCGGCGAGGGCGGCCAGCTGCCCGGCCACAAGGTCGACGCCAACATCGCCCGTGTCCGCCATTCCACGCCCGGCGTGGGCCTGATCAGCCCACCGCCGCACCACGATATCTATTCCATCGAGGATCTGGCCCAGCTGATCCACGACCTGAAAAATGTGAACTCCAGGGCGCGGATTTCGGTGAAGCTGGTGTCCGAAGTGGGCGTCGGCACCGTGGCCGCTGGCGTCGCCAAGGCGCGAGCCGATCATGTGACAATCTCCGGCTTCGAGGGCGGCACCGGCGCCTCGCCGCTGACCTCGCTGACCCACGCCGGTTCGCCATGGGAAATCGGCCTGGCCGAGACCCAGCAGACCCTGTTGCTGAACGGCCTGCGCGCCCGCATCGCGGTGCAGGTGGACGGCGGATTGCGTACCGGCCGTGACGTGGCCATCGGCGCGCTGCTTGGGGCCGACGAGTTCGGCTTTGCCACGGCGCCGCTGATTGCAGCGGGCTGCATCATGATGCGCAAGTGCCACCTCAACACCTGTCCGGTGGGGGTGGCGACCCAGGACCCGGTGCTGCGCGCGCGCTTCACTGGCCAGCCAGAGCATGTGATCAACTACTTCTTCTTCGTGGCAGAAGAGCTGCGCGCGATCATGGCCGAGCTGGGCTTCCGCACCGTGGCCGAGATGATCGGTCGCGTGGACCGGCTGGATATGCGTCCGGCGCTGGATCACTGGAAGGCCCACGGCATCGACCTGTCACGGATCCTCTACTCCGTCCCGTCGCACGGCCAGAAGAGCCTGCGCCACACGGATCAGCAGGACCACGGTCTGGAACGCGCGCTGGACCACACCCTGATTGCTGATGCCAAGGCAGCGCTTGAGTCCGGCCGACCGGTGCGCGGCGAATACACCGTGCGCAACATCAACCGCACTGTCGGGGCCATGCTGTCGGGTGAGGTGGCAAAACGCTACGGCCACGCGGGCCTGGCGGACGACACCATTGTGTTCACTTTCAAGGGCACGGCGGGCCAGAGTTTCGGGGCGTTCGCGGCGCGCGGGGTCAGCCTGACCCTGGTGGGCGACGCCAATGACTATGTCGGCAAGGGCCTGTCAGGTGGCCGCGTGATCGTGCGCCAGCCTGCGGACTCCCGCCGCGATCCCACGCGAAACATCGTTGTAGGCAACACGGTGCTGTACGGTGCCATCGCTGGTGAGGCTTATTTTGAAGGCGTGGCCGGCGAGCGGTTCGCGGTGCGCAATTCCGGTGCCGTGGCCGTGGTCGAGGGCCTGGGCGACCATGGCTGCGAATACATGACCGGTGGCGTCGTCGTCGTTCTGGGCGACACCGGCCGCAACTTTGCCGCCGGCATGAGTGGCGGCGTGGCCTATGTCTACGACCCGCGCAAGCGTTTCACGGAACTCTGCAACACGGCCATGGTTGACCTGGAACCTGTGGGTCCAGCGAGGGGCGGCGACGAGGCTTTCCGGCCCGGCCAGCGCTCGGTCTCGGTGGACAACGCCGGCATGGGCGACCTGCTCAGCTTTGACGCCGAGCGCCTGCGCATCCTGATCGAACGCCACCACCTGCACACCGGCAGTGCGCGCGCCGCTGAGATCCTGGAAACCTGGGACAAGTCGCTGTCGTCGTTCGTCAAGGTGATGCCCAAGGACTACCGCCGCGCGCTCACCGACATGGCGCGTGACCGCGTCGCCGCCGCTGCTGTCGCGGCGGAATGAACAAGCCTACGAGGTAACACATGGGCAAGCCTACCGGCTTCCTTGAGATCGAGCGCCATGACCGCGGGTACGACCCCGTGGCCAAACGCCTGAAGACCTGGAAAGAATTCGTCCAGCCCCTGCCGCAGCCCGAGCTGCAGCAACAGGCCGCGCGCTGCATGGATTGCGGGATTCCGTTCTGTCACCAAGGCTGCCCGGTGAACAACCAGATCCCGGATTTCAACACGCTCGTCTATCGCAGTCAGTGGCGCGAGGCGCTGGACAACCTGCAATCCACCAACAACTTCCCGGAATTCACCGGCCGCATCTGCCCCGCGCCATGCGAGGCGTCCTGCACTCTGAACATCCAGGACAACCCGGTGACCATCAAGTCGATCGAATGCCAGATCGTCGATCGTGGATGGGACGAGGGCTGGATCACGCCCCAGCCGTCAGAGCGCGGCACGGGCAAGCGCGTGGCGATCGTGGGTTCGGGCCCGGCGGGCCTCGCGTGCGCACAACAGCTGGCTCGCGCGGGCCATGTCACCACCGTGTTCGAGAAATCGGATCGTCCTGGCGGCCTGCTGCGTTACGGCATCCCTGACTTCAAGATGGAGAAACACCTCATCGACCGGCGCATCCGGCAGATGGAAGGTGAGGGCGTGATCTTCCGCTGCAACTTCGAGGTTGGTGTCGATGTCTCGGTGCAGCGCCTGCTGGACGACTATGACGTGCTGGTGATGGCCAATGGGGCAGAGGATCCCCGCGATCTGGAGGCCCATGGCCGCGATCTGGACGGTGTCCACTATGCGATGGATTTCCTGACCCAGCAGAACAAGCGCAACGCCGGTGACGCCGAAGACGTGGCAGCGCCCGGCGGTACGTTGTCGGCCAAGGGGAAGCATGTGGTGGTGATCGGTGGCGGGGATACCGGGTCTGATTGCATCGGCACGTCGAACCGCCAGGGTGCGGTGTCGGTCGTCCAGCTTGAAATCATGCCGCAACCGCCGGAGCACGAGAACAAGGCCCTGACCTGGCCCGACTGGCCGTTGAAGATGCGGACCTCCTCGTCGCAGCAAGAGGGCGTTGAACGTGACTTTGCGGTCACCACCCGACGCGCTGTCGGCAAGGACGGGCGCGTGACGGCGCTGGACTGCGCGCGCCTGGAGTGGGTGGCCGGTCCGGACGGCCGCATGCAGATGCGCGAAATCGAAGGCTCAGGTTTCGAACTCAAGGCCGATCTGGTGCTGCTGGCCATGGGCTTTGTGGGCACTCGCAAGGCCGGCCTGGTCGAGCAGAGCGATGTCGAACTGGACGCGCGCGGCAACGTCAAGGCCAACGTGCAGGACTACCGCACGTCTGACAGCCGCATCTTCGCCTGCGGTGACGCCCGACGCGGCCAGTCGCTGGTGGTCTGGGCCATCCGCGAGGGCAGACAGTGCGCGCGGTCGGTCGACAACCACTTGATGGGCAGCACGAAACTGCCGAGGTAGAGGCGGCCGATTATCGCCCGTTGAACACGGGCTCGCGCTTTTCAACGAATGCCTGGGTGGCGGCGCGGTGGTCTTCGGTCTGGCCGCAGTGGACGTGGTGTGTGGCTTCCAGGTCGAGACAATCGTCGACGTCGCCGCCCATGGCGCGGTTCAGATTTTCCTTCATGTAGCGGTAGGCCACGCTTGGGCCCGCGGCCAGGCGATCGGCGATCACTCGGGTCTTCGCCGCCAAATCATCCGGCTCACATACCCAGTTGGTGAGACCCAGGCGCAGGGCTTCGTCTGCGCCGACCCGATCGGACAGGAAGTACATTTCCCGCGCCTTGGCCGAGCCCACCAACTGGGTCAGGAAATAGGTGCCGCCATAGTCACCGGAGAACCCGACCCGGGCGAAGGCCGTGGTCAGGATGGCATTGCTCGACATGATCCGCAGGTCGCAGGCGAGCGCCAGCGCCAAACCGGCACCCGCCGCTGCACCCGGCAAAACGGCGATGGTAGGCTTGGGCATTTTGAACAGCTTGCCGGCTGTGGCCCGCTGATTGACCCGCTGGCGATGGATCGCGCCATCGATGGAGTTGTCGCCGACCGTGCCGTCGCCGCTCGCCGCCATGCCCTTGACGTCGCCCCCGGCGCAGAAGCCTTTGCCCGCGCCGGTCAGCACGACGCACTTCACCGACCGCTCAAACTCCGCCCAAGCAAGTCGATCAGCCAGTGCGGTGGTCATGGCACCGGACATGGCGTTGCGCGCCTCGGGACGGTTCAGAGTCAGAGTCAGGACGCCGCCGTCCAGGTTGGCCAGCAGATCGTTAGTACCGGTATCGATGGTGGTTGCGCCCATGGCGATGCGTCCCTTGTTTCTTCCCGGCCTGACTGTGTCGGATGACGGCGGCCTTGACCACCGTCTGCGGCGACCCTTTAGTCGAGGAGCACCACAAACCGGGTCGAGAGGATTTCTGACATGCGCTTGAGACAGATCGCTCTGGTCGGACACGACCTTGAGGCCGCGACGGCGGACATCGTGGCGGTGCTGGGCCTTGGCATAGCGTACGCGGATCCGGGTGTCGGCAAGTTTGGCCTGAAGAACGCCGTCTGGCCGGTGGGTGATACATTTCTCGAAGTCGTCACGCCGAAGGCTCCCGGCTCGGCAGCGGGTCGGCATCTGGAGAAGCGCGGCGGCGACGGCGGCTACATGGTGCTGGTGCAGGTCGACGATATTGTTGAGGCTCGCGGTCACATTAAAGCGGCTGGTGCCCGGGTGATCGAGGATGTGGACATGGCGGGCAAGGTGTCCATGAGCCACATCCACCCCAAGGACATCGGCGGAGCGATCCTGTCAGTGGACCAGATGTTCCCGCCCGAAAGCTGGGAGTGGGGTGGCCCCGCCTGGAAGGCCAATGTACGCACCGCAACGTCGGTCGCGATTGTCGGCGGCGAGCTACAGGGCGATGACCCCGCAGGCATGGCGGCGCGCTGGGCCCGCGTGCTGGGTCGCGACGCCGTCGCTATGGAGGGCGGCTGGCGGATCGTTTTCGAGGATGGCGAGCTGCGCTTTGTCACGGCGACAGACAGTCGTGGCGAAGGCCTGGGCGGGTTCGACGTCTCAGTCCGGGACCCGGCAGTCGTGCGGGCACGGGCAGAGGCCCGGGGATTGCTTGGAGCCGATGGCGAGGTCACTCTATGCGGCGCGCGCGTCCGCCTGGTGCAGGCCTGACAGCCTACTCGCTACGGCTCAGGATCGAGGCGGTGTCGACCAGCTCGGCCAGCAGCGCCAGTGTGGATTGCCCCGAGCAGTCGAACGGGTCCAGCTCAACCCGCCTGAAATACTTCAGGAGTAGAGACGGGTTGATCTTGGCGATGTTCACTTGACCCATGGTCCAGTTGCCGAAACGCCGCTCGCGGATTTCCTCGTAGACCAGTAGCCTGACCCGTTGGTGTCGTTCGTCCCTGACGATGGTGTTGTAGAGATCATTGACCTCATCGCGACCGCCTTCCAGAACCTGAATGAACAGATCGTCGGACACACAGAGCAGTCCTGTCACACCCAGTCTGGGGTTGTTCTTGCGCGATTTGGTGAGGATATCCTCGAAGGACGAGCTGATCAGCGCGGCGGATGGTCGGCTGGCATAAAGGCTGCGTACGAGCATCTCCGGCTCACTTCCGTTGCTGCAGGAGGGACAGAAACTCACTTCTCAAGTGCTTGTTCTTGAGGAATGAGCCACGCATCACACTGTTTATCATCTTGGTCTCGGTATCTTTCACGCCGCGCCAGTGCATGCAGAAATGGTCAGCCTCCATGACGATAGCCAGGCCATCGGGGCGTACCTTGTCCATCAGCAGGTCAGCCATCTGGGTGATGGCTTCCTCCTGAATTTGTGGGCGCGACATTACCCAGTCAGCAAGTCTCGAGTACTTCGATAGACCAATCAGATTGGAATGTTCGTTGGGCATCAGCCCGATCCAGATCCGCCCCATGATCGGGCAGAAGTGGTGGCTACAGGCGCTGCGTACTGTGATCGGACCTACAATCATCAATTCGTTCAGGGACTCGGCGTTGGGGAACTCGGTGACCGGCGGCGGCACGGCGTAGCGGCCGCGGAACACCTCGGTCAGATACATTTTGGCCACACGCCGGGCAGTGTCCTGGGTGTTGTGATCAGTCTCTGTGTCGATGACGAGGCTTTCCAGCACCCCCTGGAACTTGCCCGCGACTTCGGCCAACAGCGCATCCATTTCGCCGGGCTCTACAAAGGCGGCTATGTTGTCATTGGCGTTGAATCGACGGCGCGCCCGCTGCAGTCGAGCCCGGATGGTTGCGGAGACGGGCTCGGGCAGGCCGGCATCGTCAGGCGTTGTCAGGTCGCTCATTGGGACTTTCGCGGCGATCAGTATCAGAGGCGCGATCTCCATACCGTTGGGTCGCGTCATTCGATAGGAGAGATTTCTGGCAATCGACGTCTATTTCTCTGTCAGGTTCCACACGCCGTCCCAGTCGGCGGGCGGCGGGGTTTGCGCCAGCACACGACACCGCTCCAGATAGATCAGCGCCGGGCCATCGTTCGGATAGAGTTCCAACGCCGTTTCGAAGGCGCGTGATGCCTCCGCCCATTTCCTGGCCCGATAGGCCTCGACACCAGCCGCATGCAGATCAAGCAGAGCTGAAAGCCCAGGCTCGCCGGCGCGGTAGCCCAGGGATTCATAGACGGCGACGGGTCGATCCTTGCCCTTCACACGCATCAGATCAATTTCTCTTAAGGTCGCCGGACGCTTCAGGGCGCGCACCGTGGCCTCGGACAACACGATCCTGGCACCATACTGTTTCGTCGCGCTCTCCAGCCGGGAGGCCAGATTCACGTTGTCGCCGATCACGGTGTAGTCTAGGCGCCGCACCGAACCGATGTTGCCCACCACCGTCGGGCCCGTCGAGAACCCGATCCCGATGTCGAGCGCAACCTGTCCGGCGGCCACCCGGCGCACGTTCAGCTGAGCCAGGCGTCGCATCATGTCGTCGGCGGCGGCGAGCGCATTGTCTGCATCGTTCGGCCCGACCAGCGGCGCACCGAACAGCGCCATGATCCCGTCGCCCATGTACTTGTCGAGGATGCCGCCGTGCTGGAAAATCACGTCGACCATCTCGGTGAAATACTCGTTCAGGAGCGACACCGTCTCGCGCGGCCCGAGGGCCTCGGAGATCGAGGTGAACCGGCGGATGTCAGAGAACATCACCGTGACCTTCTGCTCCTTGCCGCCCAGCTCCAGCTCGCCGGCGGACAACAGCTGGTCCGCCACCTCCTTGGACATGTAGCGCGACATGGTGGAACGGACCCGCTTCTCCTCGGTGATGTCCTCCAGCACCAGCATGGAGCCGATCCGGGCCTCCGTGGCGTCAATCAGCGGCATGGCCGTCAGGTTCACGGTCGAGACGCCCCCGCCGCCGCGCGCCAGCTCCGCATCAATAGCCAGAGCCGTCTCGCCGCCCTCGGCCTTGGCCAGGCTGTCGATGATCCAGGTATTGACGCCTGTAAAGACAACGCCCGCCTCCCGTCCGACCAGGACGTCGCGCGCCAGGCCGAGCAGCACTTCTGCGGCATCATTTGCCGTGACGATCCTGCCGTCGGCGTCGAGGGTGACGATCCCGTTGGACGTGCTCTTCAGAATGCTATCGTTGTAGTTCTTGATGCTGAGCACATCGTCGAACAGCTTGGCGTTTTCCAGGCTGACCGCGACCTGGGCTGCGAAGGCCTTCAGTCGCGACTCGTCCTTGGTCGTGAAGTGGCTACCGCGCTTGTTCAGGGCCTGGGCGACACCGATGCGGGCACCCGCCTTGTTGGTGATCGGGACGCACAGAATGCTTCGAGTGGTGAAGCCAGACAGCCGGTCAATCTCGGGATTGAAGCGGACGTCCTGATAGGGATTGTCGATATTCTCGATCTTTCCCGAGGTGAAGACTGCCCCGGCGATGCCGAGCGTGGTCGGCACGCGGATCTGCCGCATCTCCATGCCGTCGGCATAGACGGTGTAGAGCTCGTCGGTCTTGTCATCATAGATGAACAGCGACGCGCGCTCGGCGGTCAGCAGCTGGGTCGTCGCCGTCATGATCCGGGCGATCAGCACTTCCAGAAGCAGTTCCCCGGCCAGATCCTGCGTGACCTCCAGGATCTGTTGTTCCTCGCGCAGGGAATCCAGCATCAGGTCGAAACCACGATTGATGTCGGCGTACTCGTCGGTGCTCAGTACCTCCAGCCGGGCGTCTTCCAGTTGGCCGCTCTCGACCCGGCGCATGGCTTCGATCAGCCTTGCGGCAGACTGGGACACCTCGCGTGAGGTCAGGACGGCCATCGAGACCGAGCCCAGAATGCAGACGCCCACCACCCCGGCGCTCCAGATGTAAAGTGCCACCATCTCGCTGGAGGGCACCGTGAACCCATGGCTCTTCAGCATGCGATCAAATTTGAAGAGAAATGACGCGGCGGCAAAGGCCAGCGGCAACGAGCTGACGGCAATTGCCAGGAACAATAGCTTGGTGCGCAGGGGAACAGACGTCAGCTGGGCCAACTGGTCCGGCGGCACCGGGCCGGCCATTTCCCGCGACAGCCGTTGCGCGATGGGCTGGATCACGCGGCTGACTGCGAAGTACTCAAAGATGGCGTGAGCAGGGGTTGCAAAGACGAAAATCAAGGTTGCCAGGGCGAGAACCTGCCAAAGGGCAACGTCGGCGCCAAAAAAGACGTTGATCGGAATGATCACCAGCAAAAGCGAGAGCGTCGCCATTGGTCCGTGCAGCACGATTACTCTGACGGCGGATAGCTGCGGCAGGTTCAGAGCCCGCACCAGCGCCGCGCCGAGGTCCGCATCCGCAGGCCGCGTCCCACGGTCAAGTCTGGTCAGGATCGGTGCCAGGGGTTTGAGGTGTCGCCGGATGGCAATGACGTCGATCGAGGTGAAAAACGCCACCGCGAAAGGCGCTCCCAACCAGAACAGCAGCCACTGGCGGCCGGTAAATTCCAGCCCAAGCAAACCCAGCCCCATGGAGATCGCGACGGCTGTGATCGACGCCATGTGATAGATGACGATCAGGCGCCAGAACAATGCCCGGCCAGAGTCGGTCGCCAGCTTTCCGTCACCGGCGACGGCGACCTGAGGCGAAGAGGCGTTCACGCCTGCCTCGCGAGCATTGCGGCTCTAGTCTGCCCCATGAATTCCCCCGGTCCCCCAAGATACCCAGTCTAGCCCTGCTTTGCCGGGCGGGCCAGATACCCGTTCTTCGACGGTGAAATCGTCGCAGGTCCGCCTATTTCGGTGCGTCGCTCCCTGTCGTAGGGACCAGCCACTCCGTTGGAAAGTCTGCCGCCTTGTCGCCGTCCCGGTCTCTGAACGTGAGCCCCGGACTGGATTTCTCGCTGTAAGGCACGGCGTGCTGACCGCCCCGCGTCGCCAGCCCCTTGAACAGTGCGCGGCGCAATTCGATCCGGCTGGCTGCATAGGCCTTGTCGTTGATGAGATTGTTCATCTCATCGGGATCCCTGGCGAGATCGTACAGTTCCTCCAGGTCCCAGATCCCGTGGTACTGGATGTACTTCAGCTGGCCGCGCTGGATGGCGAACGTGGTCGGCGTCTGCGGGAACGTCCATTCCCAGTAGTATTCATAGATAAAGTCGTCCTCGACCCAGTCCTTGGCGGCAACAGCTCCGGTCGCCACGGGCAGGACGCTGCGGCCCTCGAACTGCGCCGGGGCCTTGACGCCTGCCAGGTCCAGGAACGTCGGTGCCAGGTCCAGATTGCGCACCCGCACCGGGTTGGTGACCCCCTTGGGCAACAGGCCCGGCGCATAGGCCACCATCGGCACGCGGACGGACGGCTCATAGGCGTTGCGCTTGTCGATCAGCCCGTGCTCGCCCATCAGGAACCCGTTGTCGCTGGTGAAGACGATCAGGGTGCTGGTCTCGAGCTTGTTCTTTCGCAGATAGGCCAGGGTTCGCCCGAGATTGTCATCCACGGCGCTCAGCGTAGCGAAATAGGTCCGGAAATAGGCCGCAAGGTCACGCTTGGAATGGTACGGAAAATCCACGCCGTGCCAGCTGTTGCGCTGGTTCTGCACCCACATGGGCTTGCCGCGATTGTTCCCGGGCGTATCGGCCATGCTGTCGGGCATCTTGATGTCGAGAGCCGCGTACTGCTCCACGTGGCGCGCGGCAGGCTGGGCGTCGGAATGCACCGCCTTGTGGGACAGATAGAGGAAGAAGGGTTTTGACTTGTCCCGGGCGGTCTCCAGCCAGTCCAGCGCGTAGTCGCTGAGCTCGTCGGTCATGTAGCCCGTCCGGTCCACGGTCTTGCCGTCGA
>Ga0105048_10015830_pt1 | contig 11684 bp, 9 predicted proteins | sample MAT05_FD_78382 | JGI IMG/M metagenome (GOLD analysis project Ga0105048, IMG submission 78382) | Freshwater microbial communities from Lake Fryxell liftoff mats and glacier meltwater in Antarctica - MAT-05 | ecosystem: Environmental > Aquatic > Freshwater > Ice > Liftoff microbial mat | place...
CCATCGACCCAGATAGGCACCCAGGTGAATGGAATGCTTCGGAGCTTCTCTCGATGGCTCGACTTGTCCACGTAGCGGATCTGTGTCGTATACGCTCACCGTCCTTCGTTCGAAGGACTATGCGCCCACGGTCACAGCCATCGAGCTTCCCGCCGACTGGCTCAAGAGCTGGGAGGCCTGGCTCGATCAGAGCGAGACGGTGTATGGCGAGATCGAGCACGCCCGCACCGCGAGGAAAACCCACGCTAGCCTGAACAACATGACCGCAAGCGCCCGCCCGGTGGCCCCGGGCGCGGCGCGCTCAGCGCTCTTGGGTTGGCTTCCCCGTGGCTTTTGCCACCTCCGCCCGCAGCGCGTCCACCTCGGCCTGGAGCCGGCCGTTCGCCTCGCGTGATTGGGCCTCGGCCTCCTCGGGGGTTGGCAGGAGATCGTGGCCTTCGCGGTCGCGCGAAAGGCGGAGCATCGGGCCGATCTGCGCATCGTCCACGACCGTCCACCAGAGGCCCAGTGTTTCACAGGCGCAGAGATCAGGATCGCTCGGCGATCGCTCCACGAGATCGCCATCGACGGCGTCCCAGATGCGGATTGGGCGGGCGCGATCCTCCGGGTGGAAGCGGACGACCTCGCCAATGCCCGCGGCGCTGTAGCGCTCTAGCTTCTCGTTCCAGTCCGGCTCGCCTTCGTCGGAGTCACTGATGATCTCGACCCCGAGGTCGGGCGCCCCGCGCTCCCACGTCTTCCAGGTGCGGAAGGTCTGGTGCGGTGTGCCGAGGCGCACGAAGGCGTGGGGGGCGAGATTCTTCTTTGCGCTCCGCGGGTCCCAGTAAACGAACTGCTCCGAGCCGAGCGTCGCCTCGCGGGCGAGCTCGCGCTTCAAAATCTGGTACAGCGCCGTGCGGATTGCCAGGTGGCGGTTCGTTTCGGGCACTTCTTCGCTCTCGGGAAAGTACACCGGCTCGGGCGCTCGGTCGTAGACGTGCGGCCCCGGCCGTCGGCGACTTGCAGCGAGGGGGCGGACCGGAGATTCATGGGTCAGCATCGCGTTGACCGACAATAGCACGAAGTTCAGACCTGCAGGCGCCTCGAACCTCCGTCACCCCAGGATCTCTTTGACCCGCTCCCCCATCGCCTCGGCCAGCCCGCTCGCAAACCGCTTTGGATCAAGCTCCACCGCGATGGCCACCGCCCCTTCGCTGAACGTGGCCAGCGGCGCCTCGACGGGCTGATCAAGGCCGAGCAGGTGGCCAAAGGAGCCGTGGGCCAGGTCGTTCCAGGCCGCGGTGAGCTCTTTCGAGGCGGGCGCGCCGCTGGTGGAGAAGTCCCCCGCGACTGCCACGCTGATGGCCAGGCCTTCACGCGCGCTCGGGCGCGCCGAGGCGCCGATCGCCGTTGCGCCTTTGAGCAGGCCGCGGGCGCCGCGGGCGAGCTCGCCCTCGAAAGGGCCGGGGGAGAGGGCGATCACCGGCGCAGAGCCGAAGCGAGCGGCCAGGGATTTCAAGGGCTCTCGCGCCAGCAGCGCAGGTGATTTTTTCAGGCGATCTTCGGCGTAGAGGCCGGCAATGCGGGCCGGGCCGCGGCTCGGGTGTCCGCCCTGCTGCAAGCCGATCACGTCGGGCCCGATCAGCGTCAAGGTGCTCGCCGTCACACCGATCTTGCCGGACACGCGCACGAGATCGGGCCGCTCGATCGTGCGCTTTTCTCCAGTGGTGAGGCGCTTGCGAAAGGCACGCTCGATCGCCGCGGGATCGCCGTTGTGGCGCGCGAGGTAGAACGTGGTCTCGGCGCCTTCGCCGGCTCCGACTCCGATGCCAGCGTCGGTATAGCGGGCCACGGCAGCTTCGGGGATCTGGCGGAGGTCGACTCCGGCCGAGGCGGCGAAGCGGTCGAGATCCGACTCGCGGGCGAAGCGGCCAATTTCGGGGATCAGCCAGGGGATCGAGGCGATTTCGCGCGGACGTACCAGGAGCACCCAGCGGAGGTCGGCGAGCGGGAGGAGGTCGGGGAGGGCCGCGACGGAGAGGGGTTTGAGCAGGAGATCGCTCAGTTTCAAAGGGGCTTTGGGGGCGGCGCCGCACGCGGCGGCGGACAGCGCCGCGAGGGCGCCGCCGAGGAAACCTCGCCGCGAGCAGCCGAGAGCGCTCACGTCACGTGATGGTGATGCGGAGGAAGCGGCGGTTCTTCGAGCCGACGCGGAGGAGGTATTGCTGGCCTTTGAGCAGACGGGCCTTCTCGTCCTTGACCACCTCGCCGTCGACGTGGACAGCGCCGCCCTTGACGAGGCGGGCGCCTTCGGAGCTGGATTTGGCGAGGCCGGCGAGCGCGAGGGCCTTGCCAATGCCGATGGCGTCGCCTTCGGCGGCGAAGGTGAGCTCTTCGATGGTGTCGGGGAGGCCGCCTGCGGCGACGCCGCGGCGGCGTTCGAGAGCGGCCTTGGCGGCCTCTTCGGAGTGGTAGCGGGTGACGATTTCCTGGGCGAAGAGCTCTTTGACTTCGACGACGCTGCGGCCGGCGGTGACCTCGGCGCGGAGGGCGGCGATTTCGTCGTTGGAGCGGGACGAGAGCAGCTCCATGTAGCGCCAGATGACCCCGTCATCGACGAGCAGGAGCTTCTGGAGCATCTCGAACGGGGGCTCGTCGATGCCGACGTAGTTGTCGGAGCTCTTCGACATCTTGGCGCCGACGACCTTGCCATTCTCGACGCGGGCGTTGGTGCCTTCGAGGATCGGCGTCGTCATCACGAGCTGCGCGACCTTGCCGTAGCGAGGCATGATGTCGCGGCCGACGAGGAGGTTGAAGAGCTGATCAGTCCCGCCAAGCTCGATGTCCGCTTCGAGCGCGACCGAGTCGTAGGCCTGGAGGAGCGGGTAGAGAAACTCGTGGACGAAGATCGGGCGCTGCTCGTCGTAGCGCTTGGAGAAGTCGTCGCGCTCGAGCATGCGGGCGACGGTGTACTTGGCGCAGAGCTCGATCAGCTGCGCAGGGTCGAGCTTGCCCAGCCACTCGGAGTTGTAGCGGACAGAGGTGCGGGCCTTGTCGAGGACCTTGAAGGCCTGGGTCTGGTACGTCTCCGCGGCGGCCAGGACCTCTTCGCGGGTGAGGCGCGGGCGCTGGTCGTTGCGGCCCGTCGGATCGCCGACCATCGCGGTGAAGTCGCCGACGAGGAAGATGACCTGGTGCCCGAGGTCCTGGAACTGACGCATCTTCTGCATCAGCACGGTGTGGCCGAGGTGGAGGTCGGGGCGCGTCGGATCGAAGCCAGCCTTGACGCGGAGGGGGCGGCCCGTGCGGAGGCGCTCTTCGAGCTCGGCGCGCACGTGGAGGTCGACGACGCCGCGGCAGAGGATCTCGAGCTGTTCTTCGGCGGAGCGCATGCCTTTGCCCTAGCCGCGAAGGGGGTCGGGCCGCAAGTGCGGGGAGGTCAATCGTCGTCGTCGTCGGCGTCGTCCCCGCCGGAGATGGCGAAGACGCTGCTGCTGTTCACGAGGTCTTTCAAGTCTTTTCCGACCTTGAAGAACGGGAGGCGCTTGGCCGGGACGGGCACGGGCTGTCCAGTGCGGGGATTGCGGCCGTTGTACGATTTGTACGGGCGCACGGTGAAGCTGCCGAAGCCTCGAATCTCGATGCCGTCGCCGTCCTGGAGGGCCTCGGTCATCGCGTCGAAGACGCAGTTGACCACGAGCTCGGCGCGGGTTTTGGTGAGCTCTCCCCGTCCGGAGATTGCATCGATGAGTTCGCTCTTCGTCATGTCAGCTACTGATCCCCTAGCTGGATGTCCACGAAACCTGAGTGAAGCTCGCATGTTACGTCGTCAGCGGTCAATCGTTTTCGCCCCCGTCAGATCGAGCCGGTCGAGGGCGATCAAGGGGGCGCTGTCGACCGAGGAGGGCGAACGGGTGACCGGGTCGGCCGCGAGGACGAGCTCCAGGCTTCGGACGCCCGCTGGAAAGGTCGCCGCGGGCAGGGCGACGCAGCGAAGCGGGCCCGTGGGGAGGGCGCGATCGTCGAGTTTCCAGCGGTGAATCACGGCTCCATCGGCCTCGAGGGTGAGCTCCCCGAGGGCGCGGGGGCCGAGCGCGAGCCGGGGCGCCAGCGTGCCTCCAGCGGGGAAATCAGGCACGCCGACGCGCACGGAGGCCAGCGTCGAAGGCGTCGCAGGGTGGAGAGCGAGCCAGCGACCGGCCGAAGCGCAGGTGCCGGAGGCGTGCTCGGCGAAGGCCCAACCATCGCGCTGCTCGCGTGGTGGCCAGAGCGATTCTCCCTCGATCACCAGGGGATCGAGGCCGAGGGGCTGGAACGAGAGGGCCTCGAGCGAGGCGATGGCGGGCGCGTTGTTGGGCTGGAAATCGTAGCGATAGCGGAAGGCGGGAGGCTGTCCGCGCGCGGCCCACAGCAAGCGATCGAGGTCGTCACCGTGAAAGCGCGCGATCTCGATCCCTCCCGCCGAGGCGGCCTTGCGCGCGGCCGCAGCAGGATCGAAGGCGAGGTTGAAGCCATGATCGGTGTCGAGAAAGACGAGGCCGTGATCGACGCCGGCGCGGGCGAGGAGGCGCGGGTCGAACATCGGACTTCCCCCGTCGCGATCGCGGAGCTGCGCATGCTGGACGCCGGTGCGCGCGGCGAACCCGACGAGCGCGAGGGCCGGCGCGAGGGCCGCCCAGCGCGCAGGAGAGCGGCGGCGTGAGGCGAGCTCAGCGACGGCGATCGCCGCGAGGACGTGCTCGAAGGGGAGAATGTCGGTGAAGAAACGAGCGCCGCCGCCAGGGTAATTGCCGTCGAAATAGAAGGGCGCATAGGCGACGATCTGGACGAGGACGGCGAGCACGAGGAGGCGCGCGCGCGCGTTCCTGGTGCGAATCGCGAGGGCGGCACCGAGGATAACGAGGAGCATGAGCGGCTCGGCGTTGAGGGGATCGGCGAGGTGCTGCCAGAGGCGTCGCAGCGTGGCGCCGATCGCTTCGGAGGCGCGGTAGCCGCGGGCGAGGTGCGCGAGGACGAAGTCTCCATGCTCGCCGACGCAGCCGATTCCAGCGCCGAATCCATAGCGAAAGCAGTCCGGCGGGCCGTCGGCCACAGCGTAGTAAGCGCGCTGCGAGGAGAGGCCGATCGAGCCGGTGGCCGCGCGCTGGTGGGCGAGGAGGAGCAGAACGCCCGGGAGCACGCCGAGCGCGGCGAGGCCGAGGAGGCGAAGGCGCGCGCGGCGATCGATCGCGAGCGGGCTTGAGGGGGCGAGGGCCAGGAGGAGCGCGAGCGCGACGGCGACAGCGCTGACCGGGCGCGTGGCCGCGAGCCACCCGAGCGCGAGGCCGGCGCCGAGAGCGAGCCCGGCGGCGCGGCGGCGGGCGCGCTCGTCGAGAGCGTCGATGGCGCGGAAGCCAAGGGCGAGCGCGCTGGTGGCGCAGAGGGCGGCGAGGCCGTGCGACATGGTGTCGGCGGTGTGGTAGCGGAGGGCGGCGCAGGTCACGGAGAAGATCGCGGCGAGCTCGGGGACGCCGACGAGCGCCTTTGTTGCAAGCAGCGAGGCGTCGTTGCGGGTGACGCGATCGGCGAGGTCCCTCGTGGCGATGACGAGGCCCGCGGCGAGGAGAGGGCCTATCGCGAGCGGGGCGCGGAGGAGAAAGCCCAGCGCGAGGACGATCGGGTAGCCCGGCGGGAAGATCACCGCGACGTGCGCGCCGTCGGGGCCGGCGGAGCGTACGAGGAAGCGGCCGAGCACCGCGGTCTCCGGCGACGCGAGGGGCCAGGCAAAGAAGCCCTGCGCGATGGCGCGCGCTTCAAGGTAATAGCTCGTGGCGTCGATGATCCGGGGGCCGCCGCGGAGGTACGCGACGACGTACACGGCAGAGAGCGCCGCCGCGGCGAGGGCGGCGAGAGCGGCGAAGACGCCACGCGAGGGGCCGAGAGGCGGCATCGGCGGCGTGTACTTCTCCGCCGGGCGGCCGACAACGAGGCTCGCGCGAATGGCACGGTCGAGAGTGATAGGCTCGCCCGGAGCCCATGCTGCAAATCGAGTGCGAGAGCCGGATTGACCGCGTCGTCGTCTACGCGCGCGGCGCGATGGTGACGCGCAAGGTGACCTTGCCGGAGTCGCTCCCCGTCGAGGCGGTGGAGCTGCGCCTCGCGGGGATCACCGCGCTGGCGGAGCCCGGGAGCGTGCGCGCCCTGGCCCGCGGCGAGCGCGAGGTGACGGCGATCAAGGCCCGGGCGGTGATCCCGTCGTCACCGACGAAGCCGGGGCGATTGCGCGAGCGGACGCGCGCGTTGACGCTCGAGCGTGAACGCCTCACCGCCGAGCGGGAGCGCGTCGGGCGGCGGCGCGGCGAGCTCGGCGGGCTCGCGCCGGAGCCGCACTTTGCGCGGTGGGCGCCGCACTCGGATCCGGCCGCGCGCTTTCGTGACGCGCTGGCGCTCGGTGGCCTGATCGCGGAGGAGCTGGGCAAGCTCGACGGCCGCGCGCGTGAGCTCGACGAGGCGCTCGAAGACAACCGACGTCAGCTCGACGCGGCCAAGCTCGACGCGGAGCAGGGGGTGCCCTCCGATCTCGAAGGCGAGGCGCGCGCCGAGCTGGCCGTGCAGGTGCGCCTCGGGGCCGCGACCGGAGCGCTGGTGTCGCTGGAGATCGACTACGTGGTCGCGGCAGCGCGGTGGTGGCCGGCGTACACGGCGCGCCTCTCGGCGGCGGCGACGCGGGTGGTGCTGGGCCTCGACGCCTTCGTCGCGCAGGCCACGGGCGAGGCCTGGTCCGGCGTCACGCTCTCGGTGGCGACGGCCGATCTCGCGAGCGATGTGCGCTTGCCCGAGCTGCGCTCGCTGCGGATCGGGCGGGCCCAGGCGCCGCGGCGCCTCGGCTATCGGCCGCCGCCCGCCGGGCTCGAGGCGATGTTCGAGGGCTACGATCGCGCGGTGAATCAGCGCGAGGAGGCGCCGCTGACGTCCACGATCGTGGCCCGCGTGGACGATGACGACGAGGTGCAGACGATCACCCGAGGCCCGTCGGATCGCGATGGCGGCGGCGGTGGCTACGGGGCGCGGGACATGTCACCGCCGATGGGCGGCGCGATGGAGAGCGGGGAGGTGCTGTACTCGCTGACGGCGCTGGCAGCGGCGTCGCCGTCGAGCATGAGCAAGCCGGCGCCCCAGCAGGCCCCGATGAAGCAACGCGCCAAGTCCGGCGGGATCGGCGGCCTGATGCGCAAGTCGTCGATGGAGATGGAGGCGATGGCGCCGGAGGCCTCGATGGCCGAGCAAACCCGCTCGCTCGGCCGCGCTGCTGCACCGAGCGAGCCCGAGGCGCCGAAGGCCATCGAGCCCGACGAGGCCTGGCTCGACTTCGACGCGCTCACGATCGTCGATCCGCTCCATCCGGCGAATCGAGCGCGGCGCGGTCACCTCGCGCGCGAGCCCGCGGGCGGTCTCGGCGCGCGTGCCGCTGCTGCGCGGGCCACGATCGATCGGATCTCCTCACCGCCCGAAGCGCGCGATCCGCTGGAGACGCGCGGTCAATTCGATCATCGCTACGACGCCGAAGGAGCGGCTGATGTGCCCTCGAGCGGGCAGCCGCACCGGGTGAGGATCGGGTCCGCGGAGGGCGAGGCGCGCCCGCGCTTCGTCGCCGTGCCGCGCGAGGCGGCCGAGGTCTACCGCGAGGCGGAGATCCCCAACCCCTTCGCGGCGCCGCTGCTCTCGGGGCCGGTCGAGGTCTTCCTCGACGGCGCGCTGCTGACGACGTCGAGCCTCGGCTTCGTCGATCGCGGCGGGCAACTCCACCTCGGGCTCGGCGTGGAGGAGCGCCTGCGGGTCGCTCGCAACGCGCGGGTGGAGGAAGGGAGCGCCGGCCTGCTCGGCGGATCGACGACGGTCGATCATCACGTGACGATCGACGTCGCTTCATCGCTCGGGCACCCGGTGGCGATCGACGTGCTCGATCGGATCCCGGTGACGAGCGACAAGGACATCGAGATCAAGCTCGTCAGCGCCAAGCCGAGCGCGGTGAAGTACACGCAGGCCGAGCGCGGCTCCCCGGTGCGCGGCGGTCTCTCGTGGCAAATCACGGTTTTACCCGGGGAAAAGCAGCGGATCGAGATCACCTACCGGGTGACGTTGCCCGCCAAGAACGAGCTCGTCGGAGGCAACCGTCGTGAGTAGCGAAAAGGATCTCGTGCCGTCCCCGAGCCGCGCGCTCGCGCTGACGCTGTTCGAAGACCGCGCCGAGGTGACGCGCGCCGCCGAGGTCGAGGCGACGGCCGGCTCGAGCTGGGCGGCGGTGGGCGGCGTCTCGCCGTTCGTCGACGAGCGCAGCGTGCAGATCAAGGCCTCGGGCGAGGGCGTGCGCGTGCTCTCGGCGCGCGTCCGCTTTCATACCCACCTCGAGCGGGCGCTGGGGCGAGAGGCGCTGGCAGCGCTGGAGGACGAGAAGCGCGAGGCCGGGCGGCGCGTGGAGGAGGCCGATCGCGCGCTCGATCGCGCCGATCGCGCCCTCGCGCGGGCCGACGCGCTCGTGGCGAGCTGGAGGCGGCTGGTGGCCGAGGCACCCCGCGGCGCCGCGGCGGAGGCGACGAGCGCGTCGATTCGCGACGCGCTCGCCGCGATCGATCGGAGCGTCGCCGAGGCGCTGGCCGAGGCCGCCGCAGCGCGCGAAGCGCGCCTCACGGCCGTCGACGATCTCCAGCGCGCGCAGGCGCGCTTGATCGAGGGCCGCGTCGAGCACCCCCGCCACGAGGCGCGGATCGAGGTGCAGCTCGCCGTGGTCGAGGCGCGCGCTGTCGCGCTCGAGCTGACGTACCGCGTGCCCTGCGCGCTCTGGCGGCCCGAACACCTCGTGCGCCTCGCCTCGGCGGCGCCCGTGAGCGGAGCCAAGGCCGCGATCGAGATCGTCACCTTCGCGACCGCGTGGCAGCGCACCGGGGAGGTCTGGGACGACGTCGCGATCCGCTTCTCCACGGCGCGCCCCGCGCGCGACGCGAGGCCGCCCAGCGTCAGCGACGACGTGCTCACGGCGCGCCGCAAGACCGATCACGAGATCCGACGGATCGAGGTCGATCTGCGCGAGCAGGCGGTGATGGTCGCGGGCCTGGACCGCGGCACGCGCGCCGTCGACGAGATGCCCGGCGTCGACGACGGCGGCGAGCCGATGCTGCTCGCGCCGAGCGAAAAGGTCTCGCTCGCCTCGGACGGTCGCCCGCTGCGAATCGAGGTCGGTCGCCTCAGGCTCGACGCGACGATCGATCGCGTGCTCTTCCCCGAGGTCGCCAGGGTGGCGCACCTGCGCGCGACGGCGACGCTGGCGAAGGGCGGCCCGCTCCTCGCGGGGCCGGTGCGGATCGCGCGCGGTCAAAGCCTGGTCGGCCGCAGCCGCCTCGATTTCGTGGGCAAAGGCGAGCCGTTCGAGATCGGACTCGGCACCGACGACGGGGTGCGCGTGCGGCGCGCCCAGACCGATCAGCGCGAGACGACCCCGGTGACAGGGACGCAGAAGATCAAGCGCGCCGTGAAGGTGTACCTGTCGAACCTCTCGAGCGAGGCGCGGCGCGTCCTCGTCACCGAGCGCATCCCGGTGAGCGAGATCGACGACGTCGAGATCACCCTCACCGCCGCGGGCGGCTTCCGCAACGAGGGCAAGGACGGCTTCCTCCACCGCGAGGTGGACCTGGCCCCCAACGCGACGCAAACGCTGGAGATCAGCTACGAGCTCCGCGCCTCGTCCAAGGTCGTGCTCCCGATGTAGGCGATCCCGCGCCGCGCGATCCGGGCGGACGCCCGCGCCTGGATCGCGTAGATGGTTCACCATGCGAAGCACCCGCTGGTTGCCCGGTCTCGGCGCCCTGATCACGGCGGTTGGTTGCAGCACAGCAGAGAAGCCGAGCCCGCCGCGCGACGTCGAGGTCACCCCCACCGCTCTGAAGATCACGGTCACCGCGCCGCTCGACGGCGCCACGGTGATCGGATCGCCGTCCCATGGATTCACGGTCAGCCCGGTCGTCAGCGCCGCTGACGGCAACAGCGTCGCTTCGATATGGGCTGACACCGCCAAGGGCACTGTCGATCTGGGCAAGGCCGACGGCTCGATTCCTGTCCTCCTCGACGACGTGGGCACGAATTTCCCGCACGCGGCCGTGGAGCTGACGATCCACGCCCGTGACACGACCGGCGCCGAGACCGCGGTCACGATCAAGCTGGTTCCGTCGAACGTGAAGGTGCGCTTCGAGCAGACGACCGGCAACGTGGCGGCCCCGATGAGCTCGCTGGACGTGCTCAGCGACGGCCGGCCTCTCCTCGGCTTCGCCGGCTCGTATTACCTGTTGCCCGAGCCCTCGCCCACGGCGCAGCCGAGCCTCACGCTCGACCGGGTCGACGCGCTGACGCGGAGCGGAGAGAGCCTGTTCTTCACGATGCACGACGTCGGGCAGACCAAGGAGAGCCTGATCTTCTCGACCCTGGAAGGAGAGGCCAAGACGCTCTTCGAGCTCTCCACCGAAAACCAGGTGACGGCGTTCGATCCGTTCCTGCGCGCGTCGGGGCACATCTATGCTTCCTGGGTGAACACCGACACACTGGAGAGCCATGTGCTCGGCTATACGCCCGACGGGACGCTGGAGTTCGACACCCTCCATGCCAGCTCCCCGCTGCTCGATCAGGTGGCCGAGACGTCGGACGGGCGGCTGCTGACGGTCGCCGCGCCGGAGACGGCGGTGAGCTTCGTGCAGCCCTTCGACGCGACCACCGGCGCCGAGCTACCCGCCTGGACGCCGCCCGGCGGGCAGCTCATCCTCGTCGACGACAAGGGCGTGGTGCTGATCTATTACACGTCGAAATCCTATGGAACGCCCGCCATTCACCTGGCCTCGTTCGACTCTGCCGGCGCGCTGCAATGGGACGAGATCGTGGACGAGACCTATCCGCAGCTGGTGCGGCGGCTGCCCAGCGGCGAGATGCTCGCCTATGTCTTCGGGGCCGGCGTCGGCGTGCCCTCGAGCCTGATGTTGCTCGGGAAGACGGGGCAAACGCCCCTCTGGTCAGGCACGCTCGACGAGGTCAATTACCTGCTCGGCCCTGTGCCCGGCTCCACTGATCTCCTGGTCAGCCGGTTCAACACGACGACGTCGACGCTGAGCGCGCTCCGCCTCACCGAGGGCGGCGTGGTCACCTGGGTGGCCCCTTTGCCCGGGGACGAGAACACGACGATTCAAGTCCTCGCGGACGGCGCGGTGCTGGCCTCGGCCCTGGACGCCAAGACCAAGACCGTGACCAACGCGCTGGTCGGCCCCGACGGGAAGCCCGCCTGGTCAGCCTCGTTCCCAGGCGAGAAGGTGCTGGGGGTGATCGAGGCGGATGATCTCTTGATCTTCGCGGCCAGCAGCGGAGACATGGCCCCTTTCCGCTTCGAGGCCCGGCGGCGGACGACGGGAGAGCTGAGCTGGCGTCACCTGGAGGGCCCTTCGCCCGACGCGTTCGGTCGCTGGGTGATGGCTGAATCGAAGCCCTGGGGCGTGGTCCTGGGCTCGCTGGTGCGCGCACCGAGCGAAGCGAAAAGCGCGAGCTACACGACGGTGACGCTCGGCTTCGTGCCCTGAGAGCCTGAGCAGGAATCGTCACACACGGCACGCCGTAGTCTGGCCTACACGGTGCTCCCTTTGGCGTCTCGCCGCCTCGCCGTCGGGGATGCACCTAGCACCAAACGTTCCGGAGCC
>Ga0105048_10015833_pt1 | contig 11683 bp, 9 predicted proteins | sample MAT05_FD_78382 | JGI IMG/M metagenome (GOLD analysis project Ga0105048, IMG submission 78382) | Freshwater microbial communities from Lake Fryxell liftoff mats and glacier meltwater in Antarctica - MAT-05 | ecosystem: Environmental > Aquatic > Freshwater > Ice > Liftoff microbial mat | place...
AATAATTCTGGAAGGTGATCGAGGCCAACGTCTGGTTCTCGGCCTGAATGGTCACGAACTCCTTGGCCTCAAGCGCCTGGTGCAGCCCCTCGGAATAGCGCCGCCCCTCCATCATGCGCCCGGTGAACTCGTCGATGATCACCACCTTGTCCTGCCGCACGATGTAGTCCACGTCCCGCGAGAACAGCGCATGCGCGCGCAGTGATTGCTGGGCGTGATGCAGCACCGACACGTTGAACGTGTCGTACAGATTGCCCTCGCTCATGATGCCGGCCTGGCGCAGCATCTCCTCCAGCGCCTCGCTGCCCGGCTCGGTCATGTTGACCGTGCGGAACTTCTCATCTTTCTCGTACTGCGCGGCGTCCTTCACGAACTCCGCCATCACCGCGTTCACGCTGCGATACAGATCCGAGCTGTCCTCCGCCGGCCCCGAAATAATCAGCGGCGTGCGCGCCTCGTCAATCAGAATACTGTCCACCTCGTCGACAATGCCATACGCGAACTCGCGCTGCACCATATCCTCAAGCCGGTATTTCATATTATCGCGCAAATAGTCGAAGCCGAACTCGTTGTTCGTGCCATAGGTGATATCGGCGGCATAGGCGGCCCGGCGCTCGTCCTCGCCAATGCCGTGCACAATCACCCCGGTGGTCAGCCCCAGGAACGAATACACCGCCCCCATCCACTCCGCGTCGCGCGCCGCCAGATAGTCGTTCACCGTAACGACATGCACCCCCTTGGCCGGCAGCGCGTTCAAATATACCGGCAGCGTCGCCACCAGCGTCTTGCCCTCGCCCGTCTTCATCTCGGCAATCTTGCCGTCGTGCAGCACCATCCCGCCGATCATCTGCACGTCGAAATGCCGCATCCCCAGCACCCGCACCGAAGCCTCGCGCACCACCGCGAACGCCTCCGCCAACAGGTCGTCCAGCTTCGTCCCCTGTGCCAGCTGCGCCCGGAACGCCGCGGTCTTGCCGGCCAGCTCCGCATCGCTGAGCGACTTGAGGCCCGGTTCCAACGCGTTGATCTGCGGCACCCGCCGCTGATATCCCTTCAGCGAGCGGTCATTGGCGTTGCCGAATATGGCGCGGGCGATGGTGGCGAACATGAATACCCCTGCGGGACACGCAACAGCCTCCGCGCGGCGTACGCCGAACGGACAAAGGCGTCAGATAAGACCGAGGCGGGGCGGGGTCAACGACCACCCGATCACAAGCAGCTCAGCGTCATCCCCACTTGCTTGTCCCGATCCACCACCTCGGCCATGATCCGCCGCACTGTCAAGGACCCGCGCCCATGAAGCTGCCCTCCCCGCCGCCCCGCCTCCTGCCGCCGCTTCTGGCCCCCTTGGCCGCCGCACTGGCACTGGCGGCATGGCTGGCCACCCCCCAGGCAAACGCCCAGGCGCCCGCGCCCGCCCCAGTGCCCGCCCCAGTGGCCGCCCCAGTGGCCGCGCCAGTGGCCGCCGCACCGCCCGCCGCCGCGGCCGACCCGGTGGTGGCCCGCGTGAACGGCGCCGATATCCGCCTCAGCGACCTCGCCGAGGCCGCCCAGGGCCTGCCGGCCGAAATGCGTGCAATGCCGCCAGCCATGCTCCACCCCATGCTGATCGACCAGCTGATCGACCGCGCCGCCATCGTCGAACTGGCCCGCAAACGCGGCCTCGACCGCGAGCCCGCCGTCGCCCGCCAAATCGCCCGCGCCCAGGACCAGGCCCTGCAAACCGCACTCATCAGCCGCGACGTCGGCCCGCTGGTCAGCGAAACCGAACTGCGCGCCCGCTACGACCGCGAACTGGCCGGCAAGGCCGGCGAGGAGGAGGTGAACGCCCGCCACATCCTGCTGGCCACCGAAGCCGACGCCCGTGCCGTCATCGCCGAACTGAAGAAAGGCGCCGACTTCGCCACCATCGCCCGCGCCCGCAGCAGCGACAAAGCCTCCGGCGACGGCGACCTCGGCTTTTTCAAAAAAACCGACATGGTGCCCGAATTCGCCGCCGCCGCCTTCGCCCTCAAACCCGGGCAAATCACCGAAACCCCAGTGAAAACCCAGTTCGGCTGGCACGTCATCCGCACCGAAGCCCGCCGCAGCGCCCCCGCCCCCGCTTTCGAAGAGGCCTACGAAGCCCTGCGCACCAAAACCATCCAGGAAGGCGTCGAAAAACTGCTCCAACAAGCCCGAATCGGCCTGGCCGTGGAAAAATTCAACATGGACGGCACGGCCCGCCGTGCCACCGACGACGCCCAGCCGCCACCGGCGCCACCGGCTAGAAGGTAAGGCAAGGCCAAGGGCTTTGCCCCTGGACCCCACCAGAGGCAGGGCCTCTGGACTCCTTTCGTTTTTCGCCTTCGGCGAGAGGGGCCAATGGAGCGGTTCGGACAGCCTCGTCGGCCCCTCTCGCCGAAGGCGAAACGGATGAGGGTGCAGGGGGCTCGGCCCGTCGCGCGAAGGCGCGCTCCGAACCCTGCCGGGTCGAGGGCAGAGCCCTCGCCTTGGCTTTCCCTCCCTACCTGCTAGAACGCCAAAACGACCGCCCGAGGGAGAGAATCAACCATGGCCATCGCCATCTCGCCGCTAGCTCTGCCGATGCCCGTCCTCCCGCCGCTCCCCGGGGTCCGCCTCGGCGCAGCCGTCGCGGGCATCCGCTACACCACTGGGCGCACCGACCTGGTGATGGCGGAGATGGACGCCGGCACCACCGTGGCCGCGGTCTTCACCACCAACAAATGCCCCGGCGCCCCGATCGACTGGTGCCGCGTCGCCATGAAGGGCGGCCGCGCGCGCGCCGTGGTCATCAACGCCGGCAACGCCAACGTCTTCACCGGCAAGGCAGGCGTCGAAACCACCAAGGCCAGCGCCGCCGCCGCCGCCAAGCTCGTCGGCTGCCCCGCCAAACAGGTCTTCCTCGCCTCCACCGGCGTCATCGGCGAGGTCCTGCCGCACGCCAAGCTCACCGCCGCCCTGCCGAAACTGCACGAATCCCTCACCGCCGACGGCTGGGAAGCCGCCGCCCGCGGCATCATGACCACCGACACCTTCCCCAAGGCGGTCACCCGCACCGCCACCATCGGCGGCGTCCAGGTCCGCATCAACGGCATCGCCAAGGGCAGCGGCATGATCGCGCCGGACATGGCCACGATGCTCTGCTTCATCTTCACCGACGCCAAAATCCCCGCCGACCTGCTCCAGGCCATGCTGTCCAAAGGCGTCGGATCGACCTTCAACTGCACCACGGTCGACAGCGACACCTCCACCTCCGACACCGTCATGGTCTTCGCCACCGGCGCCACCAAGCACCCCAAGGCCGAAGCCGCCGCGAAGCTCAAAGACTTCCAACGCGCGCTGCACGAAGTCCTGCTCGACCTCGCCCTCCTCGTCACCCGCGACGGCGAAGGTGCCCAGAAACTCATCCGCATCGACGTCACCGGCGCCGTCACCGCCAAATCCGCCAAGCGCATCGGCATGGCCATCGCCAACTCCCCCCTGGTGAAAACCGCCATCGCCGGCGAAGACGCCAACTGGGGCCGCATCGTCATGGCCGTCGGCAAGGCCGGCGAACCCGCCGACCGCGACCGCCTCTCCGTCGGCGTCGGCGGCACCTGGATGGCAAAAGACGGCGCCGTCATCCCCGGCTACGACGAAACCCCCGTCGTCGCCCACATGAAGGGCCTGGAAGTCGACATCGCCGTCGACATCGGCCTGGGAAAAGGCAAAGCCACCGTCTGGACCTGCGACCTCACCCACGGCTACATCGACATCAACGGCAGCTACCGGAGCTAGGTCCATAGCGCTCCTGATCCGCCCCGCCACCGCGCCCGACCGTGTGGCGCTGGTCGAACAGATCCAGGCGCTCAATCTGTTCGAACAGAACCTCGTCCACGACCGGGCACTGGACCGCGCCAGCGCCGAAGCCGCCCTCGACCAGCTTTTCGCCCGCATCGCCGAGAACGGCGGCGCCGTCCGCGTCGCCGTCTGGAACGGCGCGGTGGTCGGCCACATCTTCCTCGCCTTCGACCGCCTGCCGCCATTCATCCGCGAAGACCTGCGCCCGATCGCCTATGTCGCCGACCTGTTCGTCCGCGCAGCACTGCGCGGCCAAGGCATCGGAACCGCGCTGCTGGAAGAAGCCGAAACAATCGCCAGCGCCGCCGGCCTGAAACGCATGGTGCTCGGCGTCGTCCACGGCAACCACGACGCCGAACGCGCCTACCGTCGCCAGGGGTATCGCGACTACGTCCTGGAAATGGTTAAGGATTTGCTGCCCCACGGCTGAGGCGAGGGTCGCACGGTACCGGCCCAATCACGACCAGGAGCACGCGATGCCCCCTGTCCGCAGAACACCTCGATGCTGAGCCGCCTGTGGCGATGGCTTCGGCCCAAACCCGAACAACCGCCCGATCCGGCACCCGCCGCGATGGCGCCGGGGTCGGCCCATGCCATGCTATTCGGTCGCCCGCGCGCCGCGGCCGAACAGCCGGCGCCTTCGACGCCAATCGCCGCGGTGCCTGCGGTCCAACCTTTTCCGGCACCGGCTGTTGCGGCGGCGCGCGACGAAGAACCTCCTCCGCTCGTCTTCATCGCCGATATCGCCGCGCTTTCCGTCGCTACTACCCGCCCGGAGTGGGACGCCGGCGCACCGCGCCGACTCGCCCTGGCCGACACCTTGCCGCCGCGACCGATGCGCCCGCTGCTGCCGGGAACTGAGCCGTTCGCGCCGGAATGGCTGATCGGGCATCACGCGCGCGGCACCTCCGGACCGGCCTTGCCGGCGGCGTGCTACTTCGCCGCCGATGCGGTGATCTCCGGCAGCGGCCAAATCTGGCTCGACGGTCGCCTGGTGACGGCGGACGAGATCATGCCTGGCTATGTCCGTAACGAGCTGGCCATCGCGGCGGGCGGCTCCCCCGGGCTGCGCAAGGTGGGCCGGCTGCCGCTGCGCACCATCGAGGAGCCGACCGTCGTGCTGCTCGGGCACGGGGTACATGTCTACGGCCATTTCCTGATCGAGATGCTGTTCCGCCTGCTGGAGGCACGGTGCGCCCTGCCGGACGGCGAACGGGAATTGCGGTTCCTGCTGGACGCCGCTGCGCCTGACTGGCTGCTCCGCATCCTGACTGAGTCGCTCGGTGTGGCGCGCGCGGCCATCGTAACCTTCGACACCGGTCGCGAGCGCGTGAAGCTGCGCCAGGCGATCATTCCGACCAATCTGGGCGGCAGCGAGCGAGGGTTCCACCCCTTCGCCGGCACCCTGATCGATGCGCTGCTCGAGCGTATGGCGTTGCCCGATCCCGCAAGGCGCGGGGCGCAGGGCGCAGGACGCGGACGGCGCCTGTTCGTCAGCCGCCGATCGTTCAAGAACGCGGCATCCGGTGGTGGCCGTGTTTGCCTCAACGAGGATCAGCTGACGCAGATCGCCGGGCGTCGCCATGGCTTCGAGGAAGTGACCATGGAAAGCCTGTCATGGCCCATGCAGGTCGCCCTGTTCCGGCACGCTGAAATCGTGGTGGGGCCCTGGGGCTCCGCGATGCATACCAGCCTGTTCAGCGCGCCGGGGTCGCGGATGGGGGTCATCGGCTTCGGCGCGTTGGTGCAGTCGAATATCGCCGCATTGCGCGGCACGGATATCGGTTTCCTGGCGCGAAACCTGCGCATCCAAGGGGCGTTTTCGGTGGACGAAGAGCAGTTCAAGGTCTTTTTGGATGCGGTGTGCGACGGAGGGTAGCAAGAACCGTCCTTTTGGTCGCAAGAGAGAAATTTTCATCCCCGACCCACCCGCTTGGCAGCGGCCGACCGCAACGGATCCCTTGCGGCACCCGCCGCATTTGGGCACTTGCTGGGGCATGCCGCATCCGGCCCTGCCATGACCGACAGCATCGCCCCCGACTTCCCCCCGCTCGTCACCGAGCGGCTGACCCTGCGCCCCTTCCGCGCCGAGGATGCCGCCGACCTGCACCGCCTGATCAATGATTGGGAGGTGTGCCGCGCCCTGGCTGCGGTGCCGTACCCTTACTCGCGCGACCTGGCCGACGACTGGATCACCTCCACCCGCGCCTCCATCGCCGACGGCCGCGCCTATCACGTCGCCATCACCGGCCACGAAGCTGAAAAGGAGGTCGTCATCGGCGGCGCCGGCCTGCGCATCGACCCCGCCGCCCGCACCGCGCGGCTCGGCTATTGGGTCGGCCGGCGCTACTGGGGCCATGGCGTGGCCAGCGAGGCCGCCGGGCGGCTGGCGCGCTGGGGCATGGCCAATCTCGACCTCACCCGGCTGGAAGCCACGGTCGCCACCGACAACCCGGGCTCGGTTGCCGTGCTGCGCCGCATCGGCTTCCGCCATGTCGGCGAGGGCATGGAAACCTTCCAGGCCCGCGGCGGCGAGCACCGCGTGCTGCGCTTCGAGGCCACGCGCGACGATCTGTTCGGCCATGCCGCCCCCGAACGGCAGGAGGGGGTGGCAAAGCCCATCCTCATCGTCGCCGCCTGCGCCCTGGTCGACCTCGACGGCCGCGTGCTGCTCGCCCGCCGGCCCGAGGGCAAGACGATGGCCGGGCTGTGGGAATTCCCCGGCGGAAAGCTCATTGCCGGCGAAACCCCCGAAGCCGCCCTGATCCGCGAATTGAAGGAGGAGCTGGGCATCGACGTCGCCACCGCCTGCCTCGCCCCGCTGTTCTTCGCCAGCCACGCCTATGACCGCTTCCACCTGCTCATGCCGCTCTACGTCTGCCGCCGCTGGCAGGGCACCCCGCACGGTCAGGAAGGGCAGGCGCTGGCCTGGGTGCACAAGGACCGGCTGGCGGAGTACCCCATGCCGGAGGCCGACCGGCCGCTGGTGCCGCTGCTGCGCGATTTCCTGTAGGGTGCGTCCATGACAACGAAACAGAACCCCACTGCCTGCCTGCTGGTGATCGGCAACGAGGTACTCTCCGGCCGCACCCAGGATGCCAATATCCGCTTCCTCGCCCTCGGCCTGGGCGAAATCGGCATCCCGCTGCGCGAGGTCCGCGTCATCCCCGATGTGGCCGAAACCATCATCGCCACGGTCAACGAATGCCGCGCCCGCTTCGACCACGTCTTCACCACCGGCGGCATCGGCCCGACGCACGACGACATCACCAGCGAATGCATCAGCGAAGCCTTCGGCGTGCCGTGGGAGGCCCATCCGGTGGCCTGGGCGCGCATGGAAGCAAGCTACAAGCCCGGCGAATTCAACGCCGCCCGCCAGCGCATGGCCACCATGCCGCGCGGTGCCAGCCTGATCGACAACGAGATCTCGGTGGCCCCCGGATTCTCCATCGGCAACGTCCACGTCATGGCCGGCGTGCCGCGCATCATGCAGTCGATGTTCCGCACCCTCGCCCCCACCCTGGCCGGCGGCCCGCCGATCGTGGCGCGCAGCGTCTATGCCCTGCGCCTGGCCGAAGGCGTGATCGCCGAGGGGCTGCGCGCGATCCAGGCGAAATTCCCCGACCTCGACCTGGGCAGCTACCCGTACTACCGGCCCAGCGGCAACGGCGTGGCCATCGTCGCCAAGGGCAACGATCCGGCCGCCGCCGAGGCGGCGATCGTCGAGGTCACGGCGCTGATGATCGCCTGTGGGGTAGCCCCGGTCCAGGGCGAGCCGCCCGAAGCATAAGCACCGGCGGCAGCAGCACCAGCCAAGAGATGCGCGCCTGGTACCGGTCATGCGGCCGCGACAGTGCCCCTGATGCCGCCGCGTTGGTCAGCACGGCGGCCAGTACCAGCAGCGCGAGAACGCCCTCCATCCGGCCACGCCGGCGCCAGGCGATCACCAGGCTGGCGCCGGCACCGGCCAGCAACAGCGCAATATGCGGCGGGTTGAACGGCGCGGCGATCGCCCGCAGCCGATCGGCCATCTGCAAACCGGCCCGAAACCGCGCCATCTCGGCTGCCGGAAAATACGCCCGGAAACTGCCGGTAATAGACGTCTCCAGCCAGTCACTGCCCAACGTATCGCCCAGCCGCACCCGCACCAGCTGCTCGGCGGCATTGCCCAGCGCGCTGCGCAGCACGGCCAACGGTTCGCCCAGCAGCGTGGCCCGCACGATCGCCGAGGCTTCAGGCGCCAGCGCCATCGGCCCGCCGGGAGTCGACCACACCGGGCCCTGGCCGTCCCACAGGAACAGGTCGCTATCGGCCGGAAAGCGCCCCTGCCAGTCGCACATGCGCCAGCCAGCTTGCGGGCATGCGCGCGCCAGCACCGTCTGCGCCGGCCCGTCGGTGACCAGCCGGGCCAGCGCGAACACCGACCCGTACGGCGACAGCCCCGCCCGGCCGTGGCCGATGGCGTTGCTGGCGACCAGCACCCCCAGCGCCAGCGCCAGCGGCGCCGCGACCAGCCGCCGCCCGCCTTGCACCAGCGCCATCGCCGTCACCACGGCGGCAAGCGGCAGGTAGGACAGGTGGCTGCCAATCGCCCATGCCGCCAGCACCACCAACCACACATTTTGGCGACGCGACACAGTGGGAGAGAACGCCAACAGGAACAGCGCCAACACCGCCACCGGCGCCAGGATGTCCGGCATCAGCAATGCCGCGAACCACGGTGCCGCCGAGCCCAGCGCGAGCGCGCCGCACAGCCCCAGATGGAAGCGCCACGACGGTGGCGCAAACGCCGCCCGGCACAGCCACAGGATATGGGAGACGATCAGCCCCTGCGCCGCCAGCGGCAGCCACAGCGTGGTGCGGGCGTGCAGCAGCCGCAGGAACGGCCCGTACACGAACGGCTTGTCCCACACCATCTGCGGCTCGCCCCCCTGCACCAGGAAGGCATGGGTGTCGCTGAACACCAGCGGAAACCCGTTCAGCAGCGCCGGCCAGACCAGCAGCAGCGCGCCGGCAGCAATCGCCGCGGGGCCGGCCAGACGCACCTAGAGAAAGCTCGCAATCTCGTCGAGCGGCTTCTTGATGCCGCCGGCCACCGGCACTTCGCAGCCCGCGGCGGGGTAGCCGACCACCAGCAGGATCGACGGTTTCTCGTGCGCCGGGCGGCCGCAGAGTTCGTTAAGGAAATTCATCGGCGCCGGGGTGTGGGTCAGCGTTGCCAACCCCGCCTGGTGCAGGGCGGCGATCAGGAAGCCGGTGGCGATGCCAACGCTCTCGGGCACATAGTAGTGCTTGATCGGGCTGCCGTCGGGCGCCACGCCGTGCCGCTGGGCGAAGATGGCGATCAGCACCGGCGCCACCTGAAGGAACGGCTTGCTCGCGTTGGTCCCCAGCGGCGCCAGCGCGTCGAGCCATTCCCCAGGCGCGCGGCCGCCATGGTAGAATTCGAATTCCTCGCGCTCGGCCAGTTGGCGCAGGCGGCGCTTGCTTGTAGGGTCGGTGATCACGGCGAAGTGCCAGGGCTGCTGGTTGGCGCCCGAGGGCGCGCGCCCGGCGGTGCGGATTGCCGCCTCGATCACCGCCATCGGTACCGGCTGGTCGGAGAAGTCGCGCACGCTGCGCCGGCTGGCCATCAACGCCAGGAAATCCGCCGCGCGGGCCGCCATCTCCGCTTCTGGCCGCGCCGCAAAGGCCAAGCGCTGCATTACCGGCCGGTCATCCATGGGCGTTCCCTCCGTGCCGGCATCCAGCCGCAGGCGTGTGGCAAAGGCAAGTCGGCAGGTTGCAATGCCGGCGGCCCGCACGACCTGAGGATCGAGAAGGACGGGGAACGACGATGCCGATCTACGTGACGGCGTATGGCGCGACGGCGCTGGTGTTCCTGGTGCTCGATGCGATGTGGCTGACCGCCATGGTGGACCGGCTGTACCGCCCGGGCATCGGCCATCTGATGCTCGACCGCCCGAACCTGGCGGCGGCGGTGCCGTTCTACCTGTTGTATCTGCTCGGCGTCGTGGTGTTCGCGGTGCTGCCCGGGCTGCGGGCGCAGGACTGGACGACGTCGCTATGGCTGGGCGCGTTGCTGGGGCTGTTCGCCTATGGCACCTACGGCCTGACGAACCTGGCCACGCTGCGCGGCTGGTCGGTGCCGGTGTCGCTGGCCGACATGGCATGGGGCAGCGTGCTGACGGCGGCGGCGGCAACCGGCGGGATGCTCGCCGCATCCTGGGTGTCGCGCGCGACATAGCGCACGCGCAGCGCGGCGGCGACGGCGCGGATGACGGCATTCCAGTCGCCCGGCTCGGGCTGGCGGAACAGGCGCATGGAGGCGTACCAGGGCGAATCGGCCCGGCCGAGCTGCCAGCGCCAATCGGGCGCGTGGGGCAGCATCAGCCAGACCGGCCGACCGAGTGCGCCGGCGAGGTGGGCGACCGCGGTATCGACCGTGATCACCAGGTCGAGTGTCGCGACCAGGGCGGCGGTGTCAGCGAAGTCGGACAGGCTGGCGGAAAGGTCGGGCAGGTCGGCCAACTCGCCGGCGCGCGGGCCGACCTGTAGGCCGACCAGGCGTAGCCGCGGCACGGCGGCGGCGGCGCGGCGCAGCGGCCGCAGCAGCGCCGCCACCTCGCCGCGCGGCAGCGAGCGGTTGCGGTCGTTGCCGTGGCCGGGGTTGCCGGCCCAGACTAGGCCAATATGCAGGCCCGGCCCGATCGCGCGGCGCTGGCCGGCGGTGAGGTAGCCGTCGGCGCTGGGGATGGGTGCCGCGCCGAGATGGTGCGGCAGGCTCATCTGGTCGACCCAGCAATCATGCGGCGGCAGGCCGTCGGCGCGGCGGACCACGGTGACGCCCTCGATTTGCGACAGCAGCGGCACCAGGGCGCCGGCGCAGGCCAGGGTGACCCGCGCCCCGGCGCCGGCCAGGGCGGGCAGGTAGCGGGCGAACTGGATGGTGTCGCCCATGCCCTGGCCGGCATGGACCAAAAGGTGGCGGCCGGCCAGGGGGCCGCCATCCCATTCCGGGGCGGTGAGGCCAGCGAAATCGGCGGCGAAGCGGGGGTGGCGCTTGCGCCATTCGGCATCGGCGAAGCCGCCCGCGAGGTCGCCGGCCAGTAGCCGGGCGATGGCGCGGTTCCACCAGGCCGGCGCGAAACCGGGGTCGGCGGCGATGGCGGCGTCGGCCGCGGCGATGGCTTCGGGCAGGAAGCCCTCGGCGGTGAGCACGGCGGCCAGGCTGGCATAGGTTGCCGGCAGGTCGCCGCCCGCCCCCTGGGACGCAGCTTGGGCCGCGGCCTGGCGCAGCAGCCCTTCCGCCATGCCGGCATGGCCGCAATCGGCGCGCGCATTGCCCAGCGCCAGCAGCACCGCGGGGTGGCCGGGGGCGAGTGCATGGGCATGTTCCAGCGCCGCCACCGCCTCGGCCGGCTGGCCCAGGGCGCGCAGCGCCACGCCGCGGGCCAGCCATGCTTCGGTCTGGCGGGGATCGAGCGCCACGGCGGTGCTGGCCACCGTCAGCGCCGCCGCGTAGCAGCCGGCCTGGGCGAGGTTGCAGGCCAGCGCGGCGTGGGCGTGGCCGTTCTGCGGCGCCGTTTCGACCGCCGTGCGGCAGACCGCCAGGGCGGTATCGTGGTCGCCGGCGCGGGCGTGCAGGTGCGCCAGGCCGAGCATCAGCCCGACATCGCGCGGCCGGTCGGCCAGCACGGCGCGCAGCAGGGCGATCGCTTCGGGCAGGCCGCCGCACTCGGCACAGGCGCGGGCCAAAGCGAGGCGGGTATCGGCGTGGCCGGGCCGCAGCATGGCGGCCTGGCGCAGCACCTCGCGGCCGGCCGGCGCGCGCCCGGTC
>Ga0105048_10015835_pt1 | contig 11682 bp, 10 predicted proteins | sample MAT05_FD_78382 | JGI IMG/M metagenome (GOLD analysis project Ga0105048, IMG submission 78382) | Freshwater microbial communities from Lake Fryxell liftoff mats and glacier meltwater in Antarctica - MAT-05 | ecosystem: Environmental > Aquatic > Freshwater > Ice > Liftoff microbial mat | place...
GATTCGGAAAAATTGAAGGCGTTGGGCATGGTCGGCCGTGCGCGTGGATGCCTGGTCGAAGTTCGGCGCCATGCGACGTTGCGTCAGGACATTTTACGGCGAAATGGGGGGCACTCCGACGGCGCGCTGACGATATCCGCGTCACGCGAGCAGGCAGGCAGCAACGCCCTGCCCGACTCTGCCTCCTTTGCCCTTCGGGATAACGCGTCTATGATGGGAAGCTGAGGCATGCGAATCGGGTTCTGCGCCTCTTCACAGCAAGGAGGAAGACACATGGCCAAGAAAAAGAATCAGTCCGACGGTGTTTACCGCGTCACCGAAATCATCGGCACCAGCAAGGTGTCGTGGGAGGCTGCCGCCAAGAACGCGGTGGAGACGGCCGCCAAGTCACTGCGTGATTTACGCGTGGCCGAAGTCAGCAAGCTTGACATGAAGATCGAGAACGGCAAGGTGGTCGCCTACCGCGCCCGCGTGTCGCTGTCGTTCAAGTACGACGCTTGAGATGCAGCCGACGTTCACTGCCACGCGAGTGGCGGTGAACGTCAGGTCAGCCTGACCGTAGTGCGCACCACGCCCGCACGTTCGTGCCGGGCGACGAGTTGCAGCACGTCCCCGGGGTTGCCGCGCACGACCCACTCGACCTTGAGGCGGTCCTCGGTCGTGTGCGCATCGCCCCAGAACGAGATGCCGGTGTGCTTGTACGCGCGGCCTTCGAGCTGGCCGACCTCGATCACGCGCTTGCCCTGCACCAGCGTCGCGCCGTCCGGCAACGCGACTTCCGCCACGACGCCACGCACCGTCTTGCGCGCCAGTGCGCGCTTCGACAGATACGTGGGCAGCCAGCCGGTGTTCTGTACGACCAGCGTCACCTTGTAGTGGCCGCCACCCATGGCTACCGCATCCGCATGCACGCATTCGAGCAGCGGCGAGATCAGCGCCTGCCACAGCAGCCATTTCGGAAAGCGCTTCAACTCGTTTTCGAGGAACGGCAACGGCGGATTGCCGAACGCGTACATCCGGTCCCAACCGCCGATTTCCACCGGCCCCAACTGCGGATGATCGAAGGGTTGCCACGGATGATGCGCAAGTCCGCCAAGCGTCGTGTCGCTCCAGCGCAAGATCTTCAAATCGTCCTCGATCGGATGATCGCGGAACCAGTCGATGTACTGGTAGTCGGTGACGCCCGCCTCGCGCATCGGTGACCAGATCTCCACCACCCAGCTGTAGATGCCGAGGTGCTCGTAAAGCCAGTCGAAGGTGCCCCCGATCACTTCCTTCGGGTGATAGCGAAATTCGTGGAACACCGAGAGGCTGGGGTAGCCGGTGAGTTCGGTGCCCTTCTTGCCCATCGCCTGGTAGACCCACAAATCTTCGGCGTGCATATCGGCATCGGGCTGGTTCTCGAAAGGTCGCAGCAGCACGCCGCTCCACGTGTGGAACGCGATGCCGCCGGTGACGTTCGGATGCGCGACGATGAAGTCCACCACCGCGCGCACCTCAGGTTCGGACGTCGGGTACGGCCCGGCGCCGCGCTGCTCGAATTCCTGGCGCCACGAGCCCGGGAAATTGCGGTTAAGGTCGAGGCCCTGCGGGATCGACTTCATGAAGATCCTGTGGCCGTCGTAGTTCTGCAGCGTGCCCTCATGCAGCACTCGGTAGTAGGTGCCGCCCGTCTCGATCGGATCGCGGCGGATCATGAGTCGCGGCTCCTCCGGGTGCGCCTTCCACACGCCGTTGGGGTCGACGATGCGCATCTGCAGGATGCGGCCGTCGCCGTTGACGTCCTCCACCGTCAGGCCTTCCGGATCGTCGACGTCCGGATCACCCAGCTTGTCCGGCCGCGTGCTGGAGCGGATCCATTTCGGATGGTCGGCCAGCGCCCACTCGGCGCCATCAGGATTGATGCGCGGACAGATGTAGAACGCGCGCGTATCGAGCGCGCGCGTGATCTCCGCATCGTGGCCGTACCCGGTGACGAGTGTATGCAGGAAATAGAGGTTGGCGGCCGAGGCGGACACCTCGGTCGCATGAATGTTGCCGTCGATCCAGAACGCGGGCTTGTCGGCCGCCGGCCCGGTGGCGGAGTTGGTGACCGTCAGCACCCAGATGTCGCGGCCTTCGAAGCTCTTGCCGATGGACTCGATGGCCACGAGCTGCGGGTGCTCCCGCGCCAGCGCCTGCAGGATGTCGGTGAGTTCCGGGTAGCGGTAGAAGCGGTCGAAGGCGATGGCGGGCATGGTGGAATCGTGGGCGGCGCGACGGTCGCGGCGTGAATGACGTGTTCTCATCTTAGCCGTTCCAGTTTGGCGATGACCTTGCTGGTGCATCTGCAGCGGTGTAATTCTGCCGTTGACAGCGATGGGCCACCCGGCACACTACCGTATATTCATACGGTATACTGGCGGCATGCTGCCCGCGTACGCCGAAGTCCATTGCCTGTCCAATTTTTCGTTCCTGCGCGGGGCCTCGCACCCGGACGAACTGGTCCTGCGTGCGCACACGCTGGGCTATGCGGCGCTGGCACTGACGGACGAGTGTTCGGTGTCCGGCGTGGTGCGCGCGCACATGGCGGCCAAGGACGCCCGGCTGCCGTTCATCGTCGGCAGCGAGTTCACGCTGGCCGACGGCATGAAGCTGCTGCTCTACGCCACGAATCGCGAAACGTACGGCGATCTCGCCCAGCTCATCACGCGTGGCCGGCGGCATGCCACCAAAGGCACCTATGCCCTCACCCGCGAGGATGTCGCGCAGGTGGCACCGCAGTGCCTCGCGGTGTGGATTCCGGGGAAGGACGGCAGCGGAAAAGGGGCCAGGCTCAAAAAAGGGGCCAGGCTCGATTTTTCCGAAGGAGAATTCCCGGCACGCGAGGCCATTCCCGGAAAAATCGAGCCTGGCCCCTTTTTTGAGCCTGGCCCCTTTTCCGAGCCTGGCCCTATTTTTGTGCGTTGGCTGGCCGATGTCTTCCCGGGCCGTGCGTGGATCGGCGCGGGGTTGTTCGCCCGCTCAGGTGATCGCACGCGGCTTGCCGGGTTGCAGCAGTTGGCGAAAGTGTGCGGCCTGCCGCTGATCGCCACCGGCGACGTCCACATGCATGCCCGCGCGCGGCGCGCGCTGCAGGATACGTTGACGGCCATCCGGCTGCGCACGCCGCTCGCGGAATGCGGCTACGGCCTCTTCCCCAACGGAGAGCGGCACCTGCGTTCGCGCGCGCGGCTGGCCACACTGTTTCCGCGCGCGCTGCTCGATGCCACGATCGATCTCGCGCAGCGCTGCACGTTTTCGCTGGACGAACTGCGCTACGAGTATCCGGAGGAAGTGGTGCCGCCCGGCGCCACGCCGGCCGGCCACCTGCGCGACCTGGTGGATGCGGGATTGATCCGCCGCTATCGCCGCGTCGAGGCCACGCCGCCGGAAGTGCGCCGGATGATCGAGCACGAATTGGCACTGATCAGCGAGCTGTGCTACGAGCCCTACTTCCTCACCGTGCACGACATCGTGGCCTTTGCACGCTCGAAGGACATCTTGTGCCAGGGCCGTGGTTCGGCCGCCAACTCGGCCGTCTGCTATGCGCTCGGCATCACCGAGGTCGACCCCTCGCGAATGAACATGCTGTTCGAACGTTTCATCAGCCGCGAACGCAACGAACCGCCCGACATCGACGTCGACTTCGAGCACGAGCGGCGCGAGGAAGTGATGCAGTACGTCTACAACAAGTATGGCCGCGACCGCGCGGCGCTGGCCGCCACGCTGATCACCTATCGTCCGAAGAGCGCGGTGCGCGACGTGGGCAAGGCATTGGGGCTCGATCTCGCGCAGGTCGATCGCCTCACCGGCATGTTTGCCTGGTGGGATGGCCGCGCGATCGATCCCGCGCGCATCCGCGAAGCTGGCTTCGATCCTGACAATCCGGTCGTCGTGCGGCTCACCAGGCTGGCCGGCGCGCTGCAGGGCTTTCCGCGGCACCTGTCGCAGCACGTGGGCGGTTTTGTCATCGCGCGCGGGCTATTGGAGCGCATGGTGCCGGTGGAAAACGCAGCAATGAAGGATCGCACCGTCATCCAGTGGGACAAGGATGACCTCGATGCAATGGGCCTGCTGAAGGTCGATTGCCTGGCGCTCGGCATGCTCACGGCCATTCAACGCGCACTCGTCATGATCGGCCAGCAGCGCGGCGCGCCGCTGGCGATGCAGGACATCCCGGCAGAGGATCCCGCCGTCTACGCGATGTGCCAGCGCGCCGATACGGTGGGCGTGTTCCAGATCGAATCGCGCGCGCAGCAGTCGATGCTGCCGCGGTTGCGGCCCGCATGTTTCTACGACCTCGTGATCGAGGTGGCCATCGTGCGGCCCGGCCCTATCCAGGGCGGCATGGTGCATCCGTACCTGAAGCGCCGGCAGGGCAAGGAAGCCGTCACCTATCCCAGTCCCGCAGTGGAGAGCGTGCTCAAACGCACGCTCGGCGTGCCCATCTTCCAGGAGCAGGTGATGCAACTCGCCATCGTCGCGGCGGGCTTCACGCCGGGGGAAGCCGACCAGCTGCGCCGCTCGATGGCCGCCTGGCGGCGCAAGGGCGGCCTCGAGAAATTCGAGCAGCGATTGATCGATGGCATGGGCGCGCGCGGCCTCCCCGAGGCCTTCGCGCGGCAGATCTACCAGCAGATCCTGGGCTTCGGCGAGTACGGCTTTCCCGAATCGCACTCCGCCAGCTTCGCGCTGCTGGTGTACGTGTCGGCGTGGCTGAAGCACTACCACCCCGCCGCGTTCTGCGCCGCGCTGATCAATTCGCAGCCGATGGGTTTCTATGCACCGTCGCAGCTGGTGCAGGATGCGCGGCGGCATGGGGTCGACATCCGCAATGTCGATGTCACGGTCAGCGTGTGGGACTGCATGCTGGAACACGACGCAAAAAAGGGGCCAGGCTCAGAAAAGGGGCCAGGCTCAGAAAAGGGGCCAGGCTCGATTTTTCCGGCAATGGCCTCGCGTGCCGGGAATACTCCTTCGGAAAAATCGAGCCTGGCCCCTTTTCTGAGCCTGGCCCCTTTTCTGAGCCTGGCCCCTTTTTTGCGCCTGGGGTTGCGTCTTGTCGCGAGCCTCAAGGAAGAGAGCGCCAAACGCATCGTCACGGCACGCACGGTGCGCCCCTTCACCGACGTAGCCGATCTCGCGCATCGCGCGCAACTCGACCGTCGAGATCTCACCGCACTGGCAGCCGCGGGTGCGCTGGCCACGCTGGCAGGCCACCGGCATGCTGCGGTGTGGGACGTGGCCGGGGTTGAAAAACTGCCGCCATTGCTGGCCGGCGCCACGTTCACCGAGACCGCGCCCGCGCTCGATGCCCCCACCGAAGGCCAGGACATCATGGCCGACTATCGCGCGCTGGGTCTCACCCTCGGGCGCCATCCGGTAGCGCTGTTGCGCGCGCAACTCGAAGCACGACGCATGCTGACCGCCGCCGACATCCTGCGCACGCCGCACGGCCGCCTCGCGCGCGCGGCCGGCATTGTCGTGGGCCGCCAGCGACCCGATACGGCCAGCGGCGTCGTGTTCGTCACGCTCGAGGACGAAACCGGCTCCACCAACGTGATCGTGTGGCGCGACCTGTCCGACCGTCAGCGCCGCGAGCTGCTGGGCTCGCGGCTGATGGGGGTCTATGGCCGCGTCGAACGCGAAGGGGATGTCGTACACCTGATCGCCGGGCGGCTCGTCGATCTGTCATCGCTGCTGGGCGCGCTGCCCACGCACTCGCGCGATTTTCATTAGGTGCACCAAGGCAATGCTGTAGGCGAGGCTTCAGCCTCGCAGGAATGGCGCGGCATTGACCCCGCGAGGCTGAAGCCTCGCCTGCAAGTCAGGCGCCGCAGGCGCAGGCAGTAATATCGGGTGATCCTGCACGACCAAAGGTCCATCGCACCGGACTCCGGTCGTCGTCCCTCGCCCACACCTTCCCGGAGATCACCGTTGGCCAAGCCGGAATTCGATATCGTCGTGATCGGTGGCGGAGCCGGCGGCCTGGTGGTGGCCGCCGGTGGCAGTGCGCTCGGCGCCAAGGTGGCGGTGGTCGAGAAGCACCGGCTGGGCGGCGATTGCCTGTGGTACGGTTGCGTGCCATCAAAATCATTGCTCAAGTCCGCACGCATCGCCTGGCAGATGCAGCATGCCGACCGCTGGGCCATTCCCCCTGCTTCGCCACAAGTGGACCTGGCACGCGTGATGGAACGCGTACGCGGCGTCATTGCCGGTATCGAACCCAACGACAGTCCGGAGCGCTTCCGCAGTCTTGGCGTGGACGTGATCTTCGGCGACGGCACCTTCGTCAGCCCCGAGGCCTTCGTCGTGAATGGCCGCACGCTGACCGCGCGCACCTTCGTGATCGCGACGGGCTCGCGTCCCGGCGTGCCGCCGATTCCCGGCATCGAGGACACGCCGTACCTCACCAATGAAACACTGTTCGACGTGCGCGAACCGATGCCATCGCTGCTGGTCGTGGGCGGCGGCCCCATCGGTTGTGAGTTGGCCCAAGCGCTGGCGCGGCTTGGCACGAAGGTGACGATGGTCGACCTCGCGCCGCGCATCCTGCCGCGCGAGGACGCCGACCTGGCCGCGGTCGTCGACCGCCAGTTGCAGGCCGACGGCATCACGCGCCACTTCGAAACGACGATTGCCGGGATCAGCGGAACCAAGGGCGCGATCACCACGCGCCTCACCGCGAAGGATGGCACCGGGCACACGGTGGCCACCACGCACCTGCTGCTCGCGGCAGGGCGCCGCGCGAATTCCGAGGGCCTGGGACTGGAAGCCGCCGGGGTACGCATGGATGGCGGGCGCATCAGCGTCGACGAGCATCTGCGCACGACCAACCCACACATCTACGTGGTCGGCGATGTCGCGGGCGGCTTCCAGTTCACGCACGTCGCGGAACATCACGCGGGCATCGTGCTGCGCCATGCGCTCTTCAAGCTCTGGTGGGCGAAGCCGTCGTCGCTGGTGCCATGGTGCACGTTCACCGACCCGGAGCTGGCGCGCGCCGGGCTCTCCGAAACCGAGGCGCAGCAACGCAACATCCCGCATCGCGTCTACCGGTTTCCGTTCGACGACATCGATCGTGCCCGCGCTGAAAGCGAAACCGAAGGCTTCGCCAAGATCGTCACCGATCTGAAGGGCAAGCTACTTGGCGCCGCCATCGTCGGTTCGCACGCGGGCGAACTGATCGCCGAATACGGGCTGGCCCTGAGCCAGGGCCTGCGCGCCAAGGACATTTCCGCGGTGATCCATACGTACCCAACGTGGGCGATGATCAATCGTCGCGTGGCCGACCAGCGGATGAAGGAAGGCCTCACGCCCACGTCGAAGGTGTGGATCAAGCGCCTCTTCGGCTTGCAGGGCGCCTGACATGGTATCGCCGCCTTCCAAGCCGGCCACTGCCGCCAAAGCCAACCGGACGCTGCGGATCGTGTTGCTGATCGTGTTCGTCGGCGGCATCGCGGCCTTCTTCGCCCTGGGCGGCCAACATTACCTGACGCTGGAGGCGATCAAGGCCAATCGCGATGCGCTGCTGCAGTTCACCCGCGCCCACTTCGTCACGGCGTTGGCGATCGGGTTCCTGATCTACGCGGGCGCGGTGGCCTTCAGCCTCCCCGGGGGCCTCATCCTGTCGCTGACCATGGGCTTCGTGTTTGGACGCTGGGTGGGCACCGCGCTGGTCGTGGTCGCCGCCACCGTCGGCGCCACCATCGTATTCCTGGCTGCGCGCTATATCTTTGCCAACAGCGCGCGCAAGCGGCTCGGCACCTGGGGCGAGAAGATCAACGCCGGATTCACTGAGGGCGCGTTCAACTACATGCTGTTTCTGCGCCTCGTCCCGGTGTTTCCGTTTTTCCTCGTCAACCTGGCGCCGGCATTCACCTCCATTCCGTTACGCACCTACGTGCTGGCCACGTTCATCGGCATCATTCCTGGCACTTTCGTGTTCGTCAATCTCGGCGAGACGCTCGGCCGTATCGATTCACTGCAAGGTCTTGTGTCGATCCAAACTTTGGGGGCGTTTGCGCTGCTGGGGTTGTTCGCATTGGTCCCCATTCTTCTCAAGAAACTGAAAAAACCATGAAGAACCTCGCTCTCGGCATGCTGCTGTTCTGCGCCACCAGCGGGTTGCTCGCGCAGCCGCTCGATCACGCTCCCTTCGACGCCCTGTTGCGGGCGAACGTGAGGAATGGTGTCGTCAACTATCCCGGCTTCCAGAACAACGTGGCGTTCCGCAATTATATTGACGCGCTGGCCGCGTCCCGGACGTTTGCAGGAAAGAACGACGAACTTGCGTATTACATCAACGCCTACAACGCGCTGGCCATCGAGGGCATCCTGCAAGGCCTCTCGCCCGCCTCGCTGCTCGGCCGCGCCCGCTATTTCAAGTTCAAGGAGTGGCCGGTGAACGGCAAGAGCATCACGCTCTACGACCTCGAACACAAGATCATCCGGCCGCTCGGCGAACCGCGCATCCATTTTGCGATCATCTGTGCGTCGAAGTCGTGCCCGTTCCTGCGTCCTGAAGCCTTTGCTGCGACGAAGATCGACCAGCAGCTCGACGAGCAGGCGCGGCAATTCGTCAACGATACGTTCCGCAATCGCTTTGATGCGAAGACCAGGACTGCCCACCTGTCGGAAATCTTCAACTGGTTCGACGAAGACTTCAAGGGCGCAGGCTCAACGCAACGCTACATCGCGCGGTACGCGAGCGACCCCGACGTGGCGCGGGGCCTTGCCGCCGACGAGTACAAGATCCAGTGGATCGACTACGACTGGAACCTGAACGGTACGCCGCCAACGCGCTGACCCATGGCCAGGATCCTGCCACCATCCGGCGCGGCCATCGCATTGCCCCCCCCTTCGTTGGCGGTGTTTGCGCACTCGCTGGCGACGCTCGAACTGGGCGCAACGCGGCGGCGAGCGCTCGGCCTCTTCCTGCGCCACCTGGCGCATGGCGAGCGGGTCGCGCAAACCGGTGCGATGCGCCAGGCGCGGATCGCGCCCAGCGTTCGCGCGGCCCGCTTTCTGCGGAGCCAAGCGCGCCATGAGGCGCTGCATGCGCGCATCTTCGACGTGGCCGCGCTGGCGCTCGGCGCGCCGGTACTTTGCCTGCCTGCCTGCCCCTATGCGGCATTCGATACGCGCCTTGCTGCCGACGCCGGGCGCGGCGACTATCCCGCAACGCTGGTGGGCACGCAGCTCGTGCTGGAGGCCTTGGGCGAGATCCTGCTCGAACGCCTCGAGATCGGGCTCGTGAAGCACGGCGCCGGATTCGTCCGCCTACGTCGGCTGTTTCGCGCCCAGGAGGCCGCCCATCATGCCTTCGGCGTGGCCGAACTGGCAGACATCGCCGCCAGCACTCGTGGCGGCATACGGGAGTTGGTACGGTGCTTACCCCCGTATCGGTTGCTCGCAGGCCGCATGATCGACGCCGGCACGCCCGTGTTGGGCGAGTTCGGTCTTGCGCCGGAGGATATCGGCTATGCGCTCGATGCTCGAGTCGCCGCGGACACGGCAACTTGAAGATCTCGGTCATCCTGCCGTTCATCGACGAGGCAGAGGTGCTGCCTGCTACGCTCGCCCACCTCGACATTGCGCGCGCGCCCGCCATCGACATCGAAATCATTGCCGTGGATGGCGGCAGCCGTGACCACAGCGTGGCCATCCTGCGTCGGCACCCCCGCGCGCGCGTGCTGCATGCGGTACGCGGGCGTGCCGCGCAGATGAACGCAGGTGCCGCTGTGGCATCCGGCGACGTACTGCTGTTTCTGCATGCCGATACATGGTTGCCGCCGGATACCTTCACTGCGATGGCCACAGCAGCGGCAGCGCCGGATTTCGTCTACGGCGGGTTTCGCCACCGGTTCTCGGGCCACGATTGGCGGCTGGCACTCATCTCGGCCTTGCACAATTTTCGCTGCCGTCAGGCGCAGACCTTCTATGGTGACCAGGCGATGTTCGTGGCCCGCCGGGCTTTCGAGCGCGCTGGTGGATTTCCGCTGGTACGCGCAGAGGACATCGTGCTGTCGCAACGCTTGCGTGCCATGGGCACCCCCGCTTTCCTTGCGGCCACCGTTGTCACCAGTTCCCGCAAGTTCGAGCGAATGGGGGTGTGGCGCAGCCTCGCCCGCGTTCTGGCCATTTTGGTCTGCATGCGCCTCGGCTGGCGGCTGCCTTCAGCGTTCTTTGCCGACATACGCTGATGCGCATCACCATCGTGATCCCGGTATTCAACGAAGAAGCGTGTCTGGCAGGCACGCTCAAGAGCTTGCAGACGCTGCGCCAGCACGGGCACGAAATCATTGTCGTCGATGGTGGCAGCGACGATGGAACGGTCGCGGTGGCGAGTTCACTGGCTGACCGCACCATGGCCGCTGCGAAGTGCCGTGCGCAGCAGATGAATGCCGGCGCTGCCGGCGCGACCGGTGACGTGCTCTTGTTTCTGCACGCCGACTCGCAGCTGCCGGCCGATGCCATCGCCGCCATGGAAACGGCCCTTCGCGGTGGCGCACGTTGGGGCCGGTTCGACGTCAGCATCGAAGGTCGACCGGCCGTTCTCAAATTGGTGGCATGGATGATGAACGCGCGCTCGCGGCTGACCGGCATCGCCACGGGCGACCAGGGCATGTTCGTTGGCCGCGAATCGTTCCTCCAGTGCGGCGGCTTTCCTTCAATCATGTTGATGGAGGACATTGCCCTGTCCAAGCTCCTGAAACGCCGCGCCGGGCCGCCGGCGTGTTTACACCAGCGGATTGTCACGTCGGGCCGGCGCTGGGAACGTCATGGGCCGTGGCGGACGATCCTCACAATGTGGCGCCTGCGCCTCGCCTACGCGCTGGGCGCAGATCCCGACCAGCTTGCTCGTCACTATTGATGATGGTTCCGACGTCGACTGTGCTGCAGATTTTTGCTCGCGAGCCGGTACCCGGTTCAGTGAAGACACGTCTGGCGGCCACCATCGGGGATCTGCGCGCCGCCGCCGTGTACCGCGAACTCACGCTCGTCACGATGGGCCATGCCCTGCGTGCCCGCACGGATCGCGTCGTTTCCGCCATCGAGCTCTGGTGCACACCTCGTGCCGAGTCTGCCTGGTTTCGCGAATGCGCTCTCGCCGCAGGGGCATCGTTGCACGAGCAATGCGAGGGCTCGCTTGGAACCCGGATGCGCCATGCGCTGGCGTCGGGATTGGTGCGCGCCGATCGCGTTCTACTGATCGGCACCGATTGCCCGGTGCTCGATGTGGCCATGCTTGCAGCCGCATCGATGGAGCTCTCCGACCGCGATGCAGTGCTTGGCCCGGCCGAGGATGGCGGCTTCGTGCTGGTCGGTACCCGCGTGCCGTTGGGGTTCGAAGGCGTCCGGATGAGCACCCCGCACGCGGCGACCGACACGCTGGCCGCATGGACGCGCCATGGCATCCGCTACGCCGTGCTGCCACCACTGTGGGATGTGGACGAGGGCACCGATCTCGTCCGCTGGGAGAGACTGTGCGCACCGGCAGGAGCGGATCATGCAGACCAGACGCGTACTTGAAGCGCTGCTGGTCGCCGGTGTCATGGGCGTCGCGAGCGCGCCGGCCAATGTTCCGCCATTGCCGGTCGGCGCGTTCTCGCAGGCACAGGTGGGAGATGCTTTGCCTGCCGGCTGGATGCCACTTAC
>Ga0105048_10015841_pt1 | contig 11678 bp, 9 predicted proteins | sample MAT05_FD_78382 | JGI IMG/M metagenome (GOLD analysis project Ga0105048, IMG submission 78382) | Freshwater microbial communities from Lake Fryxell liftoff mats and glacier meltwater in Antarctica - MAT-05 | ecosystem: Environmental > Aquatic > Freshwater > Ice > Liftoff microbial mat | place...
CACAGATTTTAAATTCGAGTTACCAAGACGAAGGGCGAACACATAACAAAAGTATTGCTGCAAGCAGGTCTTGACGTTGTTATCTTCGGCTACGGTTCACTATCAGCAGCGGTTCCGGCGGACGGAATTCTGTTGGGCTTTTTGTTGTAATCTTGTACTTTAGTTTTTCAATTGGCTTCAGTTCCGGGGCTCGACGAGCAATGAATTCCCTGCCTGCAGCAATAGTCATTTGTTATGGGCATACTATTAAACAGTACTTATACCTTCTAATGTATGGAGATTACAAAGAAAGACCTTGATGAAGTTGCTCAACTGGCTATTCTTGTAAAAAAAGTTGATAATAGTGACGCAGAGTATGTGGATTCAATTTCAGATGAAATTTATCAGAAACAACCATTCTTCTTAGCAGTATTATTGGGACACCGTCTTGACACGACACCACTAGAATTAGAAGAAATCATGAAAATATATCTTTTAGTCTGGGAATATTTTAGAAACAACATCAATGTCCAGACTAAAAAGGTAACGGAGAAATATTTCGACAAAAATCAAGACAGACTCATTAAAATGCTTATGTATGCTGAAGGCGAACCTGGAGAACCGGAAAGAATGAATATTTATTCTTTGGATTTAGGCAATTTAAAATCTAAAGCACTTTGGGCAGCGGTGCTACTTCGAACTACATATAGAGATACTCTAATAAAAATGGATGGAATAAAAAAAGGGTTCGTCCTTATAGGAATAAAGAGTTTCATAGAATGTTTTGAAACTCTTTAACAAATTGAAAGTACGCCCCATAACAATGCATTGCCAAAAGTCAGGGCTGGACATTGGAACATCGGCTGCAGTTCGCTATCAGATTTGGTTCGGGCTGGGCGGTTTCAATTTGGCTTTTGTTCGTAACTTGTACTTTATATTTTCAATTTAGCATTGGTGCCGGGCAGGATCAGCAATGAATTCCCTAACCTTCGCCAATACAAATCGTTAGCAACAAGGCAAAAACACAACACCTAAAAATATAATTAGAAAAGAAAATAGCGTGATAGACAAACAGACTTTGAAATTCTTAAAAGACTTAAAAGTCAATAACTCAAAAGAATGGCTTGACGATAATGAAAAATCGTATGAAAATGCTAAAAACGACATTTTGGCTTTGACTGCAGAATTGATAACATCTATTTCGGACTTAGACAAGAATATTTCAAACGCCTATCTCAACCCAAAGAAGTGTATCACAAGACTGAATAGAGACTTACGATTTGCAAAAGACAAAACACCGTACAAGACAGACTATTATATTGTGTTAAACAAGAATGGAAAAAATAGTCCATCAGCATTCTACTATCTGCATATTGAACCTGACAATTGTTTTGTTGGCGGTGGGGTTTATAATCCTCAGTCAGAACAATTAAAAAAAATTAGACAAGAAATAGACTATGCTTTTGACGAGTGGACAGCAATAATTAATGACAAGACATTTAAGAAAACATTTCCAAGTGGTATCAACAATTCAGGCGTTTTGAGGAGGACACCAAAAGAGTTTGACGAAGAAAATAAAGCAAGTGAATTTTTAAAAATGAAAGGTTTTTACACAATGGAAAAACTAACAGACAAAGAAATTATGTCGGACGACACATTTAAGAAAATCAATACTTACTTCAAAACTACAAAACCATTGATTGACTTTTTAAACAAAGCTATTGAGAACGATTAACGAGAAGCCCAGCAGCTAACAAAAGTATATGCAAAAGCAGGGCTGGACAATGCAACATAAGCTACATGCAAGCATTAGCAGCGGTTCGGGCTCGACGTTAAATGTTCACCTTCAGTTCTTAGCTTCACCAACATATTTTCAATTGCGCATTTTTACCGGGCAGACGAGCAATCAATTCCCATTATACAAAAACGCCATTTCTTAAAGAAATGGCGTTTTTACCTTAATTGAGTTTTCTACCTTGATTCTTGAACCTTACTTAGCATAAGGCATGTGGTTATCCAAAAAAGCTGCGGTGGTTTCGTTCCAGTCTTTATAAGTGGCAGTGCGGGTATCGTTGAGGTATTGGTTGTTTTGGTTGTAGTTGTTGCTGGCTTTGTTCAGTTCGTTTACAGCCTTGTTGTAATTGTCTATTTCCTGCTTGTTACTACGGGCAGTGGGGCTGCTTTCAAAAGTCTTTTTTATTTTATCGAAGGATTCCTGCTTCATAATAAAATCTGTGCTAATGGTCATTTTATCTCCTTCTTTTTTAAAGAAATCCAATGCCCGTTTGCAGGAGGCTTTAAGCGTACCGTCGCCGGCAAAACTTTTTGTAGTGTCAAGCCGGGCAAGGCCTTCATCGGCATATTTTACCATAGCCCCTTTTAGCTGCTCCATAGCCGTGATGTTCTTTTTCTCCAATGCTTCCATTAGGTCGGCTTCCTGGGAGCTGCACTTAAAAAATATCAGGTAGAGGTTGTCGTTGTACTGGCTCACCTCACCTGCTTGTTTCATTTTCCGGCCCATTTCATCTTCGGCACTTGTAAGTGTAATACCATGCCTTTTGCAGTACTCCTGCTGGCGCAACTGTATGGTATCCCCGGCAGCTTCCATGCGTTCGCTTATTTTTTTGCGCAGCAAAAGGTAGGCTTCCATGTTGTCGTAGCTCTGTTCGGCTATCTCTTCCAGGTTTACTATTTTGGCATAGTTGTCGTTCATATTATCTGTAAGCAGTTTAAAATAATCCGCCGTAGCTTTCGACAGTACGCGGTCGTTTTTATAATAACTTAAATCGGCCAAAGCATAACGGCTTTTATCAATCTGCGCCAGCAATTCCTGTCTTTTACGCTCTGCCTTTTTTACACTGCTATGCGCCGCAGCACTATTGTACACCAGATACTTTTCGTTTACAGCACGTATAGCTTTACCTATGCCTTCAAAGTGGGGCAGGGGGCTATCGGTTTGCGCCAGTAGTGTATTGGTAAAAATGCAGGTTGCCATTGCGGCCAATAGCCATTTTTTCATAAAGGGGTTGGGGTTTAATTTAAAAATCATGTCAGTTTTTTGTTGCGTTCTATAAGGCCTCTCAGGCTTGTGAAGTTCCGTTTTTTACAATTCAAGGCAGGTTTTAAATGGTCACATTCTTCATTGTTCTTTTAGCATTAAAAATCCAGGCCTCGTCTCTATTTAGGTAAATTAATAATGTCTATCATTATACTGAAGGCTTCTTCTATGTAAGGGTCATTGGCGAGGTCTTCCAATACATAATCGTTCATCTCTTTACTGTATTCGTCCAGTTTCATCATGGCATCGTCGAAGCCCGAATTGCCAATAGAGAAAAGCTTCTTTTTATCGGCCCGGGTTTTGGCCAGTTCTACGTGCAGGTCGTAATTTTTTATCCATTTGGTATAGGCATCCCAATGCAGTGGCACTTTGTTTTCGTTACGTGTTTGTTGCAGCAATAAAATCATTTTTTTCAGGCTAACAAAAAAATCTTCCTTACTGGTACGCAGGCTACTTAGTTGCTGCAATTGGGCTACAGGTAAGGCTTTCAGCGGGGTGTACACCACCGTTTTCATTACCGTATCGGCTGGTAATGCAAAATCCAGCGACCTTTCGGTATATTCCATGGCTTCAAATGCATCCTGCAAATACACATCGGGTACCACGCCGTTTAGTTGTGCGGTTTTGCAGGTTATGCGAAACAGTTTACCGAGAGTCAATTTTACAAAACCCAGGTCTTTGGGTGCATTTTTGGGGTTGTAACTGGCATCCAGTGTCAGGGTGCTGTCTAATGGTAAAATGCTCTGCATTGTGGCTTTGCCAAAACTGTTGCTACCCACTACCACAGCCCTTTTATAATCCTGCAAAGTACCTGCCAGTAGTTCACTTGCCGAGGCACTTTGGCCGTTAATCATTACCACCATCGGGCCATCGTAAATGGTGCCGCGGTTAGGATCCTTATAAATAAATGTTTTGGCATCGCTTGTTCGTATTAGGCTCATGGGGCCAATGTCTATAAAAATGCCAGCCAGTTCTACGGCTTCCTGCAGGCTGCCGCCACCGTTGTACCTAAGGTCGAAAATGAGCCCATCAATATTTTCTTTTTTTAGCTTTACCACTTCTTTCGCCACATCGTTAGCACAACTGCTACCGGCTGCTTCGCCCCAGTCCGTGTAAAAACTGGGCAGTGCTATATAGCCAATTTTCTTACTGCCGTTTAGCACTATACCCCTTACTATATTGTCTTCGTTGCGCTGCTTTTCTTTTTGTAGGGCAATCGTTTTTACGGTGCCATCGGCCGACCTTACCGTAATCTCTATTTTTATATTTTGATGCTTGCCCAGCAGTTCGGCTATTTCTTCGGTAGTGGCATCTTTTACGATGATAGCCGGTTCGCCTTCCGGCTTTATCTGTAGCAGTACATCGTCGTTGTGCATGTTGCCGCTTTTCCAGGCAGCACCGCCAGGCACCAGGCCGCCTATTTTTATATCACCGTCCTCGTCTTCATCCAGCTTAAAGCCATAGTCCATTGATTGGCTGCTCAGTTGCTCCTCAAATTCCTCCTTTTCGTCTGCCGGAAAATATTCGGTGTGCGGATCAAAATTAGAAGCGATGGTTTGCAGGTAAAGGTTATTTATGAGTGTGGTAAAAGCATCTTTGTCTTTGGTAAATGAAACCATTCTTTTAGCCGCCCTCTCTTTCATTTTTTTTCTTACCTCCGGCTCTTTTTTCAGCAATACTTCTTTGAGGGGTGGGATGCTGTCGTTTACGGTTTCGTCTATAAGTTTGGCCAGTATTTGCCACTTGGTATAGCGGCTTATGCGCAGTTGGTGGTCGGCATCGTCCTGGGGTGGTGGTTGCTGTTTATCGGCATAACTAAAAAATTCTGTAGCGGCAAATGTGAACGGCTTGTCAAGCAAACGATTTCTTATGCTGTCGCTTCGCAGCAACCTGGCTTTATACAGTTTGGCAAAAGCATCGGTAAAGCCCCAGCTTTTACCAACCAGTTCATCATCTATTTTATTTCGGTAAACGCCTAAGGCGGCAAGATCCTGTGCAGTAAAATAGAGTTTGTAAGGATCCAGTTTTTTAATCATCCGGTCGAAAACCTGAGCCGAAAATGAGTCGTTCACCGGCCTGGGGCTATAATGATTTTTCTCAGTCACACGTTTTAAAACAATGGCTTGTTTTTGCAGTGCGGGTTGTTGGGCGTATAGAACACAACTGGTTTGGCATATCAGTACAAAAACAATAAAAGCGGTTTTCTTAAGCATAGTTACGGTTAGCCGAGTAAATATAAGGATGGGGGCAAAATGGAGTATTAATAAAAAACACCTATTGGCAAAGTTTACCTGCCACTGCATCGCTCCACCCCTGCCTTTGCCTTTTGATCCAGTGAATTTTTATAATCGTGGTTTTCCATAGCCAGGCATTGCTGGTAAAAGCTTATGGCCATTATGTTGTTCTTTTTATGTTGCTCGTAAATCATACCCGTTTGCAGGGCTGCTCTTGCCGCAAAATAGCCGGTACGGTCTCTTCCTGCTTTTATGGTGTTTCCGTAGGCTTCTATGGCATCGTCATATTTTCCCAGTGCTTCATAAATGCGGCCAGTGCGGTATGCAAATTCCAGCCGGTCGTCGTCTGTTGTAAAAACGGGTGCTGGCTTACCATGTAAAACCTGGTAAGCTTCCTGCGGATAGCCACCATCGCTCAGCAGCCGTGCTTTTAATAAAAATGTGTTGGGAACCTTACCATATTTAGCCTCTTTTAAAGCCTTTTTATCAGCATCAGTTTCAGCATTGCCACGCAGTTTTACCTGCTGCAGACAACTGTTATAAAGTGCTGTATTACCTTGCAACAGGTGGTGCCAGCCCAGCTTTAGCCAGCTATCTTTTACATAAAAATTGCCTTTGAAATTCCCCAGAAAGCGTTCGAAATAAACGTTAGCATCAGGCTCCAGGTGGTAAAGTTTGGAGTAGGCCAGCTCAAAATCCCACATGGGCGATGCCATATAAGCTATTGAGGCGTTCCGCCGCAAAACGTAATTTTTAGTATCCCCGCTCTGCTGATTGTTAAGCGAAAGGTTAGCGGCCATGTAGGTGAACAGGTGGTTGTTTACCACATCCAGTCTTTGTGTTCTAATAAACTGCAGGGCCGCATCGGGCTTGTTTTCGAAATGAAATTTCAGATAACAAAAGTAGAAAGTGGCCTCATCTTTAAAAATACTGGCAACGGGGTCTGGGTTGTTTATGAAACTGTACAAGTCGTTTATGCCACTGGCAATATTACCCTTTACACCAAGCATATTGGTCAGCCATTGGTAACCCTTGGGTATGGTGCCAGCGGCCACTTGCAGCGGCCCCATTACAATTTTATTTGGGGCAAAATTGGGGAACAATTTCTGGTTCTCTTTTACCAAAGTAAATGCTGCTTTAAAGCTCCAGCCGGCCGCCCATTTTTCTCCAAATTTTATGTGTATGGCGGCCCACTGTAACTGCAATACCGATTGGGTAAAAAGATACCATGGAGAATCTGCCGGGCCAATTTTCATGGCGGCCAGGCGTGCTTCCTTCAGGGGCATTTTTTTGTCGAATTCTTTTACATCTTCATTAAAAAACAAGGGAAAAAAATCAACATAGTTGTCTAAAAAATATGGGATGAGGTTATCCGGATGAACTTTTTTTTCTTCATCCAGCAAACGCTGCCCATTTGCAATCCGCAGGCTCATTACTTCAGTATAGGCCTGCCTGCAGTTCTCATTAAAATCAAAGTATTTTCCGGCGTTGGCCAAAAAAGGTAAACAAAAGAAAATCGCTGCTATCAGATACTTCATGCTGGTGCAAAATAAAAAAACGGAACAAGCAAAAGCCTGTTCCGTTCTATTATCTTTTTAATTGCATTCTATTTGATCTCCACTGCATCATTCAAATCGTTGTCCACCAATATCCTGCCGCAGTTTTCGCAAACGATTACTTTTTTGCGTAGGCGTATTTCACTCTGGCGTTGTGGGGGAACCGCATTGAAGCAGCCACCACAGGCTTCTCTTTCCACTGGTACCACGGCCAGGCCATTGCGGTAGCTTTTACGGATGCGTTCGTAGCTTATGAGTATGCGTGATTCCACCTTGGTACGAGCCTTGTCGGCAAGTTCCTTATAATGCGTTTCTTCTTTTTCTGTTTCGGCTACTATTTTTCCAAGTTCTTCCTGCTTGCCATTCAGCACGTTTTGCTTTGTAGCAATGTCTTTTTTAGCACGTTCCAGCTTTACAGCTTTCTCGCCTATTTCTTCCATGGCATCTTTAATATGCTTTTCGTTCAGCTTTATTTCAAGCTGCTGCATCTCTATTTCTTTGTTGATGGCTTCAAACTCACGGCTGTTTTTTACGTTATCCGTTTGTTTCTCATATTTTTTTAATAAGTCTTCGCTTTCCTTAATCCCTGCTTTTTTCTTCTCAATAAACTCATTGATGCCGTTTACCTCTTCTTCAATTCTAGTCATCCGGCTGGTGAGCCCAGTTATTTCATCTTCCAGATCGGCAACTTCTATAGGCAGTTCGCCTTTTAAAATATGGATCTGATCCAACTTACTTTCTGTTTTTTGCAAATGAACCAGTTCGGTGAGTTTTTCTTCTACCGAAAAATCTTTAACTGTAGCCATGTTATAGTTTGAAATTTTAAAAATTGCACCCTCAATCCTAATTAAAGTATCGGACAGGGTTAGTATCCACCGCTGTTTTGAGGACGGCAAAAGTAGGGAATTTATCCTGTAAAAATTCGGCCAAAAGGTCTGTGGTAAACTGTTCGCTTTCCCAATGGCCAATATCGCCCAGTAATATCCGGCTATCGGCATCAAAGAACTCATGGTATTTTAAATCTGCAGTGAGGTATGCATCGGCTCCTGTGGCTATAGCATTTTTTATAAGAAAACTTCCGGCTCCACCGCATACAGCTACGGTTCTTATTGGTTTATTGAGCAAAGAGGTATGCCTTATCAATGTGAGACCAAATGATTTTTTTACCATTGATAGAAACGCGTTTTCTTCCATTGCTCCGGCAAGGCGGCCCACTATGCCACTTCCAACCTCCTGATGCTGGTTTTCCAGTTTTATTATTTCGTACGCCACGGTTTGGTAAGGGTGCGCTGCAATTAATGCGCTGATGATTTTAGATTGCAGGTAATATGGAAAAATTGCTTCTATCTTGACTTCGGTGCCTTCTTCTTTTTTGCCAATAACACCTTTAAAAGGGTTTGCGCCAGCTAATGGCCTGTATGTACCAGTACCCAAAGTGCTGAAACTGCATTCATCGTACAGGCCAATTTTTCCGGCCCCGGCTGCAAACAGAGCCTCCATTATTTCTTTATAATGGCCTTGAGGGGCGTAGGTAAATAATTTGTAAATAATCCCCTGCTTTGGTGCCAATACCAATCTTTCCATTAAACCAAGTTTATCGGCTATGCGGTGGTTTACGCCATGCAGTACATTATCAAGGTTGGTATGGATGGCATATATGGCTATATCGTTTTTAATGGCGGCAATCACTGCCCTCTCTACATAATTGCTGCCATTGAGTTTTTTTAAACCGCCAAATACAATAGGGTGATGAGCCACTATAAGATTGCATTTTCTTTCGATAGCCTCAAGTACCACATCTTCGGTACAATCGAGTGTACAAATAATACCGCAGCAATCCCAACCCGGGTTGCCGGTTATAAGTCCAGCGTTATCATACACTTCCTGATATACTGGCGGGGCAAGTGTTTCCAGTTCTTTTATCGCCTGACTAATAAGCATGTCATTGGTTTGCGCACAAAATAAAGCATTTGATCCGTGTTCAAAATTTTGACCTCCTAACCAACAAACCAAAACGAATTATTGGCGCAGCCTATACTTTTACAACTCTATGCTTATACGAACTACTACCGGCGAACTTTATAAAGATTATGTGCAGCGAATGCAACGAATAGCCGACCTGCGATATGCTAATGCAGTATTGCAGTGGGATCAGGAAACTTATCTTCCCAAAAAAGGCGCAGGCTTTCGGGGGCAGCAACTGGCTACACTGGGCGAACTGGCTCATGAATTTTTTACCGCAGGTACCATGGGAAATTTACTTGAGGAACTGGGCAGCCGTACAGACCTTGACCCCTTGCAGCTTAGGAATATTGAACTAAGTAAATACGATTATGAAAAAAGCGTAAAGCTGCCATCGGGTTTTGTAAGGAAAATGAGTGAACAGGTGACCAAAAGCTACCATGCCTGGGTAATAGCGAGGAGGCAAAATAGTTTTGCATTGTTTCAACCAGAACTGGAGCAACTAACAGCCCTCAAAAAACAGGAGGCCGATTATTTAGGCTACGAAAACCACCCATACAATGCCCTGCTTAACGATTATGAAAAAGGGAGCAATGTGCAATGGCTGGATGGCATTTTTGGCAAACTCCTGGTTCCGCTTAAAACTTTAGTGGATAGTGTTTTGGATCAACAGCAAAATGAGGTAGCCGACCCGCTGGCTCAATATTTTCCAAAAGATGTACAGTGGGCTTTTTGCAACGACCTGCTAAGCCAAATGGGTTTTGATACGGATATGGGTAGGCAAGACCTGAGCGAACATCCCTTTACCACAAGCTTTAGTCCACAGGATGTACGCATAACCACCCGCATAGATGAGCATAACCTTGGGTACATGACTTGGAGCACCCTGCATGAACTTGGCCACGCCTGGTACGAGCAAGGCTTGCCCATAGAAGAATATGGCCTGCCACTAGGCGAAGCCTGTTCGCTGAGTATTCATGAAAGCCAAAGCCGGTTTTGGGAAAACTGCATTGGGCGCAGCCCTGCATTTTGCGAATGGTTGCTCCCTGTTATTTGCAAACATTTTCCGGAGCAAATGAAGGGCGTATCTGCCGGGCAACTTTATCAATCGCTCAATAAGGTAAAGCCTTCGCTTATAAGAACCGAAGCCGATGAACTTACCTATCATTTTCATGTGATGATACGATATGAGATTGAAAAAAAATTAATGGCAGGAGATTTGCAAGTAGTTGACATTCCTATTCTATGGAAGGAACTTTATTTTAAACATCTTGGTATAAAGGTGCCAGATGATAAGCATGGTTGCCTGCAGGATATACATTGGAGCCATGGCAGTTTTGGTTATTTTCCAACATACAGTTTGGGCAGTTTTTATGCCGTACAGATATTTGAGAGTATTAAACAAAAACAAATACCAACGGAAGAAGACATCCGTTCAGGAAATTTTTCGGGCATTCTTCAATGGTTACAACAAAAGGTACACACCAAAGGCCGGTTTTTGGATACGGATGCTTTGTGTTTTAGCGTTTGTGAAAAAGGGCTTGACAGTGCCATTTTTGTGAATTATGCAATGGGTAAATTTCTGCCTTAGGGCAGCAACTGTGTTTGTAAAAAGGTCTTAACTTTCGACCGACTTAATGTGTGTGTATGAAACCTAAATTTTTACTTTATATTTTATTGGCTTTTGCCATGCCTTCTATTATAGGCTGCAAAGAAGCTATAGAACAAAAAAAACAAGACGCACTGGTTGATGCCATGGCTGCAAGCACCTGGTATGTACACCAATATCTTGACGGCACTAATATTTTTACAACAGATTTTGACGGGTACGATTTTAATTTTAAAAGCGATTATACCGTTGTAGCTAAAACGGCAACTACTTCTGTATCTGGTACCTGGTCGGCTAATTTCGATACTAAAATTTTGACAGCCAATTTTACCACGGGTAATCCGCTGAACAGGCTAAATGGTGCATGGTCTATTTATTACCAGGATGCGCAGGGCCCTAAAATGAACCAGTTTAAGGCCGGCACCGAGCTGAAACTAACATTACGAGTAAGGTAAATTTTTCACCCGGCACCCGGCTAATCCACATCTGACACCATCCCCAAAACCCCGGTCACGCACTATTAGGCATTGGTTAATTTTTATAAATGAAAATAGATTTTGATTAAAATTTTTATGAGATCGGGTAAGCTCATTTTTTTGAAGGTTGTTGTTTTACTGCTATTGATGTGTAGTGGTAACAAAGTCTTTTCTCAGCTACAAGCCAATTTCGATGGGACACCAACTTCGGGCTGCGCACCTATCCGTGTCCTGTTTAAAGATTTATCAACTGGTTCTCCCACTTCCTGGTTTTGGAATTTAGGAAACGGCACCACCTCCACCGAAAAAGACCCATCCGGCACCTATTTTAACCCGGGTGTCTATACTATTAAACTTACAGTGTACAACGGCAACGATAGCAGCACCATTACCAGGGTGAATTACGTAACAGTGTTTCCAAACCCGATTGTAGGTTTTGATGCAAACCCCAAAACGGGTTGCTACCCATTAAGTGTAGCATTTTCCGATATGTCTATGCCCGGCAGCGGCACCATAACAACATGGCAGTGGGATTTTGGCGATGGAAATATAAGTAATCAGCAAAACCCAACGCATATATACACTGGGACAGGCCAGTTTAATATTTCACTTACTATTACTAACAGCAATGGATGCAGAAAAACACTAACCAAACCAAACCTGATACGCATAAACGATGGGGTTAAGGCAAATTTTTCGAACACTGCTGCAGCTACCTGTACAGTACCAACAACGGTTAGTTTTACAAACCTTTCTACCGGCAACAATCTCATTAGTTACTTGTGGGATTTTGGCGATGGCGGC
>Ga0105048_10015842_pt1 | contig 11678 bp, 10 predicted proteins | sample MAT05_FD_78382 | JGI IMG/M metagenome (GOLD analysis project Ga0105048, IMG submission 78382) | Freshwater microbial communities from Lake Fryxell liftoff mats and glacier meltwater in Antarctica - MAT-05 | ecosystem: Environmental > Aquatic > Freshwater > Ice > Liftoff microbial mat | place...
AAGCCTGGGCGGGCGCGTAGCTCAGCGGATTCCCGGTGAGTGCGGCGACTTCGCGTGCGACACCCGCGTGGCTCAGCAGATCGGCGCGATTCGGCGTGATCTCGACTTCGAGTATGGTGTCGGCGGGGAACAACTCGGAGATCGCGGTGCCGGGCTGAGCCGCGGGCGCGAGGATGAGGAGGCCGTCGGCGTCGGTGGCGAGTTGCAGTTCCTTGGCGCTGCACAACATGCCCTGGCTTTCGACGCCGCGGAGTTTGCCGGTTTTGATTTTGAAATCGCCGGGAAGCACTGCGCCGGGAAGTGCGAGCGGCACTTTATCACCGACCTTATAATTTTTTGCGCCGCAAACGATCTGGCGGTTCGTGCCCGAGCCGTCGTTCACCTGGCAAACGCTGAGCCGGTCGGCGTTCGGGTGCTGCACGCTTTCGAGAATTTCGGCGACGACGACGAAAGGGAAATCGGCACCGCGCTGGACGATGTCCTCCACTTCGACGCCCGCCATGGTGAGAAGCTGCACGAGTTCCTCAACGGTGGCCGGGAGGTCCACCATTTCACGAAGCCAGTTTAGGGAAATATGCATAGGAATAATTTAACCACGGAGGCACGGAGGACGCGGAGAGGTTTCCTTGTGAAATGTTGCAAATCGTTTGATGCCGTCTTTCATTAATGGCACATGGAAATCCGCGAGGTAGCCGAGGGGTTTCTGAGTCATTTTTAGGTAGGAAAGAATCTGAGCGTGATGCACCGGCAGCATCTGAGCAACGGCTTTCAGTTCCAGGATGATGGTGCTTTCGACAAGGACATCAATGCGGAGATTGGACTTGAAATTTACGCCTTTGTGAAAAACGGGAACCTCAATCTGATGCTCGAACGGGAGACCGCTCAGCTTCACCTCGTGGCAAAGAGCGACTTCACAGGCAGATTCCAACAAGCCCGGACCGAGATGCCTGTGGATATCAATAAGATAACCCACCACCTGTTCGCCAAGGGCATCTATATGTTTCCTGTCCATTCTCCGTGTCTCCGTGGTAAAATCAGAGCCTAAAATTGTTTGAGGTAGCGAAGGTCGTTGCCGGTGAGGTGGCGGATGTCGCTTGTGGCGGTGAGGATCATAGCGAGGCGGTCGAGGCCGAAACCGAAGGCGAATCCGGTCCACGCTTCGGGATCGAAGGCGGTGTCGCCTCTTTGGGCGTTAAGGGCTTCGAACACGGCGGGATCGACCATGCCGCACCCGGCGATTTCCAGCCAGCGGTTGCCCAGGGCCGACGCTTTGATGTCCACTTCGAAGCTGGGTTCTGTGAACGGGAAAAAGTGCGGGCGAAAGCGGAACTCGGCGTCGTTGCCGAAAAGTTCGCGGAAGAAAAATTCGAGGGTGCCTTTAAGGTCGGCGACGCTGACGCCGCGATCCACGTAGAGGCCTTCCATTTGTGTGAACTGCGCGAGGTGCGTGGCGTCGATTTCATCGCGACGATAGGCCGAGCCGGGTCCGATGATGCGGATGGGCGGGGGCTGATTTTCCATCGTGCGAATCTGCACCGAACTTGTGTGCGTGCGCAGGAGATGGCCGTCGGCAAGGTAAAACGTGTCCTGTTCGTTGCGGGCCGGATGATCGGCCGGCGTGTTGAGCGCGTCGAAACAATGCCACTCGGTTTCGACGTCGGGACCGTCGGCGAGTTGGAAACCCATGCGGCGGAAAATGGCGACGGTGCGATCCAGCAGTTGCGTGATGGGGTGCAGGTTGCCGGTTGGCGCGAGTGGTGTGCCGGGCAGGGTGACGTCGATGCCGTCGAAGGCCTTGCGATCTGCATCCGCGGCGAACGCGGTTTTGCGTTCGTCGATGGCGGCGGTGACGGTCTGGCGGACTTCGTTGAGCAGTTTGCCGAGGCGCGGGCGGTCTTCTTTCGAGACCGTTTTCATGCCTTCGCCGACGATGGAGATGCTGCCGGAGCGACCGAGGTATTTTACCCGGATGCTTTCGACGGAAGCCTCATCGGAGGCGGATTCGATTTCGACGAGTGCGGCGGCGCGCAGCGATTCCAGTTGCGTATCCATAAAAAAGAAAAGGCGCGTGCAGGCATCGGGCGAACCCGTTTCAGCCTGCGCGCGCCAAATTGCTAAGTGATCAGTGGAATTTAAGCTGCTTTCGCTGCGAGACCGGCCTTGGCGCGTTCAACGATCTGTTTGAACGTCGCGGGATCGGTTACGGCGATGTCTGCAAGCACCTTGCGATCGAGTTCGATCGCTGCGGCTTTGAGCCCTTCGATGAAGCGGCTATAAGTGAGTCCCTCGGCGCGGACAGCCGCATTGATGCGGAGCGTCCAGAGGCGACGGAAATTGCGTTTGCGATTTTTGCGGTCACGCGTGGCGTATTGTTGCGCCTTCATGACTGCGTTTTTCGCGTAGCGGAACAGTTTGGAACGGCGTCCGCGAAATCCTTTGGCCTTTTCGATGACGCGCTTGCGGCGCGCCCGGCTGGCCGGTGAGTTGGTTGTTCTTGGCATGCTGGTTGTGGCTCCGCTTATTTATTCACGGAACCGGTCTTTCTTGGGCGAGTCGTTGTATTTCGTTGTTCCCCTGGCCCTGCCTCACTCGCTCAGTGATCCGGCAATACAGCCGGACAGGTGGGCCTGGGGACTTCCGTTAATGGAACGGAAGATTTTCTTTGATACGCTTCATGTCGGATTTATCAACCAACGCGCTCTTTGCGAGTAGCCGCTTGCGCTTGGCACTCTTGGAAACGAGAAGGTGACGCCGCGACGCCTGCGCACGCAGAATTTTGCCAGTTCCGGTAATTTTGAACCGTTTGGCGACTGCTTTTTTCGTCTTGCGACGTGCAATGGATCTAGGCATGGGGGGCGGAAGTTAGCGGGCCTCTGTAGAAACACAATGGTTTTTTGCAACTTTCTTTAAAAAATGTATGCGGTGGGTTCTCTCAGCGCGGCTTTTTTGAAAAGTAACGAGGCCGGGCTGTCAATTGGCGCGGGGTTGTGTCAGAAAGGCGGGTATGAATGACCGTGAACTTGTTGAATTTGTTGCGCATGGCGCGAAAGTGATCACCACCAAGGAAGTCGCCGAGACCTTGGCTGCGATGCCGGAGATCGAGCGGGAGCTGGCCGGGATCGATGGAAAAGAGTATCCGCACGTGGCCGGGCATTTCCGTTTCCTCGTGCAGGTGATTGGAGATTTTGTGAACGGTAAGTTCGATGCGTTGCCTTATGTCGCGGCGGCGGAGGTGGCGTTTGCGCTCCAGTATTTGCACAAAGAGGTCGATGTGATCCCTGATTTCGTGCCGCACACCGGGTTGTTGGATGATGCCATGGTTGCGGAGATCGTGCTACGGCGCAACGCGGCGGTTTTGAAAAAGCATCACGCAGCGGGGAAGATCGGCTGGGAAACGATCGAGATTTGAGACTCGTGATTTGAGGCTCGTGCGGGGTTGCGCATCCAGAAATCCGTCATCCCTGCGTCATACCCATTGGGAATAGCGAGGAGCCGGATGTTGAATTTCCCTTCCTTGTTCTGCGACTTCTTCGCGTTCTTCGTGGTGAATAAATGCGAGAGGTTTACAGGTTGAGCGCGCGCCAGCAGGTGACGGCTTGATTTCTTGCGCCGAGCGTTTCGATGAGTTCGCACAGTTTTGGGACGTAGGCCTGGGCGATCCACATTTGCAGGCCGTTGTCCATGGCCTTCATGGCGAAGTCGTGATGGCCGGGTTTCAGCACTTCGGATTGTGCGTAGTAGTACTCGATGGCGGCGCTGCTGCGGATTCGGAGGCTTTCCGAGGCCCAATTGACTTTGACGACGCCGGCGTGGACGGCTTCGTGCAGTTCCTTTTCCGAAAGGCCGGCCGCGCTGTGCAGGGCGATTCCCGTGGGGCGACCCGTGGACTGGCAGGCGATGGAGCAGTGTTCGCGGACGGATTGACTGGAAAAGTTGATGGAGCGGGGAAGGCCGAGGCGCTGGCGCGCGCCGAGGGACGGGGACCAAAGGGCGACATAGCCGGGCTGCATTTTTTCCACGGAAGAAAGGAGATGCACGGCTTCATTGAGCGGCGTGATGTGGGTGTGTTCGGTCGCACCGACTTCGAGGGTCAGTTCATTTTTGGAATGTTCGGCAACTTCGCAAAGGTGGGAGATCATCGCGATATTCTCGTCGGTGCTCAAAATCGAGGGATCGACGGAGATGCTCGATGCGTGGAGCCGGTGGCTGGACTCTCCAAGAGGCATGGGAATGCCCTGAATTGCGGCTTCCAAAATGCGGAAGGTGTCCGGGCCGCTGATGTGATCGGCGTGCAGGATGACGGGGATGTCGGCGTAACGCGGGTCGGCCGCCAGCACGGCGATTTGTGCAATATATCGTGCGAGCCCGGTGATGGGATTTCCTGCACCGAAACTGTGGCCCTGAAGTTGCCAAAGGCTTGTTTCTATGATGACGGGCGACTGGCAGATGCGCGCGGCTTCGAGGCAATCGGTGATGGCGGCGGAGCTGTCCGCGTTGACTGCAAGCAGCGCGAAGTGGTTTTTAAAGGCCGCTTCATAGACGACGCGGCTTTGTTTGGGGTTGAGAAGCATGAAGGTTGCTTAAGCTGGGTCGGGTTAGATCAAGAGCAAGACAAAGCGTGGAAAGATTCCGGATTATGACATCCAGTTCTTCGCGGCACCTGCGGACCATTTCACCGTCACCTTGCGTGGTTTGGTCCAGAAGTGGAGTCCATCGTTTCCGGTGATGTCGCCGATGCCGAACTTCGAGGCATTCCAGCCGCCGAAGGCGAAGGGTTCGCGCGGGACGGGCACGCCGATGTTGATGCCGATCATTCCGGCGTTGGCATGCATTTCGAAATGGCGCGCGGCTGCTCCGCTGGTCGTGAAAATGGAGGCCGCATTGCCGTAAGGGTTCGCGTTTTCGATGGCGAGCGCTTCGTCGAGCGTATCGACGTTGAGCACGGAGAGGACGGGGCCGAAGATTTCGTCGCGCACGCAGGCGGAATCGCGTTTCAAACCGTCGATGAGGGTCGGTCCGACGTAGTAACCATTTTCGCGGCCTTCGACCTTTGCCCCGCGCCCATCGACGCGGAGTTTCGCGCCCTCCTGCTCGGCGCGACTGATGTAGCCGATGATGCGTTCGCGTGCCGTGGTGCTGATGATGGCGCCGATTTCCTTGCCAGGGCGGAGCAGACGCATTTCGTTTTCGATGGCCTCGAGAATGGCGGAGCAATCACCGACGGTCACGAGCACGCTGGCGGCCATGCAGCGTTGTCCGGCGCAACCTGTGGCGGAAGCGGCGACGTTTTTCGCGGTGATGAGCGGATCGGCATCGGGAACCACGACGAGGTGGTTTTTCGCACCGCCGAGCGTGAGCATGCGTTTGCCCGCCGCGGTGCCGCGTTCATAGACGGCCTTGGCGACGGGGGTTGAGCCGACGAAGGCTGCGGCCTGGATTCCGGGATGATCGAGGATCGCCTCGACGGTTTCGCGGTCACCCTGGACGATGTTGAAAACGCCCTCGGGCAGGCCGGCTTCCCGAAGCAGTTCGGCGAGGCGAAGCGGCGTGAGGGGAACTTGCTCGCTGGGTTTTAGAATGAAAGTGTTTCCGCAGGCGAGGGCGAGCGGGAACATCCACATCGGCACCATGCCGGGAAAATTGAAGGGTGTGATGCCCGCGACGACGCCCAGCGGGAAGCGGCGTGTGTGGCAATCCACGCCGGAGCTTACCTCGAGTTTGTCGCCGACAAGGAGTTGCGGGGCGGCGGTGGCGAACTCCACGACTTCAATTCCTTTTTCGAGTTCGGCTTTTGCCTCGCCCACCGTCTTGCCATTTTCTGCAGAGACGAGTTCTGCGAGTTCGGCCATGTTTTTTTCCACGAGTTGCTTGAAACGGAAAAGCGGCTGCACGCGGTCCTTCACGGTCCATTGTTTCCACGCGGCAAATCCGCGCTGTGCGCTGGCTACAGCTTCATCGACGGTGCTCTTCGTGGCGACCAACGCGTGGCCCAGGAGCGAGCCGTCCACGGGCGAGGTGACGGGGATGGTGCGGGGCGAATCGGTGGTGCGACGCTGGCCATTGGTGAAATGTTCGATTAGCGGTGCGTCGGAGGGCAATGTGCTCATGGCGTGGGTATTGGTTAAGCGATGGTAATCGCGGATTGGAAACTTGGCAAAAGTTCTTCGAGCGAGGATTGGCTGCGTGCGTGGAGGCGGAGGAGGGGATCGCCTTTAGCCACCGGGGTTCTGGTTTTAACGATCTGATCGCAGCCCACGGCGAAATCGATGGGGTCCGTGGCTTTGTTGCGTCCGGCTCCGAGCATGACGCAAGCGAGGCCGATGATTCCAGCGTCCACGGTTTGCACGGCGCCGCTGGACGAGGCTTCGAGGGTATGAATGACGGGGGCTTTATGTGCGTCGCGCATGGATTCGAGGGCTTTCGCATCGCCGCCTTGGGCTTCCACGAGTTGCACCCATTTTTTCCATGCGGTGCCATCGTTGAGCCAACGCGCAAGTTGATCGCGGGAAACGTTGGAGACCTTTTCCGCAAGGTCGAGCGTCAGGTTGCGCAGATCGGACGGGCCGCCGCCCTGGAGAGTTTCGACGGCCTCGGCAACTTCGAGTGCGTTGCCGACAGTGCAGCCCAGGGGTTCGCTCATCGGCGTGAGCACGGTGTGCATTTGTACTCCCATGAAGGTGCCGATGGCGGAGAGGCGGCCTGCGAGGGATTCCGCTTCGGGGCGCGTCTTCATGAAAGCGCCGGTGCCGAATTTTACGTCGAGCACGAGGCGGTTGAGATTTTCCGCGAGTTTTTTGCTCATGATGCTGGCGGTGATCAGCGGTTGCGAGGGGACCGTGCCAGTGACATCGCGCAGGGCGTAAAGTTTTTTGTCCGCAGGACAGATGTTGGCGGTCTGACCGATCATCACCACGCCGAGGCGCTGGAGTTGTTTGAGCGCGGCCGGTTCGTCGAGGCTGACGCTGAATCCTGGGAAGGATTCGAGTTTGTCTAGCGTGCCGCCGGTGATGCCGAGTCCGCGTCCGGAGATCATGGGGACCCAAAGTTCGTCGCACGCGAGCAGCGGGGCGAGGATGAGGGAGACTTTATCGCCGACGCCGCCGGTGGAATGTTTGTCCACGCGGGGTGGTGCGTCTTCGGGATATTGCAGCACGCTGCCGCTTTCCATCATGGCCCGGGTGAGATGGGTGGTTTCGGCGTCGTCCATTCCTTGAAAAAAGATCGCCATCGCGAGCGCGCTCATCTGGTAATCGGGCAGGGTGCCGTCCGTGAACGCCGCGATGATTTCACGGATCTCGTTTTCGGTGAGAGCGTTGCCTTCGCGTTTGCGTTCGATCAGGGAGGGAACGTGCATGGGGGCGAAACTAGGAGGGGGAACGCGTCATGGCGAGTATTTGGAACAAGATAATGCCTGACGAAACGCGGCTGCTGGATTAGCAACGGCGCAGATGAAAATTTTGATCACAGGCGGTTCGGGCTTTATTGGAAGCCATCTCGTGGAGCATTACGCCGCACGGGCGGAGATCGTCGTTTTGGATAATTTCCGCACGGGACATCGGATCAATCTCGCCGGGTTGCCGTGCGAAGTGGTCGAGGGTTCCATCTTGGATAGTGCGTTGTTGGAAAAAACGATGCAGGGCGTGGATTATGTTTTTCACCTCGCGGCCTTGGTGAGCGTTCCGGAGTCGATGCATGCGCCGCATGAAACGGTGGAAATCAATGTGCGAGGGTTGCTCAATGTGTTGGAAGCCGCACGGCATGCGGGCGTGAAGAAGCTTTGTTTTGCGAGTTCCGCTGCGGTGTATGGAGAAAATCCGGCACAGCCGAAAGTGGAGACGATGACACCGGATCCGCGCAGTCCGTATGCCATCACCAAGCTTGATGGCGAGTACTACTGCTCGCTCTATGCGCGGGAAGGATGGTTGGAAACGGCGGCGCTCCGGTTTTTTAACGTATTCGGTCCGCGCCAGGATCCGAAAGGGGCGTATGCGGCGGCTGTTCCGATTTTTGTGGAAAAGGCGCTGCACAATTTGCCGGTGACAATCTTTGGCGATGGCGGGCAGACGCGGGATTTTATTTACGTCAAAGACATCGTGGGTGCGCTGGCGTTCCTCGCGGAATCCCGCAGTGTAACCGGCGTGTTCAATGCTGGCTACGGCAAGACGATGACGATTCAGGATCTCGCGGAGGGCCTGATCGAGCGGGCGGAGTCACAATCGCAGATTATTCACGCAGCGGAGCGGGCGGGCGATCTGCGGCATTCGCAGGCGAGCCCGCAGAAGCTGATGGATGCGGGATGGAAACCTGCGTTTGGTGTGGAGCAGGGGTTGCAGGAAACGCTGAAGTTTTTTACCGGACAGATTCGGGCGCAGGCGGAGTAATTTTTTCGTGAGTGCTGTGTGACAGGACGGAGCGGTATCCTATGGCGAGCACGGCTTCCATACAGTTTTTGTAAAACGCATCACGCTGATTCGTATCGCGTTGGCGCAGGAATTGGATGCCTGCGCGCAGAGCTTCGCGGAGGTGATTGAGCGGCGATTTTGAAACGCGTGTTATCCAATGGTTGGGCGTGGTTTCGGGATGACTCAGATCGTGCATTTTCAGCGATTTCCCAAGCCAGTACACTGCACGGGAGCGCTCCCAGAATCCCACCTGATGTATGTGCCAGCCGATGGGGTCGGCGAGGTAATGAATGCGCATCCCATGGGAACGCAGGCGCTGGCCCAACTCATCGTCGTCGAATGCGTGATAGGGGAGGGTCTCGTCGCTCGGTCCTGCAAGACTTAGAAGTTCGCGTTTCAGGGAAACGTTGGGCCCATAGAAAAATTGCGCCTGTTCGATGAGATGCGTGTTTTTGGTGAACGACACGCCGAACAGTTCGCCGCTGTCTTCGAGCCAGCGCATGAAAGGTGTGATCTTTAGGTGAGTGGGAAAAAGGGCCGGACCGATTGCGGCCGCAGTTTTTGCCGGGTTTTGGTCGTGGAAATCGTAGTGAGCGAGGAAAGCGTCTGCGATCGGCGCAAAATCACCGCCCCACAACAGCACGACGGGGCATTGGGAAAGTGCGATGGCCGCATTGCGCAGGCCGGCGCGGGTGGAGGTGGTCACCCTTTGAAACTTCAAAACCAGCGCGCCTTGAAAATGCGCCTCAAGCGCCCGCACATTGCGCTCGACCACGGGTTCCCCGTGACCGTCCGGCGCACTCTCCACGATTACCAACTCGTAGGCGGACGTTGGAAGGGTTTGATGTTTGAACGCCTCCAGCACCTCGGCGACGCCGTCGATTTCATGGAGGATCATGACGATGGAGAGTTTGCGTTCCATACTCACCAGTCGGGTTGAGGTGCAGCCATGGGCTGGCGTTGAGCAATCTTTTTCATCACACCATCCAGTGAGCCAGATCGTGCTCGGGCGTTGGGACCGTGAGCTGGAACGGGGCGGCTTCGGGATACGTTTCCTTTTCGATGCCCTCATGCAGCAAGCCAAGCTTAAAGGCCAAGGGTTGGCCGGGTTCCAGCCCGAGATCAGTGAAGCGCAGGCTCCACTCGATGATTTCCCGGGAAGCCAGAGAAGTGCGCCGGATCGCGGTGCCCTCCGGGCTGTTCAACGTGAACGACTGCGGACCGTTACGTGATAAAATATCCGTGCTCACTTCCAGCCGCTGCGGCTGGAGCATGGTGAGCTTGAGAGCCACCGGCGCCCATTTGGAAAGATCGATTCGCAGCACCAGAGAGTCCTCTGAGAATCCATAAAACAGTTGTTTAACAAAACGTTCGGCGCGGAACATCGCGCCCATCTCACAGCCTGCTTCATAGCGTGCGGCACCGATCCACTCGAAATAGCTGCTTAGTTTTCCGTCGATCGAAGGTGCGATGAATTGTCCCGGTGTTTCAAATTTCGCCTCGCCAGCCTGTGGGCCGATAATGGCGCGGTCCAGTTCCGGCGGCGCAACCTGACCGCACAATGTGTACACGTTTTTGAGATGCTGGCGGAAGAGGTTGTCGAACATGGTATCGCACTCTGTTTGGAAATCGGGGCCATACCACCAGAACCAGTCGCTCCCTTCCGCCGCATAGATTTCGAGAAGTGCGGCATCCCGTGTTGTGTCGTCGAGTTGTCCGCTATCGATTTGCTCCTGCAAAAAGGTGCGTGTTTCGCCGAGAAGATCCCACCCGCGGTTTTCCTCGGGATCGCCGATCCAGATGTCGAAATTGCTACAGATCCAGGATCCGGTGTGCAGGGTGCTGAGATTGCGGCACGGCGGGTGATGACGAAAATAATCCTCAATGGTGCAACTGTGCAGATTCGGACTGGATTGAATGCCCGTGTAGAGGGCGCGGAGAAAGCTTTCGCCGCCGTCGGCAAAAGTTTCCCACGCGTTTTCTCCGTCGAGAATCAGCGGAATCATACCGTGATCCTTCGGCACCATGGAGGCGATGTGTTCCATGTGATGCAGTAGATGAGAGGCTGCCTGGGCGGGTGAGTTGCGCGCCGCCATGAAGCCGATGAAATCGCTGAGCGGTTTTTCGCGGAAGACAGCGTTTACTGCGGAATCACCGTGATGCACGCGCCAGCCTTGGAAGAGTTCGAGGTGATCGAGATTTTTTCCGTGGAACTGTCCGTCGAGCTTGATCGAGTTGAAGAGGTTTTCCTCGTCACTGCAAAAGTACTCGATGCCGGCCTGCTGCATGAGCGGGATGAGTTCCGGAGCGATGGAACCCTCGCTGGGCCAGAGACCGCGCGGTTTTCGTCCGAACACCTCCTCGTGCTGTTTGACTGCGAGCATGATTTGAGCTTCGGCGTCCTGCGGCCAATGGAAACGCTTAGGGAGTTCGCGTCCGGGGAGGTTGCGCGTGGCAAATCCCGAGTCATAAACGAGCGGCAGGATGGGATGGAAAAACGGGGTGGTCGTGAGTTCCGCCTGACCGCGCTCCTCGGCTGCGGCATATTTTTCGAGAACGATGCGCAGGATTTCGAAATGGATTTCGATGAGGCGCAGTTTCTCGGTTTCTGTGAAATCGCGTCCCTTTTTCCGCATGGCGACGAGTTCGGGGAAAAGTTTGTCCGCAGTATAGCCGCACCACGCGAGATTGAACCACACCTGCAAGTCCAGGAGTTCTTGGGTGGACCAGTAGCGCAGCGAGCGGCGCACATCGTCGGGGTAAAACGAAAGACCGCGTTTGTTTAACAGTTCCCAATAGCGAGGGAAGGGTTTGATGAGGTTGTCCCAATTGATCTTAAAGAAATTTTCGAGGATGGAAAAACGTTCCTCCTCGGTGAGTTCCGCAGCGGGTTTCCTCGTGTACTCCAGCCAAAGATCGCGGATGCCGCCTTCGATGAGTTCCTTTATTTGCAGGACTAGAACGGGAGTGAGATTGAAATTCACCCTGATGCCGGGGAAATCCTCCAGTATAGAAACCATGTCCAGATAACCTTTTACTGCATGAAGCCGAACCCAAGGCATGAGAGCCGTCCGCGTCTGAGGATCGACGTAATACGGTTGATGCATGTGCCATAGAAAAACCACGTTTGCCATGGGCGGGACGGTAGGAGGAAAAGCGGAAAGCGGAAAGCGGAAAGCGGAAAGCGGAAAGCGGAAAGCGGAAAGCGGAAAGCGGAAAGCGGAAAGCGGAAAGCGGAAAGCGGAAAGCGGAAAGCGGAAAGCGGAAAGCGGAAAG
>Ga0105048_10015843_pt1 | contig 11677 bp, 10 predicted proteins | sample MAT05_FD_78382 | JGI IMG/M metagenome (GOLD analysis project Ga0105048, IMG submission 78382) | Freshwater microbial communities from Lake Fryxell liftoff mats and glacier meltwater in Antarctica - MAT-05 | ecosystem: Environmental > Aquatic > Freshwater > Ice > Liftoff microbial mat | place...
CAGCTCTGGGGCAACCCGCTCTACGACTGGGACGAGCTGAAGGAGCGCCGCTACGACTGGTGGATCGCCCGCTTCGCGAACGCGTTCTTCCGCTTCGATGCGGTGCGCATCGATCACTTCATCGGCTTCCATCGCGCCTGGCACGTGCCGGCCGACGCGACGACGGCGAAGGAGGGCAAGTATGTGCCCGGCCCGCGCGCGCACTTCTTCGAGCGTCTGGAGAAGGAGCTCGGCGCGCTGCCGATCGTCGCCGAGGATCTCGGCGCGGTGACGCCCGCGGTGTGGAAGCTGCGCGATCAGTTCGGCTTCCCGGGGATGCGGGTGCTGCAGTTCGCGTTCGGCGAGATCGAGAAGGGCAGCGAGCACCTCCCGCACGAGCACACCGCCAAGTCGGTGGCGTACACGGGCACGCACGACAACGACACGACCACCGGCTGGTACCGCGAGCTCGAGAAGCTCGCGAACGGCGGTGACGCCACCGCGAGGAAGACGCTGGAGCATCTGTGGCGTTACCTCGGGAACCGCCCGGATCAGGTCCACTGGGCGATGATCCACATGCTGATGGCGTCGCCGTCGAACCTGGCGATGGTGCCGGTGCAAGACCTGCTCGGTCTCGGCAGCGAGGCGCGCATGAACGTCCCCGGTATCGCGGGCGGCAACTGGTCGTGGCGCATGATGCCGGGCGCGCTCGACGCCGAGGTCGCGCGCATTCTGTTCGAGCACACCACCGTGTTCGGGCGCGCCGGGATCAGCCGGGGCTCGATGCCGACGGAGGCTCCGGATCCGGAGTGAGCGCGTCGATCTCCTGCTGGAGCAGCGCGTCCGATCGCTCGCGATCCGCCTTCTTCGCCAGGCCCTTGTGGGCCGCCAAGAGCCCCGCCACCACCGCCGCGAACGCGAAGCCCACCGCCAACGCAGTGCCCGACGTTCGGGCCGAACCCACCAGATCGCCGATCAGCGGTCCGCTCCCCGTCACGTAGATCGCGCCAGGCCCGGGATCCGGTGCCAGGTCACGCAGCGCGCGATCCAGCGCGTCGTGATCCAGCGCCTTCGCCGTGATGTATCCGACGTGCGGCTCGAGCCCCATCGACGGATGCGGCACGAACCGCGCGGGCGCCCCGAGCGTCACGCGCTGCGCGAGCTGCCCCGCCAGGATCGGCGCCACCAGCGCCCCCTCGCGCGGCCCTCGCACCGCGATCCGCACGCTGGAATAAGCCTCTGCCGTGCTCACGAACGCGTCGATCGCCCCCTTCTCGTCGCGCGACGCGATCAGATCGCTCGCCGACGTCACCACGAACCCGCGCGGCAGCGGCGTCACCAGGACGAACCGCTCGTTCCGCGCCACCGGCCCCGCGATCACCGTGCTCCACGCGACATTCGCTCCATCGATCTCTCCGTGATGCGCAGCCTGGGCGACGAGCGTCATGAGCAAGGCGATCATTTGCGGATCACCTGATCGATGCCGCCATCGAACACCGTCACTTCGGGGAGGATCGGCGAGGCCACCGCAATGAACTGCAGCAGCGTCACCATCTGCATCGACACGACCACGAACACCGGGAGCCACACCGACGCGCCGCGCGCCTGGGGCGGACGGCGCTTGCTGACGCCGCGGCAGAAGGTGACGATGGCGACGACCAGCGCGCTGAACGTCGAGCCGAGCGCCAGCATCGGGCCGGCCCACGCGCTGGTGTTGTAGTAGAGCGCGACCAGCGGCGAGAGCGCCGCCATCACCAGAGTGCCCGCGAGCACGCTCGTCGCGAAGCTCACCAGGAGGTCGCTCGCGCGCACCTGGCTGCCGGTGAGCTTCCACGCCAGCAAGCCCGCCGGTATCGCCGACAGCACCGAGAGCAGCACCACCATCGGCACCTTGTAGAGGTTGCCGAGCGCGATCGAGAGGTTGCTCGATCCGGCCGCAAGGCCCCAGATCGCCGCTGCGCCCAGCGCGATCAGCATCGCGCTCGCGAAGAGCTGCCCGCGCCGCGCGCGCCCGTTGTCTTCCGGGTTGAACTGCCGCCCGCAGGCGAGATCGAGGAGAGTGAGGAGTGTCTTTCTCATGCCCCCAGCCTGCGCGTCGGCACCGCGCGACGGGTGTTTACGCCATGAAACGCATGTGAAAACGGTGTGAACTCCGATACAGGCTGCGCATGAAGCTCCTCGCTGCCCTCGCTCTCCTGGTCGCGACCCCTGCCTTCGCCGACAACATGGTCGACAATGCGCTCACCGGCTTTGACTGGATCGTGTCGCCCGGCGTGTACCTCCCGCAGGGCGTGGTCGGCGGCGACCCGGGCTTCGCGCTCTCCGATCACATCGGCTACGGCCTGAAGGCTGGACCGCTGTACATCTCGCCGGGCGTGTCGGTGCCGTTCTTCGCGATCCCGGGCGCGCTCGCGCTGAACATCCTGGGCGAGGTGCAGGTCAGCTACCCGATCGGATCGTTGGCGCCGTACGCGCTGTTCGGCCTCGGCGTCGGCATCCGCACCGGCGACTTCGGCACTACGGGCCTCGGAATGAAGGTCGGCGGCGGCGCGATGTTCTTCTTCACCCAGAGCTTCGGTCTCGGCGTCGAGGTCGCGTACGACAAGATCGACGCGGTGGATCTGGTGCACATCGTTGCGCCCATCCACCTCTGGTTCTGATCCGGTCGCATTTTTGCGACGGACACTCGCACGGATGCGAGTTGCCCGCGCAGGTGCGGTGCAGCAGGTTGTGCTCGATGTGGAAAGCTCCCCGCGGCGCCCTCGTATTCGTGACGATGCTGGGCTGCGGTGAGGCTCCGGCCCGACAGGCGCCGCCGATCACGAGCTCGGCGCACCTCGACGCGAGCGTTCCCGATGCCGCCGAAGCGTCGCTCGTAGACGCGGCCGCAGCGACCTTTGCAGACGCAGCGCCTTCCGCGGACGCCGCCCAAGCCTCTCCCGCGGACGCTGGCGAAGTCGTCCGCACCGGCGGCTGCGGCGTGCCCACGGCGACCGGCCTCCAGAGCGTGACCACGATGGTCGGGGGCGTGAGCCGCCACTACAGCGTGTTCGTGCCGAGCGGATACGACGCGAGCACCCCTACGCGCCTCATCTTCGTCTTCCACGGGATGGGCGGCGACGGCGCCCAGATCCGCAGCTATCTGAGCTTCGAGCGCGAAGCGGGCGCAGGCGCGCTGTTCGTGTATCCCGACGGCGTCCCGGTCGCCGCCGCGGGCGGCCGGACCGGCTGGGACACGCCCGATCTGCTCTTCTTCGACGCGATGGTGGCCGAGATCTCCGCCGCGTACTGCGTCGATCCCGCGCGGATCTTCGCCACCGGCCACAGCTTCGGCGCGTACATGACCAACGAGGTCGGCTGCCAGCGCGGCGGCGTCGTGAAGGCGATCGCCGCCGTCTCCGGCGGGACGCTCGGCAGCGCCTGCCACCGCCCCGTCGCCGCGTGGCTGGCGCACGGCGATCGAGACGACGTCGTCGCGCAATCGGAAGGCATCGCGGCCCGCGACCACTGGCTCGCGACCGACGGCTGCTCGAGCGTGAGCGCACCGACGACGCCCTCCCCCTGCGTGACGTACAACGGCTGCGCAGCGGGCGCGCCGGTGACGTGGTGCTCGTTCGCGGGCGGCCACTACCCGCCGTTCCCGGCGTTCGTCCGGCCGGCGATCTGGGCGTTCTTCCAGAGCTGGTAGTACGCTCTCCCCGATGAACTGGGATGATCTGCGCGGCCTCGACGCGCTCGTCCGCCTCGGGAGCGTGGCGGCCGCGGCGCGCGAGCTCCAGGTCTCGCAATCGACCTTGTATCGCCGTGTCGCTGCGCTCGAGGCCAGCATCGGCGTGCGCTGCCTGGTGCGCGGCGCGGGCGGCACCGAGCTCACCGAAGCCGGGCGCGCGCTGGCGGCGGCAGCAGGCCGCACCCGCGAAGCGATCACCCGCGTGGTCGGCGACGTGAAAGGACAGGATGCGCGCGTCGAAGGCGAGGTCAGCCTCACCACGGTCGACGGCATGCTCCCGTTCCTCGGCGCGCCGCTCGCCGCGCTCACGGCGCGTCACCCCGCGCTCACGGTGTCGCTCCACCTCGGCAACTCCGGCCCGAGCGTGCGGCGCCGCGAGGTCGACGTGGCGATCGGCATCATGGCGCGCCCGCCGTCGGACTGCTGGGGCCGCCGCCTGTTCCGCATCCGCTACGGCGTGTTCGGCGTGGCGAGCGCGATCGCGCAGGAGCCGCAGCGCTGGGTGGTGCTCGGCCCCGCGATGGCGGGCACGCCCGAAGGCCAGTGGGAGACGCTGCACGCCACCAACGTCGCGGTGGTCACGCCTTCGCGCCACGGCGCCATTGCGCTCGTGCTCGCGGGCGCTGGCATCTCGCTGCTGCCGCGCCCACTCGCAGCGCTGCATCCGGCGCTGATCGATCTCGGCGGGAAGGGGCTGGATGCGCTCGAGCGCACGGCCTGGGTGCTGACCCACGAGAGCACGCGAAAAATGCCGCGGATCGCCGCGTTGACGTCGGTGTTGATCGAAAACTTGTCGCAGCTGAAGTAGACCTGCGGCGGATCCGCGTCAGCGCTCCACGCTGATCCACGCCACGCGGTTCGGATTCCCGCGCGTGTTGACGAAGCCGCTCGCAACCGCGCGGTTCCCGACCGTGATCATCACGCTGTAGTTCGCGCCGTGCCCGACGCCCGGGCAGAGGCGCGGGGTCGGTGAGAGCTCGAGCAGCGCGATGTCGGCGTCGCTCGTCGCGACGATCAGATCGTCGCCCACCAGCGTGGCGCCCTGGATCACGCGGGGGGCCATCCAGGGCTCCCAGTCCGCGTTCGCGGCGGTGCGCCAGCGGACGCGGGTGGTCATCTCGGGCGACGTGTCGAACGCGACCTCCAGGCCGCGCGCGTTCCTGCGGTAGATGGTACGGCAGTCGTCGGCCGAGAACGGCGCGAGCGGCGACGTGGTGAGCGTCGAGGTGTCGATCTGGAACGCGACCGGCCGCTGGCCGCCTCCGATCAAATAGCCACTGCCATCGCTGAAGACCTCGAGCTGTGCTTCGCCGCCGCAACCGAGCGGGTAGCCGCCGAGGTAGGCGCGGCGCTCGCCGGTGTTGAGATCGAGCTCGGCGAGGTTGCCTCCTGCCTCCACGGCGTACACTTGCGGGCGCCCCTTGATCACCGCGCCGGCGGCGTGCTGCACGCGACCCCAGTCGGCTGCAAGCGGCGCGGGTGACGCGTTACCCAGCCGATCGATGGTCACGGCCTTGATCGGCGCGATGAGCGACTGCACGAACGCCAGGACCTTGCCGGGCCCCGCGGTCGCGCCCCGGTACTCCAGGGTGCCGCGCATGCCATCACCCGGGACCTCGATCTGCGCGTGCTCGGTGGGCGTCACCCGGTAGAGCTCCGCCTCGTGCGAAGGCAGTGGGGTGGTCGGCGCGGAGAACGGCCCGAGCCCGACCACCACCGTGTCGTCGTCGAGCGGCGCGAGGTAGGCCGCCGGCGCGTACGTCTCCAGGCTCACCAGCTCCACGTGCACCGTCGGGCACGGCGGCCGCAGGATCTTCAGCCGCCCGAACACCGTGGAAAAGTCGCTCACCGCGGCCTCGTCGAACGCCTCATTGTCGCGGATCCACCAGGCATCGGGCGTCGGGAAGGGCAGCTTCTCATCGACCGGCGTGACCGTGTCGGCGAGCTTCACCTGCTCGTTCTCGACCTGGATCCCGAGCTCCTCGAGCGTCTGATCGTAGAGCAAGAGATCGACGCGAAAATTCTCGTAGAGCAGCTCGATGTTCGGCGGCACCGGCTCGAACGCGTAGATGCCGCGCTCCTCCTTCCCGTCGTAGAGCACGAGCGCCGCCTTGGGCGTCGAGCGCGTGAGCGCGACCAGGACCTCTGACCCAGAGCACGCCGTCAGGCCGGCCACCACGAACGCCGCCCGCGCGAGCACGGAGGCATCATACCCCTAGAAGTGCGGGTGCTTCGCCTGTTCTTCGATGTATCGCTGGCGGCCGGTCTCGTTCACGACGCCCGTGATCGCCTTGCCGTCCCACACGAAGCGGCCCACGCGAGGAACGGACGCCTCGTCCATCACGTCGGCGCCCTCGGGGTTGTTCGCGATGCCGATGACGTTGGGGGCGTTCGGCGCGATCACCGAGCCCATCGCGGTGGCGCGCTCGACCGACGTGCCGACCGGCTTGTCGAACAGGTGGGTGTCGTTGTTGTTCACGCCGAAGCCCTTGTTGCTGCCGTGCTCGAAGACGCCGGAGACGACGTGGCCGGGGCGCTCGGCGTAGAGGATGTCGAAGCGCGGCTGGCCCTTGTCGTCCTTCACGCCGCCCATGATCGCGCCGGTGAGGTACGTGAAGCCTTCGCAGTCGACCATCTTGCGGCCCGAGGCGTCGTTCGGGCACTCCTTCATGAGCTGCGTCATCTGGCCGGGGCGATCGTTCTGGCGGACCGACTCGGGCCAGTCAGTGCCCTCGCCAGGGTGCTCGTAGAACGCCTTCAGGTAGCCCTGGTACTCGGTGCGGACCGCGTCGGTGCTCTTGCCCTTCGAGAAGGCGTCGAAGTACGCGCGCGCGTCCTCGACGTTGTGCGGGTCGACCTTGCGGCCGAGCGTCGACTCCATGCGCTGGATCTGGTCGATCTGCGCGAGGCGGGTGTCGGCCATCTTGCCGAACGTGGTGGCGAAGCTGTTCTCGCTGATCTTGGTCTTGGTGTCCTCGCCGACGACGATCGTGTTCTTGTTGGGATTGTAGGACGGGTCGGCCTTCTTCATCGCGGCGGCGCGATCGCCGACCAGGTTGATCGGCGCGTCGGGGTACTGCGCCTTGATCTCGGTGAAGACCTTCTTGGCCGCGTCGTACTGCCCGGCGTCCATCAGCGCGTTGCCGGTCGAGGTCAGCAGGTCGCGGGCCGCGCGCGGGTTGCCCATGTCCCTGCTGAGCTGTGCGCGCGTGAGCGCCTCACTCGCGACTCGGCCCGACTCCTCGGGGCCCTTGGCGATGCGCTCGCCGACGCCGGTCTGCCACTCGGTGTTGGCGCGATCGCGCGAGGTGCCGAGCGTCATGCCCTGCGCGGCGCTCTGCACCTGCTGGCCCTTCGTGGTGAGGATGGTGTGATACTTCGAAAAGCCGGACTTGCTCTCGTCCTGGCCCTTCATGAACTTGTCGCTGAGGCCGTCGTGGGTGCCGCCGAGCGTGCGCTCGAGCTGCTCGCCGGTGGCGGGCTTCGAGAGGATGCCGGAGCTGGAGAGGCGATCGCAGTCGAGGTCGAGCTTGCCGTTCTTGTCCTTGTCGGTGATCAGCTCGACGAGGCGCGCCTCGTAGCTGGTGCCCTTCAGGCCCTCGCCGTCCGCCGGCGGCTTGTCGCTGAGCTTGGCGCCCGCCGGGATGTGGCCGCTCTCCTGGAGCTTGGCGAAGACGGTGGCCGCCATCGCGACCTCCTGGTTCTTGCCCTTTTCGGTCGCCTTACCCTCCGCGTCCTTGCTGTACGCGGTCGTCATCTCGAGGGTGCGGGGTCCGAGCTTTTCAACCATTCGCCCATCGAGTGCGGGGGCTCGCGTGATCAGTGACCCTCAGCGGGCCGGGATATCGATGTCACGCCTGGGGGAGTGAGAGCACGAACCGCGCGCCGCTCTCCACGAAGGCCTTGCCGCCGTGGGCCTCGGCCACGGCGCGCACCAGGGCCAGCCCGAGCCCGGTGCCGCCCTCGCGCGAGCGGGTGGTGTAAAAACGCTGGAAAATCAGCGCTCGCTCCTCGGGCGCCACCGGCGGGCCGTCGTTGTCGACGATCACGCGCGCGCCCGGCTCGACCGCGACCGTCACGCTGCGGAGCCCGAAGCTGCGGGCGTTGTCGACGAGCTGCTCGATCGCCACGCGCACGCGATCCGCCACCACATCCACCGTCACGTCCGTGGGCGCATCCACGCTGATCGCGATCTGGGGCCAGCGCCCGTCCGCTTGGGCCGACGTCACCACCGAACGCGCCAGCGCCCCCAGGTCGACCGGCGCGCGCGCCTCGCCGGGCAGGCCCGCCTCCGCTCTCGCCAGCTCGAGCAGCGCGCGGGAGATCGCATCCAGCTTGTCGACGCTCAGCTCGAGCGCGCTCCCCAGGCGCACCGCCCGCGGATCGCCCTCGACCAGCGTCTCGGCCACCACGCGCGCCGCGGCGATCGGGCTCTTCAGCGCGTGGACCAGATCCGCGACGAACGCCTCGTGGGCCTTCTGGCGCGCATCCAGCCGGGCCAGGAGCGCGTTCATCGCCGCGGTGAGGTGGGCGTACTCGTCATCGCGATCGAGATCGAGATCCGCGCGCGCGTCCGACTTGTCGCTGACCTGCGCCTCCAGCTTCGCCAGCGGCCGCACCACCCGCCACCCCAGCCACGATCCGAGCACGATCGCGATCGGCAGCGCGAGCAGCGTGGCCTGATCGATCTCCACCAACGGGTACAGCGCGCGCGCGATCCCGAGCGGCGTGAACACCACCGCGATGGAGACGAGCACCGCTCGCACACGCGGTGATCGCAGGCCGATCATCGCCAGCGATACCCAGCGCCGATGACGGTCTCGATGCGATCGAACGCCGGATCGAGCGCCTCGATCTTGCGCCGGATGCGCCGCACGTAGGTGTCGATGAGGCGCGGCGCGACCTGCGTCCCGTCGTCGTGGATGTGATCGAGGATCTGATCGCGCGATCGCACCACGCCGGGTCGCCGCACCAGATCCTCGAGGATCCGCAGCTCGGTCATCGTCATCGGCACGATCGTCCCGCGCCAGAACGCCTGCTGCCGCAGCCGATCGATCATCATCTCGCCAGCGCTCAGGCGATCTTCGCTGCGTTCCGTCCCCGCCCCCGGCCCCGATCGCCGCGCGAGCGCCGCGATGCGCGCCATGAGCGCCCGCGATCGAAACGGCTTCTCGCAGTAATCGTCGGCGCCGAGATCCAGCCCGAGCGCTTCGTCGATCTCGCCGTCGCGCGAGGTGAGCAGCATGATCGGCGTCGTCACGCCCTCGGCGCGCAGCTTTCGCACCAGCGAGAAGCCGTCGAGCCCCGGCATGTTCACGTCGCTGACGATCACCTCCGCGTCGCGCGCGAGCGCGTAGCCCGCCTTGCCGTCGCTCGCACGGAGGACCGTGTGCCCGGCGTCCTCGAGCGCGAGCGTGAGCACGTCGAGGAGGCTGGCGTCATCGTCGATGATGAGCACGCGGGCCATGTTCTTATAGTAGGCCCGATCGGCGGCGCAGCCACCACTCCGCGCCGAGCGCGCCGAGCAGCACGGCCAGCGCCGGGAAGCCGTCCCAGACCGGGATCACGCGCGAGCGGTCGACCTCGACCCGCCGCGACTCCTTGATCTCGACGTCCTTCAGCGGCTGGCTGATCTCGGTGAACGTGCCGCCCGAGGCCTCTGCGAGCGCTTCGAGGATTTCCGGGTGCGGGAACGGATCCTGGGTCTCGACGTCGGCCGCCTCCACGATCACTGGCTCCTCCGCGGTCCCCGCGCCACCGGCGGCCGACGCGCGCAAGACGTACGTGCCGGGCTCCACGGTGCCGAAGTCGAACAGCGCCGCGCCCTCCGGACCGGTCTCCAGCTTCTTCGCCTGCACCACGGCGCTGCGGCGATCGGCGGGCACCAGCTCCACGCTCACCGCCGCGCCCGCGAGGCCGCGATAGTCGGGGCCGAGCACCTTCACGTCGCCGGTGATCGTGTCGCCGAGCGCGTGCACCGCGCGATTGACCGAGAGGCGCACGCGGGCCAGCTCCGGATCGCGGATCAGCCAGCGGAGCGCGTTGTTCCAGAAGCGATCGAACTCACGCCCTGCCCCGCCGTCGCCGACCGCGAGGAAGCGCCAGAACCACATGCTGTCGGTCGTCACCGCCATCGATCGCCCCTCGCCGACCTCACGGATCGCGACGATCGGCGGGTTCCCGGGCAGCGACGGGTGCACCATCAGCGACTGCGCGCCCGGCATCAATCCGAGCGTGGAGTTCACGCCCGACAGCGGCGGGAGGCGCTGGTACGCGGCCTCGGGCGGCTCGCCCGGCTCTCCGATCAAGGTGATCGGGTGGCGCCGTCCTTCGGCCGTGAGGCGCGGACGGAACTCGCCCATCTCCCACGGCGCCGCGCCGCCGAGCCGCACCGGCAACATCTCGGCGAGCGGGGTGTTGGCGTACCAGCCGTCCTCGAACGACTCCGTGCCGCCGACCATGAGGAAGCTGCCGCCCTTCTCGATATACTCGGCGATGCTCGGCAGGTAGCCCTCCATGCGGTACGGGCGGTACGTGAAGTTCTGGTAGATCACGACGTCGAACGAGTGGATCTCTTTGGTGAAGAGATCGCCGACGGGGAACGGAATCAACGCCAGCTCTTCCTGCGCCGCCTTCTGCTGATCGGTGGTCGATCGCAAGATGAAGAACGAGATCAGATCGACGTTGGGGTTGCGCTTCAGCAGCTCGCGCAAGAAGCGCTCGTCCCACGACGGCCGCCCCGCGACCTGCAGTACGCGGATGCGATCGCGGATCACCTTGAGCACGAACGCGCGGCGGTTGTTGGCGGCGATCGCCTCGCCCGGCACGAGCGGCACCGAGACCTGGTAGCCGCTGCGGCCGATCTTGCTCGGTTTGAAGTCGAAGACCACGCTCGCCCGCCCGCGCGCATCGAACGTCGCCTCCTTGGTAGCGACGACCGTGTCGTCGCGCTCCAGCGTCACCGGTACGGACGCGAGGGCGAGGCCGCGCTGCTCGAGCTCGACATCGAGCGTGACGTCGTTGTGCAGGAACGCGAAGTCGTCGCCGATCACCCGGCGGATCGCCAGATCCGGCGCGGCGCTCGAGGCCCCGAAGCCCACCACGTGGATCGGGACGCCGACGCTCCCGCCGATCTCCTTGGCGCGCTCGACGGTGAGGCCCTGGGTGTCGGCGCCATCGGAGTAGAGGATGATCGCCCCGAGGTCACGTCCCGAGGACTGGAACGCCACGTCCCCGAGGGCGCGCGCGAGATCGGTCTTCGGCTCGTCGATCGCGAGCGGAGACGCGAACGACTCCACGCCGCGCAGGCGCTCGCCGAACACGTAGCGCTCGAGCACCGCGTCGCGCGAGAGGCCATCCAGGATCGGCGCGGCGTCGGCGAGGTGCTTGGCCACGCGCTCGTTCCGCGCGCCCTCGTCGGTGGCGAGGCCCATCGATCGCGACGAATCGATCATCAGCGCCACGCGCGCGCGCACCTTCGAGACCGCGCGCAGCTCGATCGCCGGCATCAACAGGAGCGCCATCACCGAGAGCGCCGCGATCGTGCGCAGCGCGAGCAGGATGTGCCGGCGCGTGGGCCCGAGGCGGCGCAATCCGAGCGCGCTGGCGATCAGCGCGAGCGCCACCAGCACCGCGCACACCACCAGCCACGGCGCCGAGATCGTGGTGGTCGAGACCAGCTGCCAGTCGTTGAACGCGCCGGCCGCCGCGTCGGGCGCGAGGTGCTCGAGGATCCAGCGCCCCATCAGCGCCGCCGCTTGAGGATGAACGGCGCGTGCACGAGATCCTCTTTGTAGTCGAGACAGAGCGCGTACATCACGACGTTGATGCCGAGCCGATAGGCCATCTCGCGCTGTCGATCACCGCCCGGCGTGACCGCGTGCTCCCAGCGCCCGAACGCATCGCGGGCCCACGCGCCGCCGAGATCGTTCTGCGAATAGACCACCGCCAGGCGCTTCTCGAGGAAGA
>Ga0105048_10015846_pt1 | contig 11676 bp, 10 predicted proteins | sample MAT05_FD_78382 | JGI IMG/M metagenome (GOLD analysis project Ga0105048, IMG submission 78382) | Freshwater microbial communities from Lake Fryxell liftoff mats and glacier meltwater in Antarctica - MAT-05 | ecosystem: Environmental > Aquatic > Freshwater > Ice > Liftoff microbial mat | place...
GCAGCCGCAACAGCAGCCGCAACAGCAGCCGGGGATGACGCCAAATGAGCATGAACCTCGTCACGCTGCTGTACCTGGTCGCCAGCGTCTGTTTCATCCAGGCGCTGAAGGGCCTGAGCCACCCCACCACGTCGATCCGCGGCAACCTCTTCGGCATGATCGGCATGGCCATCGCCGTGCTGACCACGGCCGCGCTCATCGTGCGCCTGGCCGGCGACATGGGCCAGACGCGCACCCAAGGCATGGTCTGGGTGCTGGGCGGATTGATCGTCGGCGGCGCCGCCGGCACGCTGATGGCCAAGCGCGTCGAGATGACGAAGATGCCCGAACTGGTGGCCTTCATGCACAGCATGATCGGCCTGGCGGCGGTGTTCATCGCCGTGGCCGTGGTGGCAGAACCGTGGGCCTTCGGCATCGTCGCCAAGGGCGCGGCCATTCCCACCGGCAACCGCTTCGAGCTCTTCCTGGGTGCGGCTATTGGCGCCATCACCTTCAGCGGCAGCGTGATTGCTTTTGGCAAGCTCAGCGGCAAGTACAAGTTCCGCCTGTTCCAGGGCGCGCCGGTGACGTTTGCGGGCCAGCACAAGATCAACCTGGTGCTGGGCCTCTTGATGCTGGGGCTGGGTGTGGTGTTTGCGTTCACCGAAAGCTGGCCCGCGTTCTTTGCGATGCTGGCGCTGGCCTTCGTGCTGGGTGTGCTGCTGATCATCCCCATCGGCGGCGCCGACATGCCGGTGGTGGTGAGCATGCTCAACAGCTATTCGGGCTGGGCGGCAGCGGGCATCGGCTTCAGCCTGAACAACAGCATGCTGATCATCGCCGGCAGCCTGGTGGGCAGTTCGGGCGCGATCCTGAGCTACATCATGTGCAAGGCCATGAACCGCAGCTTCTTCAACGTCATCGGCGGCGGTTTCGGCGGTGAGACGACGGCTGCCGTGGCCGGTGCAGCCGAGAAGCGGCCGGTGAAGAGCGGCAGTGCCGACGACGCCGCTTTCGTGCTGGGCAACGCCGAGACGGTGGTCATCGTGCCGGGGTATGGGCTGGCAGTCGCCAGAGCGCAGCACGCGGTGAAAGAGCTTGCAGCCAAGCTCACGGCCAAGGGCATCAGCGTCAAGTACGCCATCCACCCGGTGGCCGGCCGCATGCCGGGCCACATGAACGTGCTGCTGGCCGAAGCCGAGGTTCCATACGATCAAGTGTTCGAGATGGAAGACATCAATGGCGAGTTCGGGCAAGTCGACGTCGCCATCATCCTGGGCGCCAACGACGTGGTGAACCCTGCCGCGCATGTGAAGGGCAGCGCGATCTACGGCATGCCCATTCTTGAGGCCTACAAGGCCAAGACGGTGATCGTCAACAAGCGCTCAATGGCTTCGGGCTACGCCGGCCTGGACAACGAACTCTTCTACATGGACAAGACGATGATGGTCTTTGGCGATGCGAAGAAGGTGGTCGAGGACATGGTGAAAGCGGTCGAGTGAAAAGACTCGGCAGGCGCCAGCAGCGGGCTGGTGCAGGCCTCACTTCTTCGGCGTCAGCCCGTGGTCGAAGCCGTCATTCGACCAGCGCTCGCCCCGCCGGTGCTGACGCACACCGCCGCTGCCGTCGTTCTTGATGATGTAGCGGAAGGGCTCGCAGCCCACCAGGGGCGGAGTGACGGTGATGGTGATGGTGTCGGCGTCGCGCTGCACCTCGGCCGGCAGATCTCGCTGGTTGATGCAGGGGTCGCCCCTGCCAGGGCTGATCATGCGGAAGGTGGCCTTGCCGTCTTTCTCTTCGATATGGATCGTCGATGTGAGGAAGCGCTCCTTGCTGTATTGGCCGCTGGCCGGGTCCTTCGAATAGGACTTGTACTCCCAGCTCAGCTTCTGAGCCAGGACGGTGGCACTGGCGACGGCGAGTGAAGCGAAAGCGGCCAGGCGGCCCAGGTTGCGGAGATTCATGGCTTGCCTTGTGGGGTGGTGACGGGTGGTGACCCGGCCACTCTCGCCCCCCACCGCTAGGCAAGTGTTAGCGCCCCACCGCGCCCGGCCCCTGCACACGCTGGCCGGCGGCCTTCCAGGCCTCGATGCCCCCGCGGTACCACAGCACCTGGCTGTAGCCCATGCGGCTGGCGCGCAGGGCGGCGTTGTAGGACATCCAGCATTGGGTGGACTGACAGTAGAAGACCAGTGGCCTGTCCTTCTGCCCTTGTGTCACCTGCTGCAGGTACTGGCCGAATTCGCGCTGCACGGCATCGTCAAAGCTGCCCGGCTGGTGCGCGGGCACGGCGTTGAGTGCGCCGGGCAGGCGTTCGTGGCTGCCCAGCACGTCAAACACCAGCACGCGGCCCGCGGCGATCTTCAGCAGTTCCACGAGCCCCTGGGTGGTGATCAGCTGCGCGCCCGGGATCGAACTCGGCGTCGGCCCGTGCATCGCGCCGGTGTGCAGGCGGTCGCTGGCGGCAATGCCGAAGTCCTGGCGCTCTGCGGCGACGACCGCGGACGGGTGGGTGGCCGGTGCAACCGGTGCGATGGGCGTGGCTGGCGTGGCCGGTGCAGCTGGCGCAGCTGGCCCGCGCTCGCCGCGCGGTGGCGGGTTGCTGTTGAAGCTGTCCTGTGCCGTGGCGGTGGACATGGCCAGCAAGGCCAGGCCGAGAAGCGCCCAGCGGTGCCCTGCCATCGGCAGTGTGGGTGTGGGTTTCATCGTTTGCCGATCAGCGCGTGCGCACCATTTCTTCACCCGCCATGCCGACGTCGCGGCCGGGGTTGAAGCCGGGGTTGTCGGTGAGCACATAACTGCCGTCGCGCAGTTGCCAGGCGTGGCGGTAGTGATGGCTCAGTTCCACCACGCCGCCGCCGCGCGGGTCGCGGTAGCCCTGGACTTCGCGCACGGTGCGCACGGCGTCGGTGTGCATGCGGTCGTTGCTGGCCTGGCCGGCCTGGTAGGTGTTGTTGCGGATGGCAGCCACGTCGCGCTGCGTCTGGGCGCGGATCTGGCCCCGCAGCGCGATGTGGGCCGTGGTCTCGCGCTGCGTGGCGGCGTTGATGCGCCCAATCTCGGCCTGCGTGCGCTGGTTGTCCGCAGCCATCTCGGCGTTGGCCTTGTCGATGCGCGCCTGCCATTCGGGGCCCGGGCGCAGCGTGTCCCACACGGCGTCGAACTGGCGCATGTCCAGCGTGCCGGCGGGCGCGCGCCAGGCCAGCACACCGAGGGACTGGCCCTGCAGCGTCTGCAGGACTTGGTTCTGGCCCGCCGCCAGCCCAACCATCACCAGACGCGACTGCGTGAAGGCGACGTTGGCCACCAGCGTTTCGCGCAGTTCGCGCCCGCCTTCGCTGTAGGCGATCAGCGCCTGACCGCTCTCCACTCGGTGGCTGAAGGCGCCGCCGCCGGGGAAGTTCTGTTGCTGTTCGGGCTGCGACTTGTCAGGGCGCAGCCGGTAGTCCAACCAGCGCGCGCCCGGGCGGTTGCGCTGCACCCAGGCGGCCAGGTATTCGCGCGTGTCGCGCCAGGTGCCCTGCGGGCAGTCGCTGACCGGCGCGCCCTGGCTGGTCCGGCCCCAACCTTCACCGGGCACCAGTTCGATGGCGGCGCTGCCGTCCGGAGCCCGCGCGCGCAGGCGCAGGGCATGTGGGCGTGTGCAGCGCTGGCGCACGTTCCATTCGACGGCAGCCTCTTGCTGCCAACCGACGGGCACCATCATGGTGGCCGCCAACATCGGCTTTTCGAAGCCCTGGCGGTCGATGAATTCGACGCGCTGCACACGCAGCGCGCCGTCCGGCAGCGGCGGCGCGGCGGTGGCGGACGCAGCGCCAAGCAAAGCGGCGACAGCACAGCCCAGCAAGCGGTTGGAGGACATGGCGGGCTCCTGGCGGCGCAGGACGCGCCGTGGCCCAGCTTAGCGCAGGCCCGAGTCGTACCCGTGCAGCATCTCGGCGCACGTTTTTGCACGGGCCCGACAGCGCGGCCCCTGCGCCGCGAAGATCCCTGTCGCGCCGCAGCCATTGCATGGTTCGATGCTCACGGCGGCGCCGGAGTCAAATCCTGCTGGGCCAGCGCCACGGCTTGGGCGATATCCATCGCCGCGCCTTCGGCCCACAAGGTGCCCGCTCGTGCGCTGCCCACCTGGGCCCGCACCAGGCCTTTCACGCGGCGCACGGTGCGCCGGTCGGCACGGCCCAGCGGGCCGAAGTTGGATTCCCAGAACGTCGCCGCAAAGCCCATCAAGCGCATCGCAGCGTCGGGCCGGCGCAGGCGTGCCAGCAGGCGCGGCGGGTTCCACAGCGCATAGGCCAGGCCATGGCGGTGCCAGCGCTGCCAGCACAACGCCACGCAGCGCTGGTCGATGGCCAGCGCTGCCGCCCACTGGCGCTGCACGGCCAGCAGCGACGACAGCGACAGCAGGCTGTCGATCTGCCCGACCCAGTCACCGTCTTCGCGCGCCGCCCTTTCGCACAGCTCAAAACTGGCCAGCGCTTCGTCGGCGCGCTTCAGGTTCAGCCAGCACTGGGCGCGGTTGCGCAGCCGCGCGTAGGCCTTGCGGCGGTCGCCCAGCGCCAGCCACAGCGCCTGTGAACGCGCGAGCATCGCTTCAGCGCCGGCCCAGTCGCCCTGGATGTGGCTGGCGATGACTGCCATCTGGTGCAGCGCCCGGGCCTGCGCTTCGCGGTCGCCGCAGCCCTCGGCCAGCGCCAGCGCTTCCTGCAACCAGCCTTGCAGGCGCCCGGTTTGCGGCCCGGCGTCGTCTTCGCCGCGGCCGGTGGCCAGTTCAACCCAGGCGCATCGCACCAGGGCCCGTGCGCGGTGTGATGGGTCGGCGCCAGCCGCGGCCCGTGCGGCCGACGCATGGGCCTGCGCTTCGGCGACAAAGCCGGCTTCGAAGCGCAGGTAAGCGAGCAGCTCATGCAGATCGCCGCGCAGCGTGTGGTCGGTCGGACTCTTCGAGCGCTGCAAAGTCTCCAGTGCCTGCTCCAGCGCATCTTGCAGCGTCGCCGGCAGACCTTCGCCTTCCCAGAAACCACGCAGCGCCAGTGTCAGCTGCACGGCATCGTGCGGGGCCAACGCGGCGGCGGCCAGCACGGCGTGAATGGTGCGCAATTCGGGCGCCACCTGCGCCGGCGCGGGCGCGGGGCCGAGCGCGCGCGCCCAGCGCAGCAGCCAGGCGCGCACGGCTGCCTGCAGCGCGTCGCGCACGGCGTCGGCGGTCTGCGCCTGCACAAATTCGCGCACTGGCTCCACCAGACCAAAGCGTGCGGGCTCAGTGGCCGCGATGCGCAGCAGTGAATGGCCGGCCAGGTCGTCCAGCCGCGCCGCCACGGTGGGCAGGGGCTCGGCCAGCACCGCCGCCAATGCGTCGGCGCTGGTATCGCCGGCAAAGCAGGTCAGCGCCGCCATCAGACGCTGCGCCGGTGCGTCCAGCAGCCGCCAGCTCCAGGCAATGACTTGCGCCATTGACGCATGGCGCGGGTCGTGCCCGGCGCGCGGGCCGCTGCGCGACAGCAGCGCCAGGTGCGGGGCGTCACGCGAAGCACCCGCAGCAGTTGGAACACCCGAGGCACCGGCACCCAGCATCTGCGCCATCTCGGCCGGTGAAAAGCTGCGAACGCGCGACGCCGCCAGTTCAATAGCCAGCGGCATGCCCTGCAGCGCACGCACCAGCGCGACGACGGCGGCGTGGTTGCGTGCCGTCAAGTGGAAGTCGGCGCGCACCGACCGCGCGCGGTCGACAAACAACGCCACCGCCGCGTTGGCCCCAGCGCCGGGCAACGCGGCATCGGCCGCAGGCAGGGCCAGCGGCTCAGCGCTGACGCTCACTGCGCCGTCCAGGTTGAGGGCGCGGCGCGAGGTCACGAGCAGGTGCAACAGCGGCAGCGCAGAAAGCAGCGCCGCCACCGCAGCTTCGGCATGGCCGACGAGCTGCTCGAAGTTGTCCAGCACCAGCAGCACGCGCTGCCCGGCCAGCGCCAGGGAGAGGCCCTCGGCGCTGTCCGCCTGCGGCAGCTGCAAGGCGCGCGCGATGGCCCCGTGCATCTGCACCGCATCCACACACAACACCAGCGGCACAAAGGCCATGCGCTCGAAGGCCGGCGCCACGGCTTCTGCAGCCCACGGTGCGTGGTCGCGCAGCGCCTGCGCCACTTCCACCGCCAGCCTCGTCTTGCCGCTGCCGCCCGGGCCCAGCAGCGTGACGAGGCGCTGCGCCCGCACCTGCGCACGCAGCCGCGCGACGGCCAGGTCAGCGCCAAAGAGGCGCGTCAGGTAGGTGGGCAGCGGCGGCGCGCTGACCGCGAGGGACAAGGGGCCGGCGGCTGCGTCGGACGTGGCCGCACCTGCAGGCACTGCTGCAGGTGCGGCGCTGCGGACCTGTGGCCGCTGTTCATGCAGCGGCAGTTCATGCAGCGGCAGTTCATGCAGCAGCCGTTCATGCAGCGCGGCCAGGCGCTGGCGTTCGTCGTGCACCCATTCGTCAAAGTAGCCCGGCATCAATTCGCCGCGGTACAGCACTGCCGCACGGGCGGCCTGGCCGGCGCGCGCGAGTTCTTCGAAGCGGACGGCGTCGCAGCTGAGCCCGCCGGGCGCGGCGCGCACGCTCAAGCGGTCGGCCAGCACCACGGACACACCCGGCACACCGGCCGGCTCCAGCATGCTCTTCAGCGTCGACAGCACCTGGCGCAGACGGTTGCGCCCCACCGCCAGCGCCACACCGGGCCACAGCAGTTCAACCAGCTCTTCACGCGGATGTGCACGGTCTGGCGCCAGCGCCAGCCGCGCCAGCAGCGCAGCCACGGCACGCGAGGGAAAGCGGTCGAGCCGCTGCACGCCGTCAAACACCTCCACGGCGCCCAGCAGGCGCACCTGCCAGCGCGCTTCGGCGGCGGCGGCGGCGGCCTGGGTGGCCGGGGGCGGGTCGGTGCGGCGGGTTGAAGCGTCAGACACCATGGCTGCGCAGTCTAGCGGTGCCGTCTGTGCGCCACGGCACAGATTGGCGCAGCGGCAGGATCGGCGGGCCCTGCAGGCGTATCGAATCCCCTGATGGTTGTGCGTCAGCCAGCCGTCAGAATTCAGCGTAGAAAGATGCGGCTGACGCAGTCTTGGGCGGCGATGGAATCACTCTGGAAGACGCAGTACCCGGCAGGCATGCCAGAGCAGATCACGGTGGATGCCTACCCGTCCCTGGTGGCGGTGCTGGAGCAAAGTTTTCTCCGCCACCACGACCAGCCGGCGTGCATCTTCATGGGCCGCGCGCTGAGCTTTGGCCAGATTGACACCCTGTCGCGCGACCTGGCCGCTTACCTGCAGGGCCTGAAGCTGGCCCGCGGCGACCGTGTCGCGCTGATGCTGCCCAACGTGCCGCAGGTCCTGGTGGCCGTGGCCGCGGTGCTGCGCGCCGGCTTGGTGGTGGTCAACTTGAGCCCGCAACTGAGCGCGCCAGAACTTGAACACCGGCTCAAGGATTCGGGCGCCCGCGCCATCATCATCATCGACGCTGCGGCCGCCACGCTGCAGGCCGTGCTGATGCCTGCGGGAGGCACAGCCCCGCCTGCGGTCGCCCACGCACTGGCCACCACCATCGTCACCGCCACGGGCGACCTTCTGGGGCCGCTGAGAGGCGTGATCGTCAACCACTGGATGCGTCGCGGGCAGCTTCGGGTGCCGGCCTTTGAACTGCCCGGCTCCGTGAGCTTCACGACGGCGCTGAGCAGCGGCCACCAGCGCTTGCGTGCGGCGCAGAATGGCAACTCCGTTCGCGCGCACAAGGCTCTGGACGTGCAGGGCCCTGACATTGCCGCGCTGCAGTACACCGGCGGCACCACCGGCACCGCCAAGGGCGCCGTGCTGCTGCACAAGAACCTGGTGGCCAACCTGCTGCAGTGCGCTGCCTGGTACCGGCCCGCGCTGGCGCAGGTGCCGGCCGACGAACAACTGGTGACGGTGGGTGCGCTGCCGCTGCACCACATCTTCGGCTTCACGCTGGTGCTGCTGCTGAGCATGCACCTGGGCAGCTGCATGCTGCTGATCCCCAACCCGCACGACACCACGGGCATGCTCAAGCTGCTGGCGCGCCACCGCTTCCACTGCTTCCCGGGTGTCAGCACAATGTTCCAGGCGCTGGCGCAGCATGCCGATATCGACAAGGTCGATTGGCGCGCGCTGCGGCTGAGCGTGGCCGGCGCGATCGCGGTGGAGCCCGCCACCGCGCTCTTGTGGCTGCTGAAGACCGGCAGCCCCATCTGCCAGGGTTATGGCCTCAGCGAAGCCAGCCCGGCGGTGACCTGCAACCCGGTGGATGCCACTGAATTCAGCGGCCATCTCGGGCTGCCGCTGCCTGGCACCGATCTCGTCCTGGTGGACGACGACGGCAAGCCGGTGCCGGCCGGCACGCCGGGCGAGATCGCCATCCGCGGCCCGCAGGTGATGGCCGGCTACTGGCAGCGCCCCGACGACACCGCCCGTGTCATGACGGACAGCGGCTACCTGCGCAGCGGCGACATGGGTGTCATCGACGACAGCGGTGCGCTGCGCCTGGTGGACCGCAAGAAAGACCTGATCTTCGTCAGCGGCTTCAACGTCTTCCCCAACGAGATTGAAGACCTCATCGTGCGCATGCCCGGCGTGCGCGACTGCGCCGCCATCAGCATGCCCGACGCCAAGGCCGGCGAAGCGGTGAAGGTGGTGCTGGTGAAGTCCGACCCCGACAGCGCCAGCCCGACCGAGGCCGAGGTGCTGTCCTATTGCGCCGCCCACCTCACCGGCTACAAACGGCCGAAGGTGGTGGAGTTTCGCGGGGAGCTGCCGCGCACGCCGGTGGGCAAGGTGCTGCGCCGCGCATTGAGATAGCCCCTGCCCCCAGGGGGGCGCCGCTGGCGTCCCGGCAAGCCGGTTCTGCGGCGGCTGCTGGGTCGCGGTGCTAGAGAATGGCGCCAGACCCTTTTGCACATTGCGCCGATGAAACTGCTGCCCTCCATCCATGAACTGCGCACCTTGCTCACGGCGCCGGGCGCGCACGAAGCCCTGATCCAGCGGGTGCTGGCCGGAGCCGACGGCGGCGCTGCGGCGCATGTGTTCACGGCGCGCTTCGACGCCGAGGCGCTGGCCGCTGCACGGCACGCCGACACGGCACTGGCGCGGGGCGCGGCGCTGTCGCCGCTGGCGGGCTTGCCAGTGACGGTGAAGGACCTGTACGACATCGCCGGTCGCACGACGATGGCCGGTTCGGTGCTCCGTGCAGGCCGGCCTGCGGCCTTGCAGGACGCCACTGCGGTGGCGCGCCTGCGCGCAGCCGGTGCGGCCATCACCGGGCTGACGAACATGAGCGAGTTCGCTTTCTCCGGCGTTGGCATCAACCCGCACCATGGCACGCCGCGCAACCCTTGCGACGCGGCCGTGGCGCGCATCCCGGGCGGGTCATCGGCGGGCGCGGCGGTGTCGGTGGCACTGGGGCTGGCGGTCGCGGGGCTCGGGTCCGACACGGGCGGCTCGATCCGCGTCCCGGCAGCGCTGTGCGGCCTGGTGGGGTTCAAAAACACGCAGCGGCGCACGCCCCTGGGCGGCGCCTTGCCGCTGTCGTTCACGCTCGACACGGTGTGCGCCATGGCGCGGTCGGTGTCTGACTGCCTGGTGGTGGACGGCGTGCTGTCCGGCGCGCCGCTGCAAGTCGGCCAGGGGCACCCGCCGCGCAGCCTGGCAGGCGCCCGGCTGGCGCTGCCGCAGACGCTGATGCTCGACGCGCTGCAACCGGCAGTGGCCACGGCCTTCGAGCGCGCGCTTTCCAGGCTGTCGGCGGCCGGTGCGCAGATCGTGCCGCTGCCGCTGCGCGAGCTGGCGGAGATCGCGCAGATCAACGCGCCGGGCGGCTTCTCGGCGGTCGAGGCGTGGGCCACGCACCGCCTTGACATGCAGACCCAGCGCGAACGCTTCGACCCCCGTGTCGCCTTGCGCGTGGCGCTTGGCGAAGGCGTGAGCGCGGCCGACTACATCACCATGGTGCAGCGCCGGCAGGACTGGATCCGCCGCATGCAGGTGCAGCTGGCGGGCTTTGATGCGCTCATCAGCCCCACGCTGCCGATCGTCGCGCCGCCGATGGCTGACTTGCTGCACAACGACCAGGCCTTTTTCAAGACGAACGGCCTCTTGCTGCGCAATACCTTCGCCATCAACTTCCTGGACGGCTGCGCCTACACGCTGCCGTGCCATGCGGCGGGCGAATTGCCGGTGGGCCTGATGCTGTCCGCGCCCGGCGGGCACGACGCGGCACTGTCGAGCCTGGCGCTGGCGGTGGAAGCGCTGCTGGGCCCATGACGATGACGATGCGCCTCTTCGTCCCCGATGCGCTGCGGGCCGGCCATGAGATGGCGCTGCCCGACGCTGCAGCCCGCCATGCCATGGTGCGCCGCGTGCAGCCGGGGCAATGGCTGCGGCTCTTTGACGGCGGCGGCTGCGACTGGCCGGCCGAGGTGCTGGCGGTGGGACGCAACAGCGTCACCGTGCGCGTCGGCACACCGCAAGCCGTGCACCGTGAACTGGCGCTGCAGGTGACGCTGGCAGTGGCCATGCCGGCCAACGACCGCATGGACGTGCTGGTGGAAAAGGCCACTGAACTGGGCGTGACGCGCATCCAGCCGCTGCACAGCGAACGTTCGGTGCTGCGTGAATGGCGACCGTGCAGAGCGCAAACGGGCGCACTGGCAGGCCATTGCACAGGCCGCTTGTGAACAGTGCGGCCGCGCGGTGGTGCCGCAGGTGGCGGCCGTGCAGGGCTGGTCCGACTGGCTGCGGGGCCTGGCCGTACCCGTAGCCGCACCCGCACCCGCCGGCGCCAACGCCCGCTGGCTGCTGAGCCTGCAGCCCGGCGCGTTGGCCGTGGCTGCGCGCGGGCTGCCGACGGCGGAGCTATGCACACTCAGCGGCCCCGAAGGCGGCCTGACGCAGGAAGAAGAAGCCGCGGCACGCGCGGCAGGCTTCGTCGCCGTGGGCCTGGGCCCACGCGTGCTGCGCGCGGAGACGGCGCCACTGGCGGTGCTGGCATTTGCGGCGCTCAGCGGCGGCGGCAGCAGCGACAAGACCGGACCTGTGCCAGAGCATGGGTAACAACTTCACCTTGTGACCGACACTGGCGCCGGCACAGAATCGTTGTCCCTTTCCCTCACCACCTTCAGGAGAAATTTCATGGGCCTGCTCGACTCCGTCATCGGCGCACTCGGTCATTCACAAGGCGGCACACAAGGCGGCAACAGCAGCGGTGGCCAGGCCGACCTCATCGGCTCCATCGTCAGCATGCTGGGCCAGGGCGGCGGCCTGGGTGGCGCGCTTGGTGGGATGGGTGGCATCGGTGGCCTGATCGGCCTGGTGGCCAAGATGCAACAAAGCGGCCTGGGCGATGTCGCCAGGTCATGGATCGGCACCGGCGACAACCACCCGATATCGCCCGACCAGTTGGGCGGCGTGCTGGGCCAGGACACGGTGTCGAACATGGCGCAGCAGTTGGGCCTGAACCAGGGCGACCTGCTGTCGCAGCTGAGCCAGATGCTGCCCCAGGTGGAGGACAAGCTGACGCCGCAGGGCCAGATTCCGCAGGGTGACATCGGCGGCTTGTTGGGCGGTTTGCTTGGCGGCCAGGCGGGCCAGGGCGGAGCCCAGGGTGGCGGCCTCGGTGACCTTGCCGGCATGCTGGGCGGCTTGTTGAACAAGCGCTGA
>Ga0105048_10015847_pt1 | contig 11676 bp, 12 predicted proteins | sample MAT05_FD_78382 | JGI IMG/M metagenome (GOLD analysis project Ga0105048, IMG submission 78382) | Freshwater microbial communities from Lake Fryxell liftoff mats and glacier meltwater in Antarctica - MAT-05 | ecosystem: Environmental > Aquatic > Freshwater > Ice > Liftoff microbial mat | place...
CCGCGACCGCAGCGACGGCGGTGGGGCGCGGCATTTTAAGAAATTCGCCTTCGCTGTAGGCACGGCCGTTGATCACGGCCAGCGAGGTCGCGGCGCCGCTGCCCAGAAGGATGCTGGTCACGCGGAAATTCTTCGCGTCCAGGGTTTCTTTCGGAGCACTGGTGCGATTCATCGAGGGGGAGGCCCCCTTGCGATGAACCCAGCCGATCGGCCAAAAGGGGGCGCGCGCATCCTGGCCTGCGCAGGCAAAGCTGGAGCGGTTCTTCAGTTCATACGGCTCCGGCGCGGGCTCGATTTTCGCGGCGGCAGCGGCGTCTTCGGCGCGCAGCGTGGCGGCGCACAGCAGACCGCCGCCGAGGAGGATCAGGAAAGGGCGTGGGTTCATTGTTTGACGATATTGCTGACGGTCAGGAGGGCGTGTTGCATCTCGACTTCTTCCCGGCTGACATCGAGTTGCAGGTTGTTGATCTCGAGCAGGGGTTCCTCGTTTTCGAGTGCGGCGAGCGCGGTGGCGAAAGGGACGAATCCCACCTTCGGCAGGTCGATGCCCCAGTTCATCCGGCGGAATCCGACCATTTCCTTTTCCACAACTTCGGTGTTCAGCCGCGTGGATGTCTTATCGAGGCCCTGTTTTTTGAAAAAGTCGCTCACCCGCGGCGGGAACCAGGCGACTGGGGAGCCTTCGGGAATCATCGCCATCACCCTCCGCAGGGTCTCCATGCTGGCGGGCGCGGTTTTCTCCACTTCCTCCGTGCGCTTGATCTGGGCCTTGGCGGCGGCGATCTCGGGCCCGAGGGCGGTCACACTTTTGCGCGTCGCTTCCTGGCTTTTGGCGAGCGGACCGAGCAGCAGGTTGAAGTAGCTGTAGACCACGCCCATCACGATCAGGCTGGCGAGGATGAGTTTTTGGATTTCGTCTTTGCCGAGCTTCATTTCTTTTTTCTGGCGGGTTGTGCGGCGATGAGTTCCTCGCCGGAATAGAGGTCCACGGTGATCGCAAAAGTGGCGGTGGGCACTTGTTTGCCGTCCAGCGAGATCATCTCGGTGCCGTCCTCGAGAGTCCGGAACTTCGAACTGACGTTCTTATACTTGGTGGAAAACTTCTCCGTGAACGCCGTCCGCAAATCCTCCGCGACTTTGCGGGGATCCGTGCCGGCGGAGAGACCGTCGATGGAAAGCGAGCAGCGGCGCAGCCCATCCCCGGTGAGATCGCCGGAGAGCCGGGTGAGCTGCACCTCACGCGGCACGACCTGCATGACCTGCTCCAGCAGAGGCGCCCAGTAGAAGCGGTTTTCGACCCGTTTCACGAGCAGATTGCCGGCCTTCATTTGAGACTGGAGATCCTCTTCACGCTTCCGCGCGGTCTTGGCCAGCGGTTCGAGTTTGTCGAACTCGACCTTCACCCTCGTTAGTTCGGAATTGATGCTGTGCAGCTTGACCAGTTCGAGGACGTAGTAGCCGGCGAAACACGCGATGACGGCCGCCAGGCCATACATTGAGAGCTTCAGCGGGTCGCGGCGCTTGAGCGCCTTTGCCTTGAGGACTTCGTGGTAGAGATTGAGGTGGAGTGCCATGGTTTAGATCCCGTTCAAAAGTTCCGCCGCAGCACCGCAGGCCACGTTCAGGTCCAGCGCTTCCCGCGCGAAATCATCGGCCCGGCTGGCCGGCAGAGCCGATTCGCACTTGCCCGCCGCGCTCCATGATTCGCAGGGGAGCGCCAGTTCTTCGCCCAGCACTTTGAGCAGGGCAGGCGATTTGGCGAGGCCGCCGGAGACGAAAATTTTACTGATCGTCTCCTCATGCCGGTGCTCGAGAAAGCCGATGGAGTTTTGAATCTCGCGGACCAGCGCGGCCAGCGCCACGCGGGTGTACTCCACCACCACCTCGTCCTCGTTTTCGAGGGCCTGGAGCACCGCATCGCGCTCTTCCCCGCTCAGACCGGTGAGCGCTTCGAGGAACGCCTTTCCGCCGTAGTCGATGGAACGGACGAGGATCAGTTCTTTTTTCGACCCGACCATGACCGTCGAACTCGTGTGGCCGATATCGATCAGGAAAAACGCCTGTTCATTGAAGATCTCGGGAAAGGCAAACGCGAACGCGTTGAAGGCGCAGATCGGGGCCAGTTGCATCGCGCCGACATGTGCCCCGCTGTTTTCCAGCGCGCTGCCGACCATGGAAACCTGGGCTCGCGGCAATCCGCCCACGAGATACCTTTTCCGTCCCGCCACCTCGGGATCGGCGCTCTGGTCCGTCGTCGGGATCCGGTCGCAGTCGAGGACGAAATCCTTGCAGTCCTGATTGAGCAGCGCCATGCCGTTGAGCCGCAGCGCATCGCGCAGGAGATTCACCGGCGTCTCGGGCTGCTCGATGATGCGGATCAGCGCGTCCGGGCTGGAGACGCCCACCGCGCAGGCTTTCGCGGAGCCGCCCATGCTTTTGAAAAGCGACTTCAGTTCCTGCCCGAGGCTGTCCGCGGAATCAACCGGGCCGGTGAGCACATGGGAGGCGTAATGCGTGACCACGAAACGATTCCCGCTCTTGCGCTGGAGCAGCACAGATTTGAGCGAGTAGCGGCCGAGGTCTATGCCGATGACGGATGTGAGAGCTTTTGCCATTTCGAGTTTGTGTTAAGCAGCCGATGTGCCGAGGCCCGCGGATTCTTAAAACTTCCCATCCGCCGACTCTTCATTCGCCTGCGCCGTGGGCCGCCGCTCCCCATTCTGCAGACCCGAGACCATTTGCGAGAGCACCATGAATGCGACCCCCGCGCCGATGGCGATGAAGAGCACCCCGCCCACCATAAACATCAGCCGGTTGCGACCCCCCTGCGTCCGTTGGGCGCGCTGCATCGCCATCCGGGTCTCGATCATTTGCAAGAGTTGTTCTGGCGTTGCTTTCGCGGTTTCGATTTCGTTCATCGCTTCCATAAATTTGATTCTGAATGTTTGGCGCTACTCCCCACGAAAAAGCTTATCTCGCGCCGTTCCTCGGATTTCTTGCGGTCGCGCTGCTCGGCGAAATCGTCGGCAAGATTTTTCACGGCCACGCTTTCTGGATGCTCGCCGAGCCGCGCTACTGGGTCCTGCCGCTCCAGACCCTCGTCGGCGCCGCGCTCCTCTGGCGCTACTGGCCTTCCTACGCCCTGCGCCTCCCGGCCCGCGCCGGCTTCGCGATTTTGATCGGCGCGCTCGCTCTCGTTCTTTGGATCGCTCCGCAGCAATGGTTAGGAACACCCGCCCGCCTCGACGGCTTCCAGCCCGAGTTCTTCGGCGGCCCGGACACCTGGGCCTACTGGCTAAACGTCCCCCTGCGCTTCATCCGACTCGTCATCGTCGTCCCTTTGCTCGAGGAAATCTTCTGGCGCGGCTTCCTCCTCCGCTACCTCATTGACGACGACTTCACCGACGTGCCCATCGGCGCCTTCTCGTGGAAATCCTTCGGCATCGTCACCGCCGGCTTCTGCCTCGAGCATTCCTTTGCCGACTGGCCCGCCGCCATCCTCACCGGCGCCCTCTTCAATCTCGTCGCCTACCGCACCCGCAGCCTCAGCGCCTGCGTCCTCACCCATGCCGTCACCAATCTCATCCTCGGCATCTGGGTCATGCGCACCGGCCAGTGGGGCTTTTGGTAGGAGCGGCCCCAGGGTCGCGACTCGCCCTCTCTGGAGTGAAAAGAATCGCGCCATCTTTTGGCGATCACCCCGCTCATTCTTCCCTCGTTTCCAAACTCCATTTGGAGCGCGGCAAGGGACGTGCTTAGGAGTCATCCCAAGATGCAGCATACATTCACTCACAAAGTCCTCATGTGCCTGATCTCCGGTTTCGGGGCGGCGTGTTTGTTCTGGGTCTTCCGCCATTTCGTGCAGGAAGCGATCTGGGAATCCGGCGCCGGGTGGAAGGAAAGCCTGCGCGGCGAGACGATGGAAGGCCGCAAGCGGTAATCCCGCTCCCGCCTTCCCGCCTCCGCTCCTCTCAGGATGTCCCGCACGGGCAGTTTTGGAGCGTCTCTACGTTAAAGGCAGGACTTCCACTGGATCGGAGCGATCCCTTTCCTCGGGATGCCATCCTGTGCGTTGCGTTTTTCCGCGCCTCTGGCAAATCCCCGCTTTTTCCCCGGCGGGTGTGTGCACTAAGCTCCCTCGCCACGCCCCATGTCCACCGTCCCCACGCCCGGCAGCCTCATCGCCGACCGCTTCGAGCTGCTCGAAGAAATGCCCCGCGTCACCGACGGTCGGCTCTTTCGCGCCCGCGATCTCGCTTTCGCCGAGCCAGTCGCCGTGAAGCTGCTCGGCACCGGCTGCGGAATGGACGCCAAGGGGCGGCAGGCGCTCGAGCTCGCCATGCGCCGCGTGCAGCTCATGCCGCATGCGCATCTCCTCCGGCACGATTCGCTCGACGCTGCCAGCGGGGTGCAGGTGCGCGAATGGATCCACGGGTTCTCCCTGCTCGATCTTCTCCGCCGCCGCCGCGAGTTGAGCGCCGACGACATCTTTCGCCTGCTCTCCACGCTGCCGGCCACCCTCGATTTCCTCACCGCGCACGACCTCCCCGTCCCGCGTCCGCTGCTGGGCAAAGTCTTCATCCAGTTCGCCCCCACGACTACGCCGGAGACGCTCGCCGCCGAGCCCATCGCCGGCTGGCCGTCTTTCTCGGTGAAAGTAAACCCGCTGAGTGTCCGCGCGCTTTTGTCCGATACGACGAGCGACACCACGCGAACTCTCATCGTCGATCCCCGGGCGGTGGCCGCGACTCAGGACGCGAGCGGCCCGAGCGGCCCACGCGTCCTCGCCGAACTCCTTTACGAGCTGCTCGGCGGTCGCCAGCGCGACGCCGACAGCCGCCGCTACAGCCCGCTCAGCGCTCTGCATGAGGAGGGCAATGGCGTGCTCCGCCGGGCGCTGCTCGTGGAGCCGCACGCGGATTGCCACGCGCTCTGGCAGGACTTGCGGAAAGCGCAGGGGGGCGGCGTCCCGCCGGGCGCTCCGCTGAGCAGCGAGTGCAGCGACAATCGTCCGCTGGAAATTTCGCCCACGGCGGTGGCCAAACCGGAGACCGGCCTCGAGCTCATCCTCACGGCGGAGGATCCCGCCGTCCCCGCGATCCATCTCATCGCCCGGTCCCACTTCACCATCGGGCGCTCGCTCCAGTCCGCGGATTTCATCACCCGCTTCCTCCCCGAATCCTCCGCCAACAACGCCCTCACCGACCGCCTCAGCCGCATTCACGCCGTCGCCGAAAACGTCGGGGGACGGCTGGTCATCCGCGACGGCAGCGGCTCCTCTCCCAGCGTCAATGGGACGACTCTCGACGGGCACCTCCTTTCGCCCGACCACCCCACCCCGATCCTCCATCGAGCCATCCTCGCGCTCGGCCAGGAGTATTTTCTCGAGCTCATCCCCCTGCTCCACCCGCCGGCCCGCGAGTGGCCCGACCCACACGGCGTGGACGCCCCGCCCTCCGCACCGCTGGGCGCGCTGGTCTGCGAGCCGCGCAATGGCCAGCCCGTGATCCGCCGCAGCGTCTGGCTTTTCTCCGAACTCGGCTTCGGCGTGGACTATTGCGGGCGGCTCGTGTGGGACACGCGCGCGGCCGGGGAAAGTCCGGCGGCGTTTCACTTTCACCGCGGTTCCTTCTGGCTGCGCAATCGCTCTCTGCCCGAAGCTTCCATCACCGTCGGTGCCACCGCCGTCTCTCGCGATTTTCGGGTGGTCCCGCTTTTCTCCGGCCAGACCGTCCGCCTGGGATCCACGAATTTCGCCGTCGAGATCCACTGACCCGCAGCCCTGCCCCCACGCCATGCTCAATTCCATCAGCCATCCCCTCGAAGCCGTCATCTGCCGCGACGGGCGTCCGCTCGCGCGCTGCGTTCTCCGCCGCGGGCGTTACGTCATCGGGCAGGATCGGAGAAACGAGATCGTCGTCGATGACCCGTCGGTTTCCGCGACGCATGCGCAGCTTACCGTCGAGGGCGACGGCGAGTTTTTCATCGAAGACCTCACCAGCGCCAACGGAACGCGCATCAACGGCCATCCCACCCACGGAGCCACGCAAGTCACGCTGGAATGCCATCTCGAACTCGGCTCGGCGACGCTCGAATTCCAGCGCGGCGGATTGCCCGCGTCGGTCTTTCAATTTCTCCCCGCGGGCTTCCTCGGCGCGCAGCGGTATGCGGTCGGCGAGATCGTGGTCCAAGGCAGCACCAGCACCATCTACGAAGCGCGAGATCACGCGCTCAACCGGGACGTCGCCATGAAAGTCATGCTTTCGGAAAGCCAGGCGAAACCCGGCTACGTGCTCCGCTTCATCCGCGAAGCCCAGATCGCCGCACAACTCCAGCACCCCGGCATCCTCCCGGTCTATGACCTCGGTCTCGACGAGCAGCAGCGGCTTTACTCCACCACCCGGTTCGTCGAGGGCGATTCCCTTGCCGGCATCCTCGACGCGCTGGCTTCGGAGACCGACGCCGAGTCGCCGCACAGCCTCGCTGCCCTCATCGGGGTGTTTCAAAAAGTCTGCGACGCCATCGCCTGCGCGCATTCCCAGGGCGTCGTCCACAGCACGCTCCGGCCGGAGATCATCACCGTCGGGCGTTTTGGCGAAGTGTTCGTGGGAAGCTGGGGACTCTCCCGCCTTTCTACCCGGGACGACGGGGACGCGCGCCGCGTGCAAGCGCCCGACGCCAGCGCCGAGCCCACGCTCTCCCGCTACTGCGCGCCCGAGCAGGCCGAAGGCGCCCTCGACGACATCGACGCTCGCACCGACATCCACGCCCTCGGCGGCATCCTCTATCGCATCCTCACCCTCCGCGACCCGATCAGTGGCGAGACGGAATCCGAGCTCCTCGAACAAGCCCTCAGCCCCCGCGATCCGCCGGCCGCCGCGCTCGCCGGACAGCCCCCCTGCCCTCACTGGCCCGGCGAAAAACTGCCTGAGTCGCTCGCCTCCATCGCGATGAAAGCGCTCAGCCTCGCCCGCGACGACCGCCATGCGACTGTGCGAAAATTGCAGGAGGAAGTGGCTGTCTGGCAGGACGGCGCGGCCTCCGGCAGCACCGAGTCGGGCGGGCTCTGGAAAGGTTTCACCGGCCTGCTCGGGCGGCACTGAGGCGACACCGCATGGACCTGTCAGCCTACCTCACGCAGCGCACGGCGCTCATCGACCGCGCCCTCGACGGCTTCCTCCCGCGCGCCAGCGTGAAGCCCGCCACGATCCACAAGGCGATGCGCTACTCGCTCTTTGCCGGCGGCAAACGCCTCCGTCCCGTGCTCACCCTCGCCGCCGCTGAAGCTTGTGGCGGCGGGCTTTCCCAAGCCACGCCCGCCGCCTGCGCCGTCGAGTGCATCCACACCTACTCGCTCATCCACGACGACCTGCCCTGCATGGATGACGACGACCTCCGCCGCGGACGCCCGACCTCGCGCAAGGTTTTCGGCGAAGGCGTCGCCGTCCTCGCCGGCGACGGCCTGCTCACCATTGCCTTTGAAATTCTCGCGCAAGCCGCGCCCACCCCGCGCTACTCCACCGCCGCACTCATCCGCGAACTCGCCAACGCCAGCGGCAGCCAGTGGCTGATCGGCGGCCAGGTCGCCGATCTCGAAGGCGAGGGGAAAAAACTCGGTGGCGCGGAACTGAAATACATCCACCGCTGCAAGACCGCCGCGCTCCTCACCGCGAGCATCCGCCTCGGCGCGATGAGCGCCAACGCCCCGCCCGCGCGACTCGCCGCACTGACTGCTTTTGGCCAGGCCCTCGGCCTCGCCTTCCAGGTGATCGACGACATCCTCGATGTCACGCAAACGACCGAGAAGCTCGGCAAGACCGCCGGCAAAGACGTTGCCGCGACCAAGGCCACCTATCCCGCCGTCTTCGGTCTCGACCGGTCCCGGCGCGAAGCCCACCGCCTCACCCGCGCCGCCCACGCCGCCCTCGCCCCCTTCGGCAAAAACGCCGCCATCCTCCGCGCCCTCGCCGACTACCTGCTCGCGCGGGATTATTGAACGGCACGCGCACGCCAGGCACCTCGCGCCGTCGGTGAGTTTCCGCTTTCGCCACCGCGCCCGGCCCGCGTAAAACAGCGTCCGCATGGCGACGCTGAAAATCCAGGAACTCCCCGCGCAGGACCGCCCACGCGAAAAGCTCGCCGCTCTCGGAGTCGGCGCCCTCAGCGACAGCGAACTCATCGCCATCCTCCTGCGCACGGGAATGGTCGGCGCGAACGCCATCGACGTCGCGCGTGACCTCCTCCGAAAATACCAATCCCTCGGCGGCCTCGCGCGTTGCACCGTGGCCGAGCTGGCCGAGATCAAAGGTGTCGGCCCAGCCAAAGCCGTGCAGCTCGCCGCCGCGTTCGGCCTCGCCACGCGGCTCGCCGTCGAGCAGCTCAGCAAGCAGAAGCTCGATACCCCCGACCTCATCTACAGCCTCCTCGGCTCCACGATGCGCTCCCTTTCCCGTGAATCCCTCCGCGCCGTCCTCCTCGACACCCAACTCCAGCTCATGCGCATCGAGGAAATCTCCCACGGCAGCCTGAACGAAAGCGTCGCCCATCCGCGCGAGATTTTCCGCCCCGCCATCATCTACGCCGCCTTTGCCATCATCCTCGTCCACAACCACCCCTCCGGCGACCCCTCCCCCAGCGATGCCGACCACCGCCTCACCCGCCGCCTCGCCGAAGCCGCCACGCTCCTTGGAATCCGATTCTTCGACCACATCATCATCGGCACCCCCGACAACGGCCGCCGCCCCTACTTCAGCTTTCGCGAAGCGGGAGTGATTTGAAGAGCAGGCGCTCTCTCCTTTTATAGGATGTACAGGAACTTAAACGCGTTTCATCCTGAGCGGAGCGGAGGCGAAAAGGTGGGCGCAGCGCAGTCGAAGGACCCCGGCGGTTCATTGACGTAGAGCGCTGAAACGGACCGCCGGGGTCCTTCGACTGCGTTCCGTCCCACCTTCGCCCGCACGGAACTCCGCTCAGGATAGAGGGCGTCTAAAAAGTCGGGCCTCGCCTGCCTCTTCCTCTTCCTCTTCCGCTTCCTCTGAATCTTCCTTCGGCACCGGGAAATGAGGAAGATTAAGAGGAAGAGGAAGAGGAAGAAATTTGCTGGGATCGACTTTTTAGACGCCCTTTTAGAGGATCATTCGGCGGGCGGTTTTTGAACCGCGGAATTCTCGGATTGCGCGATCATTTTTCCAATGCAGTCGATCCGCGAATCCGAGTAATCCGCGAAATCCGCGGTCAAAATTTCATCGGCTTGGGACTGCCGGTACATACTCTTAGGCTTTCGCTTTTCACTCATGCTCCACCCCACCGCCATCATCCACCCCGAAGCCCGGCTCGGCGCGAACGTCACCGTCGGCCCGCACGCCATCATCGAAGGCGCCGCACGAATCGGTGCCGGTTGCGTGATTCAGGCACACGCTGTGATCACTGGCCATGTCGTCATGGGGAAAGACAACCTCATCGGCTACGGCGCGATCATCGGCGGCGAGCCGCAGGACTTCGCCTTTCAGCCGGCGGTGAAAAGCGAAGTCCGCCTCGGCGACGGCAACAAAATCCGCGAATACTGCACCATTCACCGTGGCACCGCCGAGGGCAGCGCCACCGTCGTCGGCCATGGCTGCTTTCTCATGGTGGGCGCGCATCTCGGGCACAACTGCCACCTCGGCGATCACATCATCATCGCGAACGGCGCCATGCTCGGCGGCCATGTCCGCGTCGAGGACCGTGTGTTCATCGGCGGTGGCTGCGTCTTTCATCAGTTCATCCGCATCGGACAGCTCGCCATTTGTCAGGGGGGATCCGCTTTCAGCAAAGACATCCCGCCCTTCACCACCGCCGCCGACGTCAATGGCGTGGTCGGCCTCAACGCCATCGGCCTCCGCCGCGCCGGCTTTTCCACCGCACCGCGCGCCGAGATCAAAGCCGCCTTTTCCCTCCTCTACCGCAGTGGCCTCAATACCAGCCAGGCCGTCGCCGCCGCCCGCGAGCGCTCATGGGGTGAGGCAGCCCAGTCCTTCTGGGATTTTGTCGGTGCCGCGGGAAAGCGCGGACTTTGCGACCTCATCGCCACCCGCAGCAGGACAGGGCCCGTCGGGAGCGACTGATCCCCGCCGCTTCGGCCTCCCGCCCGAAAGAAAAAGCGGTTGCCGCCTCCGAGATTGCGGGTAGAAATCCCGCGCTCGTTTCCCCCAAAATCGAACCCTTCAATCATCCCCACCATGCACCGATTCCTCGTCCCCCTTTTCGCCCTGCTCCTCGTCGGCTGCGCCACGTCCCAACCCGCGAAATCCTCCTCCGCCGTCTCCGCCGCCCGCCCTGTCAAACCCGGCCAGCGCCTCATCGTCCGCACCACCGCCTACACCCAGAGCGAACCCGGTGGCTGGGCGAATGGAATCGGCGGACGTCTCCGCTACTCGATGCACAACAGCAGCGCCGCCAGTGACTGGTCGTGGCTGCCCGTCGGCACCCGGTTCCGCATGATTTGCACCGGCCGCACCTACATCATCGAAGACTACGGCAGCGCCCTCGTCGGCCGCCGCACCATCGATCTCTTCTACCCCAGCCGCGCCCTCATGAACCAGTGGGGCATGCGCCACGTCGAAATCGAAATCCTCGAATGGGGCAGCGCCCGCAAGAGCCTCGAAGTCCTCGGCAGTCGTCGCCGCCATCCCCAATGCCGCGCCATGGTCGCCTCCCTCACCGAGCAAGCTCGCGGCTACCCGGACGCCTTCCGCCGCCTCTCGGTGAACTGAGCAAAATTTGGGATTTAGCATTTAGGATTTAGCATTCGTCAAAGCGCGCAGCTTTCTCCAAATGCTAAATCCTTAAATCTGAAATCATAACTTCACCCATGCACATTCTCGTCACCGGCGGAGCCGGCTACATCGGCAGCATTTGCGTAGAGCAACTCCTCGACGCCAGCCACACCGTCACCGTCTTCGACAACCTCACCGAAGGCCACCGCCGCGCCCTCGACCCCCGCGCCAAACTCATCGTCGGCGACCTTCAGAAGGACTGCGACATCTCCGACGCCATGGAGGCCAGCCGGCCCGACGCCGTGATGCACTTCGCCGCCAATGCCCTCGTCGGCGAATCCATGGAGAATCCCTCCAAGTATTTCCGGAACAACGTCACCGGCGGCATCCACCTTCTCGACGCCATGGTCGCCTGCGGCGTCAAACGCTTCGTCTTCTCCTCCACCTGCGCCACCTTTGGTCCGCCCGACCGCATCCCCATCGACGAGACCCTCCCCCAGCGCCCCATCAACCCTTACGGCGAGTCCAAGCTCATCTTCGAGAAAATCCTCCGTTGGTACGACGAAATCCACGGCTTGCGCTTCGTTGCCCTTCGCTACTTTAACGCCGCCGGCGCCAGCGCCCGCTTCGGCGAAGACCACCGCATCGAGACCCATCTCATCCCCAACGTCCTCAAAGTCGCCCTCGGCCAAAAGGAGAACGTCCAAATCTTCGGGACCGACTACGAGACCCCCGATGGCACCTGCATCCGCGACTACATCCACATCCTCGACCTTGCGACCGCCCACATGCTCGCCCTCGGCGCGGAAAAAAGCGCCTTCTACAACCTCGGCACCGGCGGCGGCACCAGCGTCCGTGAAATCATCGCCACCTGCGAAAAAGTGACGGGCAAAAAAATCGCCGTCGTCGAGCAACCCCGCCG
>Ga0105048_10015849_pt1 | contig 11675 bp, 8 predicted proteins | sample MAT05_FD_78382 | JGI IMG/M metagenome (GOLD analysis project Ga0105048, IMG submission 78382) | Freshwater microbial communities from Lake Fryxell liftoff mats and glacier meltwater in Antarctica - MAT-05 | ecosystem: Environmental > Aquatic > Freshwater > Ice > Liftoff microbial mat | place...
AACTGGAACGTGTCGTGGGGCTTCAAGTCGAAGCACACCAACGGTGCAAACTTCGTATTCGCCGACGGCTCGGTGAAGTTCCTCAGCCAGTCGATCGACATGATCGCCTACCAGTATCTCGGTGGCCGCAACGACGGCCAACCGATCCCGAATTTCTAACCGATGCCCTTCGGTCCTCAATCGCAATCGACTCTCGCAGAGGGTGGGCTATCCCACCCTCTGTTATGTATCCCCTCCCCCTATCACAGGTAACGCACCATGACACGCCGCATCGCTTGGATCGTCTTCGCATCGGCCCTCATCGGGTTGGCCGGCTGCGGACCCAAATATGCCCCAGTCACGGGCGTCGTCACGCTCGATGGCAAACCCGTGGAGGGCGCCTCGGTCACCTTCCTCTCGGACGACGGCAAGACGACGGCGTTCGGGAACACCGACGCCAGCGGTAACTTCACCCTCAGCAGCGGTGAAATCGCGGGCGCGATCGCCGGCAATTACAAAGTGGTCGTCGTCAAGGCCCCGAAAGTGGTCGGCGGAGCCGAAATGAGCCCCGGCGGCGACGGCGTCGGCATGAGCAAAGAGTACGTGAAGCAAATGGAAAAAGACATGGACAAAAACAAAGGCACAGGCCCAATGATGGGGAAGATGGGTCCCGGCAAGATGATGCCCCCCGGCGGCGGTGCGACGGCGATCAAGACCGAACTGCCGCAGACCTACTCCACGGCCGAAAAGACCCCGCTCACTGCGAAAATCCCTTCGGATGGCCCGATCAAGATCGAGTTGAAGTCGAAGCCATAGCATGACCGAGACTCCGCACACCGAGCTCGCATCGCCACCACCGGCCCGTCGCGGCCGGTGGTTTCGTAGAGTGCGCCTGCTCGTCCTGATCCTCGCTCCCCTAGCCGCTTTGGGTTGGCGCTACCGCATCACGCGACCCGAGTATCGTTTGGCGCGCGGCCACGAGGCGATGCGCGCCAACGATCACGAGCGCGTCGGGCAGTTCGCCGATCGGCTCGAAGCCTCCGGCCATGCCGACTTGGCCAACCTCTTGCGCGGCGAAGCGCTGTTGCATCTCGGTTCGCCGAAGTTGGCCCTCGTTCAATTCAACAAGATCGCGGCCGACGGGCCGGTTCGCCAGCGCGCCGCCGTCCTCGCGGGCCGGGCCTTATTGGCGATCGGAGACCTGCGCGAAGCGCACCGCGTCTTCAGCGTCGTGGTGGCCGAGCAACCGGACAACCCCGACGGACACCGCGGCTTGGCCGCCATCGCTTACGACTTGGGCCATTCGGGCCAGGCTATCGACTTCCTGACCCGCGTCGCCGAGCTCGATCCGCACGATTCCCGCCCGCACAATTTGATCGGCCTCATCTGCAAGGATTTGCGGTTGAACGTCGATGCCGAAGCGGCCTACGAAGAATGCCTCCGGCGCGGCGGACAGCCGTCGGTCGAGCGGGATGCGAAACTCGGCCTCGCGGAAGTGCAGGCCCGGCTCCACAAATACGCGGAAGGCTTGGAAACGATCCGAGACGTGGAGATCGCGTCGGCCGGGGAGCAGCCGAATCCGGTCGCCGTCCGGGCCGAATGCTTGCGCGGTTTGGGCCGCACAGCCGAATCCGCAGCCGTTTTGGATGCGGCACTCGTCACGCACCCGAGCGCCATTCTGCACCGCGTCCGCGGGCAAACGCACCAAGATGCGGGCGATTTGCCGCAGGCCGTGAGAAGCTTCGAACGCTCGGTCGAACTCGATCCGCGCGAACCGCAATCGCATTATTTGTTGGCGCAAGCGTACACGGCGGCGGGACGCAAAGACGAAGCGACCCGGGCTTACGCCAAGCTCGACTTGCTGCGGGGCAAGTTCGACGCGATCACGCGACTTTCCAGCGAAGCGATGGAAAAGCCTTGGGATGCGAATGTGCGGTTGAAATTGGCCGATCTGTCCGACGACATGGGCCAACCGAAGCTCGCGCAGATGTGGCGGAAAGCCGCGGCCGCGTGCGCGGAATCCGAGCGCTGATGTCAGCGGACTTCGCGCAAGAACCAATCCCGGAAGGCCGACTTCTGCGCCGGCTTGGTGGCCAAGCCGTACGCGGTCTCCGCTTCCATTTTCCCGGCTTCCGCATTCCCCTGCCCGTGCAGGCAAGCGGCCAAAATCAGCCGCGATTGCGGGTGCAGCGGGTGGATCGCCAAGGCCGCGCGGCAGTCCTCCTCGGCTTTCGCCCACTGCTTCCGCAGCGCCCGGGCCGTGGCGCGCGTCGCGTAGTGCTCCACCGAGCGCGGACTCATGCCGATGAGCTTGGTCGAAGCTTCTTCGGCCCGGTCGAAGCGACCATTGGCCAGCGCGGCTTCGGCGACGGCCGCGAGTGCGACCTCGGAGTCCGGTGCCAACTTCGCTGCGTTCTCTGCGGCGGCGAGTCGCTCTTTCGGCTCGCCGCAGGCTCCCCGGGCCATGCCCATGGCAATCCAAGCGTCCACATCGCCCTTATGGCTGCTCAGGTGAACCAGGAGACGTTCGCGCGCTTGCTTGCCCAAAACCCATTGCGCGGTCGATCCGGACGTCAAGTTGGCGGCCAGCCGGGCCAGCGCGATACCGAGATCCCGGTCCATTTCCGGATGAGCCACATCGGGGCGAAAGGCCACCAACGGATTCGCACCCGGCGGCAATCCCTTCGGCGGCAGCGCCGGCCCCGGCTTCCGCAATATCCGGTGATCCGTGACGCTGGCGTGGGCGATGCTCGTACTATCCGCCCGCGGCATGTGGCACGCGATGCAACTGTCTTTCTTGGCGAGACGCTGGGGCGGCGGCGCCGTGCAGCCTTTGGTCTCGTGGCAGGTTGCGCAGCGTTTGTTGTAGAAGGCGTCGCGCTCCGCCGGCGGCGGGGCTTTGTGCGGATCGTGGCAACTCGTGCATTGGAGGTGGCCGCCGCCGGCCGGGGAGCAGCGGCTGAGTTCCATTTGTTCGAACTGCCCAACCGACTGATGGGCTTCGGCCAGATCCGGATGGCGCACGAACACGGTGACGAACTCGGAGAAGGGCAGGCCGGGGCGGTATTCGAATTCGCTCCGGCCGCGGCGCGGGATGCGCTCTTGGCCTTGCAGATGGCATTGTTCGCAGATCGACGCTTGCAGCGCGGCCGGGAGGTGCTTCGGATTCACGATCGACGTATCGACTTTTGTGGCACTTTTGCCGGCGAGCCTTTCCTTGACGTGGAGTTCCCCGGGGCCGTGGCAGCGTTCGCAGCCGATGGACGTTTGAATCGGGGAGACCGGTGCGCGGAATCGGTTGAGGGTTTGCGGGATCGGCTCCGCCTGATCGACGTGGCAATACAGGCATGAGGGGACTATCGCCCGACGGCCGCCGGTGCCCAAGTCGAAGCCCGGGGAGATGTCCCAGCGGGATTCTTTGCCGAACCAACTGATCGGCGATTGCCAGACGGATCCACTTTCGACCGACAGATACGAGCGCCCGCGCGTCCCCGAACCGATGGCGAGATCGGAGGGCACGGTGTATGTCGGCAGCGCGCCACCTTTGCTGTCGGACGCCGTGACGCGGTGGAGGTGACCCCCAGGTGTATCGGTGATACTCAGTTCGTAGCCGTGCAATTTCCAACGGTTGTTGGCGACGCAGTCGAACTTTTCGATCGGTTCGGTCTTCCCGACGGATGCGGATCGGCCCATCGGGTGAGCGTGGTACGAGGTGCAAATGTCGCCGTGGCAGGCGGCGCACTTCGCATCGCCGACGTAGCGGACATCCGGTTGCACATTGCGAAAGTCGGTCGCGTAGTGCAACCGGGGATCGAGCGGAGACGCCTCGGGCACGATGTCGTCGGCAGCGCTCGCCATCGGCGTTGTCGGTATCGTCATCGGGTTTCGGATGAAGGCGAACCAGAGCACAGCGGCAATGCCGAGGAGCATTGCGACGATGAATGCCGAGCGGAGTCTGAATCGCTTCATGGGTGGCGCTGACCGAGAATGGTGACGTGAGTTTACTTCGATAGTCGAACGCTGTCCAAGAGCAACTGGGCGAGGGGTGTAGCAACGAGTCTTGGAGTTTCTTCGTAGGGCGGGTGGAGTCTTCGGAACCCGCCGCTGGAAGGAAGGGGGCTACCGCAGATTATCACGAAGCTATTTCTGTGGGCGGCGGGTTCTTAAGACTCCACCCGCACCACGAAGAAACTTCAAACATCATTGTCACACCCATTTTTCGCAAATTGTGTTGCATCGGCCGAAGACTTTGTTAATGTTGTGTGTAGTCAGAGAAAACATGCGATTCCCTCTCTCCCATCGCTGGCTCTTCCTCATCGGCATTCTGTCGATTGGGGCGCTATTCGCATCTGCGAATCCGGCGAATGCGAGCTGCGGCGATTATTTGCAAATCATCCCCAAGACGGATGGCTCGCCCAATTCCGATTCGCCGATGGCTCCTCACAAACCCTGCAGCGGCAGCTCTTGCCAGAAGTTTCCGGTGATTCCGGCACCCCTGCCGATCCCGACTTTCACCGTCACCGTTCAGCCTTTGGATGCGATTCTGCCATCAACATTCGAAGTTGTGGAAACTTCGAAATTCATGTGGCCGGAACAGGAAAACTCGGCGACCTGCCGGGGCCATCTCGATTCGATTTTTCACCCCCCTCGCTAGCCCCTGCGACCTGCGAATTGCGGCCGTCGCTGACTTTACCAGTCGCTGATGGTGTCGCCGTCCGCAATCCCGTCGCTCGGAATCGCCACAATCCGCAACAATTGTAAACTTCGGTTCGATTGCCAATCCCGGCAATCGCGCCGTTCATTTCCGGTGTACCGGTGCGCGATTGCGTCCGGTGTGCCGGCGTCGGTTCGCGGTTTTCCATCATCTTCCTTCATCCGGAGTCCTTGGACATGACGCGCTCTGCCCGTTCCGCTTTCACGCTCATCGAATTGCTGGTGGTCATCGCGATCATCGCGATCCTCATCGGTCTGCTGTTGCCCGCCGTGCAGAAGGTCCGCGAAGCCGCCGCGCGGATGAAGTGCTCCAACAACCTGAAACAGATCGGCATCGCCGCGCATAGTTACCACGGCGCCAACGAATGCCTGCCTCCGGGCAACTCGAAGCCGAACAGCTTTTCGTCGCACAGCCTGCTCCTGCCGCACATCGAACAAGACAACGTTTACAAGCAGATCGACTTTACGAAGACGCACGTGCTCAATCCCGTGCCGAAGGCGATGGTGTTGGCGACGTTCCTCTGCCCGTCGGATCCGCAAACGACGGTACCGGCGGGCTGGGCCGGGAACAATTACGCCGCCAACTACGGGACCGGGATCATTTGGCAGCAAGACGCGAGTGGTTCGAACGGAGCGTTCTACCATGTGACTGGTGACAAAGGCTGCCGCTTCGCCGACATCACCGACGGGCTGAGCAACACCGCCGCATTCTCCGAGCGCTACAAAGGCGACTGGAGCAACGCCACGGTGACTCCGCGCAGCGACTTGATCAACCCGAAACTGGTCGCCCCGGCGAACGCCGACGAAGCGATGAACTTCTGCCGCGCCAGCGACCCGAACGACATCACCCTACAGTGGTATTCGAACTTCGGCGCCAACTGGATCCAAGGCAACCAAGACGTGATGTACGGCCACGCTTCGATGCCCAACGACAGGCTCTGCGCGTTCCCGCAGAACTCGACTCAAACGATGCCCGCGAGCAGCGGTCACACCGGCGGCGTCAACGTGTTGCTCTGCGACGGGTCGGTCCGGTTCGTGCGCAATAGCATCGCCGTGGCGACCTGGCGGGCGCTGGGCAGTCGCAACGGCGGCGAAGTGGGGGGGAACGACTGATGATTCGGTGCCCGTATTCACCGCCGCGATCCTTCGCCGCAGCGTGCCTCGCGCTCGTGTTTGCCGGTTGCGGTACGAAGGAAGTTCCGCAACCCATCGATACGGCCGAAGCCGGCCGTCATCTCGAAGCCGCGTTGAAATCTTGGAAAGCCGACGAACCGTATAGCGGTCTCGCGGATCGCAGTCCTTCGATCGTGTTCAACGAGCCGCTCTGGCAGGATGGAGCCAAACTGCTGAGTTACGACTTGGAACCGGTCGAATTGCAAGGGCGTCAAGGGCGTTCCACGGCGAAACTGACTCTCAAGGATAAAGCCGGTAAACAGTACGAGCGGCGGATCGGGTACGTGATCGACACGGTGCCCCGCATCGTGATCGTCCGCGAAAACCTGGGGCTTTGACGGTTCGTTTGCATTCCGATTTCCCATGAGGTGTCCCGTGCGTTCCCTAGCGCGTTTCGGTCTCGGACTTATTCTCGCCGCCATTTTGGGAGGCCCGGCCCTCGCCCAGCGGGAGAAGAAAGATGAAGACTTCTCCAAAGAAAAACCGGCTATCGGCGAGAAGTTGCCGAAGGTTTCGATCTTCGACGCCGCCGGCAAAGAATTCAAGACGGCCGACCTGCGGGGCCATTACACCGTGCTGACGTTCGGGTGCTTGACCTGACCGCCTTTCCTCTGGAACGTCTCCGGTCTGGAGGCGGCGTACCGGGACTACGGTCCCAAAGGTGTGAAGTTCTACTTCGTCTACAAGACGCTGGCCCACCCGGAACTCGTCGGGAGCTACGTGCAGCCGTTTACAATCGAAGAGCGCTTGGCCCATGCGCGGCAAGCGGACAAGCAACTCGGCGCCACCGTCCCGTGGATCGTCGATGCCATGGATAACCGGCTCAAGCACGCGCTCGGCGACCGGCCGAACTCGGAGTTCATCATCGATCCCAAAGGCGCGGTGGTGCGCAAGCGCGCTTGGAGCCACCCGGCCCAAGTGCGCAAGGATCTGGAGGAATTGGTGGGGAAGGCCGACACCTTCACCCGAGAAGAGAACATCAAACTGAAATTGGAGCCGCCGTTGAAAGCGCCGGCGCCGCGAGGCACTATGCCCCGGCTGCAGCGGCCGCGGATGCAGGCCATCGTCATGGAGCCGGTGATCGAGAAGAAAGGCCTACCCTTCTACGCGAAGTTGCGAGTGGAGGCCGACGGGCCGCTCATCAATCGGGGGGAAGGTCAACTATATCTCGGTTTCCATCTCGACCCGTTCCACGATGCGCACTGGAATAACCTGACAAGCCCGTTGAAATTCGAACTGGAGCTGCCGAAGGGCGCGAAGTTCGAGAAGGCGGCCGGTGAGGCGGCGAAGGTGAAGGCGAGCAGCGACACCGATCCGCGCGAGTTCCTTATCGATGTGGCGAACTGGCCAGTCGACCTGCCGGTGAAATTGACCGTGACCTACTCCGCCTGCGTCGGCGAACGGGCCTGCCACGTCGTGGAGCAGAGCTACGTTCTGCGGCGAGTGCGCGACATCGACGGCGGTGGGGCGCGATCCGACGGGGCCGGGATGTGGAAGCCGGAGGAATTCGCCAAGCAGTCCTTGGCGTCCGACAAAGACGGCGATGGCAAACTCTCCAAATCCGAGGTTCGCGGGTTGATGTTGCCGCATTTCGACGACTTCGACGCAAACAAAGACGGACTACTGGACGCCAAAGAAATCGAAGAAGTGGCCCGCTGGTTGAATACCCACCACGCACCGGGCGTGCCGGATAAGCCGAAGAAATAAGGCGCAGGGAAGGACGATGAAGCGGTACTCGATCTCGATGATTCTCGGGGTGTGCCTCGGTGCCGTCAGCCTGCTCAGCTGCGGGCGACGCCCCGCGCCGGAGCTCCCGGCGCCGAGCGAAGCCGCGACGGTGTCGTTCGTCGATGCGACCGCATCCGCGGGGATTCGGTTCAAACATGTCAACGGGGCCACCGGTCGCAAACTGCTGCCCGAGACAATGGGCGCCGGTGTCGTCGTGCTCGATTTCGACGCCGACGGCAAACCCGATCTCTACTTCTGCAACAGTTCGCCGTGGCCGGGTGCCGCGTCGCTGGCGAAACCCACGGGGGCGCTCTACCGCAACAAAGGGGATGGTACCTTCGACGATGTCACGGTCGCAGCCGGGTTGAACGTCCCGCTCTACGGGCAAGGCGGGTGCGCCGGCGACTTCGACAACGACGGCTTCCCCGATCTGTTCCTCACGGCCGTCGGGGGCAACCGGCTCTTTCGCAACATCGGCGGCGGCCGCTTCGAAGACGTCACCGACCGCGCCGGGCTGCTCGTCAACACTTGGCCGAAGGTCGCGGACGCCGGCGAGTTCGAGCGTTGGAATAAACCGATCTCGTTCCCGTCGTCCGCAACGTGGCTTGATTTCGACGGCGACGGCCGGCTCGACCTGTTCATCTGCCAGTACCTGACTTGGTCGCCGGCGTTCGACCTCGGCATCCAAGCGATCTTGCCGGGTGGCCAACGGGCGTACGTTCCGCCGACGCAGTTCCCCGGCACGACCTGCAAGCTCTACCGCAACCTCGGCCAAGGCAAGTTTGCCGATGTCTCGGAAGCTGCGGGCATCGACGTGAGTGAATCGACCGGTCTGAACGGCGCTCTCGTGCCGATCGGCAAATCGCTGGGCGTCGTGGTGTGCGACCCTGACGGGGATGGTTGGCCCGACCTCGCAGTGGCCAACGACACCGTGCGCAACTTCTTCTTCCGCAACATCGACGATGGCAAAGGCGGGCGGAAGTTCGAAGAGATCGGCCTGACGTCGAACGTCGCTTACGCCGAGGGCCGACCGCGCGGCGGCATGGGCATCGATAGCGCGGAATTGGAACCGGGCCACTGCGCGATCGCGATCGCGAATTTCAGCAACGAGCCGAACACCTTGTTATCGGAGCGTCGGACGAAACCGCTGCTGTTCCAAGACAACGCCTCGGCGTGGGGGTTGGCGGCGCCGAGCCGCGGCCCGATGAAATTCGGCGCATTCTTCTTCGACGCCGACCTCGATGGGCGGATCGATCTACTCGGGGTCAACGGCCACCTCGAACCCGACATCGCGCTGGCCCGCCCCCGGCAAACGCAGGCCGAACCGGCCCAATTGTTCCGCAACGTCGGCACCGCGACCGAACCGAAATTCCAGAACGCGACCGATGCGGGCGATCTGTTGAAGCCGCTCGTCGGCCGCGGCTCGGCGCATCTCGATTACAACGGCGACGGCGCGCCGGACGTCGCCGTGGCCACCAATGGCGGCGAGGCCAAGCTTTTCCGCAACGACAGTAAAACCGGGCACCATTGGCTGCGGTTGAAGCTCGTCGGCGACGGCGTGACATCGAACCGCGACGCCATCGGCGCGACGGTCGAAGTCACGGTGGGAAGCGAAGTGCGGCGATTCTACGTGAGTGGCGCCCGCGGTTACCTCAGCCAAAGCGAACTGGTGTTGACGGTCGGCTTAGGCGAAACGACGGCGGTGGATAAGGTCGTCGTCCGCTGGCCGGGGGCGAAGGCTGGCACGCAGACGTGGACGGGTCTACGAGTGGATCGGGAGCACCGATTGGAGCAGGGAGTGAAGTGACGGCCTCGGAGGTTGTCCCCGAGCGGTGGGCGTAAGCCCTCCGAGGATTTGAACCGCACTGAGGTTCGCTTTTCTCGGAGGGCTTACGCCCACCGCTCGGGGGGTACAACTCCATCCGACACGTAAAGAAACGTCTCGCCACAAAGATTCGCCGAATTGAGAACCAGATATGTCCATCGATATCGTACCGCCGATGCCCGTCAAGCGAACCCGACCGGTGCCGCCGCCGTATGTCTCGGCGATCCGCCCGTGGTTGCGGCCATTGCTCTGGGCCACGTTCGCCGGGTTCGCGGTGCTCGGCGCCACCGGCGTTTACCTCTCCGGTGTCAGCCTGCTGAATTACTTCAGCCCCGGAAGCACGTACACCACGCCGTTCACTTTCTGGATGTTCCTCGCCCACGGGGCCGTCGGACTTCTCGGCACGCTGCCGTTTCTGATCTTCGGCGCCGCCCACTATTTCACTTCGCGCAATCGGCGCAACCGCAAAGCCGTGCGGCTCGGCCTGATCGTCTTCGCCCTCGGTATCCTCGTGATCCTGACCGGCGGGGCGCTCTTCCAATTCGAAGGCCTCCCGCAATTGCCCACCGGCACGACTTCGCGGCTCGTCGTCTATTGGCTGCACATCCTCATTCCGGTGGTCTGCATCGCGGCGTACATCGGCCACCGCCGCGCCGGGCCGCCGATCAAATGGGGCTACGGCAAAGCTTGGGGCGGCATCGTCGCCGTGACGATGATCGCCATGGCTTGGTTCCACAACTACGATCCGCGCGACGCCGGCCGGCAGCAATCGCTGGACGGCTTGCAGTATTTCGAGCCGTCGAACGCCCGCACCGCCGACGGCAAATTCATCGACGCCAAAGTGATGATGAACGACGCCTACTGCATGAAGTGCCACCCGGAGATCGCCAACGACCACCTGCACAGCGCCCACAAATTCAGCTCGTTCAACAACCCGGCGTATTTGTTCAGCGTCAAAGAAACTCGCGAGATGGGGATGAAGCGCGACGGCCACGTGAAGTCGTCGCGCTGGTGCGCGGGTTGCCACGATCCCGTCCCGTTCTTCAGCGGGAAGTTCGACGACCCGAATTTCGACTTCGAGAACCACGAGACCGGCCACGCCGGCATCACCTGCATCGTGTGCCACAGCATCACCGAGGTCCACGGCCCGGAGGGGAACGCCGCGTTCACCATCGAGGAGCAGCAGCAATACCCGTTCACGTACAGCGAGAACGCGATCCTCCAGTGGATCAACGGGCAGATGGTGAAGGCCAAGCCGGACTTCCACAAGAAGACGATGCTGAAACCCGTGCACAAGACGGCCGAGTTCTGCGCGACCTGCCACAAGGTCTCGTTGCCGGTGGAACTCAACCACTACAAGGACTTCTTGCGCGGGCAGAACCACTACGATTCGTTCGTGCTTTCGGGCGCGGGCAACGGCAGCCGGAGCTTCTACTTCCCGGAGAAGGCTAAAGACAACTGCGCGAGCTGCCACATGCCGTTGAAGCCGAGCGAGGATTTCGGCGCCAAAGACTTCGACGGCACCGGTGGCCGCAAGGTGCACCACCACAGCTTCCCGGCGGCGAACACCGGCCTCTTCGAACTGCTGAAAAACGAGCCGAAGTACGCCCACATGAAAGAAGGCTTCGACAAGACCATCGCCCTGAACGCGGAATTCTTGAAGGATAAGAAAGTCCGCATCGACCTCTTCGGCGTCAAGAATTTCAAGAGCGACGGCTCGGTCGATGACGAATCGCTGACGGTGCTGCGGCCGAAGCTACCGGAGTTGAAACCGGGCCAGACTTACTTGCTCGAAACGGTGATCCGCACGCTCAACATCGGCCACCACTTCAGCCAGGGAACCGTCGATTCCAACGAGATCTGGGTTGACTTTACGGCCAAGTGCGACGGCAAAATTATCGGCCGCAACGGCGCGACGCAGAACCCGGACGACACCGGCACTGTCGACGAATGGTCGCACTTCATCAACGTCCACATGCTCGACAAAAACGGGAAGCGCATCGACCGGCGGAACCCGCAGGACATCTTCACGCCGCTGTACGACCACCAAATCCCACCCGGTGCGGCGAACGTCGTCCACTATAAGCTGACGGTACCTCCGGATGCCAAGGGGCCGGTGGAGCTCACGGTGCGGCTGCGCTATCGCAAGTTCGACCAAGCCTATATGGAGTACGTGCACAAGCCGTTGAATCGACCGATCCCGAAGATGCCGATCGTCGACATGTGCAGCGATACGGTCACGCTGCCGCTCGCCGGT
>Ga0105048_10015856_pt1 | contig 11671 bp, 12 predicted proteins | sample MAT05_FD_78382 | JGI IMG/M metagenome (GOLD analysis project Ga0105048, IMG submission 78382) | Freshwater microbial communities from Lake Fryxell liftoff mats and glacier meltwater in Antarctica - MAT-05 | ecosystem: Environmental > Aquatic > Freshwater > Ice > Liftoff microbial mat | place...
AATTTCAGCACCAGCAAGAAGGATGAAGTGATCGGCCTCGACCAGACCGAACATGGCGAGAGTGGCTTTGATTTCGGCAGTGGCTATGACGGCGTGCCCACGACCGACAGTGCCGAGCCCAAGGCGGCCAAGGTTCCTCCCGGCCAGAAGCGGTTCGAAGTGATTCTCGAAGGGATCGATAACGGCGAACTGATGAAAGCGTGGTCGGCACTGTGCCAGCCAAGCGATCAGCCGATCGACCCGGACTTCAAGGCGATCTATCCGTATGTCACCACGGTGCAGGGCAACCGCTTCCGCCTCCGCGGCGGCGATTCGGCCAAGCTGAGCGCTTCGATCCAGAAGCTCTTCTCCAAGAAGCTCGGCAAGCAGTTGAAGGTACGCGTGGAAGAATAGTAGTGGGCAGTGAGCAGTGAGCAGTGGGCAGCCAAACAATCGCGGCTGCCCACTCGCTTGCTGCCGCTCCCTTCGCCGACTCGAAATTACCATGTCCGTGAGTATGTGCCGGTGCCGGAATGTCTGGCTGCCCACTGCCTACTGACCACTGCACACTGAAAGGAAACCACGAGTGAAACTCGTTACTGCCATCATCCGGCCCGAGAAGCTGGAAGAAGTCCAGAAGGCGCTGAACGCGGTCGACGTCTACCTGATGACCGTGACGGACGTGCGCGGCTGCGGCCGGCAACGCGGCTACACCGAAGTTTATCGCGGCCAGGAAATTCAGATCCGTTTGCTGCCGAAACTGAAGATCGAAATCGCCATCAACGACGCGTTCGTGGAAGCGACGATCGAAGCGATTATCCACTCCGCCCGTACCGGCGAGACCGGTCAGGTCGGTGACGGCAAGATCTTCGTCGTTCCGCTTGAAGACGCCGTCCGGATCCGCACCGGCGAACGCGGCGGCACCGCGATCGGCCCCTAATGAGATTCGCCGCTAGCGGCATCGCCATGATTGACTTTCATGGCGATGCCGCTAGCGGCTTTTGTCGTATCTGATCACTAACCATCCTTTCAATTCGTCATCACACAAAAGGATCCCGCTTCCATGTCGAGTCGTACAGATATCATCCAGAAGATTGCCACCTCGAAGCTCAAGCTCGACTACATCGATTTCAAGAAGCACTCGCTGAAAGACCTCTTCGGCGAGAATGTCTTCAGTGAATCCGTGCAGCGCGAGCGCCTTTCGAAGCCTGTGTTCAAGGCACTGATGGCGACGATCAAGAAAGGCGAACCGCTCAAGGGCGATATTGCCGACAGTGTCGCCAGCGCGATGAAAGACTGGGCTCTCGAGAAGGGCGCCACCCACTACACCCACCTGTTCCAGCCGATGACCGGCCTGACCGCCGAGAAGCACGACAGCTTCCTGACCCCCACCGGCGACGGCAAAGCCATTGCCGAGTTTTCCGGCAAGGAACTGGTGAAGGGCGAACCGGATGCGTCGTCGTTCCCCTCGGGCGGCCTGCGCGCGACGTTCGAAGCCCGCGGCTACACCGCCTGGGATCCGACCAGCCCCGCGTACATCATGGAAGGTCCCAACGGCGCGACGCTGGTCATCCCGACCGCGTTCGTCTCGTGGACGCATGAATCGCTCGACAAGAAGACGCCGCTCTTGAAGTCGATGGATGCACTGTCGATCCAGGCGAAGCGAATCCTGGCCCTGTTCGGCAAGAAGGTGACGAAGGTCTTCACCAGCGTCGGCCCCGAGCAGGAATACTTCCTGATCGACAGCCAGTTCTACTTCGCCCGGCCCGACCTCATCAACGCGGGTCGTACCCTGTTCGGTGCTCCGCCGCCGAAGGGCCAGGAACTGGAAGATCAGTACTTCGGGGCCATCCCCGAACGCGTCATCGCCTGCATGGCCGACTGCGAAGCGCAGATGTTCAAGCTCGGTATCCCGGTCAAGACACGCCACAACGAAGTGGCCCCCAGCCAATACGAAATCGCCCCGATCTATGAGGATTCGAACCTCGCCACGGACCACAATCAGTTGGCGATCGAGGTGATGCGACGCACCGCCCCGAAGTACGACCTGGCGTTCCTCGTTCACGAGAAGCCGTTCGCCGGCGTAAACGGATCGGGCAAGCATAACAACTTCTCGATGGCGACCGACGACGGCGAGAACCTGCTGAACCCGGGCGACACGCCGCACGCCAACGCCCAGTTCCTCGTCTTCACCGTCGCGGTCATCCGCGCGGTGGCGAAGTACCCGGAACTGCTGCGCGTCAGCGTCGCGCATGCCGCCAATGACCATCGCCTGGGTGCCAACGAAGCCCCGCCGGCGATCATCTCGATCTTCCTCGGCTCGCAGCTTCAGGACGTCATCAATCAGGTCGAAGCCGGCGATGCGAAGAGCACGAAGCCCGGTGGCGAGCTCGATATCGGTGTCACCGTTCTGCCGAAGCTGCCGAAGGACGCGGGCGACCGCAACCGCACCTCGCCGTTCGCGTTCACCGGAAACAAGTTCGAGTTCCGCGCGGTCGGCTCATCGCAGTCGATCGGTGGTCCGAACGCAGTGCTTAACACGATCGTGGCTGAATCGCTGGATTTCATCGCCACATCCCTGGAGAAGGCAGTCGGCAGCGGTAAGACACTGCCCTCGGCCATCAAGGAACTGCTGCCCACGATCCTGAAGGAGAGCAAGAAGGTTCTGTTCGACGGAGACGGCTACTCCGAAGAATGGCACAAGGAAGCCGAGAAGCGCGGCCTGCCGAACCTGAAGAACACCGTCGATGCCCTGCCGGTCATCGTCCGCAAGGACTCGATCGAACTGTTCACGAAGTACAAGGTGTACACGGAAGGCGAGCTGAAGAGCCGGTTCATCATCAACTGTGAACACTACACCAAGACCGTGAACGTGGAAGCCCGCCTGACGAGCTTCATGGGCAAGACGATGATCGTGCCCGCCGTGCTGCGGTACCAGACCGAAGTGGCGAACGCGGTGACCGCGACCAAGGCCGCCGGGGCTGATCCCGGCACGACGGTCGAACTCCTCAAGAGTATTTCGACGCTGTCGTCGCAGTTGCAGTCGGCCCTGACGTCGCTCGATTCGATCCTCGCGCATCATGCCGAAGGCGAGCCGATCGACCATGCGAAGTACTACCGCGACAAGGTGCTGCCGGCAATGAACGCGGTCCGCGCCGCGGCCGACAAGTTGGAAACCATAGTCGCCGACGATCTGTGGCCGATGCCGACCTACCGTGAAATGCTGTTCATCCGCTAAACAGTTGATGCAACTTGGCGAACGGGCCCCGAAAGGGGCCTGTTCGTTTTGGCAACGTGCGCCCGTCAACAATATGGCCCGCGAGGGACGATCGGCGAGCCCCCGAATTGCCGTACCACATTCGATCGATGCACGCCTGTTCTACCGCTGTGCCATGATTCGTATGGAAGACGCAGCCATTCTATATCGTGCCGACCGCAACGCCGGAGCGGTGTATATGGCGGGATATGGCGTTGAATGCATGTTGAACGCCTTGATTCTGTCCGCTGTTGCTGAAGCCATTCGATCTGAAGTGATGAAGTCGTTCCGCGGTGCCAGGGCGCATGATTTCGACTGGCTGCGTGGCGTGTACTATTCGTATGGCGGTGCTCGTTTTCCGGGAACGATCAACCGACACTATACAGTGGCTTCAAACTGGTCGACTGATCTGAGATACTCGCCGCGAACACTTTCCGCGAAAGAGAGGGAGCAGTTTCTCAGCGCAGCAGAAGCAATACTCGCATGGGCAGATGGGTGGCTCTGAAATGCCGGCCAATATTCCCGGAGGGACGACTGATCCCGTGATGGACTCGATCACCGCGGTGCTCATCAGTACGAAGCGGATCATCCGCGAGCCCGGATCGATCTGTACCGACAGAACTCTGTTTCTGTGAGAGTTCGCATCATTGACCCAGCCTTTGCCGGAATGACAAAACCCGAGCGAAGCGACCACGTTTGGGATTACCTGGATCGACTCACCGAGGATGTACAAAGCGACATCAGCACGGTCATTCTGCTCACTCCGGACGAAGTCCCGAAATCGTTGGCCAACATGGACTTTGAAGATCCGATTCCGTCGCTGTTGCAGTTCATTCTCCCGGCCCGATTACTCTCCCACCAGCGCGTTCGCGCTGATCGGCTGCCCGTTGTGCCAGACGATCCAGAGGCGCGTCTTCGGGTTGAAGATCATGCCGCTGAAGTTAGGTTCATCCGGCTTGTTGATATCTTCGAGCATCTGATCGACCGGCACCAGGATCGGCGACGGCGCGCCCGACCCGCCCGGCCCCGGTTGTTGCAGCGACGCGAAGTATCGCGCGATCATCAACTGCTGCTGCCCGCTGACATGGATGATGATGCCCAGAAGAATCAGCCACCAGAACATGCTCATCCAGACCATGCCGGGAATCAGCATCAGCAGCGCGACGAACGACGACAGCATTGAGGATACTTCCGTTGCCCGCAACCGCTGGGCGGACAGCGCCAGCGACCCGCGGAACATGTATCCGCCATCGAGCGGAAATGCCGGGATGATGCTCAGGACGACAAACAGCACATTCAGCCAGAACAGGCGGTTGAAGTAGGTTTCAACGAACGGCTCGGTCAACTCGGCACGCGGCGTCAGCGGCAGGCCGGTGAGCATGAACCCGAGGGCGATCAGCCCGGCGATCATCACATGCGCCATCGGACCAACGGCGGCGACCCAGACTTCCTTCCACGGCCGATCGCTGATGACTTTCAGCCGTGGCGTACCGCCGATCGGATAGATCGTCACATCGCGGATGCCCAGGGCCAACCAGCGTGCCACGACCAGGTGCCCCGCCTCATGCGCGAGCAGGCAGACGTACACCCCGGCCACCAGCGCCAGTTGCATCACGACTTCGTCGTTGGCGTAGAGAAACAGCCCGCGGATGAGGATGAACAAGGGCAGCAGCCACATCGTCCAGTTCAGGAAGATGTCCGCGCCGAACAACTGGCCGATTTTCAGTGGACGGAACAACAAGGCGGTAAGCCCTTCCAGAGAGTGCCGGGGAACTCTTATTGTCTGGAATCGTCATGCCGTCGACAGGGCGAAAGCGGTTGTTTTACAAGAGAAATATGCGGGCGATGCTGAAGTAGATCATGATACCCGTGACGTCGCTGATGGTGGCAATCATCGGACTTGACGCGATCGCCGGGTCGAAGCCGATCCGGCGGAGCATCAGCGGGATCATCGAACCCACCAAAGTACCGCACAGACAGATGGCCGCAACGCTGATGCCGATCACAAGCGTCAGTTGCCCCAACGGAACGCCACCGAGTATTTCGGAGTGCGTGAACAAGAAAGTACGTGCGAACCCCAGAAGTCCGATGGTCAACGCCAAGGCACTGCCGACCGCCAACTCGCGGCGGAAGACGCGGAGCCAGTCGCCCAGCGCCACCTGCTCGAGTGCCAGCGCCCTGATGATCAATGTGGCCGCCTGTGACCCGGCGTTGCCGCCGACGGACATGCACAGCGGCATGAACAATGTCAATACGATCACCTGCTTGATCACGTCGTCGAACCGTTCAATGGCGGTGAGCGTGAACATCTGAAGGATGAACAACGCGGACAACCACCCGGCCCGACTCTTCCACACTTTCACGAACGAGGCATCGAAATACGCCTCGCTGATCGGCCCCACGGCCGCCTGTCGCTGCAAGTCCTCGGTTGCTTCCTGCGTGATGACGTCGATAACGTCGTCATGCGTCACGATGCCGACCAGCCGCCCTTCCTCATCCGTGACCGGCAAGGCCAGAAAGTCATATCGGGCCAGCTCCTCGGCGGCGCGTTCCTGGTCGTCGGTCACCTTCAGAGCGAAGATGTCGCTTTCCAGCAACTCGCTGACCTGCACATGCCGATCGCACAGGATCAGATCACGCAGCGACACGACCCCTTCCAGGCGCCGGGTCGTTTCATTCAGGATGTAGATGTAGTAGATCGTCTCGCGGTCGGGGGCCTGTTGCCGAAGTCGATCAAGCGCCTGTCCCGCGGTCAGCGATACTGGCAGCCACGCGTAGTCAGTCGTCATGATCGAGCCGACGGTGTTCGCCGCATAGCGGAACAACGTCGCAATGTCGCGCCGGTCGGCTTCATCGACCAGGCGCAGCAGTCCGTCGGCGACGCGCGGCGACAACCGCCGCAGCAGGTCAACGCGGTCGTCGTGCGACATCTGCTCGATGAGTTTGGCCATCTGTGGCCGACCGCCGCCTTCGACGAGCTTCAACTGCCAGGCGGCCGGGAAATACTCGAAGATGGCCGCCTGCTCGCGGCTGCCGGTCTGGCTGAGCACCTTCCAGACTTCGTCGACCGTGAAGTCGGCCTCGTCGAGCGTTTCGGCCACGGTAGTCGGGTGGATCGATTCGCAGAACGCCTTCTGACCCGGGAGGTTGTCCTCCTCGAGCATCATGCGCAATTCAGGGCCGAAGAGCGGGTTGACCATCGAAGCTCCGGCCCTCAGGGCGCAAGTGTAACGTTGTCAATCAACCGCGTACTGCCGAAGCGTACCGCGAGGGCGGCGAGGGCCGGACGTTCGATCCGCTCGATCGGCTGCAGCGTGCGCCCGTCAACGACGCGAGCATAGTCGACTTCCGCCCCCGGCGTCGAGGCGACTTCGCCGTTCATGAACCGCTCCAATGCCGTCACATCATGCTCGCCGGAAGCGACCAGCGCATGCACCGCTTCGAGCACGCGGTGCAGTACCGTCGCATGACGGCGCTGGGTGGGGTCGAGGTAACGGTTGCGTGAACTCATTGCCAGGCCATCCGGTTCGCGAACTGTAGGCAGGATCTCGACGCGGAGACTGAAGTTCAGGTCCCCGCTCATCTGCTGGATAATGCGTGCCTGCTGGGCGTCCTTCTGACCGAAGAATGCAGCATCGGGAGCGACGATGTTGAACAGCTTGGCGACGACCGTGGCCACGCCTGCAAAGTGCCCGGGCCGCGAACTCCCGCAAAGGTGGTCGCCCAGCCCGCGCACATCGATGCTGGTGGCAAAGCCATCGGGGTACATTTCCGAGGCAGCGGGAACAAACAGCACGTCCGCCCCGACGGCCCCGCAAAGGGAGCGGTCATCTTCGAGAGTTCTCGGGTAGCGGGTGTAATCCTCGTTCGGACCGAACTGCGTCGGGTTGACGAAGATCGACACGACGGTGAACTGGCAGGAAATCCCCGCGGCGCGGATCAGCGCAGCATGTCCCGCGTGCAGGGCACCCATCGTCGGTACGAAACCGATCGACTTGCTCTCGCGCCGCGCGGCAGCCACGGCGGCCCGCACTTCCGAAATGGTCAATGCGATGGGGGGGAGCATCAGGTTACCTTTCCGCAAGCAGCATACTCAGGTACGAACGCCGTTCCATTTGCGTCAGGCCCAGCTCGCTGGCGAGTTTCAGGAGAGTGGACTCGGCGGCATCGCGCGCGTCGGGCTCGGCCATGATCTCGACTTCGGCGAAACTTCCTACATTTTCCACATCGTCGATGCAAACTTGCACGTCCGCGGCGTTCACCTGAAGCGCATATACCTGACGATGCTTGCGCACGATCGCGACTGAACGGTAACCCAGCCGGCTCAGCAGGGTGCACAGTTCTTCGGCCGTTTTGTCGCCATCCGCGAAGGGAATCTCGATTTCTTCGCGAGACTTGGCAATCGCCTGCAACCGGGGGCCTTTCCAAGTGATCAGGTTGCGCTCGCCGATGCGGCGGATGCGGAACGCCTCGCCGGTGACGGCAAAATCGCGATCAGGCGCGTTGAAATAGTGGTCCGCATCGGTGCGGTCTTCGACCATCGGCGCTCCGCGCGCGGCCAGAGCGCTGCGCAGGGCCGTGGCGTCGGGAAGGACAAATTTCACCTCGATTTCAAGCATCGCCGGCATTTCCGTGTGATCGGGACCATCTTCGCTCTGGTAGAATAATGGAATCAACGTTCAACGGGTACGGGGCCAGTGCGAGATGGGAACGCTGCATCAGGTCTGCAAGGTGGGCGAACTGAAAGACGGCGAGAGCGGCACGCTCGAAGTGAACCGTAAGGTGATTGCCGTTTTCCGCGTGGGCGAGCAGTATCATGCCATCGACAACATGTGCCCGCACATGGGTGCCGAGTTGAGCGGCGGCTTCGTCGAGGACGGGGTAGTCACCTGCCCCTGGCACTACTGGCGATTCCGCCTGAGCGACGGCGCCTGGGCTGACAATCCGCGCGTCAAAATCGGCTGTTACCCGGTTTCCATTGTCGAAGATCAGATCTGTATTGAGGTCCCGGATCCCCCGGTTGTCTGAAAGAAGCTGAACATGAAGCCCGTTCGACTTGTCTGTCTCATCGTGCTGGGCACGGCCATCCCGGCCATTGTGGTTGCGCAGAACGGCATCCCGCTGTCGCCGCGCGCGACCCCGAAGCAGGCTGCCGTGGCCGAGACCGGGCTGCTGATGGAAGGGCTGGCGAGCCCGAACTACAAGGGCCTGGAGAAAATGCTGCGCGCAAGGCCCGAGGACGCCGAAGCGTGGACATTCATCCGCGGCCAGGCGCTGCTGGTGGCCGAGACGGGCAACCTGCTGATGCTGCGCCCGCCAAAAAACCAGGGGCAGGACGTGTGGAACAAGTCCTCGACGGAGATGCGCGAAGCTGCGACTCGCCTGGCGAGGGCGGCCGCCGCACAGGACCTGAATACCGCGCGGGCCCGGCTGGTGGAAGTCGCCAACGCCTGCACGAAGTGCCACCAGGCGTTCGGTGTCGGCGTCGTCCTGGCCCCGTTCCGCGCTGAGGACAAACCGATCCCGATGCCGCCGCCTTGAGTTTGCCGGTCGACGACATAGGATGACTTCAGATGCACCCCTAGCTCAACTGGATAGAGCAATGGTCTTCGGAACCATAGGTTACAGGTTCGACTCCTGTGGGGTGTAGTTTTTCAGTTCGGATGCTAAGTTGGAAGTACGCCCTCTCCATTCTTTCGTGGTGCCCGCTGCCCAGTGTGAGGCAGGTTCCGTCGGCCGGGGGAGAATAAGACGCCATCGAACCGGCCAAGGCAGGAATTGACAACCGGTAGATGTTCTCTTTTGCAGTTGCCATGCTCAAAGTGGTTAATCGATGAGCAATGAGAACACAGCCCTCGAACTGCTCGCAGACTTGGAATCCGTTCGTGTGGAACGGACCATTACGACCACGGATAATGACAAGTTTTGCCAAGCAATATGCGCTTTCGCCAACGATATGGCCGGAACTCAACTGCCCGGTTATCTGATTGTTGGTGCCCATGATCAATCCGGGGCTCCGAGCGGCCTCCAAGTCACCGACATCCTACTGCAATGGCTTTCCGGCCTTGGCACGAGTGGTAGTATCCTGCCGGCACCTGCAATTATTGTGGAAAAGATCACATTGTCTTCGGGCTTAGGCGATCTGGCCGTGGTCGAGGTGCAGCCATCTTGGATTCCTCCCGTACGTTACAAAGGCCAAATCTGGATCCGCCGCGGTCCACGCAAAGGTATTGCTAACGAGACCGAGGAACGCCTGCTCGCGGAACGGCGAGTTTCCAATACGTTGCCATTTGACTCACAACCATGTCCGGGCAGTTCGCTCAACGACTTGGCATTGGACTTGTTCACCTCGGGTTACCGGCCGTTGGCCGTCGATCCCGAAATCATCGCGGAGAATGGCCGAGGTATTGAGATTTAACTCGCTTCGCTGCGTTTTTTCGACCTGCAGCGAAACTGCCCGACGAACTCCGGGTTGCTGCTTTTCGGAAAGAATGTTGAGTTCTACCTTAATTTTGCCTTTGTCATGTACGTCCGATACGACGGTGTCGACATGGGTGCGGAAATTCTCAACAACCGGGAGTTTCATGGCGATCTCCTCAGCATACTCCGCGATCTGGATCGATTTGCAAAAGAACTGCCAACCGCCCATCCGGTACAAACTTCGGCGTTGCGCGAAACGACGGTCTATGATTATCCCCCCATCGCACTTCGCGAACTTTTCATGAACGCCGTACTCCACCGCGCCTACGACCAGCCAAGCTATATCCGCATTCTGCAGTTCCAAGATCGCATAGAAATCCAGAGTCCCGGCCCGCTCTATGGTCTCGCAACGCCCGCTAATTTTCCCAGGCAAACCAGCTACCGCAACCCGGTGATTGCGGAAGCGATGAAAACCCTCGGCTTCGTTAATCGATTTGGACGCGGAGTTGAACGAGCTCAGACCGCATTGGCGACGAACGGGTCGCCCCCCGCTGAGTTTGAATTCGGCGACATGTTCTTCGGTGGCACCGTGAGGACCCGGCCATGAAGACGATCGCATTCTTCAATAATAAAGGCGGCGTCGGCAAAACGTCTCTCGTCTACCATCTCGCTTATATGTTCGCCGAACATGGAGCGTCTGTGATCGCCGTCGATCTGGATCCCCAGGCGAATCTCTCATCAATGTTCATCGATGATGATCGCATCGAGACACTCTGGGACGTGCCCGAACCCGAAACGATCTACACCGCAATTAAACCGCTACTGGAAGGTACGGGCGACGTTCAGTTGCCTCATATCGAAAATATCCACAGCAAACTTGGCTTGCTTGCTGGCGATTTGCCGCTCTCCCGTGCGGAAGATGACTTGAGCGGCCAGTGGTCGGATTGTCTCGACCGAAAGCCTCGTGCCTTCCGAGTCATTACTGCGTTCTGGCGGATCATCGAGTTGGCGACGAAGAAGAGGAACGCAGATCTCGTTCTGATCGATGTTGGCCCGAATCTGGGTGCTCTGAATCGCGCCGCGTTGATTGCGGCAAATGCTGTTGTCATCCCTTTGGCGGCTGACCTCTTCTCGCTCCAGGGTTTGCAGAATCTCGGTCCGACGCTTCGACAATGGCGAAGCGAATGGCAAGAACGATTGACCAAAGCACCGGATCCCGAATTGTCGCTTCCCAAAGCGGAAATCACGCCGCTTGGGTACATCGTCATGCAGCGCGGCATGCGCGATTCCCGCCCCGTGAAGGCTTACGAACGCTGGATACGACGTATCCCCGCGAAGTATCGCGTTTCCGTGCTCGGCGAAGCCGAACCCCAGAGTCCCCCGGCCGCCGCGAATGATCCCTACTGCCTGGCCATGCTCAAACATTACCGCTCGCTGATGCCGCTGGCCATGGAGGCCCACAAGCCGATGTTTCATTTAAAGCCCGCCGATGGTGCCATCGGCGCACACGTTTCAGCAGTCCGGGACTGTTACAACGATTTTCTCACTCTCGCACGCAAAATCGCCAGTCAGGTGGGGATTCATCTTTCATGAACAACTCCCGGATGCAAGCATCATGTCTCGGCCTATGAGGTTGGCGAGGCTGATTTACTGCTCCAATTCGCAATCTCGTCATGTAGCTTGAGCCTGTAGTTCAATGTCGTCAGCTTGCAATCGCGTAGCGTACGCTACTTCAGATACTCGCCCGGCAGAAGGAAACGAAAGATTTGACAGCAGGATGCATCACCGGTGATTCCGAATTGCATACCCGCTTACGCATTAAACGAAACGAGCGAACCTCAATCTATCGGGGAGTCAGAACCATGGGCGAAGTGCTGACTGCACATGACGAAGCCGTGGGCTGGAACGACAGGGCGAACGTCTTGGCGAACTGTAGGGCCAGATCAAGGCGGGTCAGCGATATCTTCTGAAGCTGGGGCGACGATTTTTTCGGGCCTCCCGATGCGATCGTGGAGT
>Ga0105048_10015858_pt1 | contig 11670 bp, 11 predicted proteins | sample MAT05_FD_78382 | JGI IMG/M metagenome (GOLD analysis project Ga0105048, IMG submission 78382) | Freshwater microbial communities from Lake Fryxell liftoff mats and glacier meltwater in Antarctica - MAT-05 | ecosystem: Environmental > Aquatic > Freshwater > Ice > Liftoff microbial mat | place...
GTATCGTTTACGGTGTTGGTGAAGGCGTTGAGTGGGTCTTTCAGCAACTCAGCCGCTGTCTTGGGCTTGGGCGGCTCTTTCTTTTCTGGTTTGGGTTTTTCGGCAGGTTTCTTCCGGGCAGATTGCCGGGCCTCTTCGGCCTTCTTTCTGGCGTCTTCCAGTTTTCGCTTTTCGTTTTGCTCCTGCACAAACACGTTGATGTCGGTCCGGTTGGCCTCATCGAAGCTGTAACGGGCAATCAGACCGGCATCGGGGTTCATCGTTTTTGCCGGGTTACTGACCAGCCACTGCCCAAACCGCTGCTGATAATCGGGTCGATTTACGTTCAGCTGCTGCTGAAGGGGCGTCAGTTTTCTCTGGATAAAGGCCAGTTGCGCATCTACTTCGGGCGTGGTCAGTGTGATGGTCGGGGCCGCTTCGCCGTTGTACGGTATCTGCCCGCGCTCGTTGTTGCTGTTGAAAAACGCATACAGCGAGAAATAATCTTTCTGCGAAATGGGGTCGTATTTGTGGTCATGGCAGCGGGCGCACTCTACGGTCAGGCCGAGCATGGCTTTCCCAAACGTAGCGGTTCGGTCGGCCACGTACTCTACCCGGTACTCTTCATCCACAATGCCGCCCTCCTGACTTTGCTGGTGGTTGCGGTTAAAGGCGGTGGCAATCAACTGATCTTTATTGGGCTTTGGAAGCAGATCGCCCGCGAGTTGCCACGTAACGAATTGGTCGAAGCTGAGGTTTCGGTTGAACGCCCGGATTACCCAGTCGCGGTAGGGCCAGGCGGTGCGCAGACCGTCGTCCTGGTAGCCGTGCGTATCAGCATAGCGGGCCACATCGAGCCACTCGACGGCCTGTCGTTCGCCGTAATGCGGGCTGCGCAACAGCCGGTTCACTGCTTTTTCGTAGGCGTTTTTACCGGTATCGGCCAGAAAATTATCCACGTCGGCGGGCGTGGGAGGCAGGCCGGTCAGGTCGAGCGTAACGCGCCGGAGCAAAGTGGCTTTGTCGGCTTCGGGCGCAGGTTTTACCTTTTGGTTGGTATGCGTTTGGGCTACAAACCGGTCAATGTCGTTCCGGCCCCAACCTTGTCCCGCTTTGGGTATCTCGGGCATCGTGGGAGGAATTAGCGACCAATGTTCCTTGTATTCGGCCCCCTGTTCAATCCACCGCATCAGTATTCCTTTTTCCTGCACCGTTAGGCTCAAGTTCGACTCCGGAGTGGGCATTATGTATTCGGGGTCGGTGCTGGTAATGCGATGAAACAATTCGCTGCCGCCTAGATCGCCGGGTTTAATAGCCGTTTTGCCGCTTTCGGTCAGTGCCTCATAGGCTCCTTCGGGCGTATCGAGCCGAAGGCCTGCCTTTTGTTTGGCTTTGTCGGGGCCGTGGCAGGCAAAACAACGGTCGGAAATAATAGGCTTGACGTGCAGGTTATAATCGACTTTTTCGGGCAGGGTCGATTCAACTGCGACCAATTCGGCGGGTTTTTCGACACTACTGCTGCACGATGCGAGCCAGACAGCCGCACCCAAAACGCCTGTGGTTACTGCCAGGGCAACAAATCGGAGCCGGGTTTTCGACAAAAGTTGCATAAATCCGGTTGAACAGTTTGGATAATACATGTACGTAATTACACAAATCTACCACCGAACAGGCTTATCTCCTACCGCTTTACTGTCATTTTGTCTATATATATAATGGTGTCGGCTACCACCGTCCAGGCGGCTAGTTCAGTGGGGAAAATGTGTTGGTCAATCGGGAATTCACCAACGCTTAACAGTTCTGTTGTCTGTTTAGGGTTTCGGGCATAGTAGGCCAGCTCCTCCTGATAAAGTTGTTGCATCAACCCAGCCTCAGCGGGCCGGGCGGGCCTACTCAATAATGCGTCACTAGAGCTTGTAGTGGCGATGACGTTTTCTGACGCTTTACGTTCCATACGTGCTTTTCCGAAGCATCGAAATTGATAAGAGCAGGGTGGGGGGTGTGCGTCACCAGAAAGTATTTGCAAAACGGGTTCGGCTGGTGTCGTCAAGCGAATGACGACCAATCAGCCCCAACCAGTTGAGTCGTACTCCCGATTCTGGCTGGAGGGTAAGCCATTGTCGATACCGTTACGACGATCAGTTAATCCGTTTTCCCTGCATTGGTATGCAGATGGTACACGTTGGGTCAGCCGCAACAAGAGGACGATCTGCCTCATCTGGTTGCCGCACAATTCGCCGGGGCGGATAAGCCTGAAAAACACCATATTGCAATATAACTTCAACTGACACTTCCGTTTCGGGTAAGCCATTGATACGGGCACGTATACGATAGGTACCTGCCACTACGCCCCCTAATCCGGGAATAATGGGAGGGTAAAAGCGCTGGTAGTTATAATTGGTTTCGTCGGTGTAAGGCGTGCCTGTCTGCCAGTTTGTTGGTCCAAAGGGGCCGTCGGTTCGTTCGATACGAATTTCAACAGCCGCGTTCGCATTTACCAATACGTCGAACCCATGGGTTGGCGCATCGTATTTATAGCCCAACCGACTCACAAACAACTTGCCAGTTTGAGTACTTGTTATTGGAGTTGTTACAGGAGGAGTTGTTGGTGAAATCGTTGCTGTGAAAATCGAGAACACGCCGTACTGCAAAACCACCTCCGATGTTACTATTGTTTCGGGTTGGCCAATGAGTCGGGCCGAGAGCCTATAACGGCCGGCCTCTACTCCGCCTACGCCAACTGTTACGGGCGGATAAAACCGCTGTGCCGAATAACCTGCCTCATTTGTATAGGCTATAACCCTTCCCCAGTCTGATGGGCTAAAACTACCATCCAGCCGTTCCAGTCTCACTTCTACCGGGGCATTTGCATTTACTAATAATTGAAAGCCGTGGGTTGGTACATCGTATTTATAGCCAACCTTACTAAGGCCAGCCACAACTGGCGTTGTCGTAACGGGCGACGTTGTTGTTGAAGGCGGTGTAGACGTTGTTGGGTTGACCACTATCAGAATAAATTCGGTAAATGTCAGTAATCCTTTACTATCGCTGGCACGAACTGTAATGGTAAACTGACCAGCCTGTTGAGGTGTGCCAACCAAACTATTTCGATCAATAGTAAGGCCAGTTGGTTGTCCAGAGATGGTGTATACAAGCGGGTCTCCGTCGGGGTCGACAAACGCATTATCGGGAATCTGAAATGTAAACGGCTGATTTATGGCAGCAGTTTGTTGCCCAATTGGTTGATTGATAACCGGAGGCTGGTTGGCCGATACGGGATAAATAGTGCGAAACCCATGCCCCACTGTAATTGTAACACTTTTCTCGCTGGAAGGCTGTCCAATCCGCCGGGCACTGATCAGGTATTGACCTGCTTCAACACCCCCTACGCCAATTGTAGCAGGTGGGTAATAGTGGGTGTAATTGTAACTGTCGGCAAATGCCCCGCCGTTGGCCGTTATCCATCCATTGGCTGTAAATGTGCCGTTAATGCGCTGCACCCGCACTTCGGTTGGTCCATCAGCATCCACAAATAAATTAAAGCCATGAGTGGGCGAATCGTAATCGTAGCCTATGCGCCGAACAAGCCCCGGCCCGGTAGTAGAGGGCGTATTCACAACAGGTGCCTGCCCTGTTATTGTAAAAACCTGACTGCTAGCCCCTATCATTACTGGACTGGTGCCATCGACACGGATTGTGTATCGACCAGTGGCGATTTCATTCGGTATTTGAATGGGTTGCGGGTTTTGAGTCCCCGAGCCAAGGTCCTGCACAAAAGCACCGTTTTGATTAAACAGCTTGACAACAAACTGATTGTTGCCAGCAAAACCAACTTGCCGAACCGACGGTACTGATATGGATTGTCCGGCACGGCTACCAATCGGAACAATACTGCCCGTTGTGATGGCCGGTGGGACAGAAGAAAGCGTACCGGCGGCTGACTGAGTAAAGAAAGCATCGGTTAACCAGTTATTCCACAAATCAGTAAGCCGGATGAGACCATTGTTGGCGAAGTGGAGACCATCGAAACGGTCTTCCGGGCTGGTGTATCCATCGGTTTCGGGGCCCGGCCATACCTGATCGACCGTCTGGATGAGTTGATTCTGGCCAGCAATAATGGCTCGATCGGTAGTGCCTCCGATATACGATACGCGTGATACCACCCATGGCAACCGGCTAAAACCACTTTGTTGGCGGGTTTTTTCAATCACAGTTCTGACATTGTCGAAATAAGCCTGCTGGCCCCGGTAGCCGTTGTCCGACTCTCCCTGGTGCCACAGCACCGCCCGAACGCCCGTGCGTCGAACGTAATGATCCAGAGCGGCACTAACCGCCCGGTAAGGCATTAGAAATGGACCAGGTGTGCCACCTGGATTTTGTCCCTGAGCTGAGATACGCCACACCTCGCTATTGGTGCCACCGTAGGCCGCTCCCAGAAACAAGACAGGTACATTAAGTCTACTGGTTAAGCGGTCGCCCAGCATTCCCCACATATGCAGTGGATTGAAAGGGGCCATTCGGCGGTTCGTGCTGGCCTGGCTAAAGGTGAGCGGCAAGTTAGCTTCAGGGAGGTCGTCTTCATACCAATCGACCACCGAAACGCGGTCGTCTGAAGCACCGGGGTTTGATACGTGCCCACCCTGAGCATTTGATTGGCCAGCGACAATAAAAACCTCGCCAATGCCAACACGGTCAACAGTGGCCTCTACTAGGGTATTATTATTGGCTAACGCCCGAACAAATAGTCGATACCAACCGCCACGGAGCGTGACCATGCCAGAAAAACGTCCGTTTCGCGGAGCGTTATCAGCCGTTAGCCAACCGGTTGAGGTACCCTGACCAGACTGTATAGGCTCGGCTCGTACTTCGATGCGGGTAGCCGACGAAGGGCAAATACCCGTAATGGGTACAGCTGCTTCATTTTGATTGCTACGCTGGAAAACAATGCGATTTTGCGGACTGATAACAGAAAATTGCCCTGCACAGACTTCGTAAAAAAGCAAAAAAAAGAGTGAGAGGATAGTTTTTAACATAACAAGAGGCTGTTCGCTAAGAAAAGACAAAAACTATGCTAAAAAAACGGAGGACTACCCATAAGTAGCCCTCCGTCTATAAATTGAACATTATTGAAAAGCCTATGACATTTGTTCATTTGGCCATTAGAACTCATTGACTAAGGGGTAAGTGTCCAAGCAAAAATCGAGCCAGACTTCCTCAGCGCTTTGTTGGCCGGGGTGTTTCTTCGACCGGTTGAGTGGTGGTGGTGGCAAATGATGCGATAGCCTGCTCGTCTAAACCGCCGATAATTTCTAGCTTAGGCAATGCTTTTTTGAGTTGTGCCAAACCCGCTGGTGTAACCATCGTTTGCCAAAGATAAACTGTACGTAGATTTTTCAGCCCCGTTAGTTCTACTAGCCCCGCATCCGAAATAGACGTTCCGTACAGGTTAAGATAAGCCAGGTGTTGAAGCCCCCTCAGATTTTTCAATCCCGCGTCAGTGATTTTGGTTTGCTCCAAATGTAGCTTGTGTAGCTTTTTTAGCTTGGCAACCTGGGTTAGTGCTGCGTCAGTAATGGCGGTGTTGCTCAATTTGAGCCAGACCAACTGTTCACTCAGGGCGGGGAGCGTGGCAGCGTTGGCATCGTTGAATGTTTTGGCATTTACGGCACTCACCTCCAACTGGTTCTGCTCTTTAGACAATGGCATTATCAACAGACCCGTACTGCGCGCTGCCGCCAGAGCCTTTGGGTTGGCAACGGGTACTTTCATTATTAGCACTTCTGCTTCGGGGGCAGGGCCCGAGGCTACGCTTGAACCGCGAGCTGCCAAATCGCCGGAAGAGCCTCCTCCCAACTGGGCCAAAGCCGGTTTTACAGAGTCGGTGATTTTCAGGTCGGCGACCTTTTTGTCGAACGAAGCCCCCTGGTCGATCCACCACGTCAGTATGGCTACCTGACTATCGGTGAGCTGTGTTTTGCCTTTGGGTGGCATATGGTCCTCATCTTCGAGTGGCAACAGGCAACGCTTTACCATCTGACTTTCCAGACCCTTACCCGCTACGAACACGGGGCCGTCTTCACCCCCTTTTTTTAGCATATCGGCGGTATCGAACCGGAGATCGCCTTTTGATTTTTCGGCGTTGTGGCATTGTACACAACGTGCCTGCAAAATGGGGTTTACAACTTGCTCGTACACCAGTGCCTGATTGACATCGGCAATGGGTTTAATGGCTATCTCGGTCTCTTTGCGGGGGGGGATTCCGGCCAGCGTACGAAAAGGCTCCGGGGTGTATTGGGTCAAGTAATCAGAACCGTGCGTGAGCGCACCGCCGTGGTGTCCGGCTATCATCAGCAACAGCACAGAAACAACTAAGGCTGGAGTATACAGCAGCGAGGCAAGTGGAATTCGGTGGCTAAATCGGTCTGCCTTAGCCACCCAGGCCACCCAGGCAAACGCAGCTACTCCAATACCCTGCCACTGATGTTCTTCCAAAATCTCGGTGTCATACCCTCCTCCAAGCGATAGCAGGTAGCCAAATACACAGGCGATGGTTGCACTCACCGCCGACCAAAACAAAATTGCGCTTATTACTGAGTCATTCACGCTGATTTTGTTGAACCGGCGACCTATCTCCAATATACCCGCGATGAGCAAAAACCCGATGGGCAGGTGAACCACTAAAGGATGAAAATGACCGAAAAACAATACCCAGTCAGAGGGGGCTTTTGCTAGTAACATCAGATTTTAGATTGTTTTTAATGGCTTTCCGGCGTTTCATGGCTGCGCGTTTCATTGAAAAAGTGAAGCTATGAAACGGCGAAGGTAATGAAACGCGCAGCCATAAAACTTAGTTTACGCTATCCGCTCCAGTTTGATCGGATATGTTTTTTGTGAAGCCCATTGGGCTATGTACAGGTTTTCATCACTGTCGACCAGTACATCATGAGGATGCATCAATCCCATAAAGGCCCGATCCTTCCGTTGTTCCCCTAATTTTCCATTTTCGTAGAGGGGTGCCGACCCGCCCGGTGTCGATACAACTTTGTTGTTCTTGTCCAAAATCTGGATATATCCTGAATTGGGGTAGGCATCCGAAGTACTCCGAAACACCGCTCCGAATAAATAATCGCCGTGCAAAACAGGCCGACAGATATACGACCCTGGCAGGTCGATGGTGGCCAAGTACTTACCGTCGAGGGTGAAACGTTTCAGGCAGTTATGCCGTCGGTCGGTAATTAATAAGGTTGGGTTGGTAGGAGTACGTGTATCAACTAGCACGCCGTGGCAGCAATCGAATTTTTCTTTTTCAGCAGCATCTGTGCTTTTTCCACCAAAGTGACGAATATATTGACCTTTGGAATTGTACTGCGTAATATAGTTGGCTCCATATCCGTCGGCTACGTAGATGTCGCCATTGGCCGGGTTCACGGCGGTTTCGGTAGGCGTAAACTCGCCGGGGTGGGCATAAACACCCGTTTCCCTGGGGTAATCGATTTTCATTAACTCGCGCCCTTTGAGATCGGTTTTGATTACCTGCCGCCGGGTATTGTCGCTAATGAGCAAAAACTGCTCTCCCCCCTCATTCACAAGGGTTAGCCCATGAGCACCAGGGTATGTAGTACCCCAGCTATCCAGGAGCTTTCCCGATTTATCATAGATTAGAACGTTGTTCTTCGTTTCGTTGGTGAGCAAAAACAGCCTCCCTTTGGCATCCTCAACCATTTCGTGGCAGTCATTTACTGGGTTTTTGCCAGCATCGAGTACGCCCCAATTGGGTACTACCCGGTAGCGATGCGAATTATGGCCAAGCACTACGTTTTCGGCTGATCGAATATGTTTCGCCGGGGTAAGCGAAGGCAATGCAAGTCCCGCCAGAGCTGTCAGAGCCGTTTTTTGGAGAAAGTTGCGACGGTCAAGCTGGTTCATGTTCATTAGTCTAGGGGTTTTCTTTATAAAAGAATAGGGAGGGTGTGGCTTACTTGCGCTAAATCCGGTAAGCCGGATCGTGAGGCCAGTCAAATACCTTGCAGGTTTGGACGATTGTTCTTTATACTTTTGTGATTCAGTAGTCGACCAACAATCGCATTCATGACGCATCAACTGCAACTCCGTAAGCCCTTGGCTTTTTTTGACCTCGAAACCACCGGCATCAACATCGCCAAAGATCGCATTATAGATATATGCGTGGCCAAAGCAATGCCCTCCGGCGAAATAGTAGTCAAAAACGAGCGTGTTCATCCGGGGATGGCCATTCCCGTAGAGTCAAGCCTGATTCACGGAATTTATGACGAGGATGTAGTTGATGCTCCCCCGTTCAAAAGCATTGCCCGAACACTCGCTCAGTTCCTGGACGGATGCGATTTGGCGGGCTTCAACATCAACCGATTCGATGTGCCACTCTTAGTGGAGGAGTTTTTGCGAGCTAACGTAGATTTCGATATGAAAAACCGCCGGATGGTGGATGCTCAGCGAATTTTTCACCTTATGGAGCCACGTAATCTCTCGGCAGCCTACAAATTCTACTGCAACAAAAACCTCGAAAATGCCCACAGTGCCGAAGCGGATACGTTGGCTACGTTTGAAGTACTAAACGCGCAGGTAGCCCGCTACAACGGTCTGGCAACCAAAGATGAGGCTGGGCGCGATGTGGTGTTCCAGAACGATGTGGACTTTCTGCACGCCCTAACGATGAACAAAAACGTAGACCTCGCTGGACGTATCATTTACAACGATAAAGGTGAAGAAGTTTTCAACTTTGGTAAGCACAAAGGAGTAGCGGTACTCGATGTTCTCAAAAAAGAACCCTCATTCTACGACTGGATGCTTAAAGGTGAATTCCCATTAGATACCAAACGCCGACTAACCGAGATTCGACTGCGGCTGTTTGCGAATGGAAAGAAGTGAGCTAAACGCATAACCTTTCCCTACTCCCGAAACAGATCGGCTACAGCAAACTGAAAATCGGGCAACACGGGATCTGCCGAAATAACCTGCTCCCCCCGGAACACCCGAATATCATCGGGCGAGGTATAGGCATAGATTTTCTGGAACTTCGGAACGATATACCAAACCAACCGCACACCCGCATCGAAGTAATCCTGCGGGCCGCGTTCGGTAATCTTTTCGATGATGTCATTTTCCTTTTCGGAGTCGGAGAGAATTTCAATGAAAAAGGGCGGGCCCACGCGAACATTCTGTCGCATTTGCCGCAGAAGTTCTATTGGATAATACGACAGATCGGGTATTCTTTTTCGATCTTCATCAACATACGCATCCAATTCGGCCAGCAGTGCATCGCCGTTGGCATGGGCTTGCGTAGTTAGAAAAAGCTTATTCAGGAATAAGACAACAAAGACTTCGTTCTGTTTCATGGCTGGTTTAGGAATAATCTGGCCCCGCACAAATTCATACTGGCCTTCATCGCCGTGTTCGTGTTGCCATTGCTCAAACTCAGTAACCGTGCGCGGGGGGGCTATGGGTGAGGCTGTTGTTTCCATCGTCGTTCGTTTTGGTAAAGATAGCCAATTCTATGTTTGACTACGCGGACTTGCACAAGCCGTTTTTCTGCATTGACTTGCCCAATTGTCTAATATTTGTGTATGAGAAAAGAAGATGGGTTCGCCATAATCGAAACGCTTGACAAAGGCATAGATGGGGCAAGAATAGACCCTTTAGTGGCAACGATGGGGGTAAGCCAGAAAAAGTTTGCTACCATACTTGGTGTTGCCGAACGTACCCTCCATCGCCTGCGCCATGCACCCACCCTGGAGCGGGCAACTGCCGAGCGGATCATCCTGATGGAACAGTTGGTAGCGCATGGGTTAGATGTATTCGATGGGAATCCGGCGGCCTTTATTCGCTGGTTACATCACCCCCTTGGCGAATTAAACAGGTTGCCCCCTCTCCACTGGCTGACTACGGTCACAGGAATTGGATTGGTTGACGATGTACTGACGCGGATCGATTACGGAATCTACGTCTGATGATTGTTTACCGGCTCATCAGAGAACGTTACCAGACTACTCCGCTTTCGGCAGTGGGTGCCCACCGGGTAGGCGGACGCTGGAACCCCGTATACCCTGAATCCATCCTTTGCCGAACAAGTCCACGTTCTGGACATAATCCCCTGCCGACTCGACAACCGATTGCGCTAATCACTATCTTTGCTAACTCAGAAACCGTACTGCTTTGACACCGCAAAAACGACTTGACCAGCTCGAACCCCTATTGGCGGAACACAGTGCCCAACTTGACCTTCATACGGCCCAACTTCGCCAAATTGCTCACCATATTCAGCAAATCGGCGAGGGAATAGCCGCGCAAAGCGATAACATTGGTTTCCTGTTGCGTGAACAGGCCGACCTCAAAAATAGAGTAATACGACTTGAAGCCGAAGTAGCTTCACTGAAAGCCGAAATCGTCTCTTTTAAAAACGAGACCAATCAACGACTTGATCGTATTGAAAACATGGTCATTGCCATTTATCAGGCTGTCCAAAAGCCATCGGGTAACTAACGTCAGTACGGCTTTACAGCGGCTACCATCCGCTGTACCACATCTTCCAGTGTTGCCGTGGCCTTCCAACCCAGTTGATCAAACGCTTTTTGCGGGTTGGCATGACCCTCGGCACTATCGGTGGGGCGATACAGAGTCGGATCCGTTTTCTTTTTCGGAGTCGGAGAGAATTTCAATGGCAAAGGCCGTACTGGTGCGGATATTCTGCCGGGCTGCTCTAATCTGTTCAGCCGAAAATAGGGCCAAAACAGGAATGCGCTTCCGTTCCTCATCCACATAGGAATCCCCTTCCTGTAAGAGTTCATCGCCTTGCCGGAAAGCTTCGGTGTTGATAAAGAGTCGATTCAGGAATTTTACGATATAAAACTCGTCCTGTTTCATCGCTGGCTTAGGAATAATCTGGCCCCTCACAAACTCATACTGGCCTTCATGGCCGTATTCGCGTTGCCACTGCTCAAACTCGGCCACCGTGCGGGGAGTGGGTGCCGACCGGGTTGGCGGACGCAGGAACCCCATATACCCTGAATCCATCCTTTGCGCAACAGGTCCACGTACTCAATATAATCCCCTGCCGACTCGACAGCCGATTACGATAACCACTATATTTGCCTACTCGAAAACCGTACCATCATGACACCCGAAAAACGACTTGATCAGATTGAACCCCTGTTTGCTGAAATGCTGGCTAAACAGGACGAAACTTCCGCCAAGGTAGAGCGCGTATCAGCGCAGGTAAAGCAGTTAACAGTTACTTTTACCCTGGTCTCAACCACCCATAGCGACAACATTCAATTCCTTTTGCGGAAAGTGCAAAGTCTGGAGGAGGGCCAGCAAAGCCTGGAGGAGGGCCAGCAAAGCCTGGAGGAGGGCCAGCAAAGCCTCCGGCGAGAGATGCAGCAGGGATTTGAGCAGGTTAATAACCGTTTTGAGCAGATTGACAATCGTTTCGACGAACTTGTAACATTGATTAAATCCGCTATTACCAAACCGTAATAATTCCTTGTCGACCTCACTGGTCGGTTGCTCCGACAAGGAAGTTACAATCTACCTGTTTTTACCGCCAACACCATCCGCCGTACCACCTCTCCCAGCGTTGCCGTGGCCTCCCAACCCAACTGCTGGTATGCTTTCTGCGGATTGGCATGTCCCTCGGCACTATCGGTGGGGCGATACAGA
>Ga0105048_10015859_pt1 | contig 11669 bp, 11 predicted proteins | sample MAT05_FD_78382 | JGI IMG/M metagenome (GOLD analysis project Ga0105048, IMG submission 78382) | Freshwater microbial communities from Lake Fryxell liftoff mats and glacier meltwater in Antarctica - MAT-05 | ecosystem: Environmental > Aquatic > Freshwater > Ice > Liftoff microbial mat | place...
GTGTGCCCATTCCCCCGTATTTTGGAAGAGAATCGGATGATCAGGATGCGGAGCGTTACCAGACGGTCTATGCGCGGGAGGAAGGCTCGGTGGCGGCACCGACGGCCGGTCTGCATTTCACGAAGGAGCTGCTCAAAAAAATTCCCCATACCTTTGTGACTCTTCACGTGGGTCTTGGCACCTTTCAGCCCGTGAAATGTGAGGCGGTGGAGGACCACAAAATGCATGAAGAGCGGTATCGGATTCCGTCAGAGTCCGCAGTGTCGATTAACGCCGCCCAGCGAATTCTGGCCGTGGGGACGACGGTGATTCGCGTTCTGGAGTCCCAGCCGACAGGGCCGATTCAGGCGGTCTCCGGTTCAACGGATATTTTTATCCGTCCGCCGCACACGTTTCAGAGGGCGGGGGCACTCCTCACGAATTTTCATTTGCCAAAATCGACCCTGCTAATGCTGGTGAGCGCCTTTGCGGGGAGGGAGGCTGTGTTGGCCGCCTATGCAGAGGCGGTGGCTGAGAAGTATCGGTTTTACAGTTACGGCGACTGCATGCTGATCAGGTAGCTGGAAATTTGTTCAGCGAGTCGAAGGCTGATTCCCGGGACTTCTGCCATGGTGGCGGGAGGTTCTCGACGCAGGCGCTCGACCGAACCAAAGGCGGTAAGCAGGGCTTTTTTGCGGGATTCCGAGACGCCAGGAATATCATCCAAAAGACTTTCGCGAATCCGGCGTTTGAGGAGGAGGCTATGGTAGCCATTGGCGAAGCGATGGGCCTCGTCCCGGATGCGCTGCAAGAGCTTGAGGGCGCCGCTGTCATGGGGGAGACGCAGTGGCAGGGGGCGGGAGGGACGATAAATTTCTTCAAACTCTTTGGCCAGACCGATGATGGGCACGTCGAAGAGTCCGAGTCGCTGGAGTTCTTTGCAAGCGCTGGAGAGTTGTCCTCGCCCTCCATCCACGATGATCAGATCCGGCAGGGCCATGGCACCTTTTTTGACGGCTCGGGATTGGATTTCGGTGGGAATTTCCTGGCTGAACTCATCCTCCCCGTCGAGAGCCGAAGCCGACTCACGAAGGACACGGGCGTATCGACGTTTTACAACTTCCGCCATGCTGGCAAAATCGTTTTGACCATTTGTGCCGGTGATCCGGTAGCGTCGGTAATTGTCCCGGTCGGGAATGCCGGCTTTGAAGCGCACCATGCTGGCCACGATATGGGTGTTGCTGATGTTTGAGATATCGAAGCATTCCATGGCTTGTGGCGGACGGTAAAGGCCCAGCGCTTCGGCAAGTGCGGCAAGATCCTCGGCGGGATTGATCGCGGAGGGCAGGGTTTTGCGGGTGAAGCGTGTCATCGGTTTCGTGGTCCGCCGAAGGTCATCCAGCAGATTGCGGAGGGAAGCGGCTTTTTCAAAATCGAGACGCCCGGCGGCCGAGTGCATCTCGGTCTCGACTTGATCAATCATTTTGCGCGAGGCCCCATCAAGAAACTCGCAAGCCTCATCAATTCTTTTGAGGTAATCTTCCCGGTTGATTTTTCCCACGCAGGGTGCGCTGCAATTTTTGATGATGTGGTCATGACAATGCTTGTAGTCGCGTTCGCCGGGATCCAAGGGACGGCAGGACCGGATTCCAAAATTTTTGCGGATGGCATTGAGGGTGGTTCTGAGTGCTCCGCTGTGAGCAAAGGGGCCAAAGTAGCGGGCACCGTCCTCTTTTCTGAGCCGGGTGAGGGCGAAGCGCGGCCAGGGTTCCCCGGGGTGAACGCGCACGAGGAGAAAGCGTTTGTCATCCCGAAAACTCACATTGTATTTCGGGCGGAACTCTTTAATGAGGCGGCCTTCATAGAGAACGGCCTCCGCATCGCTTTTGACCGTGTGGAACTCAAATTCCCAAATGCTGTCAATGAGTGCCCGCGTCTTCAGGTCGGCGGCGGCTTTGCGGGATGGGGTGAAATAGTTGGCAAGGCGTTTGCGCAAGTCGCGGGCCTTCCCCACGTAGATGACCCGCTTCAAGCGATCACGCATCACATAGACGCCGGGCTTGTGGGGCACATCCCTCAGCCGGGATTGGAGGTCAGGTTTGCCGGTTTCTTGTGACATGGAATTCTGAATATACCACTCCTGGCTGACACAATCGAGTTCTGCCTGCACGCGCAAAATGATTTGCGCCCGCTTGAGCAATGGCACACCATCCCGGCATGATGAAGTTTTCCCCGGGTCTCTTGCTTGCGCTTCTCATGGTTGGCTGTGGGCCCTCCGGGCAGAAAGCAGAACCCACCCGCCAAAGCGCACAGCCAGAGGTTTCAGCGAAGGTGGCATTGCCGGATGTCAGCCCCGGCGTTTGGACCACAAGAGATGAGAAGGGACAACCCTTTGATATCGTGCTTTTCCAAAATGGTCAGGCCGTCTCGACGTGGGTCAACGGCCCTGCCAGAGCGAAAGGGCAGCGGGGATTTTGGAGGATTGTGGACGGACAAATCTTCCTCTTATTTGACGATGGTTGGTCCGACTGGATTGTCATGCGTGACGGAGAGCCTGTCCATAAGGGGTTCGCGCCGGGCTTATCCTTGGCCGAGTCCCCAACAAATTCCTCTCCGGCGCTGCGTTTTGATGGGGATGCCGTCACCTTTGTGGGCGTTTGGCGACTGAACCGTGAGCCGGATGGATCTTACCTCTACTTATCTCTCCAAGCCAATGGGGCAGCCTATAGCACCATTAATGGTATCACCGATGGGCGGTGGGAAGTGGTGGATGGGGTGGCCAAGGTGACATGGCCGGATGGCTGGGTGGACCAACTTGAGAGGTCTGGCGGTAGCTGGCAAAAGCAATCCTGGGTGGGAGGCGACTCAGGAACTCCAGCAGATCTCACCCAAGCAACGCGGGTCGGCGAAACAAAATTTGTGGTGACTCCGTAGGGGAGACTCACTGCTAGATCGGAGGCTGAAGCAGCCTGACGGCGGGTTCGCTCTGACGCTTTTGTTGGTAGATGTTTGCAGGGGAGGTGGAGCGGATTTCGTGGCCTGTGAGAACAAATTCAGGATAAAACCCATCACTGGCGGGTTCGTAAACCGTCGCGCCGGAAAATCCGCCCATGAGCCGGTATTCGTAATTGTTGTCATATCCCAAGCGATTTTGTTCACGGTCAGGAGCGAGTTTTTGCTGCTCGTTCAGCATCACGAGACGCGCGGTTTTCCATGGCTTTCCGGGTTCGCGAATCCAGCCCCAGACCTTGTAGTCTTTTTTATACATCCGACGGCCAATAAAATAATTGCCAGGTTGTTCGGTCTGGATGGCAGCGTTCATGGCGGCCCGTGATTCGGCACCCGTATCCATGGTTTCGCAGCCGGAAAGTGCAAGGCCGAGAAAGATCACGGCCAGCCAACGCAAGGGGTGGTGGTTGATGAGCAATCGCAAAACAGACATGAGGTCATTCATGCCGAACCACGGGGTTTTTGCCGTGGCGGCTGAGAAGGACAAACCCGGCATCATCCAATTTTTTTGACGTAGGGGGTCAACCATGTGGCCAAGGCAGGCTCACTCTCGATGGTGATTTGTTCGTCGAGCGGGAACAACTGCCACTTTTCGGTGTGGGTGACAGATTCCCCGGGCTCGAGGGTTTTGATCGGGCCAAGGGATTCGATTTCGGTCATCTCGCTGTCGGAGAAGGTTTCAAAATTGCAACCACCATCGGGGTAGGCTTCGCCGGGGATCAGATCAAATTTTTTGATGAAAAACAGATCTTCGGAGAGATAACCGATCCATCGTTGATTGTGAGCGAGGCCCAGCTTGGTTGGAAGAGAGTCAGGTTGTTGTTGAAGGAGCCAATAATTTGTTCCGAAGGTCCATCGGGGGTCAGCGAGGTCCGTGTAAGGCCAGAGCACCATCCCGCGGTTGGGGAGGATGTCGCGGGGGTGTTCGCCGAGAGCGGGTTGGGGGATGATTTCAAGGCCGCCTGGACGCATCACGCTGAGGCCCCATGTGGCCAGGCGAAAAGGAGAGCCGCCTTCATTGGTTGCGGTGTGGCGGATCGTGACGGCTGAGCTGTCGGGGGAGAGTCGGATTCCCAGCGTTTTACGAATGGTGGTGGGATCGTTTTGGAGGCTATCGATGACGAGTTCCCCGCCGGAACCGATTTGCTTCCAGTGAGCCGGGCGGTTGTCGACATGATAGGAAAGAATCCAATCCTCGGGTCCCAACCAAAAACGATGGCCGCCGCGGATCTGCCACTCTTCCTCATCCGTGGTTCCGAGTTGATCTTCAAAGACCTTAAAAATGTTGCCACGGTTTTCCGTTTGGTAAGAAATAATGCGTGGACCGACATCCGTGGTGACCAAGAGTTCGGTGGTGCCATTAGAGACCCGAAGCGTGTTTGCCCAACCCCGGTAGTTTGTGACTTCAACATTCATAAAATTTGGTGTGTGGGGATTTGGGGTCGATTGCTAAATGAGTGATACGTGGTTATGCAACAAACTGTCAAGGATTGTGCATGGGCAACAGAAGATTTGTTGCGGAGGGTAAGAATTTTGGCCAACAAAAAAGCGCCAAAGCTTTGGGCTGTGGCGCTTTTTTGGTGAGGGTCAGGTTGTTAATACCAAAGTCCCCATGGTCCCCAGGCCGAATATTCTTCAGCCGCTTCCTGGTTGAGTTCCGCTGCGGCCAATTGATCGGAGGAGATGTCCTGCTGGAGGCCGAGCTGACGGTAACGCTCGTATTCGTTGGGGCCGCCGACATACACAACGCCTTGCTTGGGATCCTTGTAAAGATAAACCCACTGTCCGCCTTGGTTCAATCGTTGGACTTTGTAGCTCGGCAGAGCTGCGAAGATCGTCTGTTGCTTGGCTGAGGAGGGGGTCTGCGGGCGAAAACCTGCGGCGGCCATCAGGTTTTCATCACTTGAGGATTCCATCGCAGCGCAGCCGATGAGGGCAGCCCCGGCGATGGCGAGGAGGGTGATCTTCAGGGTTGGTATGTGCATGGATTTCTTATTTTAGGATTCGAGCGCGGCTTGAGCAGCGGCCAGACGGGCCACGGGGACACGATAAGGCGAGCAACTCACGTAGGAGAGGCCGACGCGATGACAGAATTTGACTGAGTCCGGGTCGCCGCCATGTTCGCCGCAGATGCCAAGTTTGATTTTTGGGTTTGTTTTGCGACCCCGTTCGATGGCGATTTCAATGAGTTGACCAACACCCTCCTGATCCAAGGTGGCGAACGGGTTCTTTTTGAAGATCTCGTTTTCCGTGTAAGGCGCCAGGAAGGAGCCCATATCATCACGGCTCATGCCGAGTGCTGTCTGCGTGAGATCATTGGTGCCAAAGCTGAAGAACTGCGCTGTTTTTGCAATTTCCTCAGCCGTGATCGCACCGCGGGGAACTTCAATCATCGTGCCGACCAGATAGTCGAATTTGATGTTCTTTTCCGCCATCACTTCTTTCGCCACGCGGTGGACAATTTCGACCTGGAGATCGAGTTCCTTTTTGAAACCAACCAAGGGAATCATGATTTCGGGTTTCACTTTGATTTTCTTTTTGGCCACATCAGCAGCCGCTTCAAAGATCGCACGGGCCTGCATCTCGGTGATCTCCGGGTAGGAAATTCCAAGGCGGCAACCGCGGTGACCAAGCATCGGGTTAAACTCGTGGAGGTCTTTCACACGCTGGCCAATTTTTTCTGCGGGCACGCCAAGTTTTTGAGCCAAGGCATTTTGGGAACCGTGGTCATGTGGCAAAAACTCGTGCAGCGGGGGATCGAGCAAGCGGATCGTGGCCGGGTAGCCTTTGAGGGCTTTGAAGATCCCGGTGAAGTCGGCCCGTTGATAGGGAAGAAGCTTCTTGAGGGCCGCAACTCGGTCAGGAGTATTTTCCGCGAGAATCATCTCGCGCATGGCATCAATGCGTTCGCCCTCGAAGAACATGTGTTCCGTGCGGCAGAGGCCGATGCCTGTCGCACCAAAGGCCAGTGCGTTTTCTGTTTGCTCGGGATTGTCCGCGTTGGTGCGGACTTCCATGCGGGTGACTTTGGAACACCAATCGAGGAGCTGCTTGAAATTTTTGAATTTCTCGGTTTTCTGAGCGGCCTTGTCACCATGGAGAAGGCCCATGATGATCTCGGAGGGAGCCGTGGCGAGCTGACCCGCATAGACGGTGCCGGCTGTCCCATCAATGGAGAGGAAGTCCCCTTCCTTGAAAGTTTGACCCGCGACGGTGACAGTTTTTTTGTCATAGTTAATCTGCAGAGTCGAGGCCCCGCAAATACAGACTTTGCCCATTTGACGGGCCACCAGGGCCGCGTGGGAGGAGACGCCCCCTTTGGCGGTGAGGATGCCCTCGGCGGCAATCATCCCGCGGAGATCTTCCGGAGAGGTTTCATTCCGAACGAGGAGAACTTTTTCCCCGGCCTCTTCGGCCTTGGCCGCGCGATCCGCATTGAGATAGATTTTTCCTGAGGCGGCACCCGGTCCGGCCGGAAGACCGGTTGCTATGGCTTTCACTTTTTTGACCTCCGCCACATCAAAGACGGGTGCCAGCAGTTGATCCAACTGATCGGCAGGGTTGCGCATGATGGCAGTTTTCCAGTCGATGAGCTTTTCATTCACCATGTCCACTGAGAACTTCAGAGCGGCGACTGCCGTGCGTTTCCCGTTGCGGGTTTGAAGCATGAACAGCTTTCCTTCCTGGATCGTGAACTCAAAATCCTGCACATCCTTGAAATGTTTTTCGAGGGTTTGACGGACTTTTTCCAATTCTGCGAAAGGCTTGGGCAGGTGCTTCTTGAGGAGTGCGACTGGCTCTGGCGTGCGCACACCGGCGACGACATCTTCCCCTTGGGCATTGATCAGGAATTCCCCATAAAACTCTTTCACACCGTTGGCAGGGTTGCGGGTGAAGGCGACCCCGGATCCCGAGTTTTCGCCGGTGTTCCCGAACACCATGGCTTGGACATTGACAGCCGTACCCCATTCGGCGGGGATGCCGTATTTGCGGCGATAGACGATGGCCCGGTCATTCATCCAGGAACCAAAAACGGCTCCAAGGGCTCCTTTAAGCTGATCCCATGGGTTTGCCGGGAACGATTTGCCCGTGCGTTCTTTGACCAATGCTTTAAAGCGCTTCACCAGTTCCTGCTGGTCTGCGGCGGTCAAATCGCTGTCCACCAATTCGCGACTATAGGTTTCATGTTTAAACTCTTCGATGACGGTCTCGAAGGGCTCATGGTCTTCGCCTTCGCGTTTTTGAACCCCAAGAACCACGTCGCCATACATCTGGACAAAGCGGCGGTAACAATCCCAGGCAAAGCGCTCATTGTTTGTAGCTTTGGCCAGCGCTTGGACGGTATCATCATTCAACCCAAGGTTCAGAATGGTATCCATCATCCCCGGCATAGAGTCCCGGGCTCCGGAGCGGACGGCCAAAAGCAGAGGGAAGCCTTTGTTGTCACCAAATTTGGTGCCCATGATTTTTTCCATGTTGCGGACACCAGCTTCGATCTGGGATTGCAATTCGGCGGGGTAACTCCGTTTGTGGGCGTAGAAATAGGTGCAGACTTCCGTGGTGATCGTGAAGCCGGGAGGGACCGGGAGCTGAATGCGGGTCATTTCCGCCAAATTGGCACCTTTGCCTCCAAGAAGCGGTTTCATTTTTCCGTTACCATCAGCTTTTCCATTCCCCCAAGTGTAAACGTATTTTCCTTTGCGGGCGGTGGCGGGTTTTGCGGTTTTTGTATTTTTGGACATGATTGGTATGGGTTTTAAAGAATGGAAATCGGGGTTTGGTGGGCCCGATGTCGCCGGAAGCCGGCTTACACGAACGGGAGGCACAAGGGGTCACGCATGGACGGCGTCCGCTGCAAGAACCTCGTTAAGAAGCTGGCCAAATTCGGCCAACCCGGTGCTTGGGATAATGACGGTGTTGCGCCGTCCGTGGGCTTCTTCCGTGATACGGAGAAACCGCCCGCGATCATTTTCGCGAAATTCGATAAAAAAGTGTTTGCGTTCGACTTGGAGTTCTCGTGACTCGATAATATTTTCCATTTTCCTATAGCGTGGGAGAGGGCAAACATTACACGCCATGCCGCCCTCGCGCACAACTAGATTTTCTTAATAAATTTCTAGGTGTCCTCAAGAGTGTCATCCAGAGCCGTCAGCAATTCACCGATGGACACTTCGGTTTCATCCCCCATATTCGAGATTCGGAAGGTTTTGCCTTTGAGTTTTCCATATCCGCCGTCGATGGCGAAGCGGTGTTTTTCACGAAGGCGTTTGACCCAGGCCGCGAGGTCGATCTCTTTGTTGTTGGCAAGGCAATTCAGGGAGATCGAGCGGTAGCCTTCCGGGGCAAAAAACTCAAACCCGCGATCCGTGGCCCATTTTCCAACGAGGGCATTGAGCGTTTTGTGTCGGGCATAGCGGGTGGCGGGGCCTTCAGCAAAGATTTCGTTGAGTTTCGAGCGAAGGGCAAAGATCAGGGAGATGGCCGGGGTGCTGGGGGTCATATCGCCTTCTTGGTTTTTCGCGAATTCCACAAAATCAAAATAATACCCGCGGTCAGGCAGGGTCTTGGCTTTTGCGAGGGCGCGCTCCGAGACAGAAAACAGCGCGAGTCCCGGTGGCAGGGCAAGGGCCTTTTGGCTTCCGGTCAGGAGGACATCAATCCCGTGGGCATCCATGGGAATCTCCTCCGTGGAAAACGAGGACACGCAATCCACGATAAACATGACCTCTGGAAATTTGCGAAGCACGTCAGCAATCTCGGGTAAGGGGTTCTTGACGCCGCAGGATGTCTCATTGTGAATGAGCGTGAAGGCGTCGTATCCTCCCTTGGAAAGTTCGGCTTGCACAAGTTCGGGGCGAATCGGTTGCCCCCACTCGACTTGCAGTGCGCCGGCTTCTTTTCCGCAGCGTTTGCTGACATCAAACCACTTGTCGGAAAAGGCCCCGCACATGGCGTTGAGGACTTTTTTGGAACACAGGTTGCGGATGGCACCTTCCATGATACCCCACGCCGAAGACGTGGCGAGGAAGACTGGTCGGGTGGTTCCAAAAAGTTCCTGCAGCTTGGGCTGGATCTCTGAGTAAAGAAATTTGAAGTCGCCACTGCGATGTCCGATCATTGGCTCGCACATGGCTTTGTAGGTGGCTTCTGAGACCTCAATCGGGCCCGGGATGAAGAGTTTGACGTGATTTCTATGCATAGGAAAAGTTGAGGATACCCGGTTTCTTCGAGGAATGCCAAGAAGCAGTCTGCGCATTTTATTAGAAAACGGTCTTCTTGCCGTGGAGACGCTTTGGGGCTAAGAAATCATTCCATGCCCAAACCTCCCAAAAAAATTGATACCTCAAGGCTCGGGGCGCACCGCATCTGTGTGGATTGTGTCGCCCCGCGTTTCGGAGACAACTACAAGCCGGGATACCTTGGTTTCACCCACTCGGACAAAAGGTTGGTGTCGGCGGGGATTGCCCATTTTACCCGCTGGTCGCGCATGAGTGATATTCATGTTTCACACGTCCTTGTCGTCACTGGCGAAAATGAGGCAGTCGAAGCCGTGGCGGATAAAGGCGTCATCAAAATCCCGCTCGCGAAATATTTTGAGGATTCCCACACCCAGATCTTTTTTCGGAAACCCAAAAAGCTGAATCCCGATCTGGGTGCGCGCATTGCCAGCACGGCATTAGCCCAGGTGGGAGCGCGCTATGATCACTTGCTCTTGGCAGCGCAGGTTTTGGAGGGGAGCTTTCTGAGACGTTGGATTTATTCGGCCTTCCGGGAAGCGCCGGATCATTTTGTTGGACGCTTGCTTAACCGCGATGACCGCTGGATTTGCAGTGAACTCGCCGCCTATTGCCTCGATGCCCAGCCCGAATACGCAGACAAGGGCGTGCTGGCAAAACCTCACTATTCCACTGACCCTCAGGAGCTTTTTGAGGATCAGGAACTTTTTGCAGCATGGAAACAAGAACCCCCCGCCAAAAAACCGAAACGCGCCAAGGTGGCCGCGGTGGCTGAATTAGCAGAAGTGGGCGCACAGCCAGTGCCTCAGCCTCCGCCGTCGGAACCCAAACAATTCCAATCACCTTAACAGTTGCAGTGATCAAAGTTCCCGTTTAAAAAACACCTCATGATTCAGGATTATATTCCCGTGCTTTTGCACGCATTGGTGGCCATTGGTTTTGCGACGGCGGCATTGCTTGCCAACCTTGTGGTCGGGCGCGCAGGAACCCGCACGGTAACGAAGGACATGGCTTATGAGTGTGGAATGATCCCCGAGGCTGGACCCCAGCCGCGGTTCAGCGTCAAATTCTATCTCGTGGCGATGCTCTTTATCCTTTTCGACATCGAGATTGTCTTTATGTATCCGTGGGCGGTTGTTTACCGGCCTTTTGTTGCAGAGTTCGGACCCAGCATCCTTTGGAGCATGTTGAGCTTTATCCTCATCCTTCTTTTTGGCTATATCTATGCCATCAAAAAAGGTGCCCTCGATTGGAGCGGAAAATAATCCGTTCGCCTTTGAAATTCCTAGCGTCCTTGTATGATCCACCATCTTGTTTTGTTCAAAGTTAAGCCCGAAGTTGATGACGAAAAATTGGAGTGGATGATGCGGGAGACCAGGATCCAGCTCCTCAAAATCCCGGAAGTCCTTAGCGTCCGCTGCGGGAAACGGATTGCTCCCGACCTGTCATGGCCATTTTTTCTGGTGGTGGAGGTGGAATCCCTCGACAAACTGAAGCTTTACATCGAAGACCCGATCCACATGAAATTTGTGGAGGAAGTCATCAAACCAAACATCGTTGAGCGTCTCGCCCTGGACCATGAGACGGAGCCGGGCAAAAACGTGAAGTATTGCTGATTCGCGTCAGGCGGCCTTCTTGCGGGAATCTGACGGGCCAACCAATCGAAGGTAAAGTGATTCGTGGGCTTTTGCCGAAGCTTTGGGGGAAAAGTCGGCCTCCATACACGCGCGAACGACGGCCTCGCGGTCGGCCGGTTTTGCGGTGCCAGCAAGAGCCTTTCTGCAAGCGTCAACAAGCGCATCAGCCGAGGCCTCAGCAAAATAAAATCCATTGCCGGAATCCTGCCGCCGCTCGGTCACCAGTTGGAACAGTCCCTGCGTTTGAAAAGCAACAGGAATTAGTCCATAAACCAACGCCCGCATCAGCCAGGAGGAGAGGGGATTCGCAGCCCCCGGGACCAACAAAAAGTCAGCGCCCCCGAGTGCCAGCCGGGCTTGGTCCTCGCTGAACTCTTCTATCCAAGAAAAATGACCGCGGTGTTTTCGGGCCGCGATTTCAGCCGCACGGCGGTTGGCTTTGCCGGGCTTTCCAAGCAAGGCCACACGAACTCCGCCCGGAAGTAGTCGGTCGAGGGCATCAAAAACCAGATCCAAACCATCGGACGCGTCCGCAAAAACCACAAACGTCGCAATGGCTCCCGGATCCCAAGAGAAAACCTCCGCCAGTTTCGAGGCATTGGCCGCACGATTTTTAATCTTTCGTAGAGAAAACGGAGACGCAAGTGCCGGATCCAAGGCCGGGTCCCACCCTTCCAACTCTTGCCCGTCAGGAATCCCAAGAAGCTTGGCGGCATTTTCACGAAGCACAACCTCCAGACCACAACCATGGGCTGGCGTCTGGGCCGCTGCAACAAACCGTTCCCCGGGCAGCACAACAACATCTGAA
>Ga0105048_10015864_pt1 | contig 11667 bp, 14 predicted proteins | sample MAT05_FD_78382 | JGI IMG/M metagenome (GOLD analysis project Ga0105048, IMG submission 78382) | Freshwater microbial communities from Lake Fryxell liftoff mats and glacier meltwater in Antarctica - MAT-05 | ecosystem: Environmental > Aquatic > Freshwater > Ice > Liftoff microbial mat | place...
CGCGCAGTTCGTCTGCGCTGGCCAGGTCGTAGAAACCAGTGTTCAAACCGGCGCGGTCTATTGCGTCCCTGCCCAGTGGCACGGAGTCCACGCCGTAAAACGCGGACGGCTGGTGCAGCCGCACGAAAGGATAGGCGTCGAGCCAATGCCCGCCTGGTGCATGGCGGCGATCAATCAGCGTGACGCTTGCTTCTCCGTGCGTGAGCAGCGCATCGGTGAACGCCATCCCGGCTGCACCGGCGCCGACAACGAGGTAATCCGTCTCCATCAGGTCGGCCATGGCTTGTCTCTCTCGATGCATCACGCTGTGCTGGCACGAGGGTGGTATCGGCCCAGTCGCCGCATGATAGGGGGCATCCTGGCTTGCGTCGATCGCCTGGGCCGAGCCTCGGACAAGCTTGTCGGCACAATGCCCCTTAACACCGCCATGTGGATCGACACACACTGCCATCTGGATGCGCCCGAGTTCGGCGCCCACCACGCACTCGCCGTGAGCCTGCGCGAGCGCACAGCCACGGCGGCGACCGCCGCTTTCGGCGCCTCGCTGCAGGCGGCGGGCAGGACGCCCGTGCCGAGCATCGCAAGGCGCGCGATAAGGTGAAGAACGCCCTCGTTCATACTTGGCGGCTCGCTCCTTCTTCCATCGACGGCTCCTGGCTCACGGTGTCTTACGCCGCGACGTCCGTCGTGCTCGCGATGCCGCTTCCGCAAGGCGCGGCCGAGCTGCGCACAACCTACGACACCGCTATCACCGTCGCTGGCTTGCCCAGGATCATCCGGGTGGAATACCGGTAGGGTCAACGATGGCTTGCGGGCGTCGGTCCAAGCCGATGTCTGGGACTCAGGCCACGCCTCATATTTCCGAATTCAACCCAACAAGGCGAGTATTTCGGTTTTGGTGATGCTTCGATGGCGATCGTCGTGAGCCGCGGCCGGCATTGGCAAGGTACGATGCCCTCCAGCATCTGTCATATGAATGAATCGATGAAAATTGGGCGAGGCAATTTCCTCGCCGCTGGTATAAAGCATTCTCATGTCCCCCGTCTTCGATACGCATCCAATTGCAATGGCGCAGCCGGCGATGCCGGTGGCCCGGCTCGCTTTAGTGCCGATACTATTGCTGGCGGCCCTCGTCCTCACGGGATGCACGACGATTGCCGGTAACGTGCTGCGGGACAATCGCGAAAAGTTCAACGAGATCGCGCAGGTCACCAACGCCGAACAACTGCTCCACAACATTGTCCGCCTGCGCTACGCGAACTCGCCGTACTTCCTCGAGATCAGCAGCGTGTCGACGAGTGCGACGATGGGCGGCAGCTTGGGCATCGTCGGCAATACGGCACCCGCAGGATTCGGCCTGCCCACGAATATCCTGATCAACCCCGGCGTCAGTTTTTCGCAGACGCCATCGTTCGTCTTTCAGCCGCTGACGGGAGAAAAATTCGCGCGGCAGTTGTTGCGCCCGGTCGACCTGCGCACGCTCGCACTGTTGCGCACGGCCGGCTGGGACCTGCGAGAAATTCTGCTGGTGATGGTCGATAGCATCAACGGTATTCCGAACGCTCCCGCGGCGACGCAGTTCGCGCCCGACAGCATTCCGGAGAACGCCGAATTCCGGCGCGTGGTGGACCTGCTTGCCCGCCTCGAGTCCACTGGGCTGATCCAGCTCGGACTCGATTCGGCGAACACACCGCAGGATCCGCGCGCCGATGTCGTATTGTCGCTGCAGATCGAACGCGCAGCCGCGGCGACACCCGATGGCCAGGAACTCATCCGCAAGCTCTCGCTCGATCCCGCTAACCTCACGTATCGCCTGGCCGCGGCAGCGGGCGGCGGCGGTGGCCGCAATATTGCGATCAAGCCTCGCTCGGTGTTGGCGGCGATGCGCTATTTGAGCAAAGGGATCGTCGTATCGCCGGCCGATATCGCCGCCGGGTATCTGCCGGTTCTGCGCAAGCCCGACGGTACCGCCTTCGACTGGCAGACGCTGCTTTCCGGCGTGTTTCGGGTGCAAACCGCGGACACCGCACCGGCGTCGGCGTACGTCCGCGTCCAGCATCACGGGCGCTGGTTTTATGTCGACAACGCCGATCTTGCATCGAAGCAAACATTCGCGCTGGTCGAAACGGCGCTCACGCTGCAGGCCGGCGACGTGCCACCCATCTCGACGATCCTTACGCTGCCGATTGCGCGGTGAGGGAGCGAAACGCCGCCCCCAGACGTGACCCGGTTTCACTACGATGCAGGCGAGAAGTCGTCAAGCAAGGGACATGCGAAACCGAAAAAGTAGCGAGTCTGCCCCTATTTTTCTCACGATTCGACCTGTGCGTTCGCTGGCGTTAGTACCACGGGACCTGCATCGTTCCGGCTCGCCCGGTCATGGACTGGTACCTTCCGCTGCTCGCCAACCCAGGATCTTTCTGGGTCCCAACGCTCGTGCTGGGCCGCCTCTACGGCGTGCGCTATGTCGTTTTCGCCGGCACCGCCTACGCGCTGGGGTATCGGCATGGCGTCGTGTCCCGGTGGCACAAGCTGCAGCCGGCGATGCCTGTCGGCGCCCAACTGCGGCGCGAGATCGGCTACTCGGCGCTCGTCCTGCACGACACGTATGCTGCTCGGCGGCGCGCCGCTGGACGGCCATCGCTACTTCTGGTGGAACTTCGTGGCCAGCTCGCGCGAGCGCATCGAGCAGGCCAAGGCCGACTGGCAGGCCGGCCGCTTCGCGCCGGTGCCGGGCGAGACCGAATCCATCCCCCTGCCCGAGCGCTGACCCTCTTTACAAGGGCGGCCAGCGGGGGCATAACGGTCGGGGCGCCGGCCGGCGCCCGGCCTGCCCGTCAGGCCCGAGTGAATCCTGGGAGGGAGACTAGTGGCAATGGGAAAGAAACTGGGTGCGGAATTCTTCGGCACCTTCTGGCTGGTGCTGGGCGGCTGCGGCAGTGCAGTGCTGGCGGCGAAATTCGGCGGTGACGGCAATCCGCTGGGCATCGGCCTGGTCGGCGTGTCGCTGGCCTTCGGCCTCACGGTGCTGACGATGGCCTACGCGGTGGGCCACATCTCGGGCGGTCACTTCAACCCGGCGGTGAGCTTTGGCCTGTGGGCAGCGGGACGGTTCCCGGCCAAGGACCTGGTGCCCTACATCGTCGCGCAGGTGGTGGGCGGCCTGGCGGCGGGCTTCGTGCTGTTCCAGATCGCAAGCGGCACCGCGGGCTTCCAGGCCGGCGGCTTCGCCAGCAACGGCTTTGGCGAGCTGTCCCCGGGCGGCTACAGCATGCACGCCGCCTTGATCACCGAGATCCTGATGACCTTCATTTTCCTCACCGTCATCCTGGGCGTCACCAGCAAGCGCGCGCCGGCGGGCTTCGCGCCCATCGCCATCGGCCTGTGCCTCACCGTGATCCACCTGGTGAGCATCCCGGTCACCAATACGTCGGTGAACCCGGCGCGCTCTACCGGCGTGGCCTTCTTCGCCGACACGGCGGCGGCGGCGCAGCTGTGGCTGTTCTGGCTGGCGCCGATCGTCGGGGCCATCGCGGCGGGCTTCTACGCGCGCTGGCTGCAGTCCGACGAGGACTGAGCGCACCGAGTGAACGCAGCCACGAAGGCCGGGGAAACCCGGCCTTCGTTTTTTCAGGCGGCCAGCACTGTGGGTATCTCCACCTGGCCTGTCAGCAGCCGGTGCGCCGGGCAGGCGTTGGCGATCTGCGGCAGGCGCGTCCGCTGCTCGTCATCCAGCGGGCCGCGCAGGTGCACGCGACGTTCGATCACGCTGCGATCCTTGCCGCGCTCCAGGTAGGCGAGCGCGTCGATGATGTCCGACGACACCCCGCGTGCGCGGCCATTTTCCACGTAATAGAAGGTCTTCGAGTGCGGAACGAGCACGCGGATGATTCGGCGCTTGCCTTCGCCTACACCAACAAGGCGGTGCTCTACGACCTCTTGTTCGCGGTCGCCGCCGAAACGCTGCGCACCATTGCCGCCGATCCGAAGCACTTGGGGGCGCAGGTCGGCGTGACGCTGGTCCTGCATACCTGGGGCTCGGCGCTGACCCACCTTCCCCATGTGCACGGCATCGTTCCTGGCGGTGGCCTGTCGGCCGACGGCGAGCGGCGGCCGGCTGCAGTTCTTTGGCGACGACGCGGGGCTCGCTGACGCGCGGGCGTTTGCCCAGTGGCTCGCGCCGCTGCGCGAAGTGGAATGGGTCGTCTATGCCAAACGCCCCTTTGCCGGACCGGCGGCGGTGCTTGCCTATCTGTCCCGTTACACCCACCGCGCGGCGATCTCGAACCAGCGGTTGCTGGCCGTCGACCAGCGCGGTGTCACCTTCCGCTGGAAAGACTACCGCACCACGGGAAAGACGCGCTACAAGGCCATGACGCTTGCGGCCGACGAGTTCATGCGTCGCTTCATATTGCACGTTCTGCCCAGCGGCTTCCACCGCATTCGCCACTACGGCCTGCTCGCCAATGCCGGCCGCCGCGCGCATCTGGCCCAAGCGCGCGCGTTGCTGCAGGTCGTCCCCGCCGCGGTCGACCCGCCAGTGCCCGTCGCCCGCGTCGCGCCCACCTTCGTCTGCCCACACCATGGCGCGGGAATGATCGTCGTCGAGACCTTCGCCCGCGGCCAACCGATTCGGGCGCCGCCTGCATTGCGAATTGCAGCATGAGCACCGCCATCCGCTGCGCCAACGCTACTTCCGCTTTGCATCGGCCATCGCCGATAGTGGACGGCTTTGCCTTGCGCGGTCGTGACGTGGTTTCTCGTCCACTGCTTCATCCCCGAAGCCGGCCTCGCAGCATCGCCATCCCGCGTCGGCGCGATGTCATCCGCCGATTCAGCGACCGGTTGGCGTCATCGCGCGCGACCGCGGCCCGTCAAATCCCCATAGCCGCTTAGCTTCCCCGAACCGCATCGGGGGATGCCGCGGTTTCCTCCCTCGAGGTTTGTGCGACGCCTGCCCGTGCAGCGTCATCACATTCGCTCGCGTCGGCGCGTCAGGGCAGGCATCGCACAACCCTAAACAGAAGCAGTCGTCGCTTGCCGTCCGCTTTCCGCCACCAAGAGCGGACCAAGCGGAAGAACGCGCGCCGCAACTGGCCGTCCCATGCGGGCCCTACTGCTTCTCCAGAAGCTTCCCCGTTTCCTTCCGCAATAACGGAAGAAGTCCCTTTGCTGCTTTCGCCAGGAGCCAAGGCAAGGACACGTCGATGCGCAGCGCGTCCTCCAGTACTTCAGTGCTCCCCGCCGCAGTTTGTCCGAGCGCGCGCATCCGGAAGTACAACGTGTCTCCGCGCCAAGTCTCCTGCTCCATCGCGACCATCGCTCCGATCTGACCGTTGGTGCGAGCGAGGCCCTCTCGGAGGCGGCGGACGGCCTCGACCTTCCCGAGACGATGGGCGACGATGACTGAGACTGTGTCGTTCACCGAAAATGTGGCGACATAGGGTTGACGTGCGGGCTCGTTAGCGGGCCACTGCCGATCGGCGGCGTACTGGAAGGAACGTACGCGCCCCTTCGACGGTGCCCTCGCGTCTCCTACACCCGCCGCTTCGCGATGAGGCCCCACACAAAGAGTACGACAATGGCCCCCACGACGGCGCCGATGAGTCCGGCCCCCTCGCCGGGCGAATACCATCCAAGCGCTTGGCCGAGATAGCTCGCAACGACTGCTCCGACGATGCCGAGGATCGTCGTCAACACGAACCCAGAAGGCTCGTTCTTGCCGGGCATGATGAACTTGGCGATTAGGCCTGCGATGAACCCGATGACGATCGTCCAGATGATACCCATGGCGCCTCCTATGTTCGCTCGGTGACCGCCGAGCCGTCCCATGAAGATACACCCAGATTGTCGTTACCCAGACCTAGCTCGCGGATGCGGTAATCTGTGCGGTAGCCGAGATCCTTCCACTTCATGAGGAGAATGAAATGAGCCGCGGAATGCCGTCGATGGTTGCGCTATTAGGACTTCTCGCTGTCGCCGGTTATCAAAACCGCGACAAGCTCAAAGAAATGTTGGGCGGACGAAACCAGGCGTCGGGGGGTGCCCCCGGCCCGCTCAACCCGCAGGGCGCCCAAGGGGGCGTGCTCGGCAACTTGGGTGGACTGCTCGGCGGCGCGAGCGCCGGGGGTGTGTTGAGTGGCGGCCTTCGCGATCTGGTCGAGCGTTTCAAGCAGAGCGGAAATGCGGAGGCGGCGGATTCCTGGGTCAAGACAGGTCCCAATCAACCCATAGGTTCCGATCGCATCGAGCAAGCGATCGGGCCCGAGGTACTCGGCACGCTTGCAGAGCGCACCGGCCTTTCGCGCGAAGAGTTGCTGGCCAGGCTGACACGTGATCTGCCCGGTGCCGTCGACCAATTTACGCCGGAGGGCCGGTTACCAACCGAAGCGGAGGCAGCACGGCTGATCTAGTCGATCTCTCCCGCCTAGGACACGAACGCGGAGATATCGATGGTCGCAATCCCCCGCGCCCCGGCCCCCGACGTGGGATTGGATGTCTGGAGCGCAGTGAATACGATCTTCGTGCCGCCGGGCAGGAACTTGGCATGCTGCGCCCAGTAGGTGGTGTCGGTCAGCTGCACCGGTGCGACACCTTGCGCGGCGCTCGCCACGTTGGCCAGGAACAGCGCATACCCGCCGGCGCGGCTCGACTCGAACACGATGTACTGCCCGTTCGGTGACCAGTAGGGCGCCCGTCCCTGATAGGCCGGGTTGTAGGTGGCGGTATTTGCCGCAGGTTCGAGCGGTGCGGATGTATACACGCCGTTGCTCGCGGTGTTCAGGAACACATAGTTGTTGTCTTGGTTGTAAGCCGGTGTCGCACCGCTCGGCGGCGCTGTAGAAAGGCCCCAGGACGCGAGCGCGGGTTGTCCCGCGAACGCAATTCGGGTGGGATTGAGAGGCTGCGGGGCCGCGAATCCACCGAACAATGCCACGCCCGCCGCGTCGTTTCCGTTCAGGTTCTTGACCGCCGGGACGCCGGTGATGACATCGATCAATCCCGTCACCGGCTTGACGGGCGCTGCGCTGGTGGAGTCGTTGTAAACGACCAGCTGCGACCCATTGCTTGCCCAGATCGGATAGATGTGCGCATGGGTCTTGGGCACCAGCGTCAGCAACGTGCCGGTTCCGCTCACGACGTACACCTGAATCGTGCCCATGTTCGAAGGCGCACCGCTAAACGTCACTTGCCCATTGGCCGTGCTCCAGTCCGGACGTGTTTGCGAGGCCGGCCACTCGGCCGGAAGCGTTGAGGGCGCGACGATGAACGGGACAGCACTTTGGCAACCGGTTCCGCCCAGCATTGTGAGGTAGAGCGACGTGTTCGCCGAGTTACCCGGATTGGGAAACGGCGCGCGTTCGAATACGACCATGGTGCCCGTCGGGTCGACAGCCGGTCGATAGTCGAAGAATGATGGGTCGCAGGTGACGAACGTCATCGGCGGAAACGCAACCAAAGTGGGCGGCGGCGCCGGCGGCGGCGGCGGCGCCGCGATGCGCTCCGGGGTCACATCATCGCGACAGCCGGCAACGTTGAGCGATACGGCAGCCAGCGCCGCGGATTGAGTGAGAAAAAGTCGACGGTCCATGGGTTGGCAGTTTAACTTGAGTGGGAGAAATCCGCGACTGCGACCATGGCGCGGTGCACAATAAATCACGCTGGGGGCATCCACTTCAATCCGGGTGCCTTGACCCTTCACGTAACCCTTCCAGGCGCCCGTATGGTTGATTGCGCGTCACCAAGCCGCCGTCTTAAATCCGCCGTGGTAACTTCTATGGCCAAGGACGCCCACGAATTCGCCCCACGTTCCTTCGAAGCGCTACGCTCCCGTCGCGCTTTTTGGCGACTCGCAACAGAGTCGCTATCCTCCCGCCACCAATGACCGACCCCTCTGAATTCCCGTCCGACCATCTGCAGGAAGCACGACTCTGGCGTGACAAAGGGTGGACCGCACGGGTGGTCAAGAATGTAGACGACGACGGCTGGGCGGTCGAAATGACGAAGGATGGCGAGCCGGAGGCCGCGCTGGTAGGCCCTTGGACGATGGGCCGCGACAAGAAGAACCCGAAGCCACTCGACGCCACGGCGTTCAGCACGCTGGTCAAGACAGCGTACGAGGTCCGCCGCCGCCACGAGCAGCATTTGCACGCGCTGCTGCACAAGAAGGTCGTCGTTAGCAGCGGGAATAGCGAGATCGTCGTGACGCTTGATATCGTCGTCGAGGGCGAGTCGCCTTCCGCGCTGTTGGTCGCGAGACCGACGCTGGAGCCCGACGCTGCGCCGCTGGCGGAGGTTCGCGTCGACACGTCGTTTAAATTGACCGTCGCCAGCGCGCGAGCGTGGATCGAAGACGGCTATCGCCGGCCGGCGGATTCCTAATGCCACAAGCCTCGTCAAGTGAGACGCATACGCGGCAACGCAAGTCCACGGCCTCAATCAAGAAGGGCGCCGCGATTCAACGCAAAAAAACCGCCCCCGACGCCGGGTCGAGAAAAATTAGGACGCGCCTTTTTTCCCCGTTCCCGCACTGCTCTTCTTCGCTTCTTGCCTGCCAAGCTCCTCCTTGGTCAGCTTGACTTTTTTTACTTTTTCCGTCTGAATTTTTTCTTTCTTTACCTTTTCCACCTTCACCTTTTCCTTTTTTATGGCCGGCCCCGCCAAAGCCTGCTTCGCCAGCAGTTTGGTCTGCTTGGCTGCGCCATCGAGAAGTTTCCTGGTTTTTTGGTGCTGCCGTCTGGCTTTCAGCATTGACGCGTGACTCAATTTGACCTCCAAGTGGACGAAGATTGAATTCGACTTTAGTTTGTTCCGCTTTTGCGTTCTTGGCTAATCGACCGCCTCAGGCCCCGACAAATCAAGCCTGCCTGGCACGTCGAAAAGCGCCCAATCGCACCGCCGACGCTCACTCCTTAGTACGTCCCGGGGTACTGTCCGCCATCCATCAGGATGTTCTGCCCGACGATGTAACCAGCGTGCGTGCTGCATAGAAACGCGCACATCGCGCCGAATTCGTCCGGCGTGCCCACGCGGCCGGTTGGCACCGACGCACGTGCGGCATCGAGCGCCGCTTCGACCGTAATGCCCTGTGCCTTGGCACGCGCACCCATCGTGCTGTGCAGCCGCGCCGTCTCGAAGTAACCCGGCAGCAGGTTGTTGATCGTCACGCCCTGCTTCGCCACCTTGCGCGACAACCCGGCGACAAAACCGGTGAGGCCACTGCGCGCGCCGTTGGAAAGACCCAGGATGTCGATCGGCGCCTTCACTGCCGCTGAGGTGATATTGACGATGCGTCCGAATTGGCGCGCCATCATACCGTCCACCGTAGCCTTGATCAGCTCGATCGGCGTCAGCATGTTGGCGTCGATCGCGCGCAACCAGGTATCGCGATCCCAGTCGCGGAAGTCTCCCGGCGGCGGGCCACCGGCGTTGGTGATGAGGATATCCGGTTGCGGACATGCGGCCAGCGCCGCCGCGCGGCCTTCGGGTGTCGTGATGTCGCACGCGATCCAAGCAACTGGACGCCCCGCCAATGCACCGATTTCCTTGGCCGTCTGCTCGATGTCCGCGGCGGTGCGCGCGAGGATGGTTACTTCCACACCTTCGCGAGCCAAAGCTTCCGCGCAACCGCGACCCAAACCTCTACTGGCCGCGCATACCAGCGCGCGGCGCCCGGCGATGCCGAGATCCATGGCGTTCCTTTCGATTCAGTCGGCAGCAGCGGTGGCGTTGCGGACTTTCACGGCGCGCCTCACGCGCACCACCGTGAAGACGGCGGCCACCAGCAAGCCGGCGACCACATAGAACATCTCGCGGCCGAGATGATGGTCGAGCATCAGGCCGAACCACACGGGGCCGATCGTGGCACCCAGGTCGAGGCCGGAATAGACGAAGCCGTACACGCGCCCTGCCGCGCCCTTGGGCGTGGCGTTGCGCACGATCAGGTCGCGCGAGGGTCCGGTGGTGCCCATCACGAAGCCGATCAACGCGAAGTACGGTGCGATCAGCGCAATCGGCACGACGCCTGCCGCGACGAACACCAGCAGGAACGCGCCGGCCAGCAAGCCGGCGGCCGCCACGCGATCGTGGCGCTGCGTACGCGCGGCCAGGAAGCCGCCGAACACGATGCCACCGGTACCGCCCAGCAGATACGCGGTGACGGTCGTCGCGGCAATGACCAGCGGCACGTCGAAGCCGCTGTTCAGCGCGGAGGGCAGGAACGTCTGGAGGCCGACCGACGCGGTGGTCTGGATCATGAAGAAGGCAAAGCACAGCGCGATGGCGGGCTGCGCGAACATCGCCAGGCTGCCCTTGAAGTCGTGGCCCTGCCCCGGCGGCGAGCGATGCGACGTCAGGTACTCGCGCTGCGTCGACAGCAAGCCCAGCGCCACCAGCCCGACCGCGCCCATGGAGGCCAGCGCGATACGCCAGTCGAAGAGCGTGGCAAGACCAAAGCTGACGATGGGTGCCAATGCATAGCCGAGGTTGCCGCCGACACCGTGGGTCGAGTACGCATAGCCCAGGCGCTTCGGCGCGACGTTGGCATTGAGGATCGCGAAGTCCGCGGGATGGAACACGCCGTTGCCCACGCCCATCAATGCCACGATCGGAAAGAGAACCCACGCGTTGGGTGCCAGCGATGCGGCAATCGTGCCGCCGGCCAGCAGGCCCAATCCGGTCAGCAGCACCGGACGTGCACTGAAGCGGTCGACGGCGAATCCGGCGGAGAACTGGGTGATGGCGCTGGCTGCGTAGAACACGCCGACCAGAAAACCCAGCAGCGTCCACGACACGTCAAACGTGGTCCGCAGCAGCGGGAACAGCGGCGGCAGCGCCAACTGGAAGAAGTGCGAAAAGGCGTGGGCGACGCCCACCAGTCCGATCACGCGTACATCGCGGCGGAGCGAGTCGACTGCAGGGGTTTCCAGAGACAAAGCGGCGGCGGCGCTGTAAGGCGGGCGGGCAAAGACAACACTATAGCGTACAGGCAAGGCGCGCTTGTTATCGATGCTTGCCACCCCAGATTCTTCATTCCGTTTCTACCCGACCAGGCACGAGACCATGACCGCCAAAGTGGACAAGACCGACGCCGAATGGAAAGCGCAACTCACGCCCGAGCAATACCGCGTGGCCCGCAAGGCGGGGACCGAACGCGCCTTCTCCGGTGAGTACTGGGACAATCACCGCAACGGCCTCTATGCGTGCATCTGCTGCGGCACGCCGCTCTTTGCGTCCACGACGAAGTTCGATTCGGGCACCGGCTGGCCGTCGTTCTGGCAACCGGTCACGCCGGCCAATGTGGCGGAAAAGGACGATTCCGGGTTCTTCATGCGCCGGACCGAAGTGGTCTGCGCGAACTGCGACGCCCATCTGGGCCACGTTTTTCCGGACGGCCCGGCCCCGACCGGCATGCGCTATTGCATGAACTCCGCGGCGCTGAAGTTCGAGCCGCAGACCTGAAGCCGCCCGCTGAGTTCAACTGATCCACCAAGGCCCGCGGATGCGGGCGTTGTTAATTTTGTACATTCAAAACATTGCCTAGAACATTGATTTCACATATACGCGATTGTAGGCGAGGCTTCAGCCTCGCGGGTTAAGCGCGTCCAATGACCCGCGAGGCTGAAGCCTCGCCTACAAACCCAAGCAGCCCCGGAACAAACGAAGAAC
>Ga0105048_10015865_pt1 | contig 11666 bp, 11 predicted proteins | sample MAT05_FD_78382 | JGI IMG/M metagenome (GOLD analysis project Ga0105048, IMG submission 78382) | Freshwater microbial communities from Lake Fryxell liftoff mats and glacier meltwater in Antarctica - MAT-05 | ecosystem: Environmental > Aquatic > Freshwater > Ice > Liftoff microbial mat | place...
CCGCCCTTGGGCGGACTTCGTACTGTGGAGCCCGGGGTTTCAACCCCGGGCGGGGGTGCTGATCGGGATCACGGTGAAGCTGGGCCACGCTCGGCCTGGTAAACACGCCGTTAACCACGCTCTTAGAGGCTGCTGATCACGGCAGATCCACGCGCTCCCAGCGTCGTGCACAGGAAAAAGACCTGTACCTCTTGCCCTTTGTCGATCATTTCGGCAGAGTTGGCGACCCTTTCTCAGGAGAACCGCTCAACATGGGCAAGCTCGATCGCCGCCACTCGATGAAAATGAAGCGCCGCGAGGCGCAAGCCAAGAAGAAGGTGCGCGAGATGCGCCCCCTTCAGAAGAAGGCGGCAGCAGCGGCAGCAATCGCTGCGGCGGCTGCACCGGCGAAGAAGGCCCGCGCCCCCAAGGCATCGGCCGAGTAAGCTCGCTTCTCCGATTTCCAAAGCTCCAGCGTGCCCCGGCATGCTGGAGTTTTTGCGTTTGTCCCGCCGTACGTCAGCAGCGGTCTCAGAACGGACCCAGAAAACGCAGAGGGCACGGAGGACTGTGTTTTCTCGGTCTGTTCCGAGACGAGCTCCAACGAAACCAAAGTGCGGCTGGAGGACGAGGCGGCGGCGCTCCCCGCGCTGGCGGCGTCAGTCTTCGGTTTCGTAGATCACGCGCGTCTGATAGCGCGGGCGCTCGGGCTTGGCGGGGGCGGCGGGCGGGGTGGTCGCGTCCTTGGGGGTTTCGCCGAGCAGGCCCTCGTCGCCCTTGGCCTCTTCGGAGGCCATCGTCCAGATGTTGCGCGTCTCGGTCCAGCGCTGGATCAGGCTCGTCGTGCGCGTCGTCGCCTCGTCGGCGCGCTGCCAGGTGAGGGTGACGATGACCTCCCCGTCGCCGTCCTTCTTCACCTGGATGCCGTTGAAGTCGATGTCGACGATCCGGGCGTTGCGCATCCAGCCGGCGTGCTCCTTCTGGAACTGCTCGCGGGACTTCATGGCCACGTGCTCGAGGGCCACGTCCATCCGGCCGAAGCGGGTGGCGTTGTTCATGTCGTAGGCCGTGTCGGCGAGCTTTTGCGGGCCGCTCGTCGGGGCGATGCACCCTGCGAGGCCGAGGATCGCGAGGGCGAGGGAGGCGTGCTTCATCCCGGCCATCGCTACCGAAGGCGCGCGGGCCGGGGCAAGTTTCTCGTCAAAATGCGCTGGAGGCGACGAAGTAGGGCTGCCCGCCGGGGATCGCCTCCAGGCTGAACCCGTAGGCGTAGCCGATGCGGAGCTGGACGTTGAGCTGGTAGCCGATCGTCGTCGCCAGCCAGATCTCGCCGCCGACCGAGGTGTGGAGCTGCGGGGCGAAGATGATCTGGTTGGCCCGGAAGAACCCGACCTTGTGGAAGTCGAAGTTGTCGAAGGCGCCGCCGTAGTCCCAGTAGAGGTTGCCGTCGATGCGGCGGAGGTAGAGCGGCAGCGTCGAGATGCCGCGGTCGGGCTTGAAGAGCGGGATCCGGTACTCGACGTTCTGGAGGACGTAGCTCGCGCCGGCGTAGGCGCCCGGCGGGTAGCCGCGGAGCGCGAAGGAGCCGTTGAAGGCGCCGGAGAGGAGCGTCGAGGGGAGGGTGTTGCTCTCGAGATCGTAGCCGCCGACGGAGTACCGGCCGCCGCGCGGGTAGTTGCCGCCGGAGACCGCGCCCGCGGTGCGCACCGCGACGGTCTGGTGGCCCGGCCAGGGCATCGTCAGGTAGCCGGTGATCGAGGCGCTCGCGCTGCGCGTCGTGTACGTCGAGCCGGTGGCGACGCCGCCGTAGTCGAGGCCGATGTTGAAGGAGAACCCGCGCGAGGCGCCCGAGGTGTCGATGCCGCCCTCGGCGTTGGAGAACGAGTAGCCGAGGTGCGCGACGTCGATGTTGCCGCTCGAGGGCTTGCCCGGGATCGACGAGTACGGGTCGATGCGATCGCCGAACGGTAGCTCGCCCTGGAAGTGCGCCACGCTGAAGGAGAGGCCGAATCGGTGGCTCGAGAAGACGTCCTGGAGGCCGTAGGAGATGCCAGCGGTGAGGCCGTTCGTCGCCTCGTCGAACTTGGTGTCGGCGTTGTTCTGCTTGAAGGTGCGCGGCGCGACCTGGTGGAAGGCGCGGAGGCTCAGATCGACGGGCAGGCGGCTGTAGGAGTACGTCGCGGAGACGTTGGGGGAAGGCGCCAGGGGATCGAAGAGGAGGGTGAGGTCGATCCCGTGGTTGCCGACGATGTCCGAGCCGCTCGCGGTGATCTCGAGGGCGTTGTCGCTGTAGCTGCCCGGCTTGTAGTTGAAGAGGTAATGCCGCGGGGCGAAGGTCGGGAGCGGGCTGTAGCGCGTCCGCGTCATCGCCACGGCGCCGGGCTCGGTCGGGGGATCGGGGCGATCGGTGGGCGCAGGGAGGGCCGTGAGAAAGCGCGATCGCTCGAGGGGCATCGTGAAGAGATCGAAGCCCATCGTCGTGTAGCCGACGTAGGCGAGCGTCTTCCCATCGGCGCTGACGGCGGGCTGCACGGCGCCGACGCGCACGTTCGTCACCTGGGCGAGCGTCTTCGCGGCGAGGTCGTACGCGTAGATGTTGTAGATGCCGGTGCGATCCGAGGCGAAGTAGAGCGTCTTCCCGTCGGGGGAGAACACGGGGTTGAGATCGAGGGCGCGGTCGTGGGTGACCTCCTCGAACACGCCGGTGGCGACGTCGACAAGGCGGATGTCGCGGTAGCCGCCCGCGGTCCAGACGCTGTACGCGACCCGGGTCCCGTCCGGGGAGAAGCGCGGCGTGTAGGCCTGCTCGAAGCGGCCGCTGGGGACGAGGTCGCGTCGGTGGGAGAGGGCGCCGTCCGGCGCGACGTCGGCGATGTCGAGGTAGGTCGTGCCCTTGACGTTGACGACGAAGACGATCTTCTTCCCGTCGGAGCTCACGTCCGGCGCCGAGGCGCGCTGGCCGACGGTGAGCTGCTTGCGGACGCTCTCTTCGCCGTTGGGTGACGTCTCGCCGCGCGGGAGGCGGAAGAGATCGTTGCGGCTGTAGAGGCTGCGAAAGACCGAGAGGCTGTGGAAGACGAGATCGCCCTCGGGCGTGAAGGTCGGGCTCGAGTCGCCGGAGGTGCGGGCGAGGAGCTCTTCGGGGCGCGGGCCCTTCTTCGGGCTCGCGAGGGGGATGCGGTAGAGGCCGCTCCGCGCGTCGAGGTCGTCGCGGAAATAGACGATCTCTTCGCCCGCGCCCGCCGCGCCGGATCGCGCGTTCGCCGGGGCAAAGCGCGGGTAGCTCACGGTGCGGCCATGGTGGGTGATCGCGGTGCCCTCGCGCCGGCCGCGCCTTTCGACCTCGCCCATCTGATCGGCGTAGCGGCGGCGGAGGTGGTCCTTGAAGCCCTCGTAGAGCTCGACGTAGGTCTTGCCGGTGACGCGGCGGATCGCCCGGTTGATGCCCCAGGGGACGAGCGTGGCGCCGTAGTCGGCGGCGACGGCGCGCATGGTGTTGGGGCCGTAAATGTCGGTGATCCAGCGGAGAAAGCGCGATCCGTAGAGATACCAGAGGTTGCCCTGGGGCCAGCGGAAGGCGCTCGACGAGAACTGATCGATGCCGGCGATGTTGCCGTCGAGGACGTCGGCGCGGAGGTACATGTCGAAGAGGCTGGAGCGGATGCGCCCCGCGCTCGAGTGCTGCGACTCGCTGAGCACGGCGAGGCCTTCGAGGATCCACCGCGGCTGCGCCTGGTTGGGCGAGTACGTCTTGCCGAGCACCGCGTTCACCAGGCGGGGGACGCCGCTGATGTTGTCGGTGTGGAGGATGTGCGTGTACTCGTGCGTGAGGAGCTCTAGGTACCAGTCGTCGTAGTCGCCGAGCGGGCTGAGGTCGTCGGGCGCCGTGACGTAGAGGCGGATGGTGTTGAGCGGGAGCGACGTCGCCGACCCGTTGGCGCTGTCGGTGTCGTCGGTGAGGACGATCTCCGTCGTCGTGGTCGGCACGTAGCCGAGGGTGACGCTGACGCGATCGTGGATGGTCTCGGCGAGGCCCGCGAGACGATTGGCGACGGGCTCGAGGCCGCGGGCGTAGTGGATGTGAAAGTGCGTGGTGGTGATCGTCCACCAGTCGAGGTTGGGATCACCGGCGCGCGCATTCGAGGCCCCGAGCGCGGTCGTGACGACGACCGCGAGGCTGCTGAGAAGCGCGCGGAGCCAGCGCGGGCGCGCCGGTGGTGCCCGGCGGAGAGGCCTCACAGATCGTCGTAGAACATCGGTTCGCGATTGCGCGCGTAGCGGTACACGAGCTGGCGCCCCTCGGCCGCGATCTGGGTGATGCGCGCGCCGAACCCGGGCTCGGAGCCGTCGCCCGCGGCGCGCGTCCACTGCACGACGGCGATGGCGTTGAACTCGTAGTCGCCGGGAAGGAGGACGTGGAGGTTCACCGTCGCGCCGATCTTCTGGCCTTTGTAGGTGGCGACGAAGATGCCGCCCGCGTCGAGCACGTCGTTCCCGCCGAGCCCTTTGTAGAAGTTCGACGCGCTGTGGATGCCGAGCTCGACGTCGATGCGGCCGGCGCTGGGCGTGGCCGGCACGGGCGTGGCCGTGTTGTGCGAGGTCTGCGGCGCAGCGGCATGCGGCGGCGGCGCGTAGGCAGGCGCCTGCGGCGGCGGCGCATAGTGCGGCTGCGCCTGAACCGGCTGGGCCGCGGGCTGCGCGTACGCCGGCGGAGCCGCGGGCTGCGGTTGCTGCGGGCGCGCGTTCGACGGGTAGCTCGCGCCGGGGCTCGGCAGCGTCGCCGCGACGGGCTGCTGCGGCATGAAGGTCTGGGGCGGCGCTTGCGCCGGAGGTTGCGCCGGTGCTGGGTGGCGCGCGGCCGCGGCGGCGGCGGCGAACAGGTTCTTCTCGTTCTCGAGCTGGATCAGCGTTCCTTGGGGGCCCAGCGCCGGAGGTTGCGCCGGGACCGCAGCGCCGCGCGGAGGCCCGGCGGGGAGCGGCTGGGACACGGCCTGCGTCATCACGGGCTGCGGCGCGGCCGCGACGGGGTACTGCTGCACGGCCGGAGGCCCCGGGATCGGCTGCGGCGCCGGGCGCGGCGCAGCGGGCGCCGCCGGCCGCGACGCTTGCGGCGGCGGGGCGTACCGCGCCAGCGCGTGGACCTTGCTCAGCGAAGCGGCCACCGCCTCCATCACCACCTCGGTCGCCGGGTGGTTCTGCGAGACCTGCTGGATCTTCTCCAGCGCTTTGCGGACGCTGACCAGCGCCAGATCGCATCCTTCGAGGTTCGCGCCGTCGGTGCGCTCGACCCGGTGGAGGACGCTCATGGCGTCGGCGATCGGCTCGGCCGCGTCGAGGAGCTCTTCCGGAACGTCGGCGCTGCTCTGGAGCGCTTTGAGTGCAGAGGCGAGATGCTCGCGCGCCACTTTGGCCAGCTGTGCTGCTTCCGACATCGAGAATGACCTCCAGGTACCGGCGGTTAGCCTATCACCAAGGGTGACCGCGGAAGGAAGAGGGCCGCGAGGTCCACAGCCTTCGCGGGGGCTCCATCGATCTCGCCTTCGAGCAGCAGAACGGCGCCGTCCGCGGTCCGCACGAGGGGAAATCCACCGTCGACTGCGCCTTCGCCCGGCTCCAGGGCCGCGGGGAAGTGCGACGCGCGCGCGGCGCGGGTGATGGTCACCACCGCGCCTTCCACCTCGGTCCAGGCGCCGGGCGAAGGTGCGAGCGCGCGGACGTGCGCGAGCACGCGGCTCGTCGGCCACGTCCAGCGGATCGCCGCGTCCTCGTCGCCGGGGATGGGGGCCTGCGTCGCGAGCGCGGGATCCTGCGCGAGCCCGGGGATCATTTCGCCGCGCGCGAAGCGGGCGACGGTGGCGCGGAGCAGCCGAAGCGAGGGCCGATCGAGGGCGCGCGCGAGGTTCCACGCGTTCCATTCGGGCGCGATCCGCAGCCGCTCCTGCGCGAGGACGTCGCCGGTGTCGTAGTCCTTTTCGATCCGGTGGACGCTGACCCCCGTCTCTTCGTCGCCCGACACGAGGGCCCAGTACGTGGGGTCGGGCCCGCGGTGGCGCGGGAGGAGCGAAGGGTGCGCGCCGATCCCGCCGAGGCGCGCCGCGCGGACGAGCGCGACCGGGAGGCGCGTGGTCCAGAACCAGCTCACGAGCAGATCCGGCGCGAGGGCGCGCACCCGCGCGAGCAGCTCGGGATCCCCGACGCGCGGCTTGATCAGCAGCCGATCGGGGCCGAAGAGGCGCTTGGCGCGGCGGAGGCCGACCGCGTCGGTGCGGCTGAGCGCGGCGAGGGCGACGTCATGCCCGTCACGAGCGAGCAGGAGCGCTGCCAGGGGGAGGCCGAAGAACGCGATCCGAAGCGCCATTGCCGCGTGGCGTAGCACTGCCGGCGCGGCGCGGGCCCCCCGCGGAGGAGCGCCGAAAAGTTTCCGGGCCTCGCCTGGCCAGCTATTGGACGAGCGATGGCGTCGTCCTCCCCCCAAGGCAGCTTCCGACCCGCGCTGCGCCAAGGGCATCGTTACGATCCCTCCGCGGCGCGCCGGCCGATCCTCGTCTTCGAGGACGTCTTCAAGAGTTACCGCGCTGACCAGCCGGTGCTCCGCGGGATGGGGCTCACGATCGAGCGCGGCGAGTTCGTGTTCATCACCGGGCCGTCGGGCGCGGGGAAGAGCACGCTGCTCCGGCTCGTGCACCGCACCGAGCGCGTCGACGACGGGCGGATCCTCTTCCTCGGGCGCGACGTCGCCCGGCTCACCGACGACTCGGTCCCGGCGCTGCGCCGCAACATCGGCGTCGTGTTCCAGGACTTCAAGCTCGTGCCGAGCTGGACGGTCTACGACAACGTCGCGATCACCCTCGAGGTGCTGGGGTTGCCGCAGCGCCTGGTGCGCACGCGGGTCGGCGAAGCGCTCGAGCGCGTCGGCCTCACGGGGCGCGGTGGAGATCCGGCGCGCGTCCTCTCGGGCGGTGAGCAGCAGCGCGTCTCGGTGGCCCGCGCCATCGTCGGCGAGCCGGCGCTGATCCTCGCTGACGAGCCCACGGGCAACCTCGATCCGCAGCTGGCGATCGACATCCTCGGCCTGTTCGAGGACATCCACGAGACGGGCACGACGGTGCTCTTCGCCACCCACGATCGGACGCTGCTCGACGTGCGGCCACGCCGGATCGTGGTGCTCGACGACGGCAAGGCGACCGACGTGCCCCACGGGCTCGCCGAGGTCGCCCCCGAGGACGAGCTCGAGATCATCGAAGACGAGCCCTCGGGCGATCACTGGGCAGACGACGCCGGCAGCGGCGTTCGCGTGTCGGCGTAGGAGAGCGAGAGATCGATGGCCTTCGGATCGAGCACGAGCGGACGGCTGCGGACGTGGCGGGCGGGCAGGAGCGATCTTCGGCTCCACCTGCTCTCGGTCTTCTCCCTGGCGGTGGCCTTCGTGTGCCTCGCCACGGCGCTCCTCGTCGTCACCAACATCTCCTCGGTGCGCGATCGCTGGGCGCGCTCGGGCCGCGCCACGGTCTACCTCCGCGACGGCGCCTCGGACGCCGAGATCGCCTCGCTCGCGGGCGCCCTCGAGAACACGGCGGGCGTGAAGAAGGTCCGCCTCGTGACCAGCCAGGAGGCCCGCCGCGAGGTGGTGACCGACGAGGGCGACAAGCTCCTCGCGGCGCTCCCGGCGAGCGCGTTCCCCGCCTCGATCGAGGTCGGCTTCACCGAAGAGGTCACCGACGCCGACCTCGGCACGATGACGCTCAAGCTCCGCGCGCTCCCCGCCGTCGAGACGGTCGAAACCTACCAGCGCTGGACCGAGCGCCTCTCCGCGCTGCTCGGCGGCGGCGTCACCGCGAGCGTCTGCCTCGCGGTGATCGTCCTCTGCGCGGTGGTGAGCGTGATCGGCTCCACCATGCGCCTCCTCCTCCACCGCCGGAAGGCCGAGGTCGAGGTCCTCAAGCTCGTCGGCGCGACCGACAGCTTCGTGCGGCGCCCCTTCGTGATCGAAGGCGCAGCCCAGGGTGCGGCCGGCGCCGGCGCGGCGATCGTGATGGTGGGCGCGCTCTTCCTCATCGTCCGCAGCCGCTTCGATCAAGAGCTCGGCGGCCTGCTCGGCATCACGCCCTCGTTCCTTCCGTGGCACTTCGCGCTCGGCATGGTCGCGCTCGGCGCGGCGCTCGGCGCAGGCACCGCGCTCATCAGTCTGCGCACCATGGTGCGGGTGTAGCGATGCGGCGCCGCGCCTCGCTCGTCCCGCTCGCGGTGATCCTCTGCATCGGCGCGCTGCCCATCCTCGACGGCTCCGCGCGCGCCGACGCCTCGCTCGGCGCGCCCCTCTCGGCGTCCGCGCCCAACGAGCTTGATCGCCTCCTCGCCCGCACCGACAGCGAAGAGCAAAGCCTGAAGTCCGAGATGGTCGATCTCGGGCCCAGGCTCGATCTGGTTCGAAGGCGGATGCGCGCGCGCGGGCGCGCCTATTACCGCTTGATCCGCGCCGGTTTGCTCCCGGCCGGCGGCGGCTTCGACGCCCTCGTCGATCACGCCGCCCACGTCGAGCGCGCGCGCATGGCCCTCGAGCGCGACGTCGCCGCCGAGGGGTCGCTGCTGCGGCGCACCACCGAGATCGAGGCGCGCCTCCTGAAGCTGCGCGCCGACCGCGCCCCGCTCGAGATGCAACGCGAGGCGATGAGCCGCGCCCGCCTCGCTCTGCAAGAGACCGAAGAGCGGCGCTCGGCGTTTGCCCGCGCCTTCGAAACGTCGCAGCGCCCTGATTCCGTGGCGATTTATGGCGCGGATCTCGGCCCCACCGCCGTTGACGCGCGCTCGGGGTTTCGCGCGCTCAAGGGGCGTCTGCCGTTCCCGATCGCCGGGCGCGCCGAGGTTCGCCGCGTCAACCGCGGGGGCGCGGGCGGCCCCGGGGTCGAGCTCGTCGCCGCGATCGGCGCTCCGGTTCGCAGCGTGGCCGCGGGGCGCGTGGCCTTTGCCGATAGCTACGATGACCATGGGATCACGGTGATCCTCGATCACGGCGATCACTACTACTCGGTCTATTCGAACCTCGGCGCGGCCGACGTGCGGGTGGGAGAGAGCGTGGTGTCGGGCGGGCGCATCGGAGTCGTTGGCGCGGGGAACGGGCGCGGAGCGGCTCTGTACTTCGAGCTTCGGCACAACGCGGCGACGGTCGATCCTTCGCCCTGGCTTGGGCTGTAGGGCCGGAGCCGGACATGTTGTGGACACTGCGTGTACGTGGTGTTGAGATCGACTACGAGCTCTTTCGGTGGATGGACAAGCCGAGTCCAGGCCACATTCGTGTGCTCGAACCTCGAGAGGCCGCGCGGTACGCCTCCTCCTGGCTGAACGACGAATCCTTCGCGCGTGATATCGAAGTGCTCTTCCTCGAGGAAGTGCGCCCCTTGCACCTCGACGCCGACAGTCGACCGTTGCTGGAAGCGTGGCTGATCGAGGAGCTCGAGCATGGTTGGTACCTCGTGGCGGAGCAGCCGTGGGGCCCGGGCGCTGCCGCTCCCCCCGCGACGAAGGTCGAGACTCCCCGGGTCGAGCTCCCTGTTACGGAGAAGCTCGGCTGGTTCGAGGTCACCGTGGTCGACCCGTGGGGCAAGCCTGTCTCCGCCGTCGATCTCGAGTTCACCTACGAGGGGAACCGCAAGAAGGTGACCACGCCATCGAATGGCAAGGTGCGGCTCCCCGACATCGCGGCTTCGTTCGGCACGGCGCGTATCGTCAACTTGAAGGCTGTCCGGAAGGCGGTGCGCGCGCGGTGGGGGAAGGCCCTCCAGCCGTCCGAGCTCCCTGGAGGGTTCGAGAACCCGGGAAGGATCCGGCTCGACGCCGTCGATCCCACCGTCTCGGTCGAGAACCAGGCGCCTTCCACCATCGTGCTCGTGAAGTCGCTGCTGCGCGTGCGGCTCCTGGGCATGCACTTCGATACCAACAAGTGCTTCTTGCGCCCCTCGGCGATGGGCGGCATTCAGCGGGTGGTCACCGTCTACCGGAAGAACGCCAGCGGTGAGCTCCTGATCCTCGGACACACCGACCGCGCGGGGGATGAGGCGTACAACCTCGATCTGTCGGTGGAGCGCGCGGAGGCCGTGAAGGCCTATCTGAAAGACGATGTCGCCGCGTGGGAGGCCTGGTTCGAGCAGGGCAAACCCGCGCAGAAGCGCTGGGGGGGACCACGAGGTTCGCCAGATGATCTCGGCGCTTCCGTGCGAGCAAACCGCCTCGGGATTCCAGCGCTGGAGCAACGCCGCGCGCGGTACGGACCTGAAGCCGGACGGCATCGCCGGGCCGAAGACGCGCAAGGCGCTCGTCGAGGCCTACATGGCCCTTGACGGCACGACCTTGCCCTCGGCGATCGCGCCGGTCATCCACGGCTGCGGGGAGTACTTCCCGCTCGCCGACGCGGGCGATCAGGGTGGAAAGGACGGTGTCGTCGCGCAGGAGAACCGGCGCGTCGAGATGTTCTGCTTCGATGAGGAGGTCTATCCGCCGGCGCCCGGGGAGAAGGCGACCAAGGATGAACCCGAGTACGCCCAGTGGCAGAGGCAGGTGACCGAGGAGGACGACTTCGAGGAGGCCGAGAAGCATCACACTCTCCGCCTCGTGGTCGTCAACGAGCACGAGCTGCCCGTGCCTGATCTGGACCTCGAGCTGACGACGGCCGAAGGAGTCGTGAAGAAGCGAACCGGGGTGAATGGCGAGCTGGAGCTGAAGACGGCGTCGAGCGCGCCGGCGAAGGTGCGCCTCGTGGACCCTGCCCAGCTCGAGCACCCGGCGCGCGCCTGGCTCTCCCAGGGCCGCAGGACCACGCCGCGGCCCTCCGATACGAGCTGGGTCGTGCTCACGCCGAAGATGTTCACCGGGCCGTTCGATCTGTCGGTCGACGTGACCATGAAGGTGATGATCGTCGGCCTGACGTACCTCGAGATCCGTCACGCCTATGGAGACTACCAGACACCGAAGCTCGCCGATCCGAAGGCCCTCACCCACGTCTCCACATTTGAAGATGGATTTCGACTCGCGCTCTTCGCGACCGGGTCTTCCCACACCGTGAAGGTGCAAGCCTCGGTGCTCGAAGAAACAGGGCCGAAGATCCTCGATTGGTTCTCGGTCGATGTCGACCAGCTCTTCGACGATCAAGAGAGCGACCGCTTCGACGCGCTGCTCGATCGGATGCGCGCCATTCAACACGAGCTGTAGGCACCGCGCGAATGACCATCAAGTTTTCCATCGAGTGGTCCAACGCGGGACACTCCCTGCTGCCCCAGGGCACGCTCGGATTGTTGCTCGACGGCGTGCCGCAGAAACCAACGAAGAAGGCGCTCGGCGTCCGAGAGTACCTCCTCGAGGACGCCGCGATCGTCCCTGGCAAGACGAAGCTCCTGCTCCTCGGCGGGTTCTCCCTGTCAGCCAATGACGTGAAGGTCGTGGATCAAGTCGGGGGCAGCGGCACTGTGCTCCGCACGGCGCCTGGCATGACCAACGACGTGCTCCGCGTACGGCAAGAGTCAGATGTCGGGACATGGAGTTCGAGATTCATGATGCCCGCTCCCTCCCGACGCTCCTAGAGCGCCGAACGGGTTGAACTATCATTGATTTCAGCTACTTACGCCGCAGCCCTGAACGTGCGGTGCACCTCTTCGAGATTCTGAATTGCAGAGGCCCGGCGCAGATCAAACAAGTTC
>Ga0105048_10015869_pt1 | contig 11664 bp, 7 predicted proteins | sample MAT05_FD_78382 | JGI IMG/M metagenome (GOLD analysis project Ga0105048, IMG submission 78382) | Freshwater microbial communities from Lake Fryxell liftoff mats and glacier meltwater in Antarctica - MAT-05 | ecosystem: Environmental > Aquatic > Freshwater > Ice > Liftoff microbial mat | place...
GCAATCAGGTAAAACTACAGCTCAACATCCAGTTGGTGAAATCATGAGTTTGCAATTAATTTGATTATCTCGTAAAGGCCATCCATATCGGATGGCTTTTTGCTTTTAGAAAAACTGAAAGGAAGCTTTTAAAACTGGACAATGTTTGGAGCCTTGGCGCAGAATTTTTTAATTCTCAATGGAAAATGTACTTTTCACTTTCAAAAGAATCCACCACATGAAATTCTTCCACACCTTTCTCTTGTTTCTTTTTACGATGGCACTGGGTTCCGTAAATGCGCAAAAACCGGACGACGTGCTTGGAAAATGGCTTACGGGCGAAGCAAATTCGCATATTGAGATTTACAAAGAAGCTGGAAAAGACCTCTATTTTGGCAAAATTGTCTGGTTAAAAGATCCCATTGATGAAAATGGCAAACCGACCAAGGATGACAAAGGCCAACCGATAATGGGAATGATCAACCTGCGCGACTTTGCTTTCAATGATAACCAATGGGGAGACGGCACGATTTACGATCCAAAAGAAGGTAAAACATACTATTGCACCCTGGAATTGGATGGTCCGAACAAACTCAAAGTCCGGGGAAGTGTTGACTCGTTTGGCTTGATTGGTCGCACAGATGTTTGGAACCGGGTGAAGTAAACTTATTTGATTCTATCACCCGTTTGGCTCTGACCAAAATACAAACAGCGACCTGCCGTGGCATAACCGCTGTTTGTACCGTAGTAAGCAACTGTAATCTGCTGAATTTGTAAACTGTGGGAATTAAGCGTGATACGATTATTGACCAATTTGGTTTCTGTTATCAATTCAATCCACCATTTGCAGATCGCCTGAATAAGTTTTCCTTTGATCTTTATAAAAATATTCAATTGTCCGGAAGTATGTTCCCGTGCTCGTTTCAGATCCATCCGGCCGCGTACCATTCCATAGAAAAGCCGGGTCGTTTGTTCGGAATACTTCCTTACCCCAGCGGTCAAACACCAGACTTTGAAATGACAAGATGCAAACGTCATCTTTGTCCTCGATGGTCCAGGCATCATTCAATCCGTCCCCATTCGGGGTAAAGATATTGGGGATCGGTTCTATTTCTCCCTTGGTCGGAGTGGTGACCAGTATTTCCACATCCAAAAATACAGAAACATCCTTCTGACAACTTTTCGAGTTAATTTCAAACGTGACGATGTAAGGATCCTCATTGATATCAGGACAATCAGGATTCCAGGTAAAGTTTGAGATCACAACTTCCGGACCGCTGTAAGTTGCAAAACGGGCAGGTCTTCCCGGACTCTCAAAGGCCGGAGACGACGCAGTAAGGGTCAACTGATCGTCGGGGTTAAGATCTCTTCCGAATACGCTGAAATTGATGGAATCGCTTCCGATAAAGTGTTCAATAATGGTTCCGGGTTCGGGAAGTTCGAAAAAGGAAGCGGCTTCAGTTGGCAGCGTCAGGAAGATATTGACGGTATACAATTCCGTGTCATTGGTTTTGCAACTATTTGAAGTCGCTTTGAAGGTGACTTCGTAAGGTTCCGGGCGAACATCCGCACAGGTCGGGGCCCAGCACAATTGGCCTTCGGTGATATTGTTTCCATTCAGCGTATCGAATGTAGCCGGATTTCCCGAAAGGTTGAATATGGGTGAAGTAGCTGTGACTTGCAGGGTATCGAAAAAATTAAGATCCGTAACCGTCACCGGCATACAGAAAGTATCCGTAGAATAGAATTCCCAGACATATTCGAGCTGGGGCTGCTGAAATTCTGTTTGCTCGTTGGGCTGAACAATGACATAAATCGGAACCGAAAATTCTGCGGTATCCTGAACGAGACAATTGGTGGTGATCACTTCAAAATTGACAAAATAAGGCTCGTCGCGAACATCAGCGCAAATGACATCCCAACAGTAGGGCAAGGACAATATCCCTTGATCTACGGCAACAGTGAGTATTTCTGAATTGGGTAAATCAAAAATGTCTGAACTTGCGGTGATGCTGATAGAGTCGGCTTCATTCGGATCATCAAAAACAAATTCGAAACAATGGGTTGACAGATCGTACAGATCAATTGTCGCGCCCGGGCCTGGTAAAGGTCCTGTGGTGGGGGCCGCCACTACGGTCGGTAAATTCTCTTCCAAAATCACATTGAAATAAATATCCTGTGTGGTAATCAATACTTCATTGGCACACCCACGCGAAAATGCAGTGATGGTAACAACAAAAGGTTCATCGACGACATTAGCACATGTGGGCGCCCAACACAATGATTGGGTAATGGTTGAAAACCCATTCGCATCCGGAAAGGAGGCCAGCGGACTTTGTGTGCCGTCGATAATACCGCCTTCGGCCTGTACAAAAAGCGTATCTCCAATATTGGGATCCGTGATTGTCAATTCAAAACAATAATTTAAACCGGGATAAATATCAAAGATCGTGTCATTATCAGGAGTCAAAATAACCGATGGCAGATCGAGATTGCATATCAGGCTGGCCAGTTGAATTTCCCTGCGGATTTCTCCCAATTTGAGGCCGTCGCGAAATTCTTCCACCAAAACACATATAGTGAAATAACCCGCGACATTGGGTTGGGTTATGATTAAGCCTGTCTGCGGATCAATGGACATGGGAAGATTTCCACCGACCTGGTCATCAATAGAATATCCCGGAAGCCAGGCTACGGTTGAATAAGGCCTCGGACCCGAAGTCGGCGGGTTGGGAAAACCCATGCTTGAAGCATCTCCTCTTAACGGGTCGGTGAAACTGTACACGAGAGAATCTCCATCAACATCAAAAGCCGACATATCAAGAGAATTTCCACCATTGATACAAAAAAACGCCTCTGCCGGATAGCTTAAAAATTCCGGGGTGGAATTTTGCAATGCCGGGTCGGCGACTGAAACGGTAAAAACCATTCCATTGAAAATCGCATCAATATTCACACTGATTTCATTTCGGCAGCAGCGCTCCCATGTCATGTAGTATCCGTTGGGATTATCAGGTAAAGATATGGTATCCGTATATGATTGAATTTCTATACACAAGTCAGGTTGGTAACAACTGTTTCCCAAAGGAATAATGGAGGCAATTGGATCAAAAATAAAAAATGTTAGATTGGGTATTATTTCATTGGTCACCGCGTCAAAAACTGTAATAGTTATTGGGTTATCCAAATTGAAATTTCCTTCGCAGTCGCGATAAAGAACCAGTTTGACCAGAAAATTATTTCCCTCTACATGGCGTACACTAAATTCTCCACCAGCGATGTGATTGGCATTAAGAGGCACAGACAATAGCGCAAATGCTGTGAGGAGAAATATATTTTTTTTCATATTCTATTTTGAACGGATGAATATCTGAATAATCGAGCTCGATTTATCAAAACGGCTCGATTTTTCAGCATCAACCAGAGGGGTAATTCTGGTTTTTCATTTCTACATTTTGCAATAAGCGTATCTATGCTCAATGAGCCACTACAATTCGTTGACGGTAAATAGATTCACCCTTCATATCATACAATGAAATCATGTAAACACCATTTGCCAGTGTATGGACATTCACGTGCCATCGGTCTTCGCCCGTTGCCATTGACATTTGTTTGACTTCCTGTCCGGCCATATTGAATATCCGGAGCAAAGCTGGTGAATCGGTGCGGTTTTTTCCCGAAAGGATGCTCAACATGCCATCGGTTGGATTGGGCATCATCTGAAATGCGTCTGAATCGCCATTGTCTGAAATACCAACCAATGTAGAAACCACAACAGTTTTGGTGCGTGAACATCCATCCAGTGTATTTAAAGTCACGGTATATTCACCTGCACTTTCGTAAACATGCGTGGGCGCATTCTCATTTGAACCATTGCCATCGCCGAAATTCCAAGTATATCCATCTTCATTCGCAGTGGAAGAAGCAGTAAACGAAACGTTCAAACCATTGGCTTCAAAATTGAAATTTGTATTTCCGGTAATGGTCGCCAAAACTTCCACAGCTTCACTTTGACAAACGGGAAGATCGACCTCAATGTCATAAAAGTAATAATAGAGCTCAGGTCCAGCTGAGCTACCTGTGATTGTCATGATTCCGGAAGGATCTGAATATGGATAGTTTACGCCCCCATTGTTTCTGTAAAGGCCAGCCTGATTAAGGCCAATACTGTACGATCCGGGGCCATCAATTTCAAAGCCAAGATTGATTCTACCTTCACCTGTAAAATCTATATCTACTGTAATTTGCTCAATGATATTGCCGCTTGCAGATGGACCATCCCAAAGGTTAATGGTTCTTGGTCCTGGTGTATCCGTATTCACAAGCGCCGAAACAAGCACCAATCTTTCTGAAGCTTCAAAATCGACAGTGCCGGTAAACTCCGTATTGTGGTAATTTCCGATGCCAATTGATCCATCGTCAGGACCCACATTCACTGTTTCAAAATCATCGTTTACTGATTTGGCATAATAGAAATTGTTTGATTCACTCAGTACAACAGGCACGCTGTTTCCAGAGCCAATCAAGTTGTCCATCGCATCATACCAGGCAAGCGTTCCTGTCGCAGAAGTACCAGTCAAAAATACCTCCTCCCCATCACATCCCGAAACTTCTTCTTCCACTTGCGGTGTTTCCAAAGGTTCGAAAACAACTGGTTCTGCAGACGATGCAACATCATCACCGAGCAGATTGGTGACGGTAAGACTTACCGTATATGTGCCTGGTTGAGAATACATGTGAATTGGATTCTGGTCTGATGACGTCTCACCGTCTCCAAATTCCCAAATCCAGAATTGTGGTGTATTTGTGCTCAAATCAGTGAAAGTTACAAAGCCATCACAAGTGGTTTGGGCACTGATATCAAAATCAGCAACAGGTGCTGCTACAACGTTCTGACAAATGGGAGGAAGTTCAAAGGAGGCTGTACCATCCGATCGGCTCTGCGAAGAACCCTGATCAGCATTGAAACCCAGGCCTCTTTTGTCGAACACTTCCCAAATCAAACAAGCGTTTGCACCGCCATTGGCAATTTCGTCTGCCAATAGAATGGCATCGCGGCCATCGACAAATCCAGGTTCGCAAACCTGTAATTTCAGCCCATCTGTGACCAATTGCAAAGCCAGATTGTTTCCGCTTGTTCCCGACTCCATATCCGGATCAAAACCGTATTCATTCACTAAAGCCCAGGTAAGATCCCACAACATGGTGCCCCAAATGAACCCAACTCCATGGGGAATCGAAATATTGCCATTGTTCAAATTGGCATAGGTGAAAGGATTTACAGAAAAACTCGTGTCGTAAGCGGCCGGGCGTATGCCTTGACCGGAAGGCGATTGCGCTACCGCAAAAGTGCCAATGGGGCGGTAAACCGGATTTGAAACAGACAAATCCATGGTTAACATCACGCAATACCAATCACTCCACCCCTCACCCATTTGTTCTTCATTGCCCAGACATCCGGCCTGAGATGGACCTCCCGTGAGGCGGTTCGTCAGACCATGAATGTATTCGTGAATGATGATCCCATTGTCGAAACTTCCGTCTTTGATGTTGCCACCATCACCAAAAAATCCTAAAGACGCATTGACAGTGACTCCTGAATTAAGCTGATTTTTGATGAGATTGCCATTGGCCTGAGAAATCATCAGCGAGGGAATCGTAATACCATCAGCAGAACCACCCATTTCCGTTGCTCCACCTGCCACATTATTTGCGATCATCACCGCAACCGCGCCAGCTGCCTGGGCGTTTAAAACTTTCTCTGTAAAATTACATCCTCCGCGATCTATCAGGGCTATTTTTCCTTCAAGGGCAGCTGAATTTGCCACTGAGCCACAAGCATTGGGATTGTTATTGGGTCCAAAACCCTGCACAACATCTGCGGTAATGCCCTCAATCGGCAACGGTGGGCCGAATGCGGCTATGTTTGAGGTCTGATAATTTCCCTCAATCGCTTCTGGTTCGTTGATATGCATAAAACTGGTTTCAGAAGTTGAGGAAGACCAAAGATACATTTGCATGCGCGGTTGATCCCCGTCAGGTGGGGTGGCCATATTCGCATTGTTCGATCCTCCGCCGTCCTGGGCTTCTGCACGCACCCAATCCTGGCCGAAACCGCCATTTCCGTAATTGTTTGCCTGAAAATTGCCCGCAGATTCGTCAAAGCCGTATTGGTAAAGCAAATCGTGAATGCGGTTATTGGCGTAAAAAAGATTGGTAATCGCTGCAGAAGTATAGGATTGCGGCTGCAGATTCAGGGAGAGCGGATAATCAAATGTCAAGTCGCCTCCTCCATTGGGACTAAAGCCAGGTTGATTTTGATCGTTGATGTCATCATATGCGTAAACATTGTTTCCGCGCGTAATGGTGTGTTCAGCTCCGGGAAAACCATTGGTATCATGCCATCCGAAGGGAGATGCCAAAGCAAATCCAGGTTCAGATACCAGCGATCTTGATCCATGAATCGGACTTTCGACTGGGAAAGCAAAAACATTGTATCCCGATCCATCTTCCGTGGTAAACTCTTCGGATAGATTTGATGCTTCCGGAGTTTGATCCAAGCACAGTGCGTTGTGCAAGTGGTTGACATTGCATGAAATCTGCCAGTCGAGCCGTCTCAATTCTTCTCCGGTAACAGCATCGATAAGAAAGTGCCACCAATGTTTGCCGGAAGGCAGATCGATATCAAATGACCAGGCGAGTTTGACTTCGGATTCTGGTGTGATAAAGTACACCAACTCACCCGTGGTTTTGTGCTGATAATCATTGGGACCCCCCATTTCGAGCACAAACTTATTGCCGGAAGGCTGAGAAGCAGATGCAGTGACCTGAGGTGCAACTTTGCCCAAGGTGGTGTTTACGGCAGTCGCCAAATCGATACCAGGATTGGCAGTGAAGACCTTAGAAGCAATGTTTGGAAAAAGATTGTATTGCAAACTGCGTACTTCACCGGCTGGATCAATGGCTGCGGTAAGATTGCTGTTTATGACAGCGATACCATGAATTGATTGACTGGCATATAAATGCGTGATACCTGTGCGTTTCGTCAGGTAAAAGTCGGTTACTACCAATTCATTCAGATCACTGGGCGTCAGACGCTCTCCCTTCTGCTGGAGCGCATTGCGCACAAGTCCCAACTCCGTATTCTGACCAACAACGCCCTGTCCGCTCAGGCAAATAATCAACCCCAATAACAAATCTTTGATTTTCATTTTATACGCAATTATTTTACACCGCCAATTTAACATAATTAACACGTATGTCGAGTTATCTTAACGCTTAAAGTTTCGGCGAACTACGCCAATATAGGATTCCTAATCAGGAAAAACGATCTGACTTACGTAACAATTTTCTTCTATTTCAGTCCTTTTTGGGGTCTGAATCAGCGTTTTTATGTTTGTGCATTATTCTCAATTTGGCATATTTCAAAAATACACCATGTGCTGAATTGATCGCTATGAGTAGACCCTGGAAGCCGTCCAGAAATCCGGCCTTCCAGATGTAGTCGCGAAAAAATTTGAACACGGGCGAAAAGAATATTTGCAGCAAAGAGCTTCGCTTCCCTTTTTCAAAAAGCAACTCAGCCTTGAGGGTAGAAAATTTATTGACCGTAGCCATGTGCTGATCTACTGTATAGAAAGAATAATGTAGAATATCACCCTCTAAATGAACTTTTTGAGCATCTGCCTGCAATCGGACGTACTCGTGAATTTTTCTCCCGAACCATTTGCCTTTTGATTTTTCGTAAAGTCGCACTTTTGTGTCGGGATACCACCCGCTGTGCCTGATCCACCTGCCGCAATACATGGTGAGGCGATGCATGGAATAGGCATCTGCAGCAATCTCAGCTTTTTGCTTAATGGCAAGAATAGACTGACGGAGCTCATCACTCAGCGCCTCATCAGCATCGAGCGAAAGAACATAAGGAAACTTCGCCTGCGCTGCCGCAAAATTCTTTTGTTCGGTATAACCATCAAAAGGATGTTCGAGAAACCGGATCCCATGCGAAAGGCAAATTGCTTTGGTTGTGTCTGTTGAATATGAATCGACCACAACAACCTCGTCGGCTATCCCTAGGAGCGAATCCAAACACCTTCCGACGTTTCGGGCTTCGTTGTAAGTGATTATGACGGCGGATATCTGCATGAACTTACAACGTTTCCTCCAGCCACCGGAAAAATTCGTACTGCCAAACAAGACCGTTTTGAGGCTTCAATACCCAATGATTTTCCTCCGGAAAATAAACCAAACGGCTCTTTATTCCGCGTTGTTGCGAAGCGGTGAAGGCCTCAAAAGCCTGTCCTTGCGGCACGCGATAATCCTTTCCACCTTGAATGATTAAGATAGGGGTATTCCATTTATCGACCTTATTAATAGGATCGAACTCACGGTATGTTTTCTGGGCAGCAGCATTTGACTTATCCCAATATGGACCGCCCATGTCCCAATTCGCGAAAAAAAGTTCTTCTGTATTGCCGTACATGCTCTTGAGGTTAAAAATTCCATCGTGTGAAATGAAACTTTTGAATCACCCTTCGTGAATTCCTGCGAGGTAAAAAACAGAATAGCCGCCATAACTCGCTCCAACGCACCCAATCCGATCCTTGTCAACAAAACGTTCCATAGATACATGATCGATTGCGCTGAGGTAATCCTGCATATTGAGCCCGCCCCAGTCTTTTGATATTTGCTCATTCCATGCCACGCCATGTCCGGGCATTCCACGTCGGTTTGGTGCCACAATGATGTATCCTTTGGCTGCCATCACTTGAAAATTCCACCTAAACGAATAAAACTGACTCAGCGCGGATTGCGGACCTCCCTGCGCGTAAAGCAGAGTCGGATATTTTTTTTCCGGATCAAAATCGGGGGGATAGATTACCCATGTCACCATGGTTTTTCCATCCGATGTAGTCACTTTTCTAAGGTCTACCTTGCTCATTTTTATATTGGCATATATCTCATCGTTTACATGCGATAGCTGCACCATCTCTCCCGAATCCATATCAATTGAAAAAATTTCCTTCGCGTGATTCATATCCATGCGTCCGACTATTACTTTTTTGTCGACCTCACCAACCAAACCGGATATGTCCCATTGCCCATCTGTGATCATTTTCGGACGGTTTGATTTGTCCGCTTTTCGCGGAATATCCAATACGAACAATTGTACGGTGCCCCCTGTCGCTGCCGTGAAATACACAGATTCCCCATCCTGACCAAACATAAACTCGCTTACACTGCCATCCCAGTCTTTGGTGAGATTCACTGTTTCACCATCAATAATTGTTTTGATATCATTCTTGTCAGATTCGTAGCCATCGCGCGCCATGGATAGCCAAGCTAGTTGACCTGTTGAAGAAAAAACGGGATGGGTATCGTAACCAGGATTGTCTTCTGTCAAATTTTTGGTTATTCCGGTGGACAAATCATACGCGTACAAGTCTGTATTGGTGCTGTTGATATAGTCGGTGCCAAAAAGTTTCTTGCAGACGTACACGACCTCCGTGCCATCGGGGTTCCAGGTGTAATCTTCGCTTCCGCCAAATGGTTTTGTGGGCACATCGTATGGTTCGTCTTTGAGGATGTCTATGGTTTCGGCCGACCCATCTGTGGTTTCGATAAATAGGTGGCTATATGATCCATCTTCCCATGAATCCCAGTGGCGATGGTGCAGCGCATCGTAAATTTTTACATCACTTTTTCCCAATGCGGGATAGCGGTCGACACCAGTAATGGATTTCAACTTTACATCACGCACCACCAAACGATATTTTCCATCATTTGAAACGGTAGGATCTCTTCGAAGGGCAGAAAAATCATCTCCGTTCGTTGTTTCACCAGAGGCCAGGGAATAGACATAATTTTCCGAATTAAAATTGTTGTTCTCCATATCCGGATAAGAAACCTTATACAAAACGGTAGACCTGTCATCGCTCAATCCCACCGGACTTACCCTTCCCAATTGCCAGAGAATTTCCGGTGTCATAACTTGTCCAAAAGCATGAACAGAACAAAAGAGAAAAACCATCAGAAGCAATCTCATAAAGAAGTTTTTATTAAATAAATCAGTTCGGTTTTCGCAAAAATCAAATTTTAAAGCCATTTCTTTTTATAGAAATAAAATATCATTCCCGAAGCAACAAGTATTAAAACACCCCAAAAAATGGGATAGCTGTATTTAAAACCGAGCTCAGGCATGTATTGAAAATTGGCACCATAAACTCCGGCTATAAATGTAAGCGGGATAAAAACAACAGAAAAGACGGTAAGCACGCGCATCACTTCATTCAGCCGGTTTGACATAGAATTGTGATAGGTATTGAGCTCATCGTTGAGCAATTCCTTATAAATCTCGATGGCATCGGAAGCCTGCAAAATGTGGTCTTCAAGGTCTTTAATAAATGGAATCGTATTGGGCGATATCAGCGGGGATTCCGATTTTATAAACTGACTGGCGAGCTCAATTACAGGTCGGATAATCCGACGAAGGTTGTTAATTTCTTTTTTGAAGCCATTGATTCTATAAAGCTGTAAGGTGGAAAATGTTTCACTGAGCTCATCCTCAAGGTTTTCTATTTCGTTGCCGAGATACTCTATAGCCAGTATATAATTATCCACAATGGCGTCCATTAATGCAAAGGCCAAATAGTCACTTTTTCGATGACGGATTTTGGTAGTAGGTTGGATAATTCTTTGACGTATTGGGTCAAATACATCATCCCGGTCTTCCTGAAAGCTGATCAAATAATTTTTTCCGGCAACAATGGAAATTTGTTCCGTATGAACTGTTTTTTTCTCTTCATGTACCTTGAGCATTTTCAGAATGAAAGCCAAATGCTGATCCTCCGGAATGAATTTTGGACGTTGATCCGTACTGAGAATATCCTCCTGTAAAAGGGGATGCAGTCCAAACAGGGTTCCGAATTCTGCAATAACCGATGTGTCGTGCAATCCTACAACGTTGATCCACACCACCACATCATCTTTTACAAGATTAAAAGCTTCCTGCGGAGTCAGTTTTTCGTACTGCGTGAAACTTTCTATACCATAAACCACGGCCTCTATGACTATATTCTCAATACGCTGAGTACCGACAAAAATGAGCGCACCGGGCGCCGTGCCAATTTTGCTTTTGCCTTTTTTAATGAACCTTGCCATCTGATTTCATTACGATTGTTCGATGTGGGAATGGTATTTCTACACCTTCCTTGTCAAATCGCTGCTTGATTGATTTATACAAATCAGTTTTCAGGACGAAACCATCGAAAAAATCCTTGGTCCAACACGTCGCCCTCAGATCTACGGAAGATTCTCCCAAGGAAATTACCCGCATCACTATAAGCGGAACGTCGTTGGCTAAGTCTTCCTCCGATCGGTTGTCGATCAGCAATGGGTGAGAGGTCGCCTCTTCACGCATAATTTGCATGGCCAGGTCAATATCGGAATCGTAGCTAATACCCACCATCACAAAATTACCCATCTTCTCATCCGTAATAGAAGAATTCAGAATAACCTCGGCACTAATCAAGGAGTTGGGAATGACAAACCTTCGATTTTCGAAATTGCGGATCACTGTATGCCGCAATGTAATGTCTTCTATAATTCCGGAATAGCCCGAGCCGACTTGAACAACGTCCCCCACCCTAAATGGCTTAAAAATAACGATAAAAATCCCGCTGATGA
>Ga0105048_10015878_pt1 | contig 11662 bp, 10 predicted proteins | sample MAT05_FD_78382 | JGI IMG/M metagenome (GOLD analysis project Ga0105048, IMG submission 78382) | Freshwater microbial communities from Lake Fryxell liftoff mats and glacier meltwater in Antarctica - MAT-05 | ecosystem: Environmental > Aquatic > Freshwater > Ice > Liftoff microbial mat | place...
ATGGACCGCGTCGCGGCCACGGGGCAAACGGTGCTCCGCGGGCTGGGGGCGTTGCACCTCCGCTTCGTGCTCGAACGCCTCAAGACCCGCTTCAACATCGACCTGTTAACGCACGCCACCAAGGTGGCGTATAAGGAGACAATCCTCGTCAAGGCCGACGGGCATTACCGCCACAAGAAGCAGACCGGCGGGGCCGGACAGTTCGGCGAGGTCTATCTGCGGGTCGAACCCCTTCCCACCGACCACCCGGAGGGCTTTGAGTTCGTCAACGACACCGTCGGCGGGACCGTCCCCAAACAGTTCATGCCCGCCATCGAAAAGGGCGTCCGCCAAGTCCTCATCACCGGGGCATTCGCCGGCTTCCCCCTCACGGGCGTCCGCGTCTGCGTGACCGACGGCAAGCACCACCCCGTCGACAGCAAGGAAGTCGCCTTCGTGGCCGCTGGCAAGAAGGCCTTCATCGACGCCGTCGCCAAGGCCCGTCCGGCGCTGCTGGAGCCGTGGGTCAACGTGGAGGTCACCGCTCCCGCCGACAGCATGGGCGACATCACCGCCGATCTGGCGGGCGTCAAACGCGGCCGGGTTCAGTCGAGCGATGTCATCGCCGGCGGGCAGTGCGTGATCAAGGCCACCGTCCCCTTGGCCGAACTGGCCTTGTTCTCTGGCGAACTCAAGAGCATCACCGGCGGCCAAGGCTCCTACACCATGGCCTACAGCCACGACGACTACACCCCCGCCGTGATCCAGGCCCAGGTCGTCGCCACCTACAAGCCCCACGCCGGCCACGACGACGATTGACGCCCGCTCGGGCCGTTGACGCATGGATTCTGGCCAAGGGACCACTTGCGGTCGACCCCCTATTGTGGTCTACTGAATAACCACCCTTAGGATTCCCAGGGAGTCTTTGCTATGCCCAACAGCGCCGCCCGGAACATCACCTTGGTCTTGCTTGTCCTTGGCGGCGGTGCCGCGATCTACGCCGCTTGGACACTCGGCGGCTACACCGACACCAAAGTCGCCACCGGGGTCCCGGTCGGCGAGATCCACGCGATCGCCGAGAGGGGCGATGTAGAGAGTCTTAAGAAGCAGCTGTCTAGCAACAAGGACTCCCTAAACGCCCGCCAGATGTCCTCCTCCGGCGAACGCGGCATGACCCCCCTTATGTACTCCGCCCGAGCCGCCCAGATGGGTGCTCTTCGCGCGTTGATCGAGGCCAAGGCCAACGTCAACCTCCAGGACGAGAGCGGTCGGACCGCGCTCATGTTCGCCGTCCTTTCCGAAGACAACGGCGTAGTGCAGTCGCTCATCGATGCCGGCGCCCAGGTCAATGCCCGCGACGAGAAGGGGCTGACCCCGCTCATGATCGCCGCGGCCCGTGGCAAGGAGGACGGCATGAAGATCCTTCTGGGTGCAGGGGCGGATACCGAAGGCCGCAACAAGTGGCGCGAGACCCCGCTGATGATCGCCGCCCGCGGTGCCGATCTAGGCAAGCTCACCGCCCTGCTCGACGCCGGGGCTAACGCTGAGGCCGCCAACCAGGACGGCCAGACCGCGCTCTATCTCGCCTCCGACAGCTCGGGCGACGCCGCCGTGACCAAGCTCCTGATCCTTCGCCGCGCCAAGATCGACGCGGCCGACAACGAAGGCGTCACCGCCCTCATGCGTGCCGCCGACCGGGGTCATCGCGACGTGGTGACCGCCCTGATCGAAGCCAAGGCCGACATCAAGTTCAAGGACCGCCGCGGGTGGGACGCCGCCACCTGGGCCGAAAACCGCGGCGACGAGGTGGGCCAGGAAATCGTCGCCCAGCTCGGCGGCAAGTAACCCCTCCGCGCAGCTCTCGCCTATTCCACCTGATCCGTACCCGCTTTGGCCGCCTCACGCCGCACCCTTCGCGCCTCGTGCAGGCTCTTGGGTGTGACGTGGAACGTGCACAGGCACTTCCCCACGCGGACCTCGCGCCCCAGCCCCCGCGTCGGGATCTGCTGAACGATGTCCAGTTCCATGTCGAAGTTGAACTCGCCCCCGCCGTCGAGCAGCGCCTTCAAATCGTCCTTCGGCACCACGCGATAAATCGCCGGCCCGAAGCAAGGCCTCAAAAACTTATACGTGAGCTGCTTGCACACCACGGTGTAGTCCCCGCCGCAGTGACCGTACAGGTACATCCCTCCGGCGATCTCGCTGTTGGCTAGCAGCGACGCTCCGGCCATCGCGTTGTACCAGTTGCGATTGAACTTTCTAAACGGCAGCACCGCCGAAAACGTGCTGTCGTCCGTCTGCTTGATACGGATGCCCGAACGGAACGCGTACGGCAGCCAAAGTAATGACGCCACACGGTGCGCAATCGTGCTCCGGCTCGTCAGCCGGCTGATAAACGCCTCCACCTTGTCAACAAACGTCCGCGGCCGCTTGGGCCCGCCGTTCCCTCCGCTTCCCGCTCCACTCCCCAGCGCGCGAGGCGACACCCCCGCATCGGCGGGAAACTCATCCTGCAAACTCGTAGTGGCGACAGGGTTCGACAAGCTCGGATCCTCGGGGCCGGATGATAGCGCCCGGCCACTCAGGCCTCCGCCAGATCAAACCACCCCTTTCCATTCGGCCGCACCGTCCGAATGGGGTTTCCCGGCTCATGGTCCAGGCACAACGTCCAGCCCCGCTCGGCCGCCTCGGCCAAAAACCATCCTCGCGTCACCGTGCTCGTGAACGGCTCCACGTCGTACGCCAATGAATACGCCTGCCCAACATGCCACGCCGTCGGCATCACGTCGGGCGTGAACACCATCGATCGGCCGCCCTCATCCACGAACCGCGTCGCTTGCTGACCCCACGTGTGCCCCGGCACCTGAAACACAAAGATCCCCGGCAAAACCTCCGTCTCCCGCGCCTCCTGCGGGATCGTGGGCCGCTCGTCGCGCCCCGGTCGGCTCCCCGGCCCAAACGGCGGCAGCGAGTCCACGAGTCGCACCTGATCGCGGATCGGCTCCAGGTGATCCGCGAAGTACGTCCGCGTCATCACTGAGCGATTGGCCAGCGCGTCCTCCCACTCGCGGCGTTGCGTGAAGACCGCCGCGTTCGGAAAGGTCCGCTTCACCGGCAGTTCACCACGGGAGCCGCTGAACGACGACGCCGGGCCCGTCCAATCAGCCGCTTCACCCGGACGGAGCGCCCGCGTCAGCCCGCCCGCATGGTCGAAGTGCAGGTGCGAGACCACCACCGCCCCAATCTCTTCCGGCGGGCAGGCCACTTCGCGCAATGCGTCGATGATCGAACGGTTCTCCAGGTCAAAGATCTCGCGGTTCTTGGCGTCGAGTTTGTCGCCGGTCCCCACTTCAAGCAGCACCCGCCGCGGGCCCGGAGCGCTGGCACCCGGCGCGTCCACGCGCTCCAGCAGCAGACAGTTGTGCTGCACGGTGATTCGGCCGCGCTCGTCGGCGGGACACGTGCGCGACCAGACAACGCGCGGGATCAAACCGAACATGGAGCCGCCGTCGAGCTTGAAGGCCGCGGCACGGAGCAGGGTCCAGCGATAGCGAGCGCTCATGCCAGAACGTAGACCGGCCGCCGAAGGCGAGGCGGGGATGAGGGGGACACGCATGACACGGATTCAACCGGGTCAGAACGAAAGCCGAGAGGCCGCAGATCGGCACAGAACCGCCTAGATGAACGCCGGGTGTGGGACGCTGGTTTAGGCGATTCGTCGCCTTGCTGGTGCCTCTCGACAAGAAGCCGCTGGAGCCGGTACGACACTCCACTCAGCGACACGCCTTCAGGCCGAAAGGGCTGGAATGTAATAGCCGGGGTTGGGTCGGCTCTGCGACGAAACCCCCGGATGGTGCTCGACGCAAATCCCGCACTCTGAAAGAGTGCCACCGATCCACACGATCATCTCACCACCAATCTCAACCGGTTGCCCGAAGTCAGTTCGCGGCGCCTGTCAGTCGATCTCTCAAACGCCCGCCGTGCGCCGTGGCCACGAGTGCGCGGAGGTCCGCGAGCCGCCGGGCCAACCGGGGCACATCGTTGTGGCCGCGGATCATCGATCGCACCGGGTGCATGGCGTCGTGCCGAAGCGAGGCGAGGGGAGCCGCCACTTTCTGGAACGCCGTCGGAGAGCCGAAGCCAAGAACCGACCGCAGCGGCTCGCACCGTTCGACGATCCGCAGCAGGTCCGTCAGCTCAACCCCTTCGAGATGGTCGACGTGCACCGATTGGCGACGCTGAAACTCGTAGCGCCCCAAGACCTGTACCTGGCTGCGCTCATCGAGGTGCGCGATCCAATCCTCGACCGACCGGCAATGCTCACGCACAAGCTGGGCCAACGCCAGCTCCAACGCCGCCAGCCATAGATAGCAGTACGTCCGCACCGCGTGCTTGTTGAGATCGGCAAAGTGCAACAGCCCCGCCAGTTGCGGCGCCGCATGGGTGTTAAAGACCAACAGGCAGTCGTGGCGGGCTAGACGCTCGATGCTGTCGGCGATGGGCGTGTCGGTCCGCAGGCTGTCGGCTTCGGTGACGGCGTTCATCGATTCACGCACCGTCCGGCCCGCCAGCTCGCCCGCGGCGAGCCGCAGGATGCCGATGGGCCGCGCGCCGTCGAGCACCGGAGCCTGGTCAAACCCCGCCAACCGGGCCGCGGCTGCCGCGAACGGCTCCTCCGGCTCGGCCGTCGCCAGACGCTCCGACGGCGTCATGATCATCTCCGCGCACATGCCCTCGGCCATCTGAAGGAGATGACGCTCAACCAGAACCGTTCGTCGGGATGCGTCGGGCATAGGCGATCGTAGATGGCACGTCGAACTCGCCCGCCGAGCTATGACAGGAGATCCAGCCGCGTCCCCGGCCGTGGGGATTGGGTCACATATGCCAGACGCAGCAACTGAGCCGACCGCGGCACGGCTGACGCATCGGAGGCCGATGCGGGCCCGCCGTCTGCGGACTGAGGAGAAGCCGCCACCAAGTGCAGCGCAGCCGCCATCGGCAAGGCCGCGTCCGCCCGCACCACCTGCGCCCGCCGATTCTCACGCTGCAGTGCCAGATCGAAAGGCAGAGTGTCGAGTGCTGGGTCGAGCGGCGTCACTCGCGCGGACACCAACGTCGCGCGCCAAGCACGGGGATCGTGGCAGATTGGATCGATGCCGTTGCCCATCGACCCCACCCGATGCACGCCGTGTGCCGATCACCCGGGACCGATAAGACATGCCGCGGTGCGGCTGTGACGGCCCTGCGGCCTGTGATGGAGGTAACGTCTGTAGCGTTTGGGCCACAGGGGGCGGCGGCGCGTGGTGTGCGGGCGACAGCGCGTAAGGCCACCCGCGCCGCGGGCGCGAGTGGCGTTATTGACTACATTGAAACGTTCTTCAGACCAGCCGCGATCAGGCCTTGCGAGCCATGAGGTCGCGGATCTCGCCCAGCAGCTTCTCGGTGGGCGTGGGCCCGGCCGGGATTGGCGGGGGCGGGGTTTGTTGCGCCTCAAACCGCTTGCGAGCCGAGTTGAACAGCTTGACCACTATGAAGATGCAGAAGGCGAGGATGAGGAAGTTGATGGTCACGGTGGTGAAGTTGCCGTAGGCGAGCACCGGGCCGGCCTTGCGTGCCTCGGCGATTCCAAACGCAACGCCCTTGGCCTTCGCCTCCGCCTCGGCCACGTTGACTTTCTCCGAAAGCGCGATAAACGCGTTGGAGAAATCGATGTTCCCGGCCATACCCACGACGGGCATGATCACGTCGGCGATCATGGAGTTGACGATCCCGCCGAACGCACCGCCGATGATGACACCGACAGCGAGATCGAGGACGTTGCCTTTGAGAGCGAACTCGCGGAACTCTTTGACCATGCCCATGAGATGAATCCTTGAAGAGGGTTGATCGGCGCCGAGTGGTCGGGCCGGATGGTGTGACCAACTGATTGGACGGACCGCCGAAAGATCGAGATTAGAAGTCCCAGCCGACGGTCAGGAAGTACTCGACATCGTTCTTCTTGCGGCCGGTGCCGGGCTCGGAGTTGTCACGGTCTTCCGCGCCGAGCTTGAGGTTCGTCCCCGATTTGGGATCGATGACGAACTTCAGGCCACCCTTGGCGACGAAGCAGTACTGGGAAAAGTCGCGGAGGCTGGGCAGGAAGTCGGCGCTGGCGAAGAGATTGGTTCTGACGTTGAGCATGAAGAGGTTCTGAAGGACGGCGATCTGATTGCGCGGCAGGTTTAGCACGCTCAGAACTGGGTGCTCAAACTTCACGACGGTGTCGGTTTGAGAAAGAATCTTGCCGGACAGGATTTCGGCCGAGTTGCGCTTGATCGAGTGCGCGGCCTGCGCCAAGGCCGAGGGCGCCAGGGCCAGCGAGCCGACCAGCGCGGCCAGACCAGCCGCGCGGGGGATTGAACGGGTGATGAACTCGTGGAACATCCAAATCAGCCTTTGTTTCCGCGAACACACGCCTGGGCCAGCCTCGACTGGCTGGCGCGGGGGGAGCCTACCGGACGTGACAGATCGCTGCAAGCGCCAGCGCGGGGCGGCGCGGGGCCGAATGGGTTTTTAGCTCAAGAATCGAGGTTCGGGCTAAATCTCGATCCTCTTCCACCGCCCGAATTTTGGGATCGCGGCGGGATCGTTAAAGAACGCGCGGAACGCGGCCACCGCGCGGGCGGCGTCGATCAGCGGTTCATCGAGCGTGAAGTGCCGGTCGGTGGAGACTTGCTGGTGCTCGACAATCAGCCCGGCTTCGGGCTCGCCGGGCTCGCGGTGGGCGGTTTGGATGAATGTTTGCCCGTCGATGGCGAGGATCACGAATCCCGATTCATCGAGGGCAAGGTGCTCGATGATGGCGCGGATGTCGTCTGGGGTGGGGCCGTCGACAACCCCGTCGTGGGGGGTCTGCGTGAAATCGGCCCATTCGAGACGGAGAAGGGATTTGCTAGGCATTTCGGGGCTCATTGAAACGTCGACCGCGGCGCTCGCGAGTGAATCGCAGGGAGCGTAGCGAGCGGAGAGCCGCGAATGGCGGGGGGGTTAGCCGTAGGTGTCGAGGGTGAAGATCACGTCCGCGAGGAGTTCTTCCTGGGGCGCGAAGAACCCAGAGAGGATGCGGCTGGGCGCGTTGAGCGGGTCGTTCTCAGGACTGAAGGACCCGAAGAGATTGTTCTGGCGAACGGTGGGCCGACCGAGGTTGGCGAGGAAGTTGAGGAGGGCCAAGGGGTCCTTCGCGTCTTTCTTGGACAAGCCCCGTGCCGGCGCGGCGTAGTCGGCGGCGATCGCGAAGAGCTGGGCCAGCGGGCCGTTGGGATCGGACGTCGGATCGGTGGCGGCGAGTGGTGCGCGTTCGATGCCGAAGAGCTTGGCGAGTGGGCCGGGCCCGGAGTCTCTTCCGCCGCGGCGGATGGAATCATTGAAGAGCCAGATCGACGAGGAGTTGCCGAGTGGTTGGATGGGCATGCGCACGACCTCCTTGGAAGGGGCGTGGGCAAGTGGGGTGCCGAGAGGTAGGGCCGAGAAGATCGTGGCGGGCGCTCGGAGAACAAGGGGATGGGGGGTGGTGTCGTGAGGACTGTGGCGGCCGTGCGACTTGTGGCGATCACGCGACAGGCACCGACACGGCGGAAGTCACGATAGAAGACGTGGACGACGTCGTCGGGCATCTGCGATTTGCTGAAGCGCGTGAACTCGCGAACGCAGGGTAAGAAGATCGCGATGCGGGCCTGGCGGTGGTGACGGCCCCGTGAGCCAAGGCGACTTCGAGGTCGGTGCCGTCGAGCATCAGACGGCAGACGCGGACGAGGCCGGTGACGGTGGTCTGGCAGGCGAGGCGTATGTTGGGCTCCAGGCCTTAGGGACCGGCCATGGCCTGCTCGGCAGGGTTTCGCGGGAGCCAGTTCTCGGCCCGTTCGTGGACCATGATGCTTCAGGTTGAGCAGCGGGTATTGCCGCCGCTGGCGTGGATGTGCGGCGGGCCGTTCTTGTGAGCGACCTGAAGCAGCGTCTGGCCGGCTTCGGCGCTGACCGTCTACGCGTTTTGGAAGTTCTTCTGGTGCATGGCGCTTAGGTTTCAGTGTACCCGACAGCCGGAGGCCCGGCCCGGTGGCTATTGGCCCAAGGCCCGGAGAAGAACGGTGGCGTAGGACCCGCGTGGGAGGCGGAAAGCCATCTCTCGCTTGAAGCGATTGCGACGATCCGACAGGTCATCGGGCTCGGGCGGGGTCAGGACCACGTCCTGGGCGAACGAAAAGAGGGGACGGGTGGCGGGGCCGAAGGTGGGTCGGCGGAGGCCGGGGATCGTGAGTTGGTCAAGGGTCAGTTGCTCGTCGGCGAGCGTTTCGAGCGTGATGTCGCGGACGGCGGGGTTGTCGAGCTTTGCGTCTGGCGCGGCCATGGGGACGATTAGTTCGCGCCAGTGGTTGGCGATGATGGAGGCGATGGGGAAGAGCATGATGCCGAACTGGTCGTCGGAGCTGATGAGCGCACCCTTTCGCGGGCGGGGTGAGCCGTCGTCGTCTTCGGGGCGCGGGGCACCGGCGGGGAAGGCCGCGGCGGGGGCCTGCTGGATGGCGAGGCGGCGGACGAGCCGGCGAACGACTTCGTTCCAGAGGTGTGACTGGAACGCTTCGACGGCCATCTGCTGGGAGAAGTATGGAAGGGCTGAGAACGCTTCGCGATAGGTGCCTCCCGCGGCGAGTCGCTCGACGGCGGCGCGTTCCGGGCACTTGGGCACGGAAGGGAGGAGGTTCTTCCAGTGTGCCGAATCCGGGCTGGTGGCCCCCACTGCCGCCGTGGCGGTTGCGGGCGCGGGCGGCGGCCAGTTGGAAGCGAGGACGCGGGTGAACTGGCGGAGGTGGCCGTGGTCTTTGCGGGCGGGTGTGCCGATGGAGAGTTTGAGAGCGGTTTCGAACTCGCCGGTGCAGAGGTGCTTGGCGATGAAGCCGTGGTTGTGGCGGGCGGAGCCGAAGCGTTGGGCACCGAAGTAGTTGGTGAAGACGAGCGTGTTTGCGGGGTCGTTTGGATGGCGGAGTCGCTCGGCGCGCAGGTCCATCTCCTCGACGGCCCCTTTGGCGAGGTCGCGGATGATGATGCGGAAGGCGTTGCCGTCGATGGTGTCGGCAGTGCAGGGGACGGGGCTGAAGCCGACGAACGTGGCGGACCAGGCGGACTCCCCAACCGAAGGACGGATCTTGACGGCGGCGTCGTCAGCGGAAGCGATCGGGAGCGAGACGTGCTGCGAGGTCTGGGCGTGCTTGTCCTTGAGGCCAGCGTAATCAACGCTGCCGGGCTTGGCCTTCATGGCTTGGGCGAAGCGCTGCACGGCGTCGGGGGTCGTGAGCGAGGTCTTGTCGAGCTTGTAAACTACGTGGGTTGTTTGAGGCGAGAACTCGGTTACCAGGGCCGCGGTGAACTTGGCGGTGGGTCTCTCGGCAACGATAAAGTCCGCGGGCGTGCGACGGATGGTCATGTGGCGTGGTGCTTGCCGAACTGGCGCGGCGTTGAAGGCAGGTTCAGTCGAGCGGGGTGATGCGGATGTCGCGGAAGTGAATCTCGGTGCCCTCGGCCTGGAGCGCGATCTTGCCGGGGACGGGCGTGAAGCCGGTGATGCTGTTGACGAGTTCGCCGTTGACGTTCAGCGTGACGGAGCCGGCGTCGACGAGGATCTGGTACTCGTTCCATTCGCCGACGGGTCGCTCCGCATCGGACATGGCGCGGACGTTGCCGCCTTTGGTGCGGGCGGGATCGGAGGTGAGGGGGAGGTTGCCGATGTTCCAGAAATCACCGGATTTTTGATGCATGAGCTGGGCTTCGAGGCAGCTGGGCCAGACTTTTTCTTCGCCGGTGACGGCGAGGAGGACGCCGGAGTTGCCGGTGCGTTTGGTCGTCGGATCCCAGCGCCACTGGAGGGTGAGGAGGTAGCGGGTGTAGTCGGCGTTGGTGCGGAGGTAGCCGAGCATGCGACGGGGGGAAACGAGCGTGCCGTCGGCGGTGGTCCAGACAGAGGCGGGGTCTTTCACGGAGGGGTCCACCGAAGGCATGACGGCGGTCCAGCCGGCGAGCGATTGGCCGTCGAAGAGCGGTTTGGAGGGACCAGCGGGGCTAGAGAGGTCGCGGACCTTGATGTTGCGATAGAAGAGGATGTCGCCGTGGTCTTGGATGGCGATGTGGCCGTTTGCCTGAACTCCGAAGCCCTCGAATGGTGCGAACTTGGTCTTGGCGATCTGGTCTTTCCAGCCTTGGCCGTCAATGCGGACTTCTGCGGTCTTCTGGCCATTGATGAAGTGCTTGACGAGGCCGTCTTTGACCCAGATGCGGGCGTGGTTCCATTGGCCAGCGGGATGGATCACCTTGTCGGCGGGCGGCTCGACAAAGTCGTACATCGCACCGGCGGACTGGATGGCCTTGAGGTTGCCAGCGTGGCCGGCGTCGTCGAGGATCTGGAACTCGGGGCCGGTCATCCAGGTGAACTCGTTCTTCTCGGCGACGCGGTAGATGATGCCGGAGTTGGCTTTGGGCGTGGCTTTCCATTCGAGTTGGAACTCGAAGTCGGCGTACTGGTCGAGGGTGACGATGTCGCCCTTCCCGGGAACGACCTTGATCGCGGCGTCTTCGATGGCCCAAGGGAAGCCTTCTTTGCGATAGGCGCGGAGCGAGGGTGAGTTGGTGCCGTCGAAGAGGAGTTTCCAGCCAGCGGCGTGCTCAGCGGGTGAGAGCGTGTTGGGGAGGGGCTCGGCCATGGTGGCGACGGCGAGGGTGACGGCGAGGAGAGTGATCATGCCCGGAGTTTAGTGGATCGGCGTCGGGGCGGCACGGCGAACGGTTTAGGTAGGCGGGGGGAATATCCAGTGGGAGCCGAGGGCCCGGCGGGTGGCAGCGAGGGCGGCCGGGGTCGTCGCGGAGGCGACGCCCGTTTTTGGTGGCGGCGCTGAGCCGGCCAAGACCGCGAGGCAGGCGGCCAGCGACTCGCGGAGGGCCCCGAGGTCGTAGCCGCCTTCGAGGACGAGGACCAAGCGGCCGTGGGCGTGGCGGTCCGCAAGTTCCATGAGCACGGCGGTGAGATTTGCGAAGCCTGGCGCGGTGAGTTCGAAGGCGGCGAGCGGGTCGTCGGCGTGGCCGTCAAACCCGGCGGAGACGAGCACGAGGTCAGGCTTGAACTGGTGGGCGATGGGGACGAGCAACTCGCGATAGACGGCGAGGAGGTCGGCGTCGGTAGTGCCGAGCGGTAATGGGCAGTTGACGGTGAAGCCCTTGCCGGGGCCGATGCCGATCTCGCGAGCTTGGCCGGTGCCGGGGAAGAGCGGCCATTGGTGGGTGTTGAAGACGAGGATGTCGGAGCGATCATGAAGGAGGTGCTGGGTGCCGTTGCCGTGGTGGACATCGAAGTCGGCGATGAGGACGCGTTGGAGTCCGCTTCGGATCGCGTGCTCCGCGGCGAGGGCGATGTTGCCAAAGTAGCAGAACCCCATGGCACGATCGTGCTCGGCGTGATGGCCCGGCGGGCGGACCAGGGCGCAGGCGCGGCGAGTGGGGCCGTCGATCACAGCATCGACAGCCTGCACACACGCGCCGACGGCCAGGAGCGCGGCGTCGATAGACGTCGGGCCGACGGCGGTGTCCGGATCGAGTTGGGCCGTTTGGCCGCGGAGGGCGAGAAGGCGGTCGACGTACGCCGTGGCGTGGAGTGATTTGAGAA
>Ga0105048_10015879_pt1 | contig 11661 bp, 9 predicted proteins | sample MAT05_FD_78382 | JGI IMG/M metagenome (GOLD analysis project Ga0105048, IMG submission 78382) | Freshwater microbial communities from Lake Fryxell liftoff mats and glacier meltwater in Antarctica - MAT-05 | ecosystem: Environmental > Aquatic > Freshwater > Ice > Liftoff microbial mat | place...
AACGCAAAGGCGCGGAGACGCAAAGGCGCAAAAAATCGGATTTCTTTTTTTGCGTCCCTGCGTCTCTGCGTCTCTGCGTTAAAATCCGGCTCTTTTCGGTCCATTTCAACCCGTTCGGTGCTCTAGGGGGTCTCGTGGCGAAATTCCGGCTGATTTGGGCTTCCCACGATGCGGTGCGAGAGGTGACTAAGGATGAGGTATCATCCCCGGGCGGATGCCTTCTCTGATTCGATCCCTCCCTGCAGCCCTCTTCCTCGCCGTAGCGTTCGCGACGCCCTTCGCCGTCCTGGCCTGCGGTGACATCCATCCTGTCCCTGTCCCGAGCGCTGCGGCGACAGGCAGCGGCTCTTCCTCGGCGTCGGTGACGACCAGCTCCGCGACAAGCTCGGCCGGAACCGGAGGCGCCGGAGGAAGCTCCGCGACGACCACCGCGGCGGTGACCGGCTCCGGGGGAAGCGGCGGCGCGACGAGCACGACCAGCTCCGGGGGAGGCGGCGGTGCGACGAGCACGGGATCAAGCAGCGGCGCGGGCGACGCGGGCGATGCGAACGACGCCGCGATCGAGCCTGATTCGCCGGTGAATTGCGGGACGACGGTGACGCCGTACCCGATCGATCCCAGCCCCCACATCACCCAGTGCTTTCCGGTGGTGTACTCGAGCAACCCGCCGACGTCGGGGCCGCACTACCCGATCTGGGCCTCGTTCAAGACCTTCACCACGCCCGTTCCCCGCGGCTTCACGGTCCACGATCTGGAGCACGGGGCGATCGTGATCTCCTACAAATGCGCGGACGGATGCGCTTCGGAGCTCGCCGCGCTCCAGGCGTTCGTCGACGCGCGCCCCGTGGATCCGCTCTGCATTGCGCCGGTGAAATCGCGGATCGTGATCACGCCGGATCCGCTCCTCGACGTGCAGTTCGCCGCGGCCGCGTGGGGCTTCGCGCTGACGTCGCAGTGCTTCGATCTGCCCGCGCTCGAGGCCTTCATCAACGCTCACTACGCGATGGGGACCGAGAACTTCTGCTTCGATGGGACGGACGTGGCGTCCCCCGACGCGGGGATTGCCGCGGATTGCGGCGCTCCATCGGACGCGGGCGCCGGGCCCGGCTGAGCCTGCATGGCGTACGCGGCGCCGGAGGGGACGACGCTGGTCGCGACGCTCGGCGGCGGGAGCGTGTTCGACGTGGCCCTGGTGCGTGACGGTGATCGTGACGTCGTCTGCAAACGGCTCTCGCCGCGGGCGGCGCGCGAGCCGGCGGCGCGCGCCGCGATGGTGCGTGAAGCCAGGGCGCTCGCGCTGGCAAAGCACGCGGCGCTGCCGGCGCTGATCCGCGTGGGGACCGACGCGCGCGGGCCGTTCCTGATCGAGACCCACGTCGTCGGCGTCTCGGCGCGCGGGCTCGTCGAGGGCTGGCGCGCGCGCGGAGACGCCGTCCCGCCGCGGCTCGTCGCGCACCTGGCCGAGGCCGCGGCGTCGGCGCTGGCCGAGCTTCATGCGCTCGCCGACGACGCGGGCTCGATCGCGTTTTCGCACGGGGATCTCGGGCCCGATCACCTGATCCTCGGGCCGCTCGGGGAGGCGCGCTTCGTCGATCTCGGCGCCGCCCGCTTCCGCGGGATAGAGGTGAACCTCGACACCGGCGACCGCGGGACGCTGCCCTTCGTCGCGCCCGAGGTCGCGCGCGGCGAGGCCTCTCCGAGCGCCGCGACCGACGTCTACGCCCTGGCGGCGACGCTGCTCTTCCTCGCGACGGGCGAGCCGCTGACGGCCGCGCGCGAGGCCGGCGCGATGCTGCTCGAGATCGGCGAGCGCGGCGTGCGTCGCGATCTCCTCAGCCGCGCTGCGGGGCTCGACGACGCGGCGCGCGCCGCGTTACACCGCGCCCTGTCGCTCGATCCGGCCGACCGCGCCGCCTCCGCGCGCGATCTCGCGGCCTCGCTCGGTGGAAAGCGGTAGACGGGGGCGCGCCGCGCAAGCATTACAGGGCCTCGAATGCGCCCTGAAGCCTCCTCCCGCCCCCTCGCGCTCGACACCCTCGCCGTTCACGCCGGCCAGCCGCCCGATCCGACGAGCGGCGCCGTGATGACGCCGATCGTCCTCTCCAGCACGTTCGCGCAGGACGGGCCCGGCAACCACAAGGGCTTCGAGTATTCGCGCAGCGGCAACCCCACGCGCCAGGCGCTCGAAGCGTGCCTCGCCGCGCTCGAAGGCGGCGCCCATGGCCTCGCTTTTTCGAGCGGCCTCGCGGCGACGGCGACCATCCTTCACACGCTGCGCCCGGGAGACCACGTGCTCTCGGGCGATGACGTGTACGGCGGCACCTTCCGCCTCTTCGACAAGGTGATGAAGCCGCTCGGCATCGACTACACGATGGTCGACATGCGCTCGCCCGACGCGGTGCGCGCCGCCCTTCGCCCCTCGACGAAGCTGGTCTGGCTGGAGACGCCGTCGAACCCGATGCTGAAGATCTTCGACATCGCGAAGATGGCCGAGATCGCCAAAGAGGCCGGTGCGGTGCTCGTCGTCGACAACACCTTCGCGACCCCGGTCCTCCAGCGCCCCCTCGCGCTCGGCGCGACGATCGTCGTCCACTCGATGACGAAGTACCTCAACGGCCACTCCGACGTCGTCGGCGGCGCGCTGGTGACGTCGGACGAGGCCCTGCGCGAGCGCCTGGCGTTCCTTCAAAACGCGATGGGCGGCGTGCCCGGTCCGTTCGATTGCTACTTGGTCCTGCGCGGACTGAAGACTCTGGGCGTGCGCGTGCGCCAGCAGTGCGCGTCGGCGGCGATCCTCGCCGAGAAGCTCTTGGAGCACCCCAAGGTGAAGCGGGTGATCTACCCCGGCCTCGCCTCGCACCCGGATCACGCGCTCGCGGCGCGGCAGATGAAGGCCCCCGGGGCGATGATCAGCGCCGAGCTCCACGGCGGCCTCGCCGAGTCGGCAGACTTCCTCAAGCGCCTCGGCATCTTCGCCTGCGCCGAGAGCCTCGGGGGCGTCGAGTCGCTCGCCGAGCACCCGGCGATCATGACCCATGCCTCCGTCCCCGAGGCCTCGCGTCGCGTGCTCGGGATCTCGGACGGCCTCGTGCGCCTCTCCGTCGGCCTCGAAGACGTGGCCGATCTCTGGGCCGACATCGAGCAAGCCTTTCTCTGAACCCTCCGCAACGCGCGGTTTGCTGTCAGCGCGTCGTATGCGCTAAAACCTGACTTTCACCCGAGCCCCTGGGGATGATCATGCGCCTCGCCCGCCTCGCCCTCGCCGTCGTGTCCACCGCCCTCCTCGCCGTCTTCGCCGCCGCCTGCAGCGATCCGGTCCCGCCGACGCCGCAGGGCGCGTGGAGCATCAACTTCGTTTCGACGGGCGCTGATTGTCCAGTCATGGGGCACATGGCGCAGATCGGTTCGGTGACCTCGAGCAGTAAGTCGACGGTGCTGGTGGACGGCGGGGCCGAGAAAGCCAAGGTCACCTGCGTCGTGTCGGGGACCAGCACCTTCAGCGTCACCGGGAATGCCTCCGCCAACGGCCTGAACGCGCAGATCTCCATCCCCAGCATCGACTCGAACGCGACCGCGATGGCGCCGGCTCACGGCAGCGTCAGCTTCGCCACGGGGTCGACGGGCGGCTCCTTCAGCTCCCCGAGCGCGACGCCGTGCGACTTCTACTTCGTCCCCGGCACGGGGGAGGGCGTAGCCTCCGGTCGCGTCTGGGTCGCCTTCGTCTGCCCCTCGGTCGTCCAGCAAATGCGCGACTGCAGCCTCTCGGAGAGCTTCGCGATCTTCGAGAACTGCGGCGAGTAGCCGCGTCACGCGGCGCGCCCACGAGCGCGCCGCGGTCTCTCCCGATGGGAGCGGCCGTATCCCTTCAGCCACACGAAGCTCGGCAAAGCCTCCGGAACGGCCGACGTCCCGCCCCACCGCGAGGCGATCCAGGAGACCGTGAAGTGGTCCCGTGCGCGTCAGGACAAATGATCCTGGGGGGACATACGCGGTAACCACTCAACCGGTCTCCTGAGCGCGTACCTGCTTCCCCGCTCACTTTTGCGTCGATTGACCGGCAAACATCCATGTTAGCCTGGTCATTCGGGGATCACCCTACCCAGGGTTGGGGACATTTTCGATTGTTCGCCGGGGAATCGATCGTCGATTGTCATGCTCTCCTGAGTTGGCTCTTCGAACGAGGGTTGGTGGCGTCACGCTACGTAGATTGCATGGATTGAGCGGATCGGGTTGGAGCCGGCAGCTTCGCAAAAGCTCCGGGGGGATCCATGTTCGGCTTCGTCACGCGCGGGCAGACGCTCTGCGGGCGCAGCAGCGCCTCGCGCTGCTGGCGGAGGGCGCGGCGGTCCTCGGCTCGTCGCTCGCACCTGACGAGGCGCTCGGTCGCATCGCCGCGCTCCTGGTCCAGGAGCTCGCCGATTTCTGCTCGATCGAGTCGGCGGAGGGCGGCGTCCTGCGCGAGGTCGCGACGGCCCATCGGGATCCGGAGAAGGCGCGCCTCTTCCGGGAGATGCGCTTCCGTTACCCGCCGGATCCTGCGCGCGCGCACCCGCTCTTCGAAGTGCTGCGCACCGGGAAGACGATGAAATGGATAGCGTCCGATCCGGCGTTGATGCGACGGGTCGCGCACGACGACGCGCACTTCGGGATGATGAAGGAGCTGATGACCGGCGTCACCTTGATCACCCCGATGGTGGCGGGCGGGCACGTCATCGGCGTGATGAAGATCGGATCCTACGGCCGCGTGATCACCGAGGAAGACGTCACCTTCTTCGAGCAGTTCGCGCAGCGCGCGGCGTTGCTGGTCGACAACGCCCGCGCCTACCGCGCGGAGCGCGCGGCCCGGATCGAGGCGGAGGAGGTGGCGCTGCGGCTCGCCAGGCAAGAGGTCGTCTCGGCGGCGCTCTACCAGACCGAGCTCCGATCCAACGAGCGCCTGGGGCTCCTCGCGCAGTCGGGCGATCTGCTCTCGTTGACGCTCGACTACGAGCTGACGTTGCAGAGCGTGGCCCGCGTCGGCATGCCCGTGCTCGCCGACTATTGCCTCTTCGCGCTGATCGAGGGCAACGACGTTCGCCACATCCCTGGAGCTCCGGACGACGCGGAGGCGCAGGCGCTCCTCAGCGCCTTTCGCTGGCCCGCGGAGATGCTCGGCGGCGCCCGCGTCCGCGCCCTCGCCGCTTCCCGCACGGCGTACTACCCGGAGATCGACGACGACGTTCGCGGCGCGCTCGCTCGAGGTCCCGAGCACCTCCGGGCGCTCGCCGAGCTCGACGCGAGGTCGGTGGTCTCGGTGCCGGTCATCGCGCGCGATCAGGTGCTCGGCGCGCTCACGTTCTGCTTCTCGCGGTCAGGGCGCCGCCACGCGCCGCAGGATGTGGAGCTGGCCCTGGAGCTCGCCCGCCGCGCGGCGATGGCCGTAGAGAACGCCCGGCTCCATCGCGCCGCGCAGGAGGCGATCGCCCGCGCCCACGAGGCCAACCGCCTCTCCGAGCAGGCCAACCGCGCCAAGGACGAGTTCCTCGGCGTCGTCTCCCACGAGCTGCGCACGCCGCTCAGCGCCATCCTCGGGTGGTCGCAGATCCTGCGCGGGGACAAGGCTGTCTCCCCGCAGATCCTGGCCAAGGGCGTCGCGGTGATCGAGCGCAACGCCCGCGCTCAAGTGAAGCTGATCGATGACATCCTCGACGTGTCGCGGATCATCTCGGGCAAGCTCCGGCTCGAGCCCCGGCCGATCGATTTTCACAGCATCCTCCGCGCCGCGGTCGAGGTGATCCGGCCCGCGGCCGACGCGAAGGGCGTCACGCTCGAGCCCAGCGGCAGCATCGGGGTGACCGTGCACGCCGATCCGGATCGGCTCCAGCAGGTGCTCTGGAACCTGCTCTCCAACGCGGTCAAATTCACCCCCGCGGGCGGCAAGGTCGAGATCGAAGTCGAGCGCGTGGCCCGCAGCGTGCGGGTGATGGTGATCGACTCCGGCAAGGGAATCGACGCCGATTTTCTGCCTCACGTGTTCGAGCGGTTCCGTCAGGCCGACAGCTCGACGACGCGCCGTCACGGGGGCCTCGGCCTCGGCCTGGCGATCGTGCGCCACGTGATCGAGCTCCACGGCGGCTCGGTGCGCGCCCTCTCCGGCGGGCGCGATCGCGGCTCGACGTTCGTGATCAAGCTGCCGCTCTACGACGGCGGCGCCGCCGGCGATCGCGAGTTCGGCGTGCCCGTCACGCTCGACACCGAGCCGGTGGTCCTGGCCTCCCTCAAAGGCGTGCGCGTCCTCGTGGTCGACGACGAGCTCGACGCGCGCGAGGTGCTGGGCACGATCCTCAGCGCGGTGGGGGCCGAGGTCGAGCTCGCCGCCTCGGCCAGCGAGGCGCTGGAGCTCCTGGCGTCGTTCGGGCCCGACGTCCTCGTGAGCGACGTGGGCATGCCCGGCGACGACGGCTACGCGCTGATCCGCAGCGTGCGCGAGGGCTCTGCGCGCTTCGCCCGCGTCCCGGCGCTCGCGCTCACGGCCTACGCGAGCCCCGAGGACGCGCGCCACGCCGTCCTCGCCGGCTTCGACACCCACCTCTCGAAGCCCGTGGCGGCGGCGGCGCTGACCGCGGTGGTGTGGAAGCTCTTCGGCAAAGAGGGCGGCACCGCCCCGTGAGCTCTCAGCCGGTGGAGAGCTTCACGATCATCGCCGACGTCGCCAGGTCTTCCTGGATCAGCGCGAGCAGCGGCCGGAGGGCCGCCGTCATCGCCGCTGGATCGTCGCCGCAGCCGGCGATCCGCACGAGCTCGTGCGCCACGGTGTCAGTGAAGCCGGGCGTGCTCGCGTCGGGGAGCCGGCCGCCGTCGGCGTAATGAGCCTCTTCGTTGGCGAACGCGGCGCTCACCGCGGCGGCGAGCACGGCGGCGGCGAGGGTCCGGTTCAGCTCGGCGCGGGCCATGGCGTCGCGGGCGATGAAGACGCAGATCACGTTCGCTTCGTGGTGGAGCGCGCTCACCACGTCGGCCCCGATCGCCTGGGTCCAGCGGGCGAGCTCGACAGAGCGGGTCGCCTCGTAGCCGCCGGGCGCCGCGTCGGAGCTGGGGACGAGGTTGGCGAGCATCTCCGCCGAGCTCTCATCGATCACCACGCGACGGAGCGTGATCAGATCGTGGGCGCGGAGGAAGCCGATCAAGAGCCGCGCCGCCGAGTCGCGCAGCGTCGGCGCCACGAACGCCCCCATGCCGGAAGGGGGCGTCCCCGGCGCCAACAGCAGCGATTGGATCGAGCGGATCTGGCTCGAGCCGCGGCGCCGGGGCGGCACGCCGTACCCCGCGTGCGGCGGCTGGGGCGAGGTGGAGAGCGGCGCTGGGATCGACGACGACGTGGCCGATCGAGGCGGCGTCGAGGGCGGTCGCCCGCTCCCAGGCTGCGGCGTGGATCGCGGCGGCTGCTGTGAGGAGAGCGGCGCGAGCGAGCTGCTGGAGGCGCGGCGGAGCTCGTCCGACAGCGTGGGATCGCCGACGACATGGAGCGCCGCGAGCTCGACGGCGCGGGCCGGGGGGATGCTGCCGGGGTAGCGGGCCAGGAGCTGCGCGTTGAGCTGCGTCTCGGCCCCGATCAAGCGCTGGTGCTCCGGCGCCTCGCGCAGCAGGGCGATCGCGACGGTGGCGCAGCGATCCGCCGCGGCGTCGGCGTCGGCCTTTCGCTGCGGTTCACCGAAATGGATCGTGAGCTTGCCCCGCACTTTGACGCCATTCTGCGTCGCCGCGGTGATGACACGCGTCGCGATCTCGATGTCGGCAGGATCTCGTCCGAACGGCCAGAAGCCCATCTCGTCTCCCCGCAGCAGTGTGGCCCAAGCCGTTCGAACCGGGCTAGATCTTGGCAATAAAGATGCCGTCTGTTGCTGGGATCGCGGTGATCTCCACGATCTCCAGGCCGCTGGCTAGCCGCGAGGGGGGACCGAAACGTAGCGGTTCCCGCGCTCGTAAAAGCGCCATGGCCGCTTCGCCCAGGATCCCGCGTAGTCCACGTTGATGCGCGGCGAGCGTCCCACGGGCCCGCGTGGTCCCGCGGCGAGGTAGAGCCCGCTCGCGCAGAGGTCGAGCCCGTACGCCGAGCCGTCGAAGCCGAGCGCGGCGCAGAGCTTCCCGGGGCCGTTGCAGAGCGTCACGCTCTTCGCCGAGATGCCGCGGCGGGCCGCCATGAGCGGGGCGCCGAGCAAGGGCTCCACCGCGCGCACCAGGACAGCGTGAGGGTGTCCCTCGGGGCCGGCGACGAGGTTGAACGCCCAGTGCATCCCGTAGAGCAGGAACATGTAGGCGTGGCCAGGCGGCCCGAACATCACCTCGGTGCGCTTGGTCCTGCGGCCGCCGGCGCTGTGCGCCGCGAGATCCTCGGGCCCGCGGTACGCCTCGGTCTCCACGATCCGCGCGGCCAGGAGGCCCTCGGTGGTCTCGTGGACCAGGACCTTGCCGACGCAGTCGCGGGCGACGGTGAGCACGGGGCGCGCGTAGAACTCCCGCGGCAGCGGGACGAGGAGCGGCGGCGGGTCGAGGCGCGGCGGCGGGTCGAGGCGCGGCGGCGGGTCGAGGCGCGTCGCGCTCACGACTCGATGCCGAGGCGCTTCAGTCGGTAGTAGAGCGTCGTCCTCTGCACGCCGAGCGAGCGGGCGACCTCGGCCTTGTTGCCGCTGCAGCGCGCGAGGGCGGCGAGGAGCTCGCGCCGCTCGATGTCGTCGAGCTGCGAGTCGAGGTCGATCTTGGCGCCGCCGATGATCTCGCCGATCTCGGGAGAGCTGGACCGCGCCGGAAAAGCCTCGGCGGCGGCGGACCCGCCCGGGATCGTCTCCGCGGCGCTCGCGCTGGAGGAGGGCGCAAGCTGCGGCGCTGACGGCGCCGCGCTGGGGCGCGCGGCGAAGGCCAGGTGCTCCGGCTGGATCATGTCGCTCCGCGAGAGGATCGCTGCCCGTTCGATCACGTTCTCGAGCTCGCGCACGTTGCCCGGCCAGGCGTAGGCCTCGAGCTTGGCCACCGCCTCGGCCGAGAGCGCCGTCGCCGCGCGCGGGTTGCGCCGCGCGTACTTGCGCAGAAAATGCTCGGCCAGCGCGCGGATGTCACCGCGGCGCTCGCGGAGCCTGGGCAAGCGCACTGGAAATACCGAGAGGCGAGAGATCAGATCGGTGAGCACCTCGCCTTCGCCCCACGCGATCTCGAGGCTCGGCGTCAGGGAGCAGACCACGCGCACATCGACCGGGGTGGTCTCGGTGGCGCCGATGCGCTCGATCTCGCCGCTCTCGAGCACGCGGAGCAAGCGCCCCTGGAGCGAAGGAGAAGGCGAGGTGAGATCGTCGAGGTAGATCGTGCCCCGGTGAGCGAGCTCGAAGCGGCCAGCGCGATCGGTGAAGGCGCCGTCGAACGCGCCGCGCTGCCAGCCGAAGAGCTCGCGCTCGAGCGCGTCGCCGCGAAAGGCGGCGCAGGTGACCTTGACGAACGGCTTCTCTTCCCGAGGTGATCCCACATGGATCGCGCGCGCCACGACCTCTTTCTCGGAGCCCTGCTCGCCCTCGATCAGCACCGGCGAAGACGTCGGCGCGCCGAGCGCGATCCGCGCGGCCAGCTCCTTCAGCGCCGGGCTCTCGCCGGTGATCTCGCCGAAGTCGATCGGATCGCGCTGCTCGCGCTCGAGGTAGCCCGCGTAGTGGGCGAGCTGGTCGCGGAGCCTACGGTTCTCCCGCACCGTCGCGAAATTCCCGATCGCCTGGCGAAGGATCACGGTGAGCTCTTTCGAGTCCCACGGCTTCTGGATGTAGCGCTCGACCGAGCCGGAGTTGACGGCCTCGATCAGCACCGCGAGGTCTGCATAGGCGGTCAGGAGCACCCCGATGGTGTCGGGGCGCCGCTCTTTCGCCTTCTTCAGAAAGTCGATCCCGTTCATCCCGGGCATGCGCTGATCGCTGACGATCACCGCGGGATCGATGCGCTCGATCAGATCGAGCGCGGCCTGCCCGCCGAGCGCGTAGTGCAGCGAAAACGACTTCCGGAACGCGAAGCGGAAGGCGTCCAGGTTGTCCTCTTCGTCATCGACGACGAGGACGTCGAAGCTCCTCCAGTCGAGATCCCGCATCACGTCCGGTCCTATCACGCTTCTCGATCGGCCCGAACCGGTTCACCCCACCCAGGGCTTTCCAGGGACCCCAACGCCCGTGCTAGGCTGCGCGCCCCGTCCACGGGAGGAGATGGTCATGCTTGAAGAGGTATTCAAGGAGCTTCGCGCCGGGATCGAAAAGGCGATCGAGGCCCTCCGTCGCGACCTGTCCAAGGTGCGCACCGGCCGGGCGCACCCGGGCATGCTCGACAGCATCCGCGTCGACTATTACGGGACGCCCACCCCGCTCACGCAGATGGCGAACGTCTCCGTCCCCGAGCCCCGCCTCATCACCATCAAGGCCTGGGAAAAGGGTCAAACCAAGGCCATCGACAAGGCCCTGCGCGACAGCGATCTCAACATCAACCCCCAGGTCGACGGCGAGCTCATCCGCATCCCGATCCCGGCGTTGACGGAAGATCGCCGCAAAGAAATGGTCAAGCTGACCAAGAAGTACGGCGAGGAGAGCAAGGTCGCCGTCCGCATGCACCGCCGCGACGCGAACGAGATGATCGACGGCCTCGAGAAGGACGGCGACGTGAGCCGAGACGACGCGGATCGCGCCAAGAAGAAGGTCGAAGAGATGGTGGCGGAGGGGACGAAGCAAGTCGACACGGTGATCGCGACGAAAGAGAAGGACATTCTCGAGGTGTGAAACGCGAGGGGTCCACGCGCGGTCCCTCGACCCCGCAAAGGTCTCGCGCGCTTCGCGATGTTCGCAGCTATTTCAGGGGCGGCCGGGGTGCTTCCCCGGGGCGTCCCCGATCCGGCCTCGGGCGTGAGCACCCGGGGTCACTCCCCATTCTCGACGAACTGAAAGAGCGCGCCCTCGTCGCTTGCTTGACAGAGGACGGGGCGCATGAAACCCTCGAATTCAGGCCGTTATCGCCAGGGCCGCCCGGCAAGAAGGAACCGCTTACGCCATGCGAGCCATCGCATCAGGGTTGACCGACATCGGCCTCCAACGCGATCACAACGAAGACAGCTACGCCGTTCTCGCGGAGTACGATCTCTTCATTGTCGCGGATGGAATGGGCGGGCATCGCGCCGGCGACGTCGCCAGCCGTCTCGCGACCGACTCGATCGCCGAGTTCTTCCGTTCCACGTCGCAAGAAGATGCGACGTGGCCTTTCCATTTCGACACCAGCCTCTCGGAGGACGAGAACCGCCTCGTGACGGGCATCCGCGTCGCGAACCGCCGCATCTTCGAGCGCAGCATCCGCTCGCGCGACTGCGCGGGCATGGGGACGACGGTGGTCGGCGCGCTCTACTCCCGCAAGAAGAACCGCTTCTTCATCGGCCACGTCGGCGACAGCCGCGCGTACCGCATGCGCGGCGGGGTGATCAAGCAGCTCACGCGCGATCACTCGCTCATCAACGACTACATCCTGGCGATGCCGGAGCTCATGGAAGAGCAGCGCGCCGAGCTCCCGAAGAACGTGATCACCCGCGCCCTCGGGATGCAGGACAGCGTCTCGGTTGATCTGGTGAGCGACGAGCCCCAGGTGGGCGACGTCTACCTGCTCTGCTCCGACGGTCTC
>Ga0105048_10015882_pt1 | contig 11659 bp, 10 predicted proteins | sample MAT05_FD_78382 | JGI IMG/M metagenome (GOLD analysis project Ga0105048, IMG submission 78382) | Freshwater microbial communities from Lake Fryxell liftoff mats and glacier meltwater in Antarctica - MAT-05 | ecosystem: Environmental > Aquatic > Freshwater > Ice > Liftoff microbial mat | place...
GCCCAGACTGCGATCGTTTCTGCTCAAGTCGAATCAGAACTAGTAGAGCTACCCGAAGAAGACAAGGCAGAATTTCTAGAATCCCTTGGAGTTACCGAAGGCGGGCTAAAAACCCTCATCCGTGCTACCTACGAACTCTTGGGACTCCGCACCTATTTCACCTGCGGACCTAAGGAAACTAGAGCTTGGACTATCACCGCCGGGATGTCTGCACCTCAGGCTGCCGGGGTGATCCACTCCGATTTTGAGCGGGGCTTTATTCGGGCAGAAACCGTTGCCTACAAAGACCTAGTTGCCTGTGGCTCTACCAATGGAGCAAAGGAGAAGGGCTTGATGCGGAGTGAGGGCAAAGAGTATGTAGTCCAAGAAGGCGATATTTTACTATTCCGGTTCAATGTTTAGGTAGTGCTAAACCGATAAGGATATTCCTCGCCCTGTAGGGGACATCCTTCCCAAACAATCATTAATTTTTTAGATAAACAAATCCCCATAAATAATGACTAGTGATAATTTCTTAGTGTGCGAGCAAGATTTGACCGAAGAAGTTTTAAATCGGTACTTGGCAGCATCAGAAGTGGCGATCGATACGGAGACTATGGGATTACTGCCCCAGCGCGATCGCCTATGTTTAGTCCAAATTTGCGATCCGACAGGTTATGTAACCGTGGTACGCATTGCTCGCAAACAAACAACAGCTCCTAAACTAAAACAACTTCTAGAAGCTGCAAATATTCCCAAAATCTTCCATTTTGCTAGGTTTGATGTAGCCCAGCTATCCCATCATTTGGATATTCAAGTTGAGCCAATTTTTTGCACTAAAATAGCCAGTAAACTAGCTCGGACTTATACCAATAAGCACGGCTTAAAAGACCTAATTCAAGAGTTAGAAAAAGTAGAATTAGATAAAAGTTCTCAAAGTTCTGATTGGGGTAATGCGGATAATCTTTCTGAAGCCCAATTAAGCTATGCAGCTAACGATGTTAGGTATCTTATTAAGGCTAGGGAGAAATTAATTGTAATGTTGCAACGGGAAGAGCGATGGGATCTTGCCCAAAAATGTTTTGAGGTAGTCCCTATAATTGTGGAGTTAGATTTAATGCAGTATCAAGGAATTTTTGAGCATTAATTTGAGTATTGATTTGAGCATTAAATAGTTGTTAGTAACTAAAGCATAAGGGAAATGTTCGATCGCCCACCATCCTGAAAAGTTTTTAGGAACATCTACTTGAGCAAACAGGTCTATTAGTTCGTTAAATCTAGCTAATTAAAATTGGTAGTCCCCCATGATGATATTTTTTTCGGGCAGGCAAAAATTTAAGTTATGGCGCAGACTAGGATACTCCTGTCTATCTTCTTTAGTTGCTATAACTCTTTGGGTAGGAATACAACAGAAAACTGCTGCTTTCTCTCTTTTAGATTTGCTCTTTCAAGGGATTCAACTAATCCAGTTAGCAAATATTTCTGATCAACAGGAAGTTGCGATCGCCCAAGATATCAATCAACAAATAGTTAACGATCAGGTAGAAATTCTTCAGGATAGGGCTATTAATAACTACATTAATGAGGTTGGACAGCGGTTGGTTCCTAGTAGCGATCGCCCCAATATTCCCTATACCTTCCAAGTAGTAGCCGATCGCCAAATTAATGCCTTTGCCACTATGGGGGGCTTTGTTTATCTTAATGCTGGCTTAGTTGCGGCGGCAGATAATGAGGCTCAGTTAGCGGGAGTACTTGCTCACGAGATGGGGCATATTGGAGCGCGGCATGTCATTGAAAGGCTGAAACAAGCCGCGATCGCCCGGGGTTTAGCTACGGCGGCGGGCTTAGACCAAAGCACTTTAGTTGGGCTAGGGGTAGAGTTAGCCGTGAATTTACCCAACAGCCGCGAAGCCGAATTTCAGGCAGATCGACTAGGTTTAATCAATCTCCGCAAAGCTGGTTATGCTCCTTCGGCTATGCCTGATTTCATGACCAAACTCCTTTCTGCCAGTTCTCCCCCAACTATGTTTAGCTCCCATCCCGCTGTGGCCGATCGCATTCGAGCCATGGAAAGTGCGATCTCCCCTCAAGAAGCAAGAGTAGTATCTGGGCTAAATGCACGAGAATACCGCCGCCGTATTCGTTCTTTGCTTTAAAGCTATCTGTTCCCTACTTACACATATTGGGCTTAAATAGGGCTTAATTTGAAGCAGAATATGGCGATCGCCCGACAGAGTCCCACCCGTAATATTAAAACCATTATTACTAGGATTCACAACTGTTCTAGTCCCATCGTTTGCCACCGTGAGGGGTAAGGCAAGCAAGGGTAGCGGTAGAGCAACTAGACTAACTACAGTACCTAAGGAGCCTAATACACCTAAAATTTGCCGAGCTTTAGAGGAAGAAAGAGAAATATTCACGACTAATTTCCTGTTTTTTCTGTAATGTTGTGTTACTTTACGGGGATCCGCACTTTCCCCTTCATAGCAGAGGACTGTATTTGTAATAGACTGGTTGTGACATAAATCGTTCAGTACGGGAGGGCAGTATGCTGGTTTATTTATTAGCGATCGCTTCTGGTTCAGGTAGTTTAGCTCTATTTCTCACCGCTTTTTTCTTACCGGAAATTCATAAAAAGGGAGATTTTCTCTGGAGCGGGCTTGGTTTATTTTACGCCTTAGTTTTATGGATAACCGCATCGAAGATTGGGGGCGGTTTACTTTTAGGAGAAACAGCCGGTGTTGCTGTTCTGGTGTGGGCGATCTTGCAAATACTTCAAACTCGCTGGAAACTAATTCCTCTAGAACAACGCTCTGCCCCTTCTGTAGAGTTAGTAGCCAAAATAGAGAAATTGATCAGTGAAGAATCTCTCCAAAAGCTCCAAACTCAGGTAACAGAGTTGGCTGCCAAGATTCAATTACCTACCATGCCTAAGCCAGCTACTCCTGTAGTTCCACCCAAGGCTGAAGTAGTTGTTAGCAAGGAAGTTGAGAAAGTTGAGGAAGTAGGTAGCGATCGTGAGTCAATACCTGAGACAAGCCCCTCCTCTACTATTGTGGAAGTTCCTAAGACTGAACTTGGACAAGTAGCAGGTATTTCTGATTTTGGTGATCAGGTGTCGCCGGGACAAGTTCCTACAACTAATCCAGAATCTAGCAACTACTCACCGGATACTACTACAGTAAATCCTCCAGAAATTACTCAAAATAACGATGAAAATTCTAAGGGTGATGAATCTTAATTATTAGACTTCCTGCATAAGTACTAAAAAAACTCAGTTAGCCAATTTAATATCGCTGGCGGTTGAAACCGCGACTACAAGAGCAAAGTCCGCCTGTGCGGACTGACAGGAATCTCGGACTTATACAGGAGGTATATTCTAGATATATCATTTGTTACTTTAATTAAAAGGAAAATAACTTCCAAAAAAGCAGCCTCTAGTAAATAACTGAAGGCTGCTTTCAAAATAGTCCTAACTAGGATAGCAGTGAATATAACAACTACAAAGACTTAAAGTTTCAGGATTGTAGGGGATTCTTAAGGTCTACCTTGGGGTTGGGTAATTTGTTGCACTTCCCGGCTGGGTTGGTAGTTATAGCCAAAGTTAGAGCGATCGCTATCATCCAATACCTGCGGAGTAACAATAATTACTACTTCTTGGCGAGAATTTTCTCTAGTAGTGCTTCTAAACAAAGCTCCTAAGATTGGAATATCACCCAGAATTGGCACTTTGGAAACAGTTGTGCGATCGGTCTCTTGAATAACCCCAGATAAAATTAGAGTTTGTCCATCCCGGAGCCGCACCTGCCCCGATCGCAAATCTCTAGATTGAACTAGGGTGATTTGTCCCTGTTGAGTATCAATAGAGGCAGCAGGAGCTGAGATAGTCGGATTGATCTGCATGGTTACAAATCCATTATCGTCAATCCTGTCTACTATCACTTCTAGGGTCAAGCCCGCCCTTTTGATAATCGGCTCTTGAACTTGGTTAGTAATATTATTTGTCGTGACCGATCGCAGGTTAAAGCCCCCGAATACCTCCTGAGTTAGATTCACTTGGGCTGCCTGTCCTTCCTGCACTACTAGAGTAGGATCTGCCAAAATCTTACCATTGCCACTCGTGATCTGCGCTTGCAAAGCACTCAACAAACGGCGAGGGAACTGAAACAAGGAAGGTAAAGCTGTAGTAATAGTGGGGGCTATGCCCTGAGTAATCGCACTTGTTGCGGCTACCCCAGGGGTGAAAGCACCAGTTACAGGGTTAAATATTCCGGCAGTGCCTGACGTACTAGTAATGGTGGTAGGCGTACCAAGAGTAGCATTAGTAATCCCCGCTTGAAATGGGTTTCGAGTCACCCCAGAAGTAGGAGCGAAGAATTGGCCATTTCCACCCGTTGTACTCTGTACAATACGACCATCTTGAATTATGACTGTACCAGAACCAACGCCTGGAATTATGATATTGCTGTTGGGATCAATAAAAGTTTGGGAACCACTAAAGGGATTGTTGATGACTGGAGGAGTAACCAAACTACCTGTAGCTTGATTTCTAGTTGCAGGTTGTGTCCCACCAAAGTTTAGAGATGCAGCACCACCATCGTTAACAAAGAACCCATCTCCTGCACCGAAGGAGAAACTAGCTCTAAAGGCATCAGTACCTAGAAGGTTGATATCTACAATCTTGACATTTACAGCAACTTGGCGGCGGCGGAGATCTAGTTGAGTTAGGAAATTAGAAGCTATTTCTACCTTGCGTGGATCGCCCACAACCGTCACTGAATTAAGACGATTATCTGTACTCACGGATACACCCCTTAAGAGTAAAGGACCAAAACCTTCCGTAGCTCTTAAAGCCAAAATAGTTGGGGTTCTAGTTTCTACAGTCCGAGCCGCAGCCCCAGTGCCTACAGTTTGTACTTGGACTTGTTCAAAGGAAATTTGGGTTTCCGCTCCCTGAGTAGTCAGGAAATTAGCTGCTGAAGTTGCATTAACTTGGTTGAGGCGGAAACTACGAGTGATAACATTCCTAGCTCCATCAGGTAGCCGGGGTCCGACAAAAATAGTTCTCCCGACTCGGTTCGCCTCAAAGCCAGAAATTTGCAACACCGTATTAAAAACATTCTGGATCGGCTCATCCTGAACCTCAAGGTTGATTGTCCTTCCTGCTGCCCCAGCGGCCGGAGCTGCTGTAGCACCCGCCGCACCAGGATTAGTAGCGGTTTCTACAAAGGCAAGGTTTAGGTTGGCTGTGCGAGCTAATAGCCCTAGAACTTCTCTCACTGGGGCATCTCGCAACACGAGCCGAGGAATCCGAGTGGCAGTTCCCAAATCTACAAAACTAGCAGAGGAATCTACTGTAGAGGTGGCAATATCTCCTAAGGGTGGGGGTATGGCTCCGGGCAGGAAAGGGGGAGCAGGGGCGATCGGTTGCACGGTCCCTAAGGAGTTGGGGGAAGAGTTGATAATAATTTGAGGATTGGGAACTAAGGGCTGGGGTTGGTTACTATTGGATTGAGGAATTTGAGCTACCAAGGAACCACCAGTTAGGGGACTAGGCACAGGCAACTGTCCAGATCCAGTTAGAGGGGTAGGAAAATTAGAACTGCCGCTATTCAAACCCGGTACTTGTACCGTAGGAGTTGTAGCTCTGACTTGCCCTCCTCCATTTGCAGGAGGTAACCCCCCTAGGGTAGTGAAGTTGGGTGGGGTTTGAGCGCTCAGAACTTGACTATTTTGGGTAGGAGAGGGGGCATTTGCTACGGTAGGGCTGAAGTTAAACCCAATTCCTGCGCCATTAGTACGGAGAATTTCTCCACTGGGGGCGCTATTAGTCCCACTCACGACTAGGCGCACAGAATTGGGGGTGTTTTGAGTTACAGAAATGCCTTGAATCCCCGTCATGGGATTATTTTGCTGAAAATTATTACCTTGGGGCAGGCGCAACCGAGCATTGCTAATATCTGCTACTAGAGCATTTCCATTGCTACCCGTAATAATTTGTGCATCTTGCTGTCCATTGGTAGTTTGCAAAATTACTTGGACTCCCTCCGCCGTTTGACTTAGAAGGACGTTAGTAATCTCGGTATCTGCCGCGATCGCATACTGAGATGCCATCAAAACCACAGCCGCCCCGCCAATAATCCCTAAATTAGTTGTCTGATATTTCACGGTAGTTTCCTCACTCCTCAAGTTAACTAAACTCTATATTAGTCATTAGTCGCAATATTAGCTTCAATATTAATTGCCCTAGGTAGTCCCAGTATATTAGTCACCCCATCGATCGCTGTAGAAAATTAAAATTTAGAAATAATTATCCCTCCAAAACCTTACTTAATCTTATTTCTTTGGACTAGGGGTAGGACTGGGGCTAGCCACCGGAGTTGGGGGAGCAGTTCTAGGAATAATAGCTTCTAGTTTAAAGGTAGTTGTCAAAGTTGGCGCACCAGATACTGAAGCTTGCCCCTGATTGATAACTATTTTGGGTTCTTTTGTGACTATCGTATTAAATTCTCTAAGCACAGTCAGAACTTGGAGCCGCTCAATATTGCGGATGATCGCCTGAGTTTGCTCAAAATTCCCTTCTAGAGCGATCGTATAGATACTACGTTGGAAGGGATCGCTGGCAGTTTGAGCCATTTGTTGGGGAGTTTGCCCAGCAGTAGCAGCAAGCACAGGTAGAAAAGTCTTCAAATCTGCTTTTCTTTCCTTAACGGAATTATTGACATCTAAGAGCAGAGTATCTAAATTTTTCTCTGTACTAAACAAAGATAATACTTCTTTACGTTGAGATTCAGCCTTGACCAAATCACCTTGGAGCTTTTCAATGTTCTGGACGGTTTTCTTGAGGTTTTCAATCTCTTGAGTTTTAGCAGTTAGCTCATCCTGTTTTTTGTTGTATTCTTCAAAGGCTGGTTGCACGAAATTTATGGCAATGTAAGCAGTTCCTAAGAAACCCAGTACTGCTACCAAAGCCCCAATAATAGTAGGAGTAAAGGTAATACCAAAGGCTGTGGGATAACTGCTAGCCTCCTCTGCTGCTCCACCAGGAATAAATTCATCGTTGAAGGTCATGGGGTTGCTCCTTGGGTCTGAATTTTTTGAATGATTCTAATCCTTGTTGCCAAACCTACAGCTCCTTTGCGCTCTAACTCTGCTAACAAATCTGCTGCCGAGGTATCACTCAATCGAGTTTGAATTGTATAGGTAATGACTTGAGGAAGTTCGTAGGTAACAGAAGAAGTTTGACCGGGGGTTTGGACTTGTTCAATTTGGGTCGTATTAGGAGTCCGTTGAGCCGATTGCAGCCGAGTTTCTGTCCCCTTGAAAAAAGGTGATTGCTTCAAGGATAGTAAAAATATATTTACATCATCAAAGGATTTAGCTGTTCCTGTGATGTTGATTCCGGTGAGGGGCGGCGGCGGCAAACTAGGGGTTGGGACTGGAGAAGGAGTAGCTCCTGCCTTGGGGGGAGAGCTTTTGGGGGAAGCCGAAGCAGCCGGAGAGGGACTAGGAGCAGCAGAAGCAGCCGGAGAGGGACTAGGAGCAGTGACAGGTAGGAGAGCCTCTTGAATAGTTTTTATTTGGAGATTCGGGGGAGTGCGATCGCGGATATCTTGGAGAATTGCCGACCAAGGCTTGATCTGATTAAATATGCCAATCACCGAATTAGTCTGGGTTTTTACCTCAGTTATCCTACTCTGAATCTGCTCTACCTGTTTGATTTTGCCCTGAATAGCGTTTAGTTCCGTCTCTTTCTGAGCCTGTCTGCCCTGCACATCGGCAGTCTGGCTTTGGACAAATAATAGTACTCCTCCCGCTAGGGCTGGCAATAATAGACCAATACCCACGCCAAGGTAGAGAGGGAGTTTTTCTCCTACCGGAGATTTACGGCGGGCTGCCTTGGGCAATGATTCCGGGGCTTGGTTCTCCGGTCTATCTTTAAGAAAATTTATATCTAGACTATACATAATTTACCTTTACAGTGAGGTTATCAGGGAACAGTTATCAGTTATCAGTTATTAGGTAACAGTTATTAGGTAACAGTTATTAGCTATTAATTTTCGCTGTTCCCTGAATTAAATCTCTCGTAGTCCTAATCCTAATACAGTACCTAATCCGGGGCGCTGAATAGAAGAAAATTCTTCATCTACTTCTAGGGACAAAGATTCGATCGGGTCAATTTGAGATACTGGGAGGCTTAACCTCTGGGTGAAAAATTCATCTATTTTGCCAATTCCCCCTCCGGGACCCGCAAGAAATAACTGAGCAACTTCCAAGTTTTCACTTTGCCCTAGATAAAAATCAATGGAACGACGCAACTCATCTGCCAGTTCCCCTAACACCCGCAATAGCGAGGCCATACCGGGATTGATACCCGTAGCCCCAGTCTTTAGACCATCAGCAGGGGTTTCGGGAATGGTCATACTTTGTAGTAGCTCTGGATTCCGCGAAATAGGGAGATTCATCGCCCGGCTGAGGGCACTTTGGAGTTGGTAGATGCCAATATCAACAGTCCGGTTAAATTGAGGAACTCCATCGACAATAATGGCAATTTCAGTACTGTCAAATTCAATATCAATTAATACAGCCGCTTCTTGGCTGCCAAATTGCCTTAGCTGTTCCCGGATGGTTCTGATCAGAGCAAAGGTATTAATCTCTAGGACATTTACCTTCAGTTCTGCCTGCTGAAAAGTTTCTAGATACATGTCAGTAACTTCTTTACGGGTGGCAACTAGCAAGACTTGAACTTTTTCAATGCCATCTTCATCAGTGAAGAAGCCTAATTTTTGATAGTCTAAATCTACCTCTTCTCTGGGATAGGGGAGGTACAAGCCTGCTTCGTGGTTCAGCACCATATCGCGTAACTCCCGATCGTCCAGTTCTGCGGGGATGGGAATCACTCGAATCACCGATTCCCGCATGGGTACAGCAGTGGCAACTTGATCAACTTTGATCTTGTTTTCTTCTAAAACTTCTTTGATTAGATCCGCAAGGGCGGGGGAGTTGGCAATCTTTCCTTCCTCAAAAATTCCTTCGGGGACTTCATGGGTGGCAAAGGTAGCCAGTTGGTAGGCTTGCCCTTTCTTTTTCATTTGGGCAATGTTAATGCGATCGGGAGCAATTTCGATGCCAATCCCCGATTTCCGTTTAGAGAAGATATTAGTAAGACGGCTCAACATAAGCAGGAGGTTGGCTGGAGGTTAGGATGTTAGTCACATAAAGTTTCTAGGCAAAAATTATAGCTTGGAATAAATCTTACCTTACTCTCTATAATAGATGACTACATAATAATAGATGACTACATAGTAGATATCTACTGCATTTCAATTTATCCTAGAATCTCTAGAGTAGATAAATTATTTAAAATATTTAGAAAAATTGGTAGTGCTAGACCGGTAAGGATGTTTCCTGCGCTGCGGGGGACATCCTTTTCAAAAAAAATCATTACTTTTTTAGGACTACCGCAAAATCAAGAGAAAAATTATGGGTTTTATGAACAATTTATTAAGTAAGACTAGCCATGTGGCTCGATCGTGTCTATTTGTCTTGTTGGGTTTTTGCCTCACTTGGTTGGTTAGTTGCGGCGGTTCCCCGACTAGCAACCCCGCTACTCCTGAAATTGAATTTTGGACGATGCAGCTCCAGCCAGAGTTTACTGACTATTTTAATAACCTGATTACCAAATTTGAATCTACGACTCCGGGGGTAAAAGTCCGTTGGGTAGATGTGCCTTGGACTGCCATGGAAAGCAAAATCCTCTCGGCAGTCTCTGCTAAAACTGCGCCGGACGTGGTGAACCTCAACCCCACTTTTGCCTCTCAGTTGGCTTCTAAAAATGCTTGGCTCAACCTCAGTACCAAGGTTTCCCCCACGGAACAACAAAAATATTTACCTAATATTTGGCAAGCCTCTACCCTCGACAAGCAAAGTTTTGGTTTGCCTTGGTATCTCACGACTCCCGTAAATATCTACAACCGCGACTTATTACAAAAAGCTGGGATCGCTCAACCCCCGAAGACCTATGCGGAATTAGCGATCGCTGCAAAGCAAATCAAAGCCAAAACTGGTAAGGCGGCAATTTTTGTTACTTTTGTTCCCCAAGATTCTGGCGAAGTATTAGAATCCCTTGTCCAGATGGGAGCGAAATTAGTAGATGCTCAAGGACAGGCGGCTTTTAATACCCCGGCAGGTAAAGCAGCCTTTCAATACTGGGTGGATATGTATAAGCAGGATCTTTTACCTAAGGATGTGCTCACTCAAGGACACCGGACGGCGATCGAACTTTACCAAGCTGGGGAAGTAGCTTTCCTTTCGTCTGGGGCGGAGTTTATGAAAACCATTGCCACCAATGCTCCCGATATTGCCAAGGTTAGTGCCGCAGCTCCCCAAATTACTGGTACAACCGGCAAAAAGAATGTGGCGGTAATGAACCTAGTGATTCCCCAAGCTGCCAAGAATCCTGATCTTGCCCTGAAGTTTGCCCTCTACGTTACCAACACAGAAAATCAACTCACTTTTGCAGAAGCTGCCAATGTTTTACCCTCTACTGTAGATGCGGTGCAACAATACCAAAAAAGTCTCGCAACCAAATCTGGAGGAGATGCGATCGCTCAGGCAAAAAGTGTGAGTGCTGCCCAGTTAGCTGATGCTGAGGTTTTAGTTCCTGCCATGAAGGATATTAAAAAGTTGCAACAAGCCATCTATGAGAATCTCCAAGCTGCCATGTTAGGAGAAAAAACTGTAGATCAGGCGATCGCTGATGCTGCTAATCAATGGAACCAAAGCCAAAAATCTTAACTATCTATGATTATGAGTGCGATCGCAGTTGGTGCAATGCTATTTAAACTCATATTCATCCTGCAAGTTTCTGACTCATATAGCGATTTAGGCTTACGTTTTCTTCGGCTGCTTCCATTGCGAGGCGGCGATGAAGAGATGGGGGAATGCGAATTTGTAGTTTGCCGCTATAGGTTTTCTCGGCGATCGCTTCTGGGATTTTTTCGCCATTAGATTCCATATCTATGACTATATCTTTGACTAGGTTGGTAATACCTTCTAAGGCTTCAGTGCGGGTTTCATGAAGATAAGAGAGGCTCGGAAACTCTGCACATAATCCGACAAATTCTTGATCTTCAACTGACCAAATAATTCTATAACTGTAGTGTTCGTAGTTAACCATCTGGCATTCCCTCAATTTTTTCAATTGCTGCTAAAACTTGTTTAACTTGATAAACTTTTGCCTTTCCATTCTTTTCTTGAATGTTGACACGGGGATCTCCTTGTCAAGGGGTTTTACAGACGCAGTGGCTAGTTCCTTGTTGCCGAGGTTCTCCAAAATAATGATTGCAAACCTTAACTAGATCGTTAAAATTCACATTCTGGGGATTTTTCTTTAACTGAGCAACAATTTTTTTATTTGTGCCATACACTTAAATTTAGCTTGATCATAGTATTAATATTGATACTATGTCAACAGAAATGCTTGATTTACTCTCTCGACTTGTTTTGGGGCTTCCATTGTTCTTTACCCAAAGGGAAAGCCTCCATGTTTGATGATAATTCGATCGATCTCTGTCATGGTTTCTATAGTTTCTGACAGGATAGAAATTATGCTTTGATAATGGGTGAGGTCGTCAAAGCTGAGTTCTCGTCCTTTGCGGTCTTTGAGCCATTTTTGACA
>Ga0105048_10015883_pt1 | contig 11657 bp, 10 predicted proteins | sample MAT05_FD_78382 | JGI IMG/M metagenome (GOLD analysis project Ga0105048, IMG submission 78382) | Freshwater microbial communities from Lake Fryxell liftoff mats and glacier meltwater in Antarctica - MAT-05 | ecosystem: Environmental > Aquatic > Freshwater > Ice > Liftoff microbial mat | place...
GACTGGTAGTAGGCCGTCAGCAGCAGGAAGATGACCAGCACCGCGGCCGCGAGACCGAAGCTCAGGCCGTTGAAAATCAGCGCCATCGGTTCGAGTTGCCCGCGGATGCCGACGCTCATGCCGCGCGGCGGGGTCCCGGCGGCGGCCACCGCTTCGCGGACCGCGTTGCCGACGTTGCCCAGGTCGCTGCCTTCCACATTGGCGACGAAGTTGATCGAGCGCTTCATGTTGTACCGGTCAATGACGCCCGGCAGAACGCGCTCGCGCACCCGGGCCACGTCACGCAGCAGCACCTCGCTTGACAATGATGCCGCGAAGCCGCCGTTCATGCCGTTGACCTGGGCGCTGCCGGTGTAAGGGCGATGGCCCTTCACGGGGATCATTTCAATTTCACTGGCGGAGTTCATCCGTCGCGCCGGCACCTGCACCTGCACGATGTACGCCTGCCCGTTGACGCGGTCGAACCAGTAGTTCGGCATCACGTACCGGCTCGACGCGGTAGACGCCAGCAGCGAACGCGTCACTTCGGAAACGGTGATGCCGCTGACGCCGGCTTTCTCGCGGTCGATCATGACTTCCACGGCAGGGTAATCGAGCGATTCGACCATCTGCAAGTCGCGTAACGCCGGAATGCCCGCCATCTTGTCGCGGATCTTGTTGACAAAGGTTTCGCTCTCGGCCGTCAGTTTGCCGTTGTCGAACTTCACGCCCATCACGCTCACTTCAACTGGCGTGGGCGAGCCGAAGCTCATCACATCGTTGATGATGTCGGCCGGCTCGAAGGAACTGCGCAGTCCCTTGATGCGCTCGGCGATCTGTTCCTCCGGAACGTCCTCTTCGCGCAGCCGGTCGGCCAGCCAGTTCCGCAGGTGGGGCGTCAGTTTGTCGCGCAGGCGCTGCTTGAGATCGGCCACGCGCAGGCCCGACCCGGGCTTCAACGCGATTTTCAGGTAGGTTTCTTCGGGCCCGTTGGTCCACTGGTAGATTCCCTGCACCGGGTAGTTCGTCGGGAACATGCCGATGTAGCCGACCGTCATCTCGACATTCCCGGCCCCGATCTCCTCGCCGACGAAGCGCAGCGCTTCCTTCGCCAATTCTTCCGTGCGTTCGATGCGCGTCCCCGTCGGGGCACGCAGGCGCAGTTGAAACTGTCCCTTGTCGGTCTGCGGGAAGATCTCGGTGCCGATCAATTGACTGATCGACACGACGCCCAGAATCGTCAATGCGAGATAGGCCGGCACCAGCACCAGACGGATGCGGATCGCGCCACGCAGAATCGCGCTGTAGCGCGGGGCTTTCAGTTCACTGGCCTGGTGCTTGTCGTGTTTGAGCAGCCAGACACACATGGCCGGCACGAACGTGCTCGACAGGATGTACGACGCGATCATGGCGAAACCGACCGCCAGCGACAGCGGCATGAACAGCGCCCGGGCCGAGCCTTCCATGAATGCGGAAGGGATGAACACCGCCAGGATGCAGAGCATCGCCAGGAGCCGCGGCACGGCCGTTTCCTGCGAACCGAGTTTCACCGCGCGAGCCAGTGAATCGGTACGCCCCATCTGCGTGTGGATGTTCTCGACCGCGACCGTCGCCTCATCGACGAGGATGCCGACGGCAAGCGCCAAGCCGCCCAGCGTCATCAGGTTGATCGTCTGCCCCGTCAGCCACAGCGCGACCACGGCGGCCATCACCGCCAGCGGGATATTGAGCACGACGACGATGACAGTGCGCCAGTCGCGCAGGAACAGCAGCACCATCAGTCCCGTGAGAGCCGCCCCCAATAAGCCTTCCGACGCAACGCCCCACATCGCATCGCGAACGACGGGCGATTGATCGAAGGCGAATTCGATCTTCACGTCGTCGGGCACCTGCTCGCGCAGGGTCGGCAGGGCCTTGTTCAACTCGTTGACGACATCAAGCGTGGAGGCATCGGCCCGCTTGGTCACGAGCATATAGACCGAGCGCCGGCCATTGACCAGCGCGTACCCGGACGTGATGTCGGATGAATCGTCAATGGTGGCCACTTCCCGCAGAAAGCGCGCGTTGGGGCCGATGCGCACGGGGATATTGCCAAGCTCCGTCTTCGGATCCATGCCGACGATGGCGTTGGTCGGCACCAGGAACATCCGATCGCCGATGCGAGCGTTGCCTGAGGGGCTGACGACGTTGCCATGCGCGATTGCCTGCGTGACGTCGTCGGTGGTCAGTCCGTACGCATGCAGCCGATCGGGGTCGACATGAACGACGATCGCGCGCTGATTGCCGCCGAAGGCCGGCGGCGTCGAGATACCCTGGATGCTGGCGAACCCGGGGCGCACCTTCAGCGTGGCGAGATCCTGAATCTCCTTGATCGATCGTGTTTCGCTGGAGAGAACCAGGTAGCCGACAGCGGCGCTGCCGGTGTCGAACCGGCTGATGAACGGCGGCACGGTGCCGGGCGGCATCATGAACCGCGATCGGTTGACCGCGGCCACTGTCTCGGCCATCGCCTGGGCCATGTCGGTGCCGGGGTGGAAGTAGCACTTGATCAGCGCCATTCCCTGCACGTTCTTCGACTCGATGTGATGGATGCCGGCCACGTACAGGAAGTGAAACTCGTAGTAGTTGGTCAACAGCCCTTCCATCTGGGCCGGGTCCATGCCGCCGTACGGCTGGCAGATGTAAATGACCGGCATGTTGAGCGATGGAAAGATGTCCACCTTCATGCGCGATGAGGCCATGATGCTGCCCAGCAGCACGGCGATCACGCCGACCATCACCGTATACGGATGCCGCAATGCGAAAATGACGGGATTCATGCAGACATCCTACCTGAACAGGCCCGCGGAAGCACGGGCGCTGTTGGTGGTACGTCGCAAGACAATGCCGCGAGCGGCTAAAAGATCAGGCAATCGCTGCGAACTTCATGCAGTACCGCGACCACGCGACAGCAAACCGATGACCGCCACGAACAATGTCGCGCCGATGATCGACCAGACGATGGGGAACGTCACGTCGCCGACGTTGATGTTCAGAATCTCCGGCAGGTTGGCCGTGCGTGCGATCCACATCCCGAGTAGTGCGCCGATGAAGCCGAGCGCAATCGACACCAGGCAGCCGCCGCGCGAGTACCCGGCTATCGCCTGCCCGAGCGCTCCGCAGATCGCCGCGATGACGAGCAGTACCAGCAGTTCAACAATAGTCATGTGCATACTCCATAAGGTGGGGAAAGAGTGTACCGCGCTGCGCCTTCAGAAGATACGACGTTTGCGAGCATCTCAACGCGATGCCCGATTCAGCTATACTCTCCGTATCACCCTGTCAGGCAAATCAGGTGCCGGAATGCTGCCAACACTGTTGATGATCGCCACGTTGTCCGCCCCGCCCGAACGCGATGCCCACTCGCACGCCAACCCGGAGCAGGTGCGTGTCACCCATGCGGATCTCGATTTGACCGTCGAATTTGAGAAGAAACAGCTCAACGGCACCGCCACACTGACGATCGAACGCGTCGGCAAGAACGATGGCCCGCTGATTCTCGACACCAACGGATTGACCATCGCCGCGACGGAAATCTCAGACGACGGCAAGACATTCGCCCCTGCCACGTTCAAACTCGGCGAGCACGATCCGATTCTCGGGAAGGCGCTTTCCATTCCGTTGAACGCCGCGACGAAGTTCGTTCGCGTCACCTACACCACTGGCCCGAAGTCGAACGCGCTGCAGTGGCTGTCGCCGTTGCAGACAGCCGGGAAGAAGGCCCCGTACCTGTTCACGCAGTCGCAGGCGATCGATGCCCGCAGCTGGGTGCCAATCCAGGACACGCCCGGCGTGCGCTTCACGTATGCCGCCCGCGTCCGCACGCCCAAGGACCTGCGTGCCGTGATGAGTGCCGGCAACGACCCCGCCCAGGCCCGCACGGGCGACTACCGTTTCGAGATGAAACAGCCGATCCCCGCGTACCTGCTGGCACTGGCCGTGGGCGACATCGAATTCCGCAAACTCGGGCCGCGGACCGGTGTTTACGGGGAACCATCGGTCGTCGGCAAGGCGGCTCTGGAGTTCGCTGAACTTGAAGAGATGGTGCGTGCCTGCGAAAAGCTCTACGGACCCTATCGCTGGGAGCGCTACGACGTCCTCGTGATGCCGCCGAGCTTTCCCTTCGGCGGCATGGAGAACCCGCGCCTGACGTTCGCCTCCCCCACCGTGCTCGCGGGGGACAAGAGTCTCGTGTCGCTGCTCGCGCATGAGTTGGCCCATTCGTGGTCCGGCAATCTGGTGACCAACGCCACCTGGCGCGACTTCTGGCTCAATGAAGGATTCACCGTCTATCTCGAACGCCGGATCATGGAAGAAGTTTACGGCAAGGCCCGCGCCGAGGCCGAGGCGGTCCTCGGCAAGCGCAGTCTCGAACGCGAGTTGGCCGAGCTGCCGAAGGACGACCAGATCCTGCATATCAACCTGTCAGGCCGGCAACCGGTCGACGGCTTGACCGACGTGCCCTACGAGAAGGGGGCACTGTTCCTCAAGCACCTCGAAGCGGTCTACGGCCGGGCGAAGCTGGATGCGTTCCTGAAGAAGTACTTCGACCACTTCGCGTTCAAGAGCATCACGACGGCTGAGTTCAAGCTGTTCCTGCACGAGCATCTGTTGAAAGGCGACGAGGCAAAAGCCAAAGCCGCCAACATTGAAGAATGGCTGCACTCGCCCGGCCTGCCGAAGGATGCACCGAACCCGAGTGCCGGCGACCTGACAAAGGCCGAGGCAACAGCCAACGACTTTGCTTCCGGGAAACTGCCCGTCGCGCAGCTTCCCGTGAAGGGTTGGACACCGCAACAGTGGCTGCACTTCCTGAACACGCTGCCGAACGACCTGAAGCCGAACATGCTGGCCGTGCTGGACGAGCGCTTCCACCTGACGCTGACGGGCAACTCGGAACTGCTGTTCCAGTGGTTGCTGCTGTCAATCCGCCACGGCTATGCCCCGGCCATGGAAAGGCTGGAAGGGTTCCTGACCGAACAGGGCCGACGCAAGTTCCTGAAGCCGCTCTACGAGGAACTGATGAAATCGAAGGAAGGCCGGGAGCGCGCCATGAAGATCTACCGCAAGGCCCGGCCCGGCTACCACCCGATCAGCATCGACACGATCGATACGATTGTCGGCTGGAAGGAATGATGGCCCGGCAGGTGCCCGCGGGGTATGATGGCCCGACTATGATGCGACTCCTCTCCATTCTGTTGCTGCCGACAGCGCTGTCGGCCCAGCCACTTCAGGAACGGCTCGACCGCGTGAAGGTCGAGCAATATGCCGAGGCACCCGGGTATTCCGAAGGCCCCACCTGGCGCAACGGCGAACTGTTCTTCTGTTCCGGTGCGCTGTGGCGCGTCGATAAGGACAAGAAAGCCACGCGCCATCTCGAACTGAGCCCCGCGGGCACTTACCTCAAGGGCGATGGCAGCATCCTCATCTGTGACAACAAGACGCCGGCCCTGTTGGAACTGACTGTGGACGGGAAAGTGAACGTGCTGGCTGAGATGTTCGATGGCAAGAAGCTTGGCAGCCTGAATGATGTCACGGTCGATGCACGGGGCAACGTCTACTGGACCGACCCGCACCAGGCATCGCGCGAGAACCCCGTCGGCAAGATCTTCCGCCTGACACCGGACGGCGTTGTCAGCATGATTGCAAGCGATCTGGCATTTCCCAACGGGCTGGAAGTGAGCCCCGACAACAAGCACCTTTACGTCATTGAATCGCAGACCGCCAAAGTGCTGAAGTACGACCTGCCGGCCGACGACAAGCCGCTGGGCCCGGCCACGGTGTTCCACGCGTTGGGCGGCTCCGGCGGCGACGGCTGTGCCTTCGATGCCGAGGGAAACCTGTGGGTGGCCGACTTCTCACGGCCCGACAGGAAGCAGGGCCGTATTGCGATCCTGTCACCCGAAGCGGAAGTGCTGGGCTACTTGAACGTGCCCGCGAAAATGGTCAGCAACATCACCTTCGGCGGCCCGAACCGCGACGAAGTGTTCATGACCACCGGCACCCCGAACGGCGTGTTCCATGCGAATGTCGGGATCAAAGGATTCGCGGGGCACCCGGGCAAGGCGATGAAGGTGTTGCGGGAATTGCAACAATAACACCCGTTTAGCGTTCATCCCGGCGGGATGAACATGGATTATCAACATGCAAGCCATCCAACTCGAGAAGCCCGAATCGTTCCGCATGATCGATGTGCCCGAGCCGCCCGCACCGGCACCGGGCGAAGCGGTCGTGCGCGTGTTCCGCGTCGGCATCTGCGGGACCGACTATTCCGGCTATCTGGGGAAGATGCCGTTCTTCAGTTACCCGCGCATTCCGGGACATGAACTCGGCGTTGAAGTCGTGGCCGTCGGCGATGGCGTGACCAATGTCAAACCAGGCGATCGTTGTTCCGTCGAACCGTATATCAATTGCCAGCATTGCTATTCCTGTACGCGCGGGCATACCAACTGCTGCGAGAATCATCAAACGCTGGGTGTGCACTGCGATGGCGGCCTGCGCCCGCTGTTCACCGTACCGGCCCGCAAGCTGCATATCTCAACGAAACTGAGTTACGAACAACTGGCCCTCGTTGAAACGCTGGCCATCGGCTGCCATGCCGTCAACCGCGGCAATCCGACGAAGGATGAAACCATCCTCGTGATCGGGGCAGGGCCGATCGGCCTGAGTGTCGTTGAGTTCGCCCGACTGTCCGGTGCCCGCACCATCGTGATGGATATCAATGAAGTGCGATTGCAATTCGTGCGCGAACGGATGGGTGTCAGCGAAACCATCGTCTCGAAGGGCGACGGCTCGGAACTGCGGCAATTCAGTGAGTTGACCGATGGCAAGCTCGGCAATGTCGTCGTCGACGCCACCGGCAACGCCGGCTCGATGGCCAACGCCCTCAACTTCGTCGGCTTCGCGGGTCGGCTTGTCTTCGTCGGCATCACCACGCAGGAAGTCCGCTTCGGCCATCCGCTGATGCACCGCCGCGAAATGACACTGCTGGCCAGCCGCAACGCCCTTACCGGCGACTTCGCAAGAATCATCGCGTTGATCGAAGAAGGCAGAATCAACACCGGCCCATGGATCACGCATCATGCCCCATTGAACAGGATGATCGACGAGTTCCCGACATGGCTGAACCCGGCAAGCGGCGTCGTGAAGGCGATGGTGGAGGTGCAGGGGTAGTACGAAACGTAGTAGAATGTTCTCTATCAGCTACAGGAGAAGCCAATGACCGCAGATCAGATCCGGGCTGCACTCAAGTCTGCACCGTTCCGCCCGTTCAAGGTGCGAATGGCAGATGGTCGTGCTTTTGATATTCGTCACCCTGACTTCCTGCTGCTGACGCCCGGCGGACGAACAGCTTTTGTGTGTGAATCCGACGAGGTTTTCAGTATCGTCGATGTGATATTGATGACCGAGATTGAGTATGGATATGCGGTGGGAAGATAATATGAATCCCACCCGCCGTGACCTGTTGCGCACTTCCGCCGGCGGCCTGGCCATCGCTGCCATGCCCGCTTCCGCCGCCGAACCCGCAGCGCCCGCTCGTCCCTTCCTCACTCCGGCCAAAGACTTCCGTGATGTCAGCCGCGGCAATCCGCTGCCACACAAGCTGATGGGGGATGATCTCGTCAAGAAGGCTTTGCGGAACCCACCATCTTCGCTTGTAGGGTGGGTGAAGGCTCTGCGGAACCCACCATCTTCGCTGCCCGAATGGCGGGTTGCGCAAAGCCTCCACCCACCCTACAAGACACATCGTTCGGAAGAGGTGGGTTGCGCACAGCCTCCACCCACCCTACGGGACATTACTTCAGATACTTATCAAACCAGTCCGCGAAGTGTTTCGTGTCTTCGATCAGCGTCGGCCAGCCGTGGGCGGCGTCTTTTTTCACGATCAGTTCGCAGGGTACTTTGTTCGCCTTCAGGCGCTCGATCATGCGTTCCGCCTGTTGGATAGGCACCAGTTTGTCCGCGTCGCCGTGGATGATCAGCATCGGCGGGGCTTTCTCGGTCACATGGTAGACCGGTGAGATCTTCTTGCCGATCTCGTTGCGGCGTTCCTCATCGGTGATGCGGTTGAACGTGCGTGACTTCAGGTCGAACTCGTGGAAATCGAACGGGGCTTTGTAGTTCGCCAGCGTGCCGACGCCCAGGGCGTTCTCGCCTTCCTTGCCGTAGTTCAGAAAATCGGTCGGCGGGTAGAAGCAGGCGACTGCGGCCACCTTGCTCGATTCACGGTCGACCGGGTCCTTGGCTTTCGGGTCGCCGTCCCGGCCGGTGCTGCCGATCATCAGCGACAGATGCCCGCCCGCTGAACCGCCAGTGATGCCGAGCCTGTCCGGGTCAACGCCGTACTCCTTTGCATGCAGGCGGACGTAACGCACGGCCCGGTGCATGTCCTCGAGTACATCGGGAATGGTGAAGCGCGGGTTGCTGCCATGCACGACCGCGAAGACGGTGTAGCCGCGCTTCAGTACCTCTTCAAAGAACCGCGGGTTGATCGCTTCATGCGACGAGAACCAGCCGCCGCTCACGCACATGATGATGCCCGCCCCGTTCTGCTTCTCCTTCGGCTTGAACACATCGAGCGTCAACGCCGTGCCGAACTTCCGACCGTAGACGACGTCCTCCGTGCGTGTGTACGGCAGGTCCTGCCCCACGGCCGGCATCGCCCCGACGAAGGCCAATACCAGACAGATCGCAAGTCGCATCAGCAGCTCCGGGTAGGTGGTGTGTTCGTGTTCAGCTCTCCGGCATTCTCCGCGGGGAACGCTGGCCTGTCATCCAACTTCGCGAAATTTTTGTTTCGGCTGCTTCCATCGCCGTGCGTTGCCGAATATAAGTGAACGTCTGAATACTATACAAATAAACAGATTGGCGACTGTGCGCCGTGAGCCGAGGTACGCAATGGAACTGTTCAATCCCCCGATTGCGGACGAGTATCGCCCCGTTCCGCTGACTGAAAAAGCCCGCCAACTTGCGGCCGACCATCTGGAACTGGCCGAGCAGATGGCCTGGTGGCAGTACCGGCAGTCGGCCCGGCTGGTGCCGCTTGATGAGCTGCGCGGCGATGCCATGTACGGCCTGGTCTATGCCGCGGGGATGTTCGACGACACGCGGAACGTGCCGTTCCCCGCCTATGCGCGCATGGCGATCCGCCATCGGCTGATGCAGGCGGTCCGCAACTGGCTGCGCGGCGGCAGCCGGCGTGCGAAGTCTTTTTCGGAGTTCGGGGAGAATGCTCACGCCGAACTCGACCCTGCCTGCACGCGCGCCCGGGAAGCGGGCAGCGAAATGAACGTCGATGAGATGATCGGGCAGGTCCGTCGCGTACTGCCGGCCCGCTGGTTCCAGGCGTTCCACATGTACTACGGCCAGGGCTTCACGATGCGTGAAGTAGGCGAGCAACTGGGCGTCACGCGCGAGCGCGTCCGCCAGTTGCTCGATAAGGCGATGCTGCGTGCCCGGGCGCACATCCTGCCGTTGCGGGTGACTGATCAACGCGAGCTTACTTCGCCTTCAGGCACTCCTTCAGAAAATTGAACATCTCCGCGCTCGGCTTGTCGTCGGCAACGCCGAGTTCGTCGTTGATGGTCGTGTGGTTCTTCCCCTCGGCCCCGTAAGCCTTGCCGCGCACGCCGACATCCTCGAGTGCCTTGATCAGGTTCCGCGACTGCAACTGCGTCTCCGGGTGCCCGGCCACATGCAGGATCAGGAACGGTGGAATATCTTTTCCCTTAGTTGCGTGCGTGATCGGCGACAGCTTCTTCCGGCTTTCCAACTCGCCGAACTTCATGCGGTAAATGTCGGCCCGGCGCTGTTCAACGGTCTTGATCTGCAGCGGCACGTCGTAGGTATCGCCATCCACCGGCACGCAGCCCTTGATCACATTCAGCTTCAGCTTTTCCGCGGCCAGGTAGCTGTCGTCGGTGCAGACGAGTGCGGCCAACTGCGCCCCGGCACTGTGACCCATCACGAACAGCGTATCTGGCGAACCGCCGAACTCGCGGGCATGGTCGTGTACCCAGCGGATTGCCTTGGCCACGTCCCCGGCCATCTGCCCGATCGTCGCTTCGGGCAGCAGACGGTAGTTGATCGAGACGAACACATACCCGGCATCGACGAAGGCCTGCGGCTTTACCTTCACCTCCGCCTTGCTGCCCTTCTGCCATCCGCCGCCGTGAACCCAGACGACGACCGGCCGGTCCTTGCCTTCGGGCGGGGCGAACACATCCAGTGTCTGCCGGACGTTGTCGGTCCCGGCATAGGGCACATCCAGTAGCGTTTTCGGCTCGACAGCCATGGCCGAGCCGGCCAGGGTGAACGCCAGCACCGTTATCACGATCCGCATGACACCGCCTCCACGAGAGAATGGGGAAAGGTTGCCGGAGGTTGTTGTACGGAAGCCGCCGTGCCATTCGGCTTGAAGCCATCCCCCCGGTTCCCGATACTGAACTGAAGCGAATGACGCCCTCGTAGCTCAGGGGATAGAGCAATCGTTTCCTAAACGATAGGTCGCAAGTTCGAATCTTGCCGGGGGCAGTTGAGGCGGGACACATGAAGGAGCAAGTCATGGCCAACGTGACGATTGAAGAAGCGCAGGCGACGCTTCCGGAATTGATCCATCGGCTCGCCGCCGGCGAAGAGGTGGCGATTGTCGAGAACGATCAAGTTGTCGCAGCGTTGATCAGCCGGCTCCAGGCCGCAACACCGGGCCTTCGCCCCCCTCCTGGTTTAGGAAAGGGAATCATCACGATTGTGAGCGATGACGAGGATTACCTGAGCGATTTCGTGGAGTACATGCCGTGAAAATACTACTCGATACGCATGCCATGTACTGGTACATCGAAGGCGACTTGAAACTGTCGTCGACAGCGGAATCGCTGATCCGCAACTTATCGAACGAGGTACTGATAAGCCCGGCCAGCTATTGGGAAGTCGCGGTCAAGGTCTCATTGGGAAAATGGCAGCTGAATCGACCCTTCGTTGAGTTTGTGGAAATCGGCTTGTTCCGTTACGGCTTTCACGTTTTGCCGATCTTGTACAATCATGCTGCACATCTGATTTCGATGCCGATGCACCATCGCGATCCGTTTGACCGGATGTTGATCGCTCAAGCACTCGCCGAAGACATGCCAATTCTCAGCTGCGACACGGCACTTGATGCTTATGGGGTTGTACGACTCTGGTGAAAACGGATGCCTCGACCTTGTGTCAATGCGCAGGCTCTCTCAACCGGTGGTCGCAGGTTTGAATCCTGCAGGGGAGGGGTAGTTTCCTGGAACATGTCATGAGATTGGCTGGGCGAGCTTTCTCCGACGAAGTGCTCAGCGATGCGATGGCGGCGATTCTGCGACAAAAGTCGCCGTCGGAACGCCTTGAGATGATGTTCGCCAAGTGGCGTTTCGCACGGGATCTCGTGAGGAGCAACGTTCGATCGATGTACCCCGACATCACCGAAGATCAACTGCGAATCAAGGTCGCGATACGGATGTCCCATGGAGCAGTCGGACCTGATGGACGTCCGTCAGAAAAGCATCTGAGCAGCTTGGTCAATTGACGGACTATCGATCGCTTCCCGCTCGCTGCCGGATGATCCATCCGGCAGCATCCCCGCACTCCTGCTCACCGCGAAGGCCCGATGCCCA